>JAABUS010006959.1_pt1 | contig 13307 bp, 10 predicted proteins | sample 5560161 | NCBI WGS metagenome assembly JAABUS01 (sample SAMN10711885, study PRJNA513376) | rock metagenome | isolation source: Antarctica rocks | place: Antarctica: Victoria Land, Trio Nunatak nord | collected 2016-01-04 | reverse complement strand
ACTGAGCTGCAAGGTGTTTCGTCAACGATCGGCTGCGGCAGCGGCTGCGACGGCCTCAGCCGATCCTACGAACTGCCACCGGGTCTGGACCTCGGAGAGGTCGGCCCCGACGAAGCGCGCCTGATCCGTCGGCGGGTTGCCATCGACTACCGCGGGCACCGCACCGGACGAGGCGCCGAGCGGGGGGACGCCTGGCGTTGGAGCGAGCAGATCCTCGAACCGACGATCGCCTGGCAGCCGCTGCTGGGCACCGCTGTGCGCCGCGCCGTCGGCTGGACGAACGGCAACACCGACTACACCTACAGCCGCCGCTCGCGCCGGCAGTCCGCGCTGCCCAACGTGGTGCTGCCGGGCACTCGCCGACCCGTTCCCAACGTGGCGCTGGTCATCGACACCTCGGGCAGCGTGGACGACGAACTCCTCGGCCGGGCCCTCGGTGAGGTCGACGGGGCGCTGCGCGGACTCGGGGTCACCGGCCCGTCGGTCACGGTCCTGGCCTGCGATGCGGCCGTGCACACCGTGACCCAGGTCCATAAGGCCCGCGATGTCACGCTCGCTGGCGGCGGCGGAACCGATCTGCGGGTCGGCATCTCCGGAGCCGCGGCACTGCGACCCCGACCCGATGTGGTCGTCGTCTTCACCGACGGCTACACGCCCTGGCCGCACCAGCCACCCCCGGGTACGGCAGTCATCGTGGCGATGCTGGGCAGGCATGGGGATGTTCTGCCGCCCAGCCCGGAGTGGGCCAAGCGCATCGACTGCCGCCTCTGAGAAACTCGTGACCGGCCTGGCATGGTTACCCCGAGCCGGATCGGGTACTAAGTGCTTGTCCGTACGCCCATTCCTCTGGCGTACGGCTGACTGGAGGAATCATGAGTAGCACCGCCGTCGTGTGGACGATTGTCGCAGTCGTGATTGTGTTGGCCCTCGTGCTGGTTGCTGTAAGGATGAGCGGCCGGCAGAAGGACCAACGTCGCCGCAAGGAAGCCGGTGAGATCAGGCAGCAGGCGGCTGTCGAGGAGAAGACGGTTCTCAAACATGAGGCCGAGGCCGCCGAGCAGGATGCGCTGGCCCGTCAGGCCCGTGCCGAGGCCGACCGCAAGGCAGCGGCTGCAGACAGGCTGCACATCGAGGCGCAGGAACGTTCCGAACAGGCTTCCGGCAGCCGGGCCGAGCATCGGGACAGGCTCAGCGCCGCCGACGAGATCGATCCCGACGTCGCAGATCAGGCAAGCCGCGACGGAAGCCGCGACGGCGTCGCCAACGACGGTGCGCATCGCGACATCCACGGGCCGGGCAACGTGGCGGACCGTCCATAGCCTGCGGCACGGCCGATCAGGTAGTCCGGAACTACTGGAGGGCAGACGACGGGTCGAGCGACGCTGCCGCAGGGTTGCCCAGGTGCAGTCGGCTGCCGACGCTGTTGTGTACGAACGCTTCCGGGAAGCTCGCCGCTAGCTGATGGGTGGCCCGCCAGCCGGTGCAGTGGGCGGGCATGATCACGCCCGGCGCCCAGCTAGTGAAGGCTGCGCAGATCTTCGGGATCAGCGGCTCGAAGATCGGCCCGTTGAGATGGAATCCTCCGATGATGGCGTGGACCTTCTCGACGCCGGTGAGCCGCTGGGCGTACGCGACGGTGTTGACCACGCCGGCATGCCCGCAGCCGGTCATCACGACCAGCCCGAGGTCGCGTACGTGGATGACGATCGCCTGGTCGTCGAGGACCAGCGGATCCGGTCGCCACCCAGAGCCGTCATGTGCCTCCTGCAGCGGGAAGCCGAGCTCGAAGGAGTTCGTACGGTCTATCTCGCCGGTGACCAGGACCGAATCGTGCAACAGGAATGACGGTTGCCGGTGCTCCAGGATGTCGAAGCCGACGGCCTCGAGCGCGGACTTGCTGGTGGATGGAAGCTCCCACGGCTCGCGGCCGGGAAAAGTGACCCTGCGGCGGCTCCAGAAGTTGGGATGGATGACCACCGGCAGGTTGGCCGTACCCAGCCTGCGGGTGAACCCGTCGAGGCCGGTGGTGTGGTCGAAATGTCCATGGCTCAAGACGATGACTTCGATGCCAGCGGGGTCGACGCCGAGGACCTTGATGTTGTGAGCCAGCCCGTCGGGGGTACGGCCGGCGTCGAAGAGCAGCACCGACTTCCGATCGCCGGTGCTGACCTCGACCAGAGCGGAGAACCCGTGCTCGGTGCGCGGGTGCTCGGCAACCTCCCCACCCTCCAAGGTGCTGGCCGACCGCTGCTCGGGGGAGGACCCGTCGGTGAAGCGGGTGACGTTGTCCTGACCCGGCATGAAAACGTCGATGACGTTGTCCACCAGGGTCGTGATCGTCACCGTGTCCACCGGCGCCAGCCGGATCTGGTTCATCTCAGCCCTCTCCAGGTCTGCACCTGCATGCGCGCCTAGCCGTCCCCGGCAACGGCTTCGGACGCCAGATCGTACGGCCGAGGGAACGCCGGCGGGGTGAAGTCGAAGAAGCCGGGGGCCGCAAGTTGCCCGTCCCGGGTCGCCCGGAGCTCCGGGGCCAGGGCTGCTGCCGCCGCGTTGAGCCGATCGGGATCAAGATCTGGCCAGTCCCCGGTCTCGATCCGCCTGCCGAGTGCCCGCAGCGTGACGATCACCTCAGCCGCGCTGTGCGAGCAGTGCCCACCGCGGCGGAGGAAGAGCTGGCGCAGCAGATGTTCGTTGCCGGCTCGGGCCACCACGTCGGCGTAGGCCTGCTCGTTGTCGGGCGTGACCAGCCCGTCCCCTGAGGTGTGCAGGGCGAGCACCGGCGTGTCCCGAAGATCGCCGGAGAAGGAGATGTGCCGTTCGAGGTAGCTCACCGCGTCTGGATCCGCTTCGATCCGCTCGGCCCGATCCAAAGCGAGCAGGTCGGCTTCGAGGTCGAGATTCGCGGCTTCGTACAGGCCGTGAACTTGCGCGCTGTTGATCGACCGGGCCAGCCGGGCCCGGTAGTCGACGCCGGTGTTCCACGATGGATTGCCACCGGCCCGCCCCTCGACCTGGGCGCGCACCCCGAAGAAGACCAGGGTGCTGACGTCGCGGTGCAGGTGATACTGCTGCTCCTGCTGCCCGGCGAAGTCGTCGGCCGCGGGTTCAGGCGCGGTGGAGTCGTGCCAGCCGGGGATGTTGCCGACCGCCGCTGAAAGGGCCAGGCGGGCCCGACCTTCGGGGGTCCCCTGTGCCCGCTCGACGATGGATGTGGCCAGGTCCAGGTTGTCGTCGGGCGCGGAGATGTTCACCACCTGGAGCTCGGAGTCCGGGGCCAGCAACGTCTTGATGACGAAGGACATGTCCAGCTCGAGATTGTGCACGCCGACTGCGCCGGCGAGGTTGCCGCACAACGGCATCGCGCCGGACAGCCGGTCGGGCATGACCTGTACCAGGCCGGCAGTGGCGATCCCGCCGATCGAGAATCCCCACGCGATCGTCTCCTTCGGCGGCTCAACGAGGCGCTCGAAGAGGTCCAGCAACTCGTTCTGGTTGGCGAAGATCTCTTCCAGTGGCCAGAACCCCCTGCCGCCGGTGCCGGCGATGGCGTAACCCTCGTCGAGCAGGGCGGCGAACGGTGACTCGTCGAGCGACCAGGGTGCCTGTCTCTCCGGAAGTGGCATGCCGCGGCTGTAGAGGAGGAGGGTTCCGTTCCACTGTGCCGGGATCTGCCATCTGAACATGGAGCCGGAGGCGAGCGGACCCTCCTGCGTGCTGGCTGTTGTCATGGCAGAACGATATTCTGCACAGAGGCTCGGCGCTAGGCCGTGTCCGCAGTGGGTCTAGCGAAGGGCCACCACATGCCGCGGAACGCTCCGCTCACCCCCGAGACGCTGGCGTACGGCATCACGGTTCCCAGGGATCCGCAGATCTCACCCGATGGGACGCGCATCGTCTACGCCGTGGAGACGGTGGACCCCGAGACGAAGCGTCGCCGTACCCGGGTATGGCTACGAGATCTGAAAGACGGAGGGGCCCAAGCGCTGACCCCAGGTGATCGGTCGGCGAGGGGGGCGCGCTGGTCGCCGGACGGGACACAGCTGGCGGTGGCGGTGGACGTCGATGACGCCACGGCGATCTGCGTACAAGCTGCCAGTCCCGGCGCGGAGTCGAGGGAGCTCACCCGCCATGCGTTCGGCGTCGACGAACTCGCCTGGTCCCCGGACAGCGCCGCGATCGCCTACACCACCGACTACGACCCCGAGGATCCCGACGAAAGCGGCCCGGAGCCCGGCCCGGCCCAGGTCCGGGTGACCCGGCGCATCGATTACAAGCAGGACGGGCGGGGGTGGCTGGGTGACCGGCGCAGTCACGTCTTCGTGGTCGATGTGTCCACTGGCGAGCGGGCCCGGCTGACCACGGAGTTCGTGGACCACTCCTCGCCCCAGTGGTCTCCCGATGGCCGGCGCCTCGCGTTGACCATGGGCAACGCCGAGAAGCAGGGCTCCCAGCTGGCCCTGCTGGACATCGAGTCCCGACAGGTCGCCGCGGTGACCGCTGCCGGCGGCGTGGTCGTGAGCTCGGCCTGGTCACCGAGCGGTGATCGGCTGATCTATGCCGCTGATCCCGACCACTCGCTGCAGCCGGACTTCTTCGTCCACGAGGTGGCCACCGGCCAGTCACGCCGGCTCAGCGACGATCTGCAGGGCGAGCTCGACGGTCATCCCGTCTGGGTCGACGAAGGACATGTTCTGTTCCACTCCATCCGAGCCGGCGCCAGCGCGCTGGAGTTGCTCGACGCGAAGACTGGTGAGACGGAGCTGCTCGAACACACCGAAGGCCGAAGTGGTGCGATCAGCGTCGATGCGTACGGCCGACTGGTCGTACAGTCCGCAAGCTCTCTGAGCTCGACCGGTGAGATCGCCGTTTACGACCGGGAGACAAATACCACTCGTACGGTCACCGACTACGCCAGCGGCGTGCTCGGCGAGCGTCCCGCGGCGCTGTGGGAGAAGCTGACAGTCGCGCAGGACGGCTTCTTGATCGACGCCTGGCTGCTCAAGCCGCCGGACTTCGACCCGGCCAGGTGCTATCCGGTCATCCTCGATGTGCACGGTGGCCCGAGCTCGTGCCATGGTCCGCGGTTCCTCGACCACCAGCAGTGCTGGGCCACGCACGGATTCCTGGTCATCTCGCCCAACCCGCGCGGTTCGACCTCGTACGGCCGGCACTTCACCCGTCAGGTGATCCGGGACTGGGGTGGCGGCGACTACCGCGACCTGATCGCGGTGCTGGATGCCGTGCTCGAACGGCCGTACGCCGACGCCGACCGCACCGGGATCTTCGGGATCAGCTACGGCGGCTTCATGATTGCGTGGGCGATCAGCCACACCGATCGGTTCAAGGCGGCCATCTGCGGTGAACCGATTTTCGACCTGGAATCCGACTACGGCACCAGCGATGTGGCCTTCAACGGGCTCGAGCACCACGGCGGAGGTCCGCCGCACGCCGAGCGAGAGTGGTACGCCGAGCATTCGCCGTCGACCTTTGCCCACCGGACCCGGACGCCGACGCTGATCTTCCACGGGGAGGCCGATGCGCGGTGCCCGATCGGGCAGAGTGAGCAGATGTTCACCACGCTCAAGAAGGCGGGTTGCGATGCGGAGTTCGTCCGCTATCCCGACGGCTCGCACATGTTCTTCGCCTTCGGCCCGCCTGTGCACCGGGCCGACTTCCTGACCCGAACGCTGGGCTGGTTCACCGACCACCTCGGCGGACCGGAAGCCAGCCGACCCGACTAGTAGCGGCTTTGTCCCACCACTGCCGCGGATATCCGCGAGCCCGGTGAGACATACCGTTCCAAGTCGGATCAGCTAGAAGATGGCTAACGGATTCACCGGGGAGGCGGTGCCGCCGGCGATTGCCAGCGGTGCGGCGATGAACAGGAATTCGTAGCGCTGCAGCTCGCCACAGACGCGGGCAAGTTCCTCGACCCGGCAGAAGTCCAGCAGCACCAGGCCCATCGCGGCGATGCCGATCTGGTGCAGCGGCAGCGGGTATCGCGTCGGCGGCCCGTCCGGCCCGTCCGGCCCGTCCGGCCCGTCCAGCCCGTCGCGCCCGTGCACATAGCCGTCCTGCGCTGAAGCGTCCGGCGCGTCATCTTCGTCGTCGACCAGCCCGAGGATTCGCGCTGCCAGCGGGGTGACCCGGTCGGGCATGTCGCCGGTGTAGACGGCCACCTCGTGATCGTGCAGCCACTCGATCGCGTCCGGACCCAGACCCGGCGCAAACACATTGCGGCCCAGGGCTTCCTCGCGCGCGGCCGTGCCGCCGCGGACGACCGCGACGTCCCCGGTGGAAACCTCGATCTGCCCATGCCGTGCAGCCGCATCCAGATCGTCGGCGCGGATCTCCTGGCCCGGTTCGAGCCAATCCAACCCGAGGCCGGCCGGGACGTCGAGCAGCACGCCGCGCGTCACGATGCCGCCGCGCTGGGCGAAGACCGAGCCATGGGTGAGGCCGGTGGGCGTGACCACGTCGCGCAGGCGGCGCCCGTTGTAGACCATGCCGTCGGGTGCGGCCACATGGCTGACACAGTCCAGGTGGGTGAGCCCCTGCTGGTGCATCGGCAGGCCCAAGTAGTCATCGGCGCTCATCGGGCTGGGGAACATCCGATGGTCGACCTCGCCCGGCTGGCGCGGCGTCGCATGCGGTGTGATCGGCCAGGCCAGGGATAGCACGGTCCCAGACGTCGCCAGCCCGAGGGCGTCCCGAGTCTTGGTCTGCGAGATGTAATTCAGCGTGCCCAACTCGTCGTCGGGTCCCCACCGGGCTGCGTTGCTGACCCGCATAGAGAGGGCGTCCAGCTCCTCGTCGCTCCATGCTGACCGGACATCGCTCATCGTCTGGCTCCTCGGTTGTGGCACATGGCAGACTGCTGTTCTGCAGCGTAGGACATGACCCGCGTTCAGGTACAGCCAGGAGGCTTCCGACGATGACCCAGCCAGCACATACCAGCGGACTCCGGGCGGAGGTCGCCCTCGACGCGCACGCCGAGGTGGCAGAGGGTCCGGTGTGGGACGGAGAGGCCGGTCAAGTCATCTGGGTCGACATCCCGCGGGGTGAGATCCACCGGTTCGACCCCACAGACGGCACCGATCAGGTAACCCAGGTCGGGCAGCCGGTCGGCGCGGTAGTTCTGCGGGAGCGCGGCGGTCTGTTGCTGGCGGTCCGAGACGGCTTCGCCGAGTTGGCCGACGGACAGCTCAGGATGATCGCCGAGGTCGAGAGCGACCGGCCCGAGAACCGGATGAACGACGGGAAGGTCGACCCGGCCGGGCGCTTCTGGGCCGGAACGATGGCCCTGGACTCGGCGCTCGGCGCTGGCACGCTCTACCGGCTCGACACTGACCGAAGCGTGCACACCGTGCTCCCCGGGCTGACCATCTCCAACGGCATCGACTGGAGCCCGGACGCGACCACGATGTACTTCATCGACAGCACGCCGGGAACGGTGACCGCGTACGACTACGACCGGCAGACCGGCGCGATCAACGAGCCGAGGACCCTGATCGAGATACCCCCGGACGACGGGATGCCCGATGGGATGACGGTCGACTCGGAAGGCTGCCTGTGGGTGGCGATCTGGGGAGGATCGGCTGTCCGCCGGTACGCCCCGGACGGCACGCCGCTGGGCGCGGTTGCGCTGCCGGCCACCCAGGTGACCAGTTGCACCTTCGGCGGCCCGGACCTAGGCGATCTCTACATCACCACTGCCTCAGAAGGACTCTCGGCCGCCGAGCGGGCTGGGCAACCCCAGGCCGGCGCCCTGTTCTGCGTCCGCACCGAGGTAGTCGGTCGCGAACCCCACCGGTGCCAGGTCTAGGGCATCACCGGGGGCAGCGTCGGTCTGGAGAAGCCAGTCCGGATCCGACTGTGGGATCGAGGAAACCAGTCGAGCGGTGTAGGCATGCTGCGGGTTGTCCAGGACCTCGTCGACCGATCCGGATTCGACCACCTCGCCGCGATAGAGCACGTACACCCGCTCGGTGACCTGCCGGACGACCGCCAGATCGTGGGTGATGAAGAGGAAGGACATGTCCGATTCCTCGCGCAACTCCTTGAACAGGTTGAGGATCTGAGCCTGTACGGAGACGTCGAGGGCAGAGACCGGCTCGTCGCAGATGATCAGCTGTGGTCGTACGGCCAGGGCCCGGGCGATCGCCACCCGCTGCCGTTCGCCTCCGGACAAGGCGATCGGCCTGCGCCGGGCATAGCTGGCCGGGAGCCCGACCCGCTCGAGCAACTGACCGACACTGACCTTCGGACCCTTGCCGGTGTCGCCTGCCCGCACGGCCTGCTTCAGCGTGAAGCCGATGGTGCGAGCCGGGTTCAGCGACGAGTACGGGTCCTGGAAGATCAGTTGTACGGTGCGGCGCAACCGCATCCGGTCGGCCCGCGACAGCGACCGGTAGTCCGCGGCCGGCAGGCCGCCGATCTGGATCTGGCCGGAGGTCGGCGTCTCCAGCCCTACCAGGCAACGTCCCAGCGTCGTCTTTCCCGAGCCGGATTCCCCGACCAGACCGACGCTCTCCCCGGCGGCGACTTCGAGTGCCACCTTGCGCAGGGCATGCACGGTCCTGCCTCCGGACTCGCCTCGGAACTCCTTGCTCAGGTCGGTGAGGGTGAGCAATGGCAGCCCGTGCCCGCGGGCCGGCGGAAGCGGTTGCTCTCGGACCGCCGCCTCGCGCAGGGCCGACATGTCGGTCCGGATCTCCTCGATCCGTACGCAGTTGGAGTACCAGTCCTGCGCGACCGGCCGCAGAGGTGGTTTACCGGCCGTGCACTCCTCCTTCTGGTAGGCACATCGCGGCGCGAAGGCACAGCAGGAGGCGACCTCGTCGGGCGCCGGAACCGCGCCGTCGATCGCGACCAGCGTGGACACGCGGCGCTCCATCGGTGGCTCGGACAGCAGCAGGCCCAGCGTGTACGGATGCAGCGGCTCCATCTCGAGTCCGGTCGCCGGCCCTACTTCCAGGAGCGAGCCGGCGTAGAGCACGTAGATCCGGTCGCACATGGCGAAGGCCGCGCGGAGGTCATGGGTGATCAGCACCAGCCCCATCTTGCGGCTGCGCTGCAGCGCCTTGAGCAGCGCCAGGATGTCCCGCTGCGTGGTGACGTCCAGGGCGGTGGTCGGCTCGTCGGCGATGATGATCCGTGGATCGCGGGCCAGTGTTGCCGCGATGCCGACCCGCTGGCGCATACCGCCGGAGAGCTGGAACGGGTACTGCTCGGCAACACCGGGGTCGGTGATGCCGACCTCGGCCAGCCGGCGGAGCACCTCGGCCCGCAGCGCCCGGCGCGACGCCTTGGGACCGGGCCGCAACCGCAGGGTCTCCTCGATGTGCTTGCCGCAGCGGATCAGTGGATTCAGCATGGTAAAGGGGTCCTGCAGGACCAGGCCGATGCCAGACCCTCGAATCTTCTCGAGGTCACGTTCGGGCAGGTCGAGCAGATTCACGTCGTCGTACCGCACCTGCCCCTGTGCGCGCAGACCGTCGGGGAGCAGGCCGAGCAGGGCCCGAGCGGTCATGGACTTGCCGCTGCCGGACTCCCCGACGATCGCGATGCTCTCCCCGCGCCCCAACTCCAGGTTGATGCCGTCAACGATGGTCCGTTCACGTCCACCGAGCCGGCTGGTGATCCGTAGATCACAGACCTCGAGCAGCGAACCGTCCGTCGCGTCGCTGCCACTGCGGTCGCCGGGGTGGTTCATCGCGCCCGCCCGCGGTCGGAGAGGACTTCCTCGAGCCAGTCCCCGATGAGGTTGACACTCGCTGCCGTAAGCACGATCAGCCCTCCGGGAGCCAGCGCGCCGGCCGGATTCGAGAAGATCAGGACCAGGCTCTCGGCCAGCATCCGTCCCCAGTCGGCAGTACCGGGACCGACCCCGAGCCCGAGGAAGGACAGGGCGGACAGGGCGAGCAGCCCGTACGCGAACCCGAGGAAACCGCTGGCCATCACCAGCGGCACGAGGTTGGGCCAGATGTGTTGAAGGGCGACCCGCCGGCCGGGCAGGCCCAGCAATCGGGCTGCCTCGACGTACGGGCGGGGCCGTTGCTCGAGCGTGGCTGCTCGCATCAGCCGGGTGTCGTACGGCGAACTGAGCACGATGAGTACCACGATCGCCATGCCGTAACCACCGCCGAGCACCCCGACGACGACGATCGCGACCAGGTGGCCCGGAAGGGCGAACATCAGGTCAGCCCAACGCAAGATGATCGTGTCCAGCCAGCCTCCCGCATAGCCGGCCATGAGTCCGAGCAGGAGCCCGATAAGGGTGCCGCCCAGCGCGATCAGCACCGGTCCGATGACGGCAGTTCGTGCTCCGACGATGACCCGGGAGAGCACATCCCGGCCCAGTTCGTCGGTACCCAGCAAGTGGTCGCCGCTCGGGGGGGTGACGCCCAGGGCCAGGTCCTGGGCATCGGGGGACTGCGGAGCGATCAGTTCGCCGAATATGGCGCAGGCCAGCACGATCAAGACGATGGTCCAGCAGACCCAGATCAGGACGCTGCCGAAACGGCGTGGCTGGCGCCGGTCCTTGACGCCGCTACGGGCGACGGCGAGCTCGCTCACGCGTCAGCCCGGCGGAAGCGAATTCTGGGATCGATGAACAGGTACAGGACGTCGGTGAGCAGGTTGACCACCAGTACCAGCGCCGCAGCGAGCATCGCCAGCCCCTGTACGACGGGTACGTCCTGCACGTTGACCGACTGGATGAGCAGGGAACCCAGTCCCGGAAGGGCGAAGGTCACCTCGACGAGAGCCGCGCCGGTGAGCATGACTCCGAGGATCAGCCCGCTCGCGGTCACGATCGGGATGAGGGCGTTGCGCAGGCCATAACTGAGGTTGATCCTTGCCCGGGACAACCCGCGCGCCCGCGCCGCCACGACGTAGTCCTGATCCAGGGACGCGATCATGCCGGTCCGGGTGAACTTCACGATCGGGGCGATCCCGGTCAGTGCCAGAGCGATCGCGGGCAGCGTGAGATGCCAGAGCTGATCGACAAAACCGTCGCCCTGGCCGAAGGCGGGGAACCAGCCGAAGACCACCGCGAAGAGGTAGAGCAGGAAGACGCCGGTCACGAAGGCCGGTGCGCTGACCCCGAACACGCTCAGCGATACCGCCGCCCTGTCCAGCGGAGTCCGCTTCTTGATCCCGGCCAGCATCCCGAGCGGAATGCCGATGGCCATGAGCAGTACGAACGCAAATGCCCCGAGCATGGCCGTCAATCCCGCCCGGTCGGACAGCATCGACAGCACCGGTTCGCTGGTCCGCGTCGACTCGCCGAAATCAAGGTGCAGCGCACCCTGGACCCACCGGCCGTACTGGGTCAGGAACGGGTCGTCGAGGTGATAGCGCTCGCGGATCCCGGCAATGACGGCAGGGTCTCTGGGACGGGTGGTCCCGAGGAGTACCTGCTCGACACTTCCAGGAGCGGCGTACTGCAGCGCGAAGATCCCGAAGGAGATGATCACCAGAACGATGAGCAAGCCGACGACGCGACGGCCGAGGAAAGCAGCGAGTTGCCGCTTGTCCACGCAGTCCCTCTTTCGGTCAGTATCGGACGGTTCGGTGCTACGCGGCGGCCACGTTCGCGACCCAGATGCCCTTCTTGAAGAACAGCGGGTGCAGTCCGGTGTAGGTGAATTCGTTGCGGACCGGCATCGCGATGTCCTCCCACCAGATCGCAAGGTAAGGCAGCTCCTCGGAGATGAGCTGCATCACCTCCTCGAGCATCTCCCCGCGCTGCACCGGGTCGGTGATGACACCCTGCTGCTTGATCAGCTCATCGACCCGGGGGTTGTTGTATCCGGAGATGTTGAAGCTGTTGGGCACCGCATACTCGCTCGGCAGCATGTAGCTCGGGTAGTCGGCCGGATCGAGCAGCTCCGGGGTGAAGCTGATGATCCGGAAGCCGATGTTCACGTGACCGACCACGTCAGCGATTTCCTGCTGCAGCGGCACCTCCTCGACAGTCAGGTCTACGCCGATCTCAGCGAGGGTTTCCTTCAGATTCAGCGCTGCCTGTCCCAGTTCTGGCTTCGCGTCACCGAACTTCAACGTTGCCGAGAAGCCGTCGGGATAGGCCGACTGCGCGAGCTCGTCGCGAGCTGCGTCGAGGTCGAAGTCGTAGGCGCGCAGGGACGCGTAGATCTCGTCGACCCGCTCCTCCGGAAGACCGAACCCTTCCCACTGATCCCGCGGCACCAGCGAGGTTGCCGGCTGCCCGTAGCCGGCGAGCAGTCCCTCCACCAGCCCGACCCGGTCCAGAGCATGAGCCACAGCTCGCCGTACGTGCACGTCGTTCCAAGGCTCTGCGTTGAGGTCCCAGGCGAAATAGGCAGGAGCCAGGCCGGGAGCCGACGTGACGGTCAGCCCATCGATTTCCTCCCAGTCACCTGCCTCGGTCACCGAGATGAAGAACATCCCGTCGGCATCGCCGGAGCGCATCGCGAGTTGGGCTGTCTGGGAATTGGTAATCAGTTGAATCGTGAGTTCCTTGACCGCCGGCTTCTCACCCCAGTAGTCCTCGTTACGGGTGAGGCTGACGCTCTCGTCGCCGGCGAAGTTCGTGACCAGGTACGGACCAGTGCCCATGACATTGTCTGTACCTGGCGTGCCGAACTTGGACCCGAGGCCCTCCACGAAGGCCTGGCTGACGATCGGGGCATAGGTGGGGACGTACTGCCAGAAGGCAGCCGGTCGGCTGAGCTTGACGGTGACTTCGTCCTCAGCGGTTGCCTCGGCTGACACGACATCGATGAATGCGGGGCTGTAGGTCGAACCCAGGTCGGGATCCTGATGGCGCAGGTAGGAGAAGACCACGTCGTCGGCGGTCATCGGGCTTCCGTCGGAGAACTTGACGCCACTGCGCAGCTTGTAGACGTAGGTCTGCGGATCGACTTCCTCCCATGATTCGGCAAGCGCGCCGACCATCTCGAGGTTCTCGTCCAGGGTGAGCAGGCTCTCGGTTACCAGTGACTGCGCGGCCTTCGAGCCGGGATCACCCGCCTTTGCCATGTCCAGATGGACCAGCGAAGTCACGATCCAGGTGAGCGACTCGATCTCGCCGTCACTACCGCCGCCGCTGCTGCCCTCGCCGCTCCCGCATCCGGCAAGTACGCCGGAGAAGGAAGCCGCGGCGCCGGTGAGGCCCATGAGTCGCAGTGCGTCCCGTCGTGAGATGCCCACTCGCGCGTGAACTGGTGCTGGTGAATCGGTCGACATGCTGATCTCCCGGCCCGAAGAAGTGTTGTGTCTTGCAGAACGGGATTCTACTCATAAGACCACGGCAAAAA
>JAABUS010006956.1_pt1 | contig 13310 bp, 11 predicted proteins | sample 5560161 | NCBI WGS metagenome assembly JAABUS01 (sample SAMN10711885, study PRJNA513376) | rock metagenome | isolation source: Antarctica rocks | place: Antarctica: Victoria Land, Trio Nunatak nord | collected 2016-01-04 | reverse complement strand
TTATGGCTGGAATAAAAAATTTATACTCGTAGGGGGGTACGAATAAGGCAGTGTAAAAACGTTGATTTATTTTTAAAAAACTTTAAAATTTAACAGTTGAAGGGCCTTTTGCTGCAATGTGGGCTAAATAAGATTGATAACAAAAGAAATACTGCAGGCACAAAAAAGAGGCCCGGGTAGAAACCAGGGCCGAAACTTATAATGCACATGAGAAAAGTTATATAATAAATTTGTCCTTATATTGAAGGTAACGGAGTTTTAATGATTTTTTGCAGCCAATTCTTAAATGAAAGTAATAATGAGTAATACTATAGTTAGCACCAAAAGTGATAAGCGGAATAATACTTATTTGAATGGGAAGATTTGTTTTTAAGCGAATGAGAGCAATGTGCATTTTGGACAACAGGTTCTAACCAATTTTTTTGGCTTTTTAATCTTCTCCTTCCGCATTAAGCCAAACGACTTTCTGGACAGCTTCATGAGGCTGGCCGATTATGTTCGCATATAAATCAGGTCTTCTCGCTTTTTTGTACCTGTAGCCTCCGGCATTAACCAGTTTTTCCTGTGTGCAGGTAGCAACTGCATAATCGTCACCAAGTGTACGGCATTCTGCAACAATATCACCAAAAGGATCTAAAATCATTGAACAGCCATTTTTTAACTGGTCATCATCCATGCCAATTGGATTTGAAAACACTGCATAAATTGCATTGTCATAAGCACGGGCAGGCAGCCACTTCATCAGCCATTCGCGACCCTTTAATCCATCAAACTCTGCCCTTAGTGATGTCGGATCAATATCTCTTTTTTCCCATAAAGCAGGATCAACAAAACCAGCACCGGGACGCGGAGATGGTGTGCACATAGTGACATGCGGCATAAAAATAATATCAGCTCCTAACAAATTAGTTGCTCTTACATTCTCAATAATATTGTTGTCATAACAAATGAGAATGCCACACTTCCATTCGTTAATTTCGAAGACAGTGTATTGGTTGCCCGGCTTTAAATCGGGATGAATAAACGGATGAAGTTTTCTATGTTTGGCTACCAACCCATTTTTATCAACACATACATAGGCTTTGTACATATTGTCATGGTTATCTTTCTCAAACAGACCCGCTAATACCGAAATGTTGCAGCTTTTTGCAATGTCAGTAAGACTTTTTATACTTTTTCCATAGGGTATTGGCTCTGCCACCTCAAGTAATTCTTTCCGGGAAAGGTGACGGGCAAATGTATATCCTGTTATAGAACACTCATGAAAAGCAATGGCTTCCGCTCCAGCCTGCGCTGCTTCTTTTGATAATTTTTCTATCACACTTAAATTGTATTCCTTATCTCCGCTTTTATTTTCAAATTGTGCTGACGCAATCTTAATATTATTCATGGTTATTTTTTTACAGAATTTTAGTTATAACGCTCTTTCAACAAATTCATCATGTAAACATTTACTTCCCACTGATCAACAATCGGCTGACGGGTATAGGGAAGAAGGGGCATATATGGAGGAGCGCCAAATTCGGGAGTAATTGTAAAATATTTTTTTCCGCTCTTTCTTTGTCTTTCAATTACTTTATCCCAGCAGTTTAGATGAAATTGAAGCGCTTCCTCCCATTCAGGGGCACGGGGATCAGTAATTTGCGGGCCTTCGGGGTAACCAATTCGGGAATGAATGTGTTCTGTTCGTGATAAAGCAAGATCCACCGCTTCCTGCTGGTCGTGTAAAAATGTTTCTGCTGTATTACACCATTGAGAAATATCGAGGGTTATACGTAAACCAGGAATAAGCTCTAAAAAGTTTTTAGTGATATGTGCTGCAAAGCTGAACTTACCCCGATGCGTTTCATGAATAACCGGCACTCCTGTTTCACGTGCTATGTCGCTTGCCAGGGAAATAAGTTTTTCATTTTGCTGAAATGAATAATAATCCTTTCCCGTCTGAGCGTTGATGAAAAGAGGCTTAGCATTTGCTAATGACCGAAGCCTGGTTTCATATTCTGCAAAATGCTTATCGAAATCGGGGTTCACAGTTTCCCAATGTTGTGCAATAAATTGAAGATTGTACTTGGCAAATCGATTTAAAATTTCTTCCTGCTCTTTCTCAGATAGTGGCAAGCTTGCCTCTACACCGTCATAACCTGATTCTTTTACTTTTTGTAAAAATATATTCCACGGTGTATGTTCCTGGCCCCATCTCGGACAAAAATACCAAAGTTCCATAATAGATTTTAACCTTGCTAATGTACGTGTTTGCATGATTACAAATATCATTTACTTGCTTACCATTGATTTCTGCTAATAAGAGGTTATGTTGCTACTTACCTGGTTTCCATTTTGTTTTTCGTTCCGTCGAATCCACTTAACCGCTTGAAAATACTTCTATTAACGCTCCTGAAAGTATTAACAGAAAGACACTAAAGGGAGCCTTAAGCAACAGAATAATAACAACAATCAAAGCAATATTTCGCCCGTTATCAATACTTCTTAAGGAAAGGTAAATTTTCTTTCTGTTACTTTTTGTAACCTTTGCATATGTATAATTAACTTGAAGAAGTCTATTAATGTTTTCATTTCTGCTAATAATAAATAACATGAAGGGGAACGGAGTTGAAATGCTGGCAGAAAGAGTATTTAATAGACTCCCGTAATTACTTCTATCCTTTTTCAATATAAAAAGAATGAATGCCATTTTCTGCATGGTAAGTAATAAGCAAATTATGGGTATCGGCAATTTTTTTAACTATAGCCAGTCCAAGACCGTTTGAAGTATCTGTACTGTTTTTCGAATTATTAAAGCGCTTGAATAGTTGCTGCCTGTCTATAGGGGGCAAGTGGCTGGTATTACTGATTTGATATTTATTTTTATTAATAGTTATAAAAATACTTCCGCCTGTATAATTGTATTTTACTGCATTGCCGATTAAGTTACTGATTAAAGAATCTGCTAATAATGGGTGCAGTTGCACAAGGAAGTCTTCTGTATAATATGTTTCTGCTTTTAACTGCTTGTCGTTGATAACCTCGTGAAAAAGTTGAAGGTATTTTTTAGTGATGCCTGTTAAACTAATTGTTTCATTTGTTTCGTACTGGTTGTTTTCTATTTTTGCCAATAATAATAATGACTGGTTTAATTTGCTTAAACGGTTTAAGGCAGTATTTGCCTGCATAATAGACTCTGCCTGATCCTCTTTAAGATTGCTATCCTGCAGTAATAATTCCATTTTGCTTTGTATAACGGCAAGTGGTGTTTGCATTTCGTGGGCTGCATTTTCTGTAAATTCCTTCATGTTTATATAGTCGTTGTAGATTTTGTCCGTCATAGAATTAAGTGATGAATTAAGTTCGTTAAATTCTTTAATGTTTGTCTTTTCAAAATGAATTGCTTTCATTTTATTTAATTCTGCTCCCCTTATTTTTTCAAGTGAATGTTTGAATGGCTTCCATAATCTTTTACTAATTAACCAATTAAAAAGTAATGTTGTAATAAACAGACCGGCAAATACAAATAACATAATCCTTGTAACATTTTCTACTAAAACTGTTTTTTGCTCCTGCGACTTGCGGATAACAATCTGGTAGTGTACTCCATTAATCGGAATGACATGAGACAACTTACGGTAAGGCACTTTATTGTTTTCTTTTGCCTGATACCCATATGTGTCTGTAATACTTGGATAATCAGTAACTGCGGAGTTAACAGGGTAGATAGAAATATCGGGAGCTCTTAAAATGAATGTGGTGCCGTTCTCCGACTCGGTTTGCAGGTATTGAATCCATTGTATTTCATCATTAATTAGTTCCTCATCACTTCTATGGTTAAGTTCTTTACTAAATTCATGAAATAAATAGAACCCTGCTGCTGTCAGTAAGGGAACCATTGCAGTTAAAAAATATAAAGTAGTTTTTGTAAGCAGTCTCATGATCAAGTCTTTATCGGAACTGGGATAATTGGACGTATGGTATTTATGTGGTATTAATTCAGTTAAAATTCTTTTAAAAAAATATTATACCTGGAAAAATAAATAGTGATTTTTGTCTGATTTCCAAAGATTTAAAGGGATTAGTGAGAATAAATTAGAAGAATAAATTTGTACAATTATTCTATTTATATTATATTCATTTAATTCTTTTTGTTATAGTTCATTTAATCTCCATTATCGGTACATTCTAATTATCTCGGTTCGGATAAGATCAATTATCGGTAAACCTGTACCCGGTACCGTAAACTGTTTTAATATAATCTTCGCAGCCTGCATCTATTAATTTTTTTCGAAGGTTTTTTATATGAGTATAAATAAAATCGTAATTGCTCACCTGATCGTACTCGTCGCCCCAGATATGTGATGCTATAGCAGCTTTCGTAAGTACGCGACGTTGATTGGCGATAAAGTATTCGAGTAGCTGATATTCTTTATCAGTCAGTTCAACTGCTTTTCCATTTACCGTTACCCGCAGAGCTTCCGCATCCAGTTTTATTTCCTGAAATTGTATAATCTTACTGCCACCAAAATTTCTTCTCCTGATGATTGCATTGATGCGTGCATTTAACTCAGATAAATGAAATGGCTTCGTGAGATAATCATCTGAACCTAATTCTAACCCTTTTAATTTATCTTCCAATGCGTTTTTTGCAGAAATAATGATAATGCCTGATTTGGATTCAATTTCCTTTAATTCTTTGACAATATCTAAACCATTTCCGTATGGCAGACCAATATCTACCACTACGCAATCGTAATTAAATTGATATACCTTTTCCATTCCTGTTAAGAAATTGTCTGCAACTTCACAGACAAATCCCTGGTGTTCCAGGTATTTCCGTATAGATTGCTGCAATGGTGTCTCATCTTCTATTATTAAGACTTTCATCTATAAAAATACGATTACTTAGGTAACGGAAAATGCGATTCTATTTTCTCACTCCTTATTTGTACTTCCATCTTATAAAAGATAAGGGAACTTAAAAAAAACCCCGCCTTCCGGCGGGGTCATACTAAACCACAACATTCACCATCACTCATCAAACTTTTTATATTATTGCAAGTCGTTCAAAGCATATTGATATTCTGTCTCGGGTTGATTAGGATAAACCCCACTGATAATAGCACTGTTTCCCGCACTTTTTATTGCTTGTTTCAGCCCTTCGACTGTGCTTACTTTTGTGTTATTTACTTTGGTGATTATAAACCCTTCTTTGATTCTTGTCTGGTCTGTCAATATACCCTGGCCTAACTGTTTAACTACTACACCTGATTGCAGATGTAATTGTACAGCCTTGTTCTTATCAAGGTCTTCAAAAGTGGCTCCTAATTGTTCAATAACCTGTTCCTTTACACTGGCATAGGCACCTGAATTTCCTTTTAAAGCAGCAGTTGCTGTTTTTTCTGTTCCATTATGAGTATAAGTAATATTGATTTTATCACCCGGACGAAGAGCTGCAATCTTTTCTATCATCTCGGTACCGGTACTTACCTCTGCACCATTTACCCTGGTTATAAAGTCACCTTTCTGCACACCTGCTTCCTCGGCAGCACTGCCTTTAGCAACATCCATCACAAACACACCTTCACCTTCTTTTACATCATTCTTTTTGCGATCTTCTTCACTCATTTGGTCGCTGCCAAACATTACTCCTAAATACGCTCTTTTAGTACTGCCATATTTAATAATGTCACTTACTACTTTCTGCACCATATTGGAAGGTATAGCATAAGCATATCCTGCATAAGATCCGGTTGGGGATGCAATAGCGCTGTTTATACCAATTACATCACCATTTGTATTTACCAATGCACCTCCGCTATTACCCGGGTTAACAGCAGCATCTGTCTGAATAAATGACTCCACAGGTGATCTGCTCTGACGGCTGTTAATACCTATGCTTCTCGATTTAGCGCTGACGATACCTGAAGTTACAGTTGTCTCAAGGTTTAAAGGATAACCTATTGCTAATACCCACTGACCCAGATGTACATCATCTGAATTGGCAAATGCCAGGTATGGAAGGTTATTAGCTTCGATTTTTATAACTGCCAAATCACTTGCAGGGTCCTTTCCTATTACTTTGGCTTTGTAATCTTTTTTGTTGTTTAATGTAACAATTAGTTCATCTGCCCCATCAACTACGTGATTATTGGTAACAATATAACCATCTGCACTTATGGCGACTCCTGAACCTGAAGCTCTTTGTTCGGGAGATAAGCGGGAACCGCCTCTGCCACCAAACATATCACCAAGGTCATCTCCAAAAAAATCTTTAAAAGGATTGTCCTGCATTTCAGGGCCTGCATTGACCTGTTTAGATTTAGTTAAGGTCTTTATATGTACCACGGCCGGTGCTGCTTTTGTAGCTGCTTTTTCAAAATCTACCATTGGCCCGCTCACCGCATTTTCATTGGCATAACGGGTATTTTTAAAAATAGAGGAAGATGCAGGGAGATTGGATGCAAATTGCTGATGTTGCTGGTATTTCCCAATTCCCCAAACACTTCCTGCTGCAGTAGCAGCACTTATTAATATTACTGCTGCTGATTGTCTTAATGTCATGTCTGTAAAGTATTTTAATTTGAATAATTTTTTTACAATACAACTTTACGACTGGGTTCTGAAGCGATTCTGTAGAAAAATGTAAAGCGGTTGTTAAAGGTGTCAGACGCAAGATGACAGATGTTCGTTGACCGATGACAGAAGATAAAAGTCTACCATCATCTTTCATGAAGCAAAATTTACTGCTCAGTGTTCTCTGCGAAAACCTCTTGTATTTCTCTGCGGTAAAAGGTTCACGGAAATAGATAAACCGAAGTGAAAAATTTGGGCACTTACATGACAGCCGAAAAAAAAGTTGAAAAAGCAAAGTGGCGGGATGAAGTTTGACGATAATTCAACTCATTTTATTTAGGAGGAAAATTTTCCTGCCCATATGTTAGTTTACCGTCTGCAATTCTTGCAGGTGATGTGTATGGATGTTCTTCTGATTTTGCTATGCCCATTATATGCAATACTGTCCATCCGTTTAATTTCAGATAGTCTGAAACAAGGGAACGATGGCAACGCTACCATACCGCTTCTGAACACATGTAAGCAGTTCTTTCTCTGCCTGCCAGTTGTTGCAATTCGTTTACTCCTGCTTTAAAACTATCCGTTTCCATATAATCGGCATAACCTCTGAAGGCAAGATGCTGCTAACCTGTATTAAAAGAATCAGGCTTTACTTTTCTCCGGCCTCCAATATCTATTAAATGAACATATTTTATGTTGTTTAGAGGTAATGAAATTTCAAGAGCCTCTTTATTAAAATGAGGATAACGCCTTGATCCAGGTAAGCTCCTGATATCAGCTACTAATTTAATTTGAAAGGACTGCAGCCTACTAATTAATTCCTCAAGAGAATGGGTAGAGTGACGGATTGTATAGATGATATTTGGCTTTGACGCTAGTAAATTGATCATTTGGCTTTTTCATCAGGCTTCCCATTCTACAAACTACTCATTTTAGATTGTTTAAAAACAAATCTGCTGATAGTTTTAAAACGAGCTTGCAATCTTCATGGGATTTTTATACCTTATAGGTATAATTCAAAAGAGCAGGCACTTTTAAACAATCTAATAAGAAAATGCAAACCGCTGAAGTTTAAAAATTATAAAATGCGAAAAAAGTATAGAAGAAACGTTTAATTTGGAGGGTAGTATCACCTATTAGATAAAAACATACCTTCTACCTTTATTGGTGTCCGCGCCAACACAGAAGTTGTGCGCTATAAATAGAAGTTCCTAATGGACAAACTACAATTTGAAAAATTTAAACGAGACTACGCTTTAAGATTACTTGTTCAAGAAACTCAATTTGGACAATGGCTGAATTACTTTTTCTACCTCAACGACGAACTTAGCAAAGAATACGATAGCATTTATCAGCAGTCATTTTACGTGAAGTTATATGAATTGCTTACTGAAGGGTTAGATCATGCAAAACTGTTTTCCGAGAATTTATTGCCTGAAGTCAATCCTCAAAAGTTGTCATGGTATAAATGCCTGATTGAAATGTTATTAATTATTAGGACAGAGGTGTTCGATGACGAATTTGAGTTCATTGAGTACAAAAGACACAGTTCTTCTCATATTTTTCAAAATAAATATGAAGTCGATATTAAAAAAAATGGAACACTTAAAACAACCTATAAAAATGGAATTAGCTTGGATGAAGTAACAAAACGTTTCCAACAGCTTTTGCTGAAACATGGAAGCGATAAAGACTTTGACCTTTACATAAATAAGAAGCTCTATCCCCTTATAGATAAGCTTTATAATGAGCTACGACAAATTAACAGCGCATAACCCTGGGTGGCCAAACATTTACAATTATGAGACGAATACACCCATTTGAGTTTGGGGATTTAACCTGGGTTCCAAAGCGTCTTAGCTATTATCAAACAGACTATTTGCAGTTTGCATCAAACACCTTAGATATTTATAAATGTGTAATAAACATAATTAAAAAAGGAATCGAAAGCAGTGCAAATACTACAATCGTTGATATAGCTTCAGGTGGTGGCGGCGGACTTGTAAAAATAGCCGGGGACTTAAAGACAAATATTCGTTTTTGAAGGTTATCCTTTCTGATTATTATCCTAATATTGATGCTTTTAGAATGACAAAGTCTAAGCAACCTGACATATTTGAATACTTTGAAGAGCCAGTGAATGCAATGGACGTTCCAAAACACTTGAAGGGATTCCGGACACAATTTAATTCCTTACATCATTTCAGACCAAAAGACGCTAAGGCTATTCTTCAAATGCAATAGACAATAATCAGGCAATCGGAGTCTTTGAAGCACACCAAAGAGACATTAAAAATATTGTTCGAGTGTTTTTGTCACCTATAGCGGTTTTGCTGATGACGCCATTTATAAAACCATTCAAAGTTGACCGGATAATTTTCACCTATTTAATTCCAATATTACCACTATTAACTTTATGGGATGGTGTTATTTCAGTCTTACGAACACACACAGTAGCGGAACTAAAACAAATGATTTTTGAATTAAAAAATAATGAGCGTTTTGATCTGGGAAGTTGGTATAGCTAAAGGAAAGCAAAATGAAATACTTTATCTATTGGGAACTCCTAAGAAATAAACGTTTGCTAACAAAAGTATTTGCGGTAGCAACGCCTCTTGAAATGACAGTGATCAACGACCTTACCGCATATAACATTGTCAGTTGGCAAAAAGCGGGCTGACGTGTTTCAATGAGTATGTGCTAAAACAAACAATTGTGCTTCGTAAGAAGTTTCGATACAATATTAATTTTATATGTATCCCTACTAAGGCCGTCAAGATTTACAAAAATGAAACTACTACAATACAAAACAATTTAGCCAAACATACTTACACTACTTATGTTTGAAATTAAGAGCTTTTATTATATTATTAACTAATCCTGTGTTTTCATATACACCTCTAAATATTTGCGATTGAGGGCCATAGGCAAATACAGGCACCGGCACTGCAGTATGATCAGTTGTTGAGAATTGTCCGCTCACATAACCTTTTGTATCATCACCATCTAATAATGTTAAACCACCTGTTTCATACCCTGCAGTCACAATTACCAGCGTTTCTCCATCTTTATCTGCAAATTCCAAAGCCCTGCCAACTATCTGATCAAAATCTAATACTTCGGTTACAACATAAGGCAGAGAATTACTATGCCCGCCATAGTCCACCTGTGCACCTTCTAACATTAAAAAAAAGCCTGCTTTATTTTTCGATAAAATACCGATTGCTTTTGCAAAAGCATCCTGCAGCCAGGTTCCTCTGCCATTTAATATTGATAAACCTGCTATAGTATCCATTAAAAGCCATCTTTTATCAGGTGTTTCTTTTATACTGTTTATGGATGAAACAATATTGTAACCGCTTTGCTTAAGTTCGTTGGTTATAGTATCATTTATACTTTTATTACCAGAACCGATTACAACCTGAAGGTGTGATAAAGCCAAATCATGAAATATAGTGGCAGAACTATCTATGTCGCTTCGATGCCCAAAGAGATCAGCGGGTGCAGCATCTGTAACAGCTCCACAGGTTACAAGGCCCGTTTTCATTGATCGTTTATTAATAATTTCTGTTAGAAATGGTAATGTAATTCCTGTATGATATTTACCTGTAAAATGTTTATTTGTTCTTTTATGTGAAGAAAAAGCGGTTGGTCGCGGAGTAGAGTCTGTTATATAATTATCAAAAAAGTTTGTCTTTGACAGTCCCACATTTTTTATTTTAAATATATTTAAACTGCCTTTATTAGCTGTACAACCCGCATATAATTGTGCAAGTCCTGCACCGCCAGCATTTAACAGAATTATATTTTTAACCGGCTTATCTGTACCATCTGCTTTATAAATTGGTTTGTATGTTGTGTTTACATTTTTTGCCGTAAAAGAATTATCAGGCAATTTGTTCAGGAATTCTGCGAGGGAAGAAATTCTGTCTGTATTTATATAATCAACAGCGAGATGCATTAAGGCGTACCATGCATTAATGTTATCAGGAGCCTCCCAAAACCGTATTGGCTTTTTCAAATTATGTGACCTGTTTATCTCGGCTTCAATTTTTTTCTGATCATTCTGGGGTATTCTGCCTTTGCCATTCCATACAGTATAATCTTTAAGAGAAGCGCTCATCAGCACAATTTTCGTCAATGCTTCTTTGCTGTAAGATTTATTCAATTCTCCATCAAACATGATAAAAGAAGGGTACATTGTAAAAGAGTCTGACCCTGGCCTGTTCCCCGAAATTGTAAATTGTACTAAAGGATTATTGATTAGTTGGGGATATCTTTTAATTGTTTTTACAAGCTTGTCTAATGTCGCTGCTGCCGTTGTTTTTACATCTATAAGTATTTGCAGCTTTTTGAATGAATCAGGATAAGGATACCCTTTATTTTTTTTAATGCAATTAATAATAGGAATTAAGTATGATGAATCGAGCCTTACTTTTCTTATGGCCAGTTCTTCAGGGTTATGCGCCACAAGCAACTCATCATTGTCTTTTACTAAAAAAATATCTGCTTCAATACTTCCAAATCTATGATTATACGCGTCCCAAAACGGAAATTTCTGTTCATAATCGTTATGTGAATGAGCGTTTGAAGTTGTATAATTGTAAGGCTGGGTGAATGCTGACAAGCTGAATATACAAAAGAGAGAAAAGAAAATTTTATTCATGATATTTTAAAAATTATTAAAAGTAAAAAAGCAAAAACTTATAAGGTCTTTAAGGCCTTATAGGTTTTATAAGCTTTAGTAATATTTACAAAGTTTCCTTCAGCCATTTATAAAATTCCCGTTGCCATACAAGTGCGTTTTGCGGTTTGATTACCCAATGGTTTTCGTCCGGCAGGTAAAGCAGCTTACTCTTAATGCCTCTTAACTGCGCTGCCTGAAAGGCTTGTAAACCCTGCTCGATTGGTACGCGAAAATCTTTTCCGCCTTGTATGATAAGAATGGGAGTATTCCACTTGTCAACATAGTTACTTGGGTTAAACTGAGTAAAGCTTTTTTGGGCAGTTTTGTTATTTTTCTCCCAGTAATAGCCTCCGTTTTCCCAATTGCTAAACCATAATTCTTCAGTAGTGCCACTCATGCTTGTCATGTCAAACACGCCATCATGAGCAATAAATGTTTTGAAACGATTGTTGTGTATGCCAGCAAGAAAATATACAGAGTAACCACCATAACTGGCACCTACACATCCACGACGGGTTTTATCAACATAATACTCTTTACTTGCATCATCAATAGCAGATAGATAATCTTTCATCACCTGTCCGCCCCAGTCTTTGCTGATGGCTTCGTTCCATTCACGTCCGTGTCCATACATGCCGCGTCGGTTAGGGGCTACAATTATATAACCATTAGCAGCCATCAACTGCATATTCCAGCGAAAGGAATAAAACTGAGTAAGCGGAGATTGAGGACCGCCCTGGCAATACAATAAAGTCGGGTATTTTTTAGCTTTATCAAAGCCAGGAGGAAAAACCATCCATACAAGCATTTTTTTTCCATCCGTAGTGGTCACATAACGACGTTGAAATTTTCCCATTATGAGGTTGCTGTATGCTTTATCGTTTACATGAGATAGTTGTTTCATGTTGCCATTAGTAAGGTCAACTGTGTATAACTCAGCAGCATGATTCATATCAGTTCTTGTAACTACCATTGTGTTGCCTGTCTGTCCCACAATTTTGGTTATATCAAAATCTCCGTGAGTTATCTGTTTTACTTCCGGCACTTTCATAGTCAGTCCGGGGTAGTCAACTGAAAACAATTGCAATGTGCCATCAACGGGTGCGTAGAAGTAAATGTTGCGTCCATTGTTGCTCCATTTAAAACCTTCAACAGTTTCATCCCAATGTTGAGTCAGGTTTATTTTACTGCTTCCGGTGTTTACAATTATATCCTGCTTGTCTGCTTCGTAACCTTCACGTTTCATGCTTAGCCATGCAAGTTGGCCCTGCGGAGAATAGGCAGGGGCTATGTCATAGCCTTCCATTCCTGCTGTAAGATTGGTGGTTAAACCGGTAGAAGTATTGTAAGAAAAAATATCAGTATTGGTACTCAGAGCATAAGCAGTGCCTGTTTTGGGTTTGGTTACATAAATAATATTTCCATCTGGTGACCAAATAAAATCTTCATCACCACCGAAAGGTTTTTGAGGACAGTCATAAGGTTGGCCCGACATGATGTCTTTGCGTTCACTGCTTTTACCAACCGGTTGAACAAATACATGGCTGAATGCTCCGTCTTCCCATTCATCCCAATGGCGGTAACCAAGCTGGTCATATATCTGTGCAGTTGATTTTGTAAGATCAGGATAAAAATCTTTTCCGGATACCTTTCGCATTTTTACATCATCGGCCGAAATTACATATTTCCGGTCAGGAGATATTCTGTCATTAGTTACATAATCGTTGCTGTCAGCAATTTCTTTTGCAGTACCGCCTGATAAAGGAATAAGGTAAGTTTTCTTATTACTTTTATTTGCATTAACATTGGGTGTACTTACAGTAAATACAACACCTGTGCTGTCTTTTGTAATACCTACACCGCTTACACGGCCGAGTTTCCAGAGCAGTTCTGGTGTCATGCGGTCTTGGGCTATGACACCGAAAAAGCTGCAGATAAAAGTGGTTATGAGAGCGAGTTTCTTCATTTAAAATTTTTTTGTAAAAGTTACAAACAAAGCTTTCTTTTATACCGACTTCAAAATTAACAGATCACAGACGATAATCAGAGGTGTAATGATTAC
>JAABUS010006952.1_pt1 | contig 13319 bp, 10 predicted proteins | sample 5560161 | NCBI WGS metagenome assembly JAABUS01 (sample SAMN10711885, study PRJNA513376) | rock metagenome | isolation source: Antarctica rocks | place: Antarctica: Victoria Land, Trio Nunatak nord | collected 2016-01-04 | reverse complement strand
GTACAACTCCATCTTGGCCGAGCTCCATATCATATACGAAGGTGGCGATGAGTTGTGCGTAACCAACCTCCGAGAACCATTATTGTCGGTAATTGGTGACAAACTCGGCCAAGAATAGCGGGTTCTATCGGGTTCTTGGTGAAAAGAGGTTGTCGCCTCTAACCGAGAGCCGCGATAGTTGCGGCAAGTCTACGTCTCGGGTAGCAGCCGCGCGCATTCATCCAGGCTCCCGCACTCGCAACGCAGCGCCTCTTCCAGCAGCCCTCTCGTCTCTCGAAGCGCCACGATTGCTTTCTCCACTTCGATCAGCTTCTCTGAGGCTAACGCCTGCCAGCGATCCGGTGTCTCGGTCCCGGCAGGAAAACCATGTAGGAGGGTATGGATCTCGCCTAAAGTGAACCCAGCGCGCTTAGCGCCCCCGATGAGGGCCAAACTACGCAGCACTCTCTCATCATAGCGCCGTTTGCCTCCCACCCTCTCGGGCTCACCAAGTAATCCGGCTTCTTCGTAGTAACGGATCGCGGAAACGCTCACACTAGCACGCCGAGCAACTTCGCCAATGGATAGAATAGCGGGCATCGAACGGTCCTCCTTATTGGTTTTTCTGTTCAGACTTGACCTCAAGCACACTTGAAGTATTACCCTCGGTTCGTAAGGGCGCAAGAGGCTCAACTAAAGCTCACTTACCTTGAGGAGGTAGAGACGATGAGTTCTGAGGCGGCACGTACGGCGAAGCGGTTGCCCATAGCCTGCGAGTTATCTGAAGGAGGACAACGCTCGCGTCGGGAGGAGATCTCACGCGAGATCTTTAGCAGATGCGAGGACGTGAGAGAACTTGAGGACGGCTACGAGTTTGTTTTCCCCGGGAATGAGCAGTTGGTAGAAGGCCTGACGCGCTTCATCGCTTCAGAGAGGGAGTGCTGCCGTTTCTTCACTTTCGAACTGCACTTCGAGCCGGAACTGGGGCCGGTCTTGCTGAGGATGCGGGGTCCGGACGGGACCAAAGAGTTCCTCGCGGACCACTTCGATGCGGAGTTTGCCAGTAAGCACTCCATCAATCGTAGCTGAGACGGCAGATGAGTACGGGCGCCTCGTTTTCTATACCTGAGCAGCTTCACGTAGAGTCTCTGAGTACCAGTCCGGATGGCATCACCATACACTCGGTGCCGAAGGATACCGGCGGGCGCTGCCCCGGATGCAGCGGGCATTCGCGCCGGGTCCACAGCCGCTACACCCGCACTCTGGCTGATCTACCGTGGGCAGGGATTTCGGTACGTCTCCGGGTACGGGCGCGCAAGTTCTTCTGCGACGATCCTTCCTGCGTACAGAAGATATTCGCCGAAAGGTTGGACGAGGTGGCGCAGCCTCGTGCCCGACGTACCGACCGGCAGAACGAAGCGCTCTTGCTCATCGGGTTGTCTCTGGGCGGCAGGGCGGGAGCGAGACTCGCGGTAGAACTCGGGCTGCTCATAGGTCACGACGCGCTGCTGGAGCGGGCAAAGAGTGCCGACCGGGCCGGTAGGGACGGTACCGAGAAGGTGAGGGTGCTCGGCGTCGATGACTTCGCCTTCAGGAAAGGGCACTCCTATGGAACAATCCTCGTGGATCTCGAACGCCATAAGGTTGTGGACTTGCTCCCCGAACGCTCGCAGGAAAGCCTCTTAACCTGGCTCAAAGAACATCCCGAGATAGAGGTTGCCACCAGGGATCGCTCCCACATTTACCGGGAGGGACTGGCTAAAGGCGCTCCAGATGCTATTCAGGTAACCGACGGTTGGCACCTGCTCCATAATCTTGCCTCGGTGCTAGAGGAATTTCTACTCCAGAAACGGCCAGCTCTCCGCAAGGCGGCCATGACGGAAACAGTGTCCGAAGAGAAAACCGACGACACCTTCGACGCGTTCGCTCCAGGTCCGATGACCCCCAACCGCCTGCGTAAACACGCCGCGAAGATAGAAGAAGCGTCCAGAAAGCGCCACGAGCGCCTCGTCGAGCAGTGGCAAGACATCCGCCGTCTCTACCTTGCGGGAGCTAACGTTCGCTTCATCTCCAGGAAACTAGGAGTAAGCCCTCGCACCGTCTACCGCTACAAAGATCTCCAGGAGCCCCCACCCCGCCAGCCCTACACTCCCAGGGCGAGCGTCCTTGATCCTTACGTGCCCTACCTGTTGGAACGTTGGGAGGAAGGCTGCCGTAACGGCAAGCGGCTTCTTAGGGAGCTCCGTGAGCGAGGCTACCCTGGCGGCGAGAGGACGTTCGTCCGCTTCACGGGTGAGTTGCGGCGAGCGGAGGCGGCCGGCAAACCGCCTTCTTTTGCACCGAGGGCCAGGAGGGGGTCGGTAGCAGGACTATCTCCTATCGCCAAGAACGTAGCCGCTTTGTTCATGCGTCGAGAAGAAAAGCTTACGGAGGAGCAGAAAGAGTACCTTGGGAGGCTGTGTGATGCCGACGAGGACCTCGCCGTCGCCCGCAGGCTAACGCAGGAGTTCGCCGGTATGGTCAGAGAACTCGAAGGAGGAAAGCTCGCCGGCTGGCTAGAGGAAGCCGAGGCGAGTAGTGTCCCTGCGATGGAGCGCTTCGCAGTTGGTTTGAAGAAGGATCTCGATGCGGTCAGAGCAGGGTTAACGGAGAGATGGAGCAACGGGCCTGTGGAGGGCTTCGTCCACAAGCTCAAGCTGTTGAAGCGTCAAGGCTACGGGCGGGCTGGTTTCGACCTACTACGGGCGAGAATGCTGGCTGCCTAGATTGCTCGAAGGAGCAGTCTAAGAGTAGAGATATGCTTTCACCAAAAACCCGACAGAGCCGAATAGCGCAACGCCGGGCTGCAGCCGAGCCTGGCAGAAGTGGGGAGTTTTGCCTACCTCCGCGTGAGCGCAAAATGTGTGGTGCGCTGACGAAGGGGTTTGGCACGTCCGCGTCTACGGGCTGTTACGGACCAGCCCGAGCGAACGATGCTCGAACGACGCTGCGAGCCGCTCGCGATGTTCCGCTCAGGATCCGGCTGGCTTCACGCCGACGAGAAGGGACATCTCGAGCCACTTCCAGTAGCAGTCGACGTCATCGAAACCGAGCTCGCGCAGCCACCTGAGCTGGGTCTCGACGTCGAGCAGGCAATCGGACGGATCCTCGTCCTCGAGCGGCTCGCCGATCGCCGCGAAGAACGCCAGATGCAGGCGAAGGGTCGGCGAGCCCACGTGCTCGAGGTTCGCGAACACCCCGCCGGGTTCGAGCAGATCGAACACTTCGCCGTACAGCGCGCGCTTTCGCACGTGCTCAAGGTGGTGGATGGCAAACGATGAGACGACGGCGTCGAAGCGCCCGAGTGGGGGCAGCGGCTCGGCGAGGTCGTGCTTGACGAGCTCGATGCGCTTGTCGTCGGCGAAGCGCTTGCGTGCCGCCTCCAGCATGGGCTCGGATAGATCGAGTCCCACACCAAACATCTCGCTGCGGTCAATCCGGAGAAGGGCAAGCAGCCGTCCGTCGCCCGTCCCGAGGTCGAGGACGCGCCGGGCGTCGCCGGGTATCTGCTCGAGCAGAACGCCCTCTCCCTCTGCGCGATGCGGATAGGCGTCGGCCCGGGCGAGGTAGCGCAGCGCGTGTTCGGCTGTCGTCCATTCCTCGGCGGCCATACTTGGATCTTAGCAGCCCGGAATCCGGCGTGCCGCGTGCGCCCGAACACGCTGGTGCGCTTCTTTACTCGTACCGATGAGGTTCCCCTAAAAACGAGGCCCGGCGGCTGGGTGGCGAGGCCGGGGACAAGAGGGAGGGTTGAACGATTGAAGCGTCGCTGGACCGAAGAAGAGCTGATCGAGCGGTGGACGCTTTCGCCCGACGAGGTTTCGCTGCTGTCCAACAAGACTGGCGCCACGAGGGTGGGCTTCGCCGTACTGTTGCGGTTCTTCGCCGGAGAGGGGCGCTTCCCGAGGGACAAGACCGAGGTAGTGGGGCAGGTGGTCGCCTACCTGGCCAGACAGGCGGGCGTCCCTGCCGAAGAGTACCTCCGCTACGACTGGCAAGGGCGGACGGTCAAATACCATCGCGCCCAGGTCCGCGAGCATTTCGGCTTCCGCGAAGCCACCGCCGAAGACGCAGACGGAATACGGCATTGGCTCCTCGAGGAGGTCCTGCCGCACGATCGGGACCCCGAACGCCTCCGGGAGGCCGTGTACCCCCGCTACTGGCTCCGCACTCCCACTGACGATGACCCGGGCGTGCCGCGCATATTGACGCCGCCCGAACTCAAGCGGTATCTGGAGGGCACCAGCGAGGACGCACTCCAGAGACTACCCCGTGAGTGCGTCGTAGAAGTTGGGTAAACATCCACCTGAGCAAAGGACCGACGCCCTAAAGCTGGCGTCTCATAGGTTCCTGACAATGGGCGCGATCTGCGCTAAAAGATCCAGCGTCGAACGCACAACCTTACTAAAGAAATGGAGTGTCCCGTCCCCAGGTCGGGGCGGGACACTCGTGTGAACAGTAGGTATCAGCCGCGGCGGTGAGCCGGCTGGCCTGACTGTGGATCTAGGTACAATGGCTTGGCCCTCGGGTGACCGAAATTGAGCATACCGCCCAGGCTGCCCGCCAGAGCATCATACGAGGCGTCGCCGATCTGGCCGGTGTTCCAGTTATCCTCGATGAAGCGCAGGATCGAGGTCTGGTCGGTGATCGAGTGATCCACCATATTAACCTTGCTGAAGGGAGAGATGACCATCAGCGGCAATCGCGGGCCGTAGCCGCAGCGGTCCTGATACCCACCCATCGGCGGCTTGCTCCCGCACAGACCCTCGCCAGTCAGCGCATCGTAGCTCGATTGGGAGTCGTTTAGGATCGGGGACATCTGGTGGTCGTACCAGCCGTCTGAGTCGTCGTAGGCGACGACTATCGCTGTTGACTTCCAGTCCTTAGACTTCTGGACATCGTTGATCAGGTTGACCAGGAAGTGCTGCTCGTCGAGCGGGTCGGAGTAACCTGCGTGTCCATCCTGGTACTTGGACGCCTTGATGAAGCTCACAGCCGGGAGGTTGTTGCCATTCAGCGCCTTGTTGAAGTCGGTGAGGTCATACTGGTGGTTGGCCTGGCCGTCGTGCCCGATCTCCGCCGCGGAGGTCGGCGGCAAATGATGCGGGTTGGAAGTGGATTTATAGTACTCGAAAGGTTCGTGGTGGGCGCTGTAATCCGTTACCGACTGGCCGCCGATGTTGTTGTGCGATGAGCCGCAGACGGCCTTGCCATCCGTGTTACTGGTAGGCCGAAAGCCGCCCTGGAACCAGCCCCAGCTAATGTTTTTCTCGTTAAGCAGGTCGCCGATATTTTTGCCGCTCATCGCGACCCTGGTGCTGCCCGAGCAGTCATCGAAGGTCGGGTCCGGGTCACCGATCACGGTCCCGTTCGCGACCTCCTCCGGTATTTCCGCTGGTGTGGATCCATGCGTCTGACCACTTACGAGGTTGATCGCTCCGGGAGTCGAGGGGCCGAAGGTGGTGTTGTAGGAGTTGTCACTCATTGAGAAGTGCTGGGCGTAGTTCCAGAGTGCGGTTACAGTGTTGCCGTCGTAATAATCCATGACGAGTCCCGGCTTGCTAACGTCAGGCGGAGCGCAGGTGCTAACGTTGGTGAACTCCACGAACTTGTCCATTAGCCCATTGTCGAACGCCTTCTGCTCGTCTGTATAGCTATGATCCTGGTCGCAGGTGAGGGCCTCGGAGCGGTCGAGGCGCTCGGGGTTAGCGGCGTTCGGGTTGTGCTCCAGCAGCGCGGCGTTGAGGCCGTTGACGGTCGGGGTGCCGCTCGCCGCTTTGAATGCGGGTTCGCCCGATGGGTTCTTCGCGTTCGGGTAGGTGCCGAAGTAGTGGTCGAATGAGACGTTCTCCTGAAACACGACTATAACGTGCTTGACCGGAGTAGCTGTTTGTCGTGTCGCTTTACTGGAGTGGGTATCTCCGGAACTCTGGTTCCCGGACTGCGCCGCCGCGGTAACCGCCGAGATCAAGACCAGCCCCAGTACGGCGTACAGGATTACACATGCTTTCCTCAAGAGTGCTCCTTAAGATTTCGAGATCTTCTTACGGGTCCGCCGCATCTCTATGGGCCGTGGCACCGCATCTTCAGTCCCCTTCCTCCTCTAATCTCCTTGAGAGGACGAACCGACGATCTTGTCGTGGCGCGGAGCCGGCATCGAGGAATTCCTGCCCTTGATCGACTCCCAGATCGCCTTGTTGAGTTCTATCTCCGGCGTGGCATCCTCCCTTCTGAAGTCCATCTTCGAGGAGGCAGCGGCCATCGGTGAGCTTGCGGTGTTGGTCGGCGCGCCGGGGTCTCCGAACGGTATTACGCTTGGCTTCTTCGCCGTGTAGGCTTCGAAGCTCGGGTGGCCCCTGAAGGCATCCCACAGCCGGGTCGCGCGCTCGTCGGTGATGCTCATGGCCGAGAGGCCGAGGATGTCTTCCATGGTCGCGAGCATGGAGGACGTATCATAGTGGGTCGAGTCTACCTTACCCGTCTGGGTGTAGGGGCTTATGGCTAGCGCCACCGTGCGGTGGGCATCCACGTGGTCGGGGCCGTCCTGGGCGTCGTCCTCCGTGACGAGGATGAGCGTGCTCTTCCAGTACTTGCTGTGCGATACGGTATCGACCAGGTTACCGAGGGCCAGGTCATTGTCCGCGACGTAGGACGCGGGCGTGGCCGTGCCGGGCGAGGTGCCGTTTGTGTGGTCGTTCGGCAGGCGCACGATCTCCATGGCGGGCAAATTGCCGTTCTTCTCGTAGTTCTTGAACTCCCTTGCCCACTCGGGCTCTCGCTGCGTGTGGTCCGAGCACTGCATGTTGAATCCGTCGTAGTTGGTGTCTACGTGATCGCCGAAGCGCGGCTGGAGGCGGGTGAGCTCTGAAGTGTTGCCCGGTCCGCCGCATACGCCGGGGATCTGGGTGCCCTCACCATAGTCGCGGAAGCTAACGCCATGGTCGTAGGCGTCGTCCCAGATGTATCCTGCCGTAGGTGCCGCGGCCGAACGAGATACCGACGGGTCCGAGGCCAGAGGCTCGCTCATGAACTGCATCCCGAGAGGTACGTCCTCGAAGTCGTAGGCTCGCTCGCTCGAGCGCGGGAGGGGAGAGTAGTTGACGGGCCAGGTCTTGTCCACGTAGTCGGTTGAGTTCGCCTCGTCGGTCCAGTTATGCCCGTCGGCGGAGACCTCGGCGTCCGCGTAAAAGTTGTCGAGCGTGACGAACTTCCGCGCGAGCTCCCGGTGGTTGGGGGCGGAGTCGTCACCAAAGAGGTTGAGGTTCGCGTCTCCGTTGCCCTCCTTCAGACTGCCGAAGACCTGGTCATAGGTACGGTTCTCCTTGACGACGTAGATGACGTGCTTGATCTCGCTCAAGTCCTTGGGCTTGTGCTGGCCGCGTGCCTCGGCCTGGTTGTTGCGCTTGACCTCCTCCGTGAGCGCCCGGAGTTGTCCCTGGTTCGGTACCGAGACAACCTGAATTGAGCCCTTGATCATGGAGCCCGAGTACTGCGTGTCGGGTGCTCCATCGTGGCCGCCGGTCCTGTCGCGGGTGGGGTCGAGCGGAGGGCAACTGCTACGTTGCGGACTGAGAGGACCACAGGGGTTTGGGCCCGCTCCGGAATCGTTGGCGTTGGTTACGACAAGCTCCTTGCCGTCTGGTGTGGCTTTTACGTCGGACGGGTACCAGGCGGTCGGGATAAACCCTTCTACCTTGCGGCTGTTCAGGTCCACCACCGAAACGGCGTTCTCGCCGGCCTCGGCGACGTAGAGCTTCTTCCCGTCGGGGCTTACGGTAAGACCATCAGGGATAGCGCCCTTCGGCTGACCGTCAACCAGCGAGACGTCAATGGTTGCGGCCAGCCTGTTGTGTTGCGTGTCGATTACGGAGACCGTGTCGCTGTTGGAGTTGGCGGTGTAGATCTCGTCGCGCTTCGGGTTGGCGGTGATGGCGCTTGGATGATCAGCCTTCTCTGGGTCGCTTTGCGGGGAGAGGACGATGTCGTTTGTCTCCTGCTCCGTTGCGGTGTCGATCACGGACACCGAGCGGCCCATCCAGTTAGTCACATAAGCGTGGTCTCCGGTGCGGTCGAAGGCGACGCCAAGGGGTTGTAGCGCCTGGCCGAGGTCTACCGTTCCCGTGACCTTATTGGTGCCGGGATCTATAACGATCACCTTGTATCCAGGCGGATTTCCGGCTCCTGATGCGGGCGCGGCGAGGTTGTTCGCCACGTAGATCCTATCCCCTTTCGGCGTGTGTCCGTAGGCCAGCCCAGCCGGGAAGTAGGAAGTCTGTATCTGCCCGGTCTCCTTGAGTCCTCCGCTGGTGACGTCATACGTGTGGACCACGTTCTGTCCGCCGCCCGAAGCCCACGCCTTCTTTCCGTCAGGCGAGTAGACGACGCCGTAGAATACCGCCGGTCCGCCGCTCTGCTCAGCGTCGTAGCGGGCGAAATCGACGCGCTTCCCAGCCTTCAGGTCGAATAGATCCGTCGAGTCGATACGCGCCGCCCCGTTGCTCACCGCCAGCAAATGGGAGCCGTCGGGAGAGAGGGCAGAGCCCATCGGGTCCTGGAATCCGGTAGCCTCCTTCGAAACGCCGAACTCCTTGCCTGCTGGATCTATCCGCCACCCGGCGGGGGTAAGAGGCTTGGAGTCTTTGACCTCTTGAAACTGATTCGCCTCGCCTGTGGGGGAGTGTTCAGGAGAGTTCGTTTCTATCTTGTTATGGTTGACACCGAACGCAGCGATCATCAACACTGCCAAGAACAGACCAAAAACCGGAAACTCAAACCTTGTTCTCAAGATCCCCTCCTTGGGTAACCATTGGCGTTGTTTGGAGATGGATGCAGGGTAGCCCAGACTTCGAAAGTCTAGGTTAACTGTGGGTAAATTCTCTATATACTTTTTGTTACACCTGCGAGGACTTCGTCAAGATCGACTATCTGTCCTTGACTCAACCCTTCGAATTTCTTCTCGTCGAGAGTGCCGGAGAACGCGAGAAAGCCTCACAGCACGCTCCGGCGCAGCGGCTTAAGGGCCGGCCGCACTCGCGATATGGCTAACGAGTACTAACACACAGACCGCTAAGAAGGTAGCCAGGACAGCTATCAGCGGTTGCGAAACGTTCCGCGACCGCAGTGAAGGTGTGGGACTTGGGCGCCAGAAGAGAGTAGATCTGTAGCAGTGCAACTCGTCCCGGTGCTAGGCGAGACCGTATGTGACGATGCCTCCATCGGCGACGTCCTACGATTCACTCGCTCTCTATGGGAGTAAGACAACCGCGTCCCCGATTGGCCGTTCGCCGGTCGTATCGGAAGGACGGGTGATTAGTTGCTTACCTAGCGTCATCGTCGTCGAGCCGCCGCCATCAAGATTTAAGGCCTCCTTCGCCCCGAGTGCCTCCATGATGCCGGCTTCCTCCTGGAAACTTGCCCCGACGCTGTAGCCGGGCTTGCGGCCGTCCACGGCGACGAGGAGCAGGTCGCCCCCAGGCGTCACTCCAGCGATAGTGCGCGGGTTGCGCCGGATTCCGAAACGGTAGTAGAACTCCGGGTCCTCGGGATAGACGAAACCTTCCTTGTAGGCGGTGATGTCCGGCGAGCCGCCGTTCAGGAGACGTGGCCCCCCGTTGACGATACCCGTCTTGCCGGTGAGCGGTGCGCCGTCGGCTGAGATATTCTTCGCCACGCGAACCGTCGCTCCGGGCTTGGCGTTAGCGCGGATCCAGTCCGCACCCTCGCCAGTGCCGGAGAGAACCGAGCCGTCGGATGGGATGGGGCCGCCCCGACTCTCACGCAACTCTGTTACCTTGCCAGAGGAGTCGAGCACGGCCTCGGCACCATCACCAGGCTCTGTATTAGCGCCAAAGATAGAGGTGAACTGGATCAACTCGCCAGGGTCCGTGCAGGTGAAGTCGTGCTTGGGCTTTTCGGTGGGCTGGTCGCCGCCCACTCCGCCGCAGGCGCGTATGAGGCCCGGCTTACGGTTGAGGCCGTCGACCTCGCGCGCCGCGCCATCGGAGGCGGTTGCGGAGAGGTTGTCGGAGAGGGTGGCAATATCCGCGCCCTTTCCATCTCCTTTGGGGAGGACCAGGTCCGTGCGACCGTCCACCGCCTCGCTGACCAGAGCGCCGTCAAGCATGGAAATACCAGCCAGGTCTCCCGGCGTGCCGTCGCTGTCGCCGATCACGAAGTACCCTCCGTTTATGGCCGCCAAAGAATGCGTGCGAGATGAGATTGAGGTGAGCTTCTCGCGGCCCGGCACGATCTCCGTCGCCAGCTCCGGTTTGAGCGTCCCACTATAGTGGGCCGGGTCTATCTTCAAAACATGCACGACCCACGGTCCCGTTGTCTTGCCGCCATCCTCGCCCGTATAGACGACCCGGAGGTCGGTGTATCCGTCCGCTTCGAGCCGGGTCTTGAGGGTGTTCGCTCCAGTTTCGGTCGAGAAGGAGCCTGTTCGGACCAAGTAGCCGGACGGACCACTCATCGGGTCGTCTGGCGCCCGCTCAGAGACCTTTATGAGGCGGGGATCGTACCCGTCAGACTTCAACTGCTTTGCTATGTTCTTGGCAGCGTCCTTTGCTGACTTGAAGGCAACGTCTACGGTGTAGAAATCTTTCTCGGAAGGGTGGCCGCGCTCGATGCGCGTGTAGGTGATGCCGGGTGCGACCTGCTTTGTTGTACGTGTCTCTTTCAGGCCGGGATTCCCTAGCGGGAGTTCTCCGGAATGAGATGCATCCAGCTTCGCGGCGGTAGCAGCGGGTGCGAAGCCAAGGACGACCAGCAATATGACCGCGAGTAGTTGGAGTCTGCGTCTGTGATCCACCTCTAGTCTCCTTCTCGCCGGGTTACGGCGCGACGTTCTCCTCGACCATCTCCGGCTGGAAGGTGAAGATCACCGGATCGCGCGCACTCACCGATGCGCAAACCCAATGTATGTATTGACCACCAAAGGTCTCCACGCGGGTGAAGTCTGAATGTGGCCCCGCTTTTCGCGGCTTTCAAACTTCCCATCGAGTTTTCCTTTCGCTACGGCACGCATACTCCAACAATAGTTGGAAGCATAATGAAAATGTGCGGACCGTGGGTTAACTGCCAGAAAAATCGAGGTTAAAAGTGTGCGAGAGAGCCTTGATGCAAAGAGAAGCGGACACGCCCTGAAAGATATGCCCGCTGGAGTTGATATATACCGATGTCGGGTGGCTTAACTATCATGGACGGTCGCAGTCTCGGTCCCCTGCCGCTACATCCACACCCCGACGAGATTGTCCCCCTCCCGCGCGCCAACGTCGGCCACCGACGCCCTCATCTATGTTCGCATTTCGCGACCGGCCGCAGAATACCGTAGACATTCGCCTTATAACCCTGCACAAAGGCATCCTGCCTTCCCTGGCTCCGGCCGCCACGCGTGGCACGGTTGGGCTCTCGCGAGTGATGGGGTTCGGGATGTGCGTTTTGAGCGAATAGCGGTGGATTAGAATTCGGCGAGCCCTACAGCGTGTTGCGTTAACACTGGACGCCAGTGCATCATTTGGCCATGAGAGCATATTCGTGGATCTTAGGGAGAAGATCGTTGCAGCCGTGCGTCGCGGAGGGCTCTCCTCCTCGACGGTCCTCTCATCTGTTGACAACGTTTCCGCATAGGTTAGACTGGTTTTCGGGAAAGCTGGCGCTAAAAAAGGGGGCTGTCTTGGCCTACGTTATAACCGAAGCGTGTATCGGGACGAAGAACACGGCTTGCGTGGAGGTCTGCCCGGTCGACTGCATCTACGACGCTGATGAACACTTCCTGATTAACCCCGCGGAGTGCATCGACTGTTCTATGTGCATGCCCGAATGCCCGGTGGAGGCCATCTACTCCGGCGACGAGGTCCCCGAAGGCATGCAGCACTACATAAGCAAGGCCGCCGAGTTCGACTACTCGACGACCGCACCGGGCGTTGAAGTCAACTAGCCGGACAACTCTCTAGGGGCGGGGGATCGTGGCGGATCTAAAGCAGCGCAGTTTCGAAGAAGTCAAGGCCTTGAGCATGGAGGAGGCCGTGGAGGTCATGCGCCAGGCCGGCATCGTCGGCGCGGGCGGCGGCGGTTTCCCGACCTACTTCAAGTATAAGTCCCCCCAGCCGCACTTGATCGTCAACGCCACCGAGAGCGAACCCGGTTACTGGGGGGACAAGCTGCTACACAAAGAGCACCTCGAGGAGTTTCTCCAGGTTTTCGACGCCTTGAAGGCGATTTTCGGGTTCGAGCAGATCTCGCTCGGCGTCCACGAGAGGGACCGGGAGTGGTTCGCCGACTACGCCGAGCACTCAGGTGACGGCGTCTTCGACATCCGCTACGTGCCGAACACCTACGCCCTCGGCGAAGAAAAGACCCTCGTCAAACACGCCACCGACACCAGGGTGCCTCGCTTCGTGGATACACCCGAAGGCATGAGGCGCCCGGGAATGCCGCCGGACGTCGGCAAGGTCGTCAACAACACGGAGACCCTGCTCAACATCTACAACGCCCTCTTTCTGGGCAAGCCCCTCACCACCAAGTTCTTCACACTTTACGGTCCGGAGACGGACATAAAGGTCTATGAGACCCCCATAGGCGCCTCCGTGGGTGAAGTCCTGAAGATCGCGGGCCTCGACGTCGAGAACTCCGGCCATCTCTCGATCCTGGACGGCGGACCCTACCTGCACGACGTGAGCATCGAGGAGTTCGGAGAGGGCGACGCCTACGTGCGGCGGATGACCAACGCGCTGTTCCTCATCCCCCGCGGCAGGCAGGGCAAGGAGTACGCCGATATAGAGACGGAATGTCCCGAGGAAGGCATCGTCCCCCTGGTCGGTGAGATCTCGGGCGTGAGCCTGCCCCTGGGCGGCGGCCTACTAAAACCGGCCACGCCGCTCGTCTCCGAGGGAGATGAGGTGGAGTACGGCCAGAAGCTGGGAGAGCCTGTAGATGAGGGGTTTTCCGTAGGCGTCTGGGCGAGCCTGGGGGGCGAAATCTCCTCCATAGAAAACGACATCGTCGCCATCTCCGGCGGCGCGATACCCCAGGAGGAAGCCGAAGCCGAGGCCGAAGCAACCATAGCCGGCGGCGCGCCACCTCGGGGGGAAGCCGAACCCTTTCAGGAGGCCGAAGCGAACAGATAACGGGCAGCGAGGGCACCGGCAAATGAGGGCCTGTACGCGTCTCCCTAGCCCTCCGCCTGCTCTGTGGGGTCTGATCTCCTCTTTTGGACTACCGAACAAACCGGTACGGTGGTGTGGGTACTTCATTTCTCAAAGCGGTGAAACGTTTTCGCGCCAGAGTTCCCTAACGGTAGT
>JAABUS010006951.1_pt1 | contig 13323 bp, 15 predicted proteins | sample 5560161 | NCBI WGS metagenome assembly JAABUS01 (sample SAMN10711885, study PRJNA513376) | rock metagenome | isolation source: Antarctica rocks | place: Antarctica: Victoria Land, Trio Nunatak nord | collected 2016-01-04 | reverse complement strand
CGGGTTGACGACCACGCCGGTCCCGAGGAAGGCCCCCGCGCCGATGGTCACCGGCCGCGCGGCCGCCATCGGCTGCCGGGCCACCGGCCGGTCGGGATCCTGGTACTCGTGGTAGCTGTCGGCGATGAGGACGCGGTCGCCGCCCCAGACCTCCGGGCCGATCGTGACGTGCCCGAGGCAGCCGATCGTCAGGTCGCGCCCGAAGCGGGTGCGCGCGCCGATCACGAGCCGCGGGTCGAAGTCCTGCGGAGGGATCGCGTGGCCCTGTGTGACCTGGAGGGGGCGGTCGGTCGTCAGCGCGAGCCAGACGCCGTCGCCGAGCACCACCGCCGCCCCGAGCGTGATGCGCTCGGGCGCCGTCACCGTACGCGGCCAGCCCACGACGCAGCCCGGCCCGGCGTGAGCGAACGCAGGGAGGTTGCGAGCGCGGCGCCGGCGGGCACGCCACCCTCCGGCAGCCCGGTCGCGTACGCAGTCGCTCAGTCGAGGGACCAGCACGGGCCGGAGGCTAGAGTTGCCGCGACTCGAGCGCCTAGAGAGAGAGCAACCTGTCATGAGCACGGAGACCCAGGCGGACAGCAGCGCAGCCCGGTCCGGCAGCGACACCCTGACCGTCACGGACAACCGGACGGGTCAGACCTTCGAGCTGCCGATCACCGACGGGACCGTCCGCGCGATGGACTTCCGCCAGATGAAGGTCGACGAGGACGACTTCGGGCTGATGACCTACGACCCGGCCTTCACGAACACCGCGTCGTGCCGCTCGGCGGTCACGTTCATCGACGGCGACGCCGGCATCCTGGAGTACCGGGGATACCCGATCGAGCAGCTCGCCGAGAAGTCGACCTACCTCGAGGTCTCCTACCTGCTCGTCCATGGCGAGTTGCCCACGCAGCCCCAGCTCGACGAGTGGACGAACGACATCACGATGCACACGTTCGTGCACGAGAACGTCAAGGAGTTCGTGGGCGGCTTCCGCCACGACGCGCACCCCATGGGGATGCTGCTCGGCGCCGTCGGCGCGCTCTCGACGTTCTACCCCGAGGCGACCGAGACGAAGGATGCGGAGAACCGGATGATCCAGGCCATCCGGCTGATCGCGAAGATGCCGACCCTCGCGGCCTTCGCGTTCCGCCACACCCGCGGCCAGCCCCTGGTCTATCCCGACAACGACCTGAGGTACCCCGGCAACTTCCTCGGGATGCTCTACAAGATGACCGAGCTCAAGTACCAGCCGGACCCCCGCCTGGAGCGGGCGCTGGACATCCTCTTCATCCTCCACGCCGACCACGAGCAGAACTGCTCGACGAACGCGGTCCGTGCGGTGGGCTCCTCCGAGGTCGACCCGTACTCGGCCGTCGCGGGCGGCATCGCCGCGCTCTACGGCCCGCTGCACGGCGGCGCCAACGAGGCGGTGCTGCGGATGCTGCGGCGGGTGGGCACCAAGGAGAACATCCCCGCCTTCATGAAGGGCGTCAAGCAGGGCGAGGAGCGCCTGATGGGCTTCGGCCACCGCGTCTACAAGAACCACGACCCGCGAGCCACGATCATCAAGAGTGCGACCGAGGACGTCTTCGAGGTCACGGGCAAGAACCCCCTGCTCGAGATCGCGATGGAGCTCGAGAAGATCGCGCTCGCCGACGAGTACTTCGTCTCGCGCAAGCTCTACCCGAACGTCGACTTCTACTCCGGGCTGATCTACGAGGCGCTCGGGCTCCCCGTCGAGATGTTCCCCGTCATGTTCGCGATCCCGCGCACGAGCGGCTGGATCTCCCAGTGGCTCGAGATGGTCGTCGACTCGGAGCAGAAGATCGCGCGCCCCCGCCAGATCTACACGGGCGCCCGCGGCCGCGATTACGCGGAGATCGGCTCGCGCTGAGCGCCCGACGGTGGTCGAGTGCCGATGAGCGTCGGAGGGGTCGACGTCCATCGGCGCTCGACGTAGGCTCTGCCCGTGGGCGCCGCCTACTCGCTCACGGTCCGCCGGGGACCGAAGGTCGTCAAGAGCTCCCACGCGGATCTCGCGGAGGCGCTGCGCGCGCTGGAGGAGCAGCTGCGCGCGGTGCCCGAGAGCGGGCCGGCCACGGTCCTCCGGCGGGAGTACGCGCCCGTGCAGCAGGTGATCGCGCGCGGGGAGCTGCGCGGGCCGCGACGGGCGCGCGGCGGCGTCGACGTGCGCGGCGACGGCTCGGCGGAGGCTTGGACGGGGCGGATCTCCAAGCAGCTCGTCGAGGCCGAGCCCGGCGAGACCGCCTACGCCGCGCTGGGCCGCGTGCTCGCCGCCGTCCCGGGCGCCGAACGCCCATGAAGCCCCCGAGGGGTGAGGGCCGATGGGCACTCGGCGTACGCTCGCCGGTCGCGGCCTCCCCACCCGGCTCAGGCCAGCGTCAGCTGCGCCCCGTAGGGCCCGCGGCCCGCGAGGCAGTGCGCTCCGCAGCGCGCGGCGAGTTCGAGTGCGTCGGGCATCGCCATCCCCGCGCCGAGACCGTAGGTCAGGCCCGCCGCGAACGAGTCTCCGCAGCCGTAGGCGTCGACCGCGGGGCCGGGGAGCGCCGCCGCGTCCCACCCGCCCGCGGCGCCGTCGACGCCCGTCCAGCTCCCGCCGTCGGCGCCTGCGGTGAGCACGACGTGGCGCGGCGGCGGGTCGAACGCCTCCACGGCCTCGCCCGGGTCGCTCGCACTCGCGACGAGGACGTCGAGCTGCACCCTGGCCGCGTGGATCGCCTCGCTCGCCCGTGGCGTGGCGACGAGCACGCGCGCGCCGCGAGCGGCGCGCAGGGCGGCGGCGTCCCCGCCGGTGAAGTAGATCGCCTGCGCGCGGTCACAGAGCTTCCAGTCGAGGTCCTCGTCGCGCTCGCGCTGGGGGACGAGGCGCTCGCCGAGCACGGTGATCGTCCGCTCGTGGTCGTCGGTGAGGAAGGTGAAGGCGCGGCGCTGCGGCGTTCCGAGCGGCCTGGCCGCCTCGAGCTCCACGCCGCGGCGCAGCAGGTCGTCGTGGGCCCAGCGGCCCGCGTCGTCGTCACCCAGGGCGGTGAGGAAGAACACCCCTTCCCCCGTGAGCCGCCGCAGCTGCACCGCCGCGACCGCGCCACCGCCTCCGGCGACGGAGAACACCTCGCGCCCGTGGACGATCTCGCCCGGGGCCGGCAGCCGCGCGCAGACCGCGAAGTCGACCCACTCCGTGTGCCCGACGACCCCGAACATGCCTAGATGGTCAGCGCGGCGCCGTTGGCCCTGAGCCAGCGCTGCGGCTCCCGGTAGCCCGGCCGGTGCTCGGCGAGCAGGCCCCAGAAGCGCGGGGAGTGATCGAGGTGGACGAGGTGGCAGGCCTCGTGCCAGATCACGTAGTCGAGCACCTCCTCCGGCGCGAGCAGCAGCCGCCAGTTGAAGCTCATCGCCCCCGTGGCGCTGCACGAGCCCCAGCGCGTGCGCTGGTTGCGGATCGTCAGGGCGGTGTAGAAGCTCCCGAGCGCCACCATGGCCTCGTCCAGGCGGGGAGCGATCTCCGCCCGGGCGCTGCGGCGGTACCAGCGCTCGATCGCCTCTGCCTGCGGCGTGGCGTCGACCGGCACGAGCAGCGCGTCGCCGCGGCGGTGCACCCTGGTGCGGCCCGCCTCCGGTGCCAAGCGCAGCTCACTCCCGAGGAACGGCACGACGCCCGGCGGGCGGGCCATGCGCCGGGTGCGGGCCGCCGCCTCCCGGACGCGGCGCTCGATCCACGGCTGCAGCTCGCACACGGCCGCGGCGGCCTCTCGCTCGGCGGCGCGGGGCGGCAGCAGCACCACGACGCTCCCGTCCGCCTCGACGGCCACGCGGACGCGCTTGGCGCGGGGCGCGCGACGCACCGCGTAGGGGATCGGTTCCTGGGTGAGGGGCTCGGCCATGCGCCCTCGCACGGTAGGCGCGGGAGCGGCGGCACGAGGAGGGGTAGGCTGAGCGCGTGCCCGGCTCCCGTGTGGCTCTTCCGGGGCAGATCTCCCCACCGTTCGCGGTCTACCGCAACGGGGTCCTCCAGTCGGAGGGGGCCGACTACACCGTGCGCGACGGCGCCCTCGAGTTCGCAGCGGAGCTGCGCAAGGACAAGATCAGCGGCTGGCGCTGGTTCGTCGGCGCTTGGGGCGTCGGCACCTACCGCCAGCACGACTCGATCGACGTCCGCTACGAGCTCGGCGGGCGGCCGATGCTCGCCGAGGGCCTGGACATCGTGCTTGTCGACGAGTGAGACGAGCCGCCGCTAGCGCCCGCCCGACCCGCGCCGCGGCGCGAGCGCCTCGGCCAGGTAGGTGCGGTAGCGCGAGAGCTTGGTGTAGACCGTCGGGAACTCGGGCCGGCCGCAGCCCTCGCCGTAGGAGACGACGCCCACCAGGACGAGCCGGCCGTCGGGGCGCGTCGCGGTCAGGGGGCCGCCGGAGTCGCCCTGGCAGGCGTCGACGCGACCGTCGGGCGTGCCCGCGCACAGCTGCGAGGCGGGGTTGAAGTAGCGCCCGTAGAGGTCGTCGCAGCGCGCGTCGGTGTAGCGCAGCACCGTGCCGTCGTGCAGCTGTCGCGGGAAGTTCTGGCCGTCGCCCGCGGCGCGGTTGCCCCAGCCCCACAGCCCGAGCGGCGCGCCGGGCTGCGCGGCTGCGGCGTCCTTGGGATCGGCCAGTCCGATGGGCGTGACGCCCTTGAGCGGCGCGTTCAGGCGGATGACCCCGACGTCCGCGTTGGCTTCGCCCGCCCCGTCGTCGAAGTCCGGGTGGGTGGAGATCGATCGCACGCCGACGAGCTTGCCCTTGCGCAGCGGCAGCACGTGGCCGGCGAAGAGGCGCAGGTCGCTGGGATCGGTGCGAGCGCCGTCCTCGTCCGAGAGGCAGTGCGCGGCGGTGATGAGCGCGTCGGGCCGCACGGCCGTGGCGGCGCAGAACTGCCCGGCGGCCACGGTGCGACGACCCTCGGTGCCGTCTACCAGCGCGACGAGGAAGTTCCCGCGCTCCGCTGCGGTCCGGCTGCCGCCGACGACCGCCCCGGCGGGTGCGGCGAGCCCACCGGCGGCCAGGAGGCCGAGGAGCGCGGATGAGACCAGGCGACCCGTGGAGCGCATGCGCAGGTGCATCTTGGCGAGCTTGCCCGGATGACGCGCCGGATGCACCTCAGGCTGGCGCTCAGACGCGATCGGCTGCGCGCCAGGGCTGCATGAGCCGCAGCGCGGCGAGGATCGCTCGGGACGCCGGGGAGCGGTTGAGCGTGATGACGTGGATGCCGGGCGCGCCGCCCGCGAGCAGGTCGGCGCACTGGAGCGTCGCGTAGGAGACGCCGAGCTCGGCGACCGCCTCGGGGCTGTCCTTGCGCAGCTCGAGCTCGTGCTCGAGGTCCCCGGGAAGCTCGGCGGCCGAGAGGGTCGTCATGCGCTTGATCCCCTCGAAGCTCGTGATCGGCATGACGCCGGGGATGATCGGCACCTCGATGCCGGCCTCGCGCGCGCGATCGACGAACGAGAAGAAGTGCGCGTTGTCGAAGAACAGCTGGGTGATGAGGAACTGCATCCCCGCGTCGACCTTCGCCTTGAGGAAGCGGATGTCGTCCTCGGGTGAGGTGGCGTGGATGTGGGTCTCGGGGAACGCGGCACCGCCGACGACGAACTCCGGGTACTCCGACCGGATCAGCTCGACGAGCTCGCGCGAGAACTCCAGGCCGCCGTCGGTCTTCGTCCAGCGCTCCTGCCCGGCGGGCGGGTCGCCGCGCAGCGCCAGGACGTTCTCCACGCCGGCGTCGCGCATGCGGTCCAGGGTGACCCGGAGCTCGTCGCGGGTCGCGTTGACGCAGGTGAAGTGCGCCATCGCCTCGATCCCGAAGTCCGCCTTGAGGCTCGAGACGATCTCGATCGTCGTCTCGCGTGTGGTGCCCCCGGCCCCGTACGTCACCGAGACGTAGTCGGGCGCGAGCGGCTGGAGCTCGCGCAGGGCGGTCTGGAGGTTCGCCTCGCCCGCCGGCGACTTCGGCGGGAAGAACTCGAAGGAGAAGAGCGGGCGATCCCGGGCGGCGAGGAGTTCGTCGATGCGCATCGGTCTAGGAGAGTACGGGCGGCGGTCAGGCGCTCGTCCAGCGCTCGGGCCCGCCGCCCTCGCCGGGGATCCGCGCCGCCCGGCCCGTGACCTCGAGATGGCGCAGATAGCAGAGCGTCTCCGACAGCCACCAGTTCGCGTTCGCCGTCGTGATCGCCTCGCCGTAGATCCGTGGCACGGCGTCGAACGCGGTGAGCGTCGAACCCCTGATGACGACTGCAACCTTCGCCAGGCGCTCACCGATCAGCCTGCGGTTGGCCTCGATGTGCCCCTGGACGTCGGAGAACGTGCGGCCGTGGCCGGCGAGGCAGAGGCGGGCGTCGAGCGCCTCGACGCGCTCCAGGGAGGTGAGGAACTCACCGACCGGGTCCTCCGTCCAGCCGTAGTCGTAGTACAGCGAGACGCGGCCGAGCAGGTGGTCGCCGGACAGCAGCAGGCGGCGCTCGGGCTGGAAGAGGCAGACGTGCGAGGGCGCGTGGCCCGGCGTCTCGACGACGTCCCAGGTGCCGAGATCGGTGTGCACCTGCACGCCGGTCACGAGCGCGCGATGGGGCTCGAGGTAGGCGGCCACGCCGTGGCCCTGGTCCTCGCGCTCCTCGCGATACGCCTGCAGCGGCGCCTCGGGCACCCCGGACTGGCGGGCGATCTCGAGGCGCTGCATCAGCGCGGCGTCGGGGTCCGTCGCGGCGGCGCGCATGTGCTCGTGGTCGGGGTGCATCCACAGCTCGCAGCCCGCCCGGTCGACGATCGTCGCCGCCTGGCCGCAGTGGTCGCGGTGCGCGTGGGTGCAGATCAGCAGGCGCGCCGTCTCGACCTTGAGGTTGACCTGGGCCAGCGCGCGGTCCAGGTGGCCCTCCGAGCCCGGCTCGTGCATCCCGGTGTCGACCATGACGATCCCGTCACCGGCCGCGATCGCCCAGGCGTTGCAGTGCGGGACGCCCGGCCAGGGGAGCGGCAGGCGCAGCCGCCAGACGCCGGGGAGCGTGCGCTCCCCCCGGCCGACCTCGCGCTTGCGGGTGAAATCGGGCATCCGGGCGGGACTCTACGTGGGCCGCGGGCCCGAGGCGGGTCGTAGGATTGCGTCGTGGGCAAGCGGTCGCGCAAGCGCGAGAAGGCGGGTGGCGCCAGCGGCTCCTTCGCCGACCTGGGGCTCGACCTCGAGCTGAGCGCGCCCGGGGCGCCCGAGCCCGTCGCGGCCCACGACGCGGCCGGGGAGCTCGTGCTGCGGACCGTCATGTCGCCGGGCACGCGCGCGGAGTACGCGGCCTTGGTGCGGAGGGAGCGCTCGGGCGCCGCCGCCGCCCGCGAGGACGTCTGGCAGCGCGCGGTCGAGTTCCTCTTCGAGCGCCTGGCCGTGCGCTGGTCGGTCGCGGGGGTCGCGACGGAGGGGCAGTCCGCGCTGCTCGCACGCTTCCGCGCAGCCACCCGGGAGGAGCGCTCCGCGGTGCGCGGGGCGCTGCGCGCGCACCTCGCCGAGCACTTCCCGGCGCTCATGGCGCCCTGAGTCCTGGGATCATGCGGTGATGAGCTCCGTCGCCGCCCTGCCCGAGCGCCTGCTGCTGGGCTCCGGTCCCTCGCCCGTGCCCGAGCGTGTCCTCCGCGCCCTCGCCCAGCCGACCATCGGGCACCTCGATCCCGCCTTCGGCGCGCTGATGGACGAGGTCGCCGCCGGGCTGCGCGCAGTGTTCAAGACCGAGAACCGCGTCGCGATCCCGATCAGCGGCACGGGCAGTGCCGGCATGGAGGCGATGGTCGCCAACTTCGTGCGGCCCGGCGATCGGGTCGTGTGCGGGGTGCACGGCCTGTTCGGCGAGCGGATGGCCGACGAGCTCACGCGCCACGGGGCCGACGTCGTCCGGGTGGAGGCCGAGTGGGGCCGCGCGCTGGACCGCGAGGCGCTCACCAAGGCCGTCGCGGCGGGTGGCACCGCGGCGCTGTTCGTCGTCCACGCGGAGACGTCCACGGGCGTCGCGCAGCCGCTCGACGGCCTGGCCGACGCCTGCCACGAGGCAGGGGCGCTGTTCCTGCTCGACTGCGTGACGTCGCTGGCCGGTCACCCGCTCGCGCTGGACGAGAGCGGCGTCGACGCCGCGTTCTCCGGGACGCAGAAGTGCCTGAACGTTCCCCCCGGCCTCGCGCCGTTCACCGCGAACGCGCGGGCGCTGGAGCGGGTCGAGGACGGGCGCGTGCCGTCCTGGTACTTCGACCTGTCGCTCGTGCTGGCCTACTGGCGTGACGCTGATGATCCGTCGGCCAAGCCGGCCCGCGCCTACCACCACACGGCGCCGATCAACCTCGTCTACGCGCTGGCGGAGGCCCTGGAGATCGTACAGGAGGAGGGGCTTGACGCCCGCTGGGCCCGGCACGCGACGGCGCACGAGGCGCTCCGGCGCGGCCTGGCCGAGCTCGGCTTCGAGCGGATCGCCCCGGCGGGCGAGCAGCTGCATCCGCTTCTGGCCGTGCGGGTGCCCGACGGGATCTCCGAGGCGGAAGTCCGGACGGCGCTGCTGACGGAGGACGACATCGAGATCTCGGGCGGGCTCGGTCCGCTCGCCGGAACGACCTGGCGCATCGGCGTGATGGGCGAGGGGGCCCGGCCCGCGGCGCAGCATCGGCTGGTCGTCGCGCTCGCGAAGCGGCTGGGGCAGCCGCCCGACGCGGCGCTCGCGGCACTGGACGACGGCTGGGCGTGAGCGCGGCGCCGGGCCCGGACCCCGCCGCGTTCGCCGACCTCCTCGTCGGCTACTGCCTCGAGGTCAAGGCGCACCAGCAGGTGCTCGTCCGCACCACGTCGCTGGCCGCGCCGCTGCTGCTCGAGCTCCAGCGCGCCATCCTCGCGGCCGACGCGTGGCCGGTCTTCCGCGTCGAGGTCCCCGGGCAGACGCGCGGCTTCTACGAGCACGCGAAGGAGTGGCAGCTCGAGGAGCTCCCGCCCCTCGCGCTGCACGAGGCGAAGAAGTGCGAGGCGGTGCTCGGCATCCAGGCGCCCGAGGACGTGGGCGCGCTCGCCGGGATCGACCCGGAGCGGCTCACGCGGGCGCGCCGCGCGCGGCGGCCGATCCAGGAGCAGACGATGAAGAGGCGCTGGTGCTCGACGCTGTGGCCGACGCAGGCGCTCGCCGACCAGGCGGGGCTGCCCCTGGAGGAGTACGCGGGCTTCGTCGCGAGCGCGCTCTTCCTCGACCGGCCCGCCAGGCCCGTCGCCGCGTGGCGCGAGCTGGGAGCCTTCCAAGCGCGGCTCGTCAAGCGCCTGGAGAAGGCGAGCACCATCCGCATCGAGGCCGACGGCACCGACGTGACCCTCGGCGTGAAAGGCCGCACGTGGGTCAACTCTGACGGGAAGCGCAACATGCCCTCCGGCGAGGTCTTCACGGGGCCGCACGAGGCGAGCGCGAACGGGCACGTGCGCTTCACCGTCCCGAGCAGCCCGGCGGGGGTCGAGGTGCGCGGGGTCGAGCTCGAGCTTCGAGACGGCGAGGTGGTCTCCGCGACCGCCGAGACCGGCCAGGAGTACCTCGAGCGCGCGCTGGCCACCGACGGGGGCGCGCGCCGCCTCGGCGAGCTCGGCATCGGGACGAACTACGGCATCGACCGCCCGACGGGCACGATCCTCCTCGACGAGAAGATCGGCGGGACCGTCCACCTCGCGCTCGGCCGCTCCTATCCCGAGACGGGCGGCACGAACGCGTCCGCGCTGCACTGGGACCTCATCTGCGACCTGCGCGCGGGCGGACGGATCACCGTCGACGGCGACGTGCTTCAGGAGGAGGGGCGCTTCGTGTGGTGAGCCGGGAAGGACGACCAGGACGACCCGCACCCTTTGCGGGTCGTCCTCCCCTTGGTCGCTCAGGCGGCGGGCGCGGCGGCCTTGGCCTTCGCCTTGGCCGAGACGCACTTGCCGAACGCGTTCGTCTTCTTCGCGTTGGTGGCGTACTTGGCCACGAACGCCTTCGGGTCGGCGGCACGCTCGGCCTTGCACGCCTTGGACGCGTTGAGCTCGGCGGCCTTGGCCTGCTGGGCTGCGGCCTTCGCCTTGCCCGAGACGCACTTGCCGTAGGCGTTGGCGCCCTTCTTGCCGGTGCCGTACTTGGCCGTGAAGGCGGCCTCGTCGGCGGCCTGCTCGGCCCTGCAGACCTTGGCGGCCTGCGTCTTGCCGGCGTCCTGCGCCGTGCTCAGCTTCGAGACGCACTTGCCGAATGCGTTGGCGCGGTTGGCGTTCGTGCCGTAGGCCTCGCCGAAGGCCTTGGTGCCCATCTGCGTGCGCAGCGTCTTGCACTGCTGCGACGCGGACGGGGTGGTGCTGTCGGGGGAAGTAGAGTCGGCGACTGCTGCACTCGGGAGGGCCAGCGCAGCCAGGGCGGCGCCGGTCGCGAGCATCTTCGAGGTGGTCATACGTGTTCCAACGCGGCCATGTCCCACACGTTGGAGGGTTGCGGCAGTTTCGGCGCCCCCGACGCTCAGGGCGTCGAGCCGCCGGTCGCATCCTCGGTGGCGGACGCCTGCTCCGAACGCCTGGCCGGCTCGTCGTCCTTGGCCTTGGGAGGGGACGGCGGCGCCCCGCGCGCCGCGTCGGGCTTCGGCGTGCCCGCCGGCGTCTTCGCCGGCCTGCCTGCACTTGGCTTGGGACGCGTGACCCTTTCGGGCGCGACCGACGCGGGCGCCTTGGGCCCGTCTGCGGGCGCCCGGCCGGGCTTGACCACCCGCGGGGGCTTCGATCGCGCAGGAGGCCCCGTTCGCGCCGAGGAGCCGGACGGCGCACCGCCACCGGGGCCGCGCCGCGCGGCCTTGTCGGCAGCCGCCTGCGGCCGGGGCGTCGCTGCGCCGGCACGGGGGGCTCCGGTGGCGGTCCTGCGTCGGACCGGCACCTTCGCGGAGCCTGGTGCGCCGCCGGCCCCGCTGGGTCCGCCCGGGCCGACCGGGCCGCCCGGACGCGCTTGGGCCGCGTCCGTCCGGATCGGCACGGCGGTGCCGGAGGGCACCGCGCGCGCGGGGGCGCGCTTCACCCGCGGCGCCTTGGGCCGCTCGTGCTGCTCGATCGCCACGCCTCCACCCACCGCACCGCCGGTCAGCGCGAGGGCCACGAAGACCTTGGTCGCCGCGCTGACCGAGCCGGCGGCGGCCAGGGTGGCCGACGACGTCGTGGCAGCGGACCCCGCCGCGCCCGCCATGCCGCCTCCGGCCGCGGCGGTGCCCGCGGCACCCGCCAGCCCGCTCCCGGCCGCGGCGGCGCCAGTCGTGCCGGCGCCCGTCACGGCCAGCCCGGCCGCCGCCGCACCGCCCGAGCCGCCGGCGAGCGCCGCGGCCAGCACCCCCTGCTTGAGCGCCAGGGCCGGGACGACGGGCAGCACGCATCCGAGTGCCGCGCGCTGCGCGCGCACCTCCGCCTTGAACGCCGCGCAGGTCGGGCAGGCGGCGAGATGCCGGGTGATCGAGGTCCGCCGCAGCGCCCCGCCGCGCAGCGTCGCCAGCTGCGCGCGGATCTCCGTGCAGTCGGTCTCCCGCGCGCGCCGCGTGCCGATCAGCGACTCCCGCGCCTGGAAGACGAGCGCCTTCACCTTGTCGGTCCGGACGTCGAGGGTCGCCGCGATCTCGTCATGGCTGAGGTCGCCGAGCTCCGCGAGGACGAGCGCCGCGCGCTGATCCTCCGGCAGGGCGGCGACGTCGACCAGCAGGTGCTTGAGATCCTCGCGGCGCTCGACCTCCTCGGCCATGGCCAGGCCCGCGGTCGCCGGCTCGCGGACGGCGTCGAGGGGCACGTGCTCGCGCCGGGCGCGCAGGACGGAGCGGCAGCGGTTGCCGGCCACGGCGTAGAGCCACGGCTTGAGCTGGATGGGCCGCTCGTCGTCGCGCAGGGTGCGGTGCGCGGCGATGAAGACGTGCTGGAGGGCGTCCTCGGCCTCGGGCTGCGAGCCCAGCATGTGGCGGCAGAAGCCGAGCAGCGGACGGTGGTAGCGGTCGTAGACGGCCTCGAACGCGGCGGCGTCGCCGGCACGGACGCGCGCGACCAGCTCGTCGTCGGGCACGGCTCGCAGGCGCCGGGGAAGCAGGCGCCGGGCGGCGGGAGCGACGGGGTTCGCGGTCTCGATGTGCAGATGATCCACCCTTCAGCCGTCGCCGTGAGGCATCCGCGGCCGCCGACGACGTTTGTGGGCACGTCGCTCTAACCCGCCAACCGCGCCGAGGTTGGCGGGTTGTGGCCGCGAGCAGCCGCACCGAGCGGCCGCCGTGCCGCGACCGCAGCCCAAACCTGGCGCGTCGGCGGGGGCCGAGTCGCCGGTGTGCGCCCCAATTTCCTGTGATGGAGCGATTGGAGAACACACCGCGAGAGCTCGTGCTGCTGGAGCTGGCCAACCGGCAGCACGGCGTGCTCCACGACGGGCAGCTCACCCGGCGCGGGCTGACGCGCACGGCGATCGACCAGCGCGTGGGCGGCGGACGCCTGAGCCGCCTGCACGACGGCGTCTTCGCGTGGGGGCACAGCGCGCTCACCCGTGAAGGTCGGTGGCTCGCGGCGCTCTGGGCGTGCGGTGAGGGCGCGGCCCTCTCGCACACGACGACGGCGGCGTTTCACGGGATGGCCAAGGAGGTCGGCACCGACGTGCACGTCTCGACGACGAAGTCGATCCACTCGCGCCCCGGCGTCGTCGTGCACCGCGTCCGCCGTCTGGACGCGGCAGACGTCCAGCACCGGGGGCTCCTCAGGGCCACACGGATCGCCCGCACCGTCGTGGACCTCGCCGACGTCTCGCCGTGGGAGGAGGTCCAGGGCGCGGTCGACACGCTCCGCTGGTTTTCGCCAGCAGCGTTGCGCGACGCGCAGCGCCGGGCGCCCGGGCGCCCGGGCGCGTCGGGCGTGGCGTCGTGACGCGGCTGCTGGAGGCCGACGAGGCGCACACGAAGTCCGAGCTCGAGCGGCGCTTCCTGCGCTTCCTCCGCCGCCACGGCCTGCCGCGCCCGACGGGGCTCAACGTCCGCGTGGCCGGCGTCAAGGCGGACTGCCTCTACCACGACGAACGCCTCGTCGTGGAGCTCGACGGTCGCGCGTACCACCAGCGCCGGCGCCAGATGGCGGCCGACCGGCTGCGCGACGAGGGCTACCAGCTCGCCGGCCACCGCATCCAGCGCTTCCTGTGGGACGACTTCCACGTCGCTCAGAAGCGCCCCACGGCGGCCCGGCTGCTCGCCATGCTCGGAGGGTGAGGCCGGTGTGTTCCCGAATCGCTGCATGAGAGCGATTGGGGAGCACACCGCGGCCGCCACACCGCCGCCACGCCGCGCTCAG
>JAABUS010006950.1_pt1 | contig 13326 bp, 9 predicted proteins | sample 5560161 | NCBI WGS metagenome assembly JAABUS01 (sample SAMN10711885, study PRJNA513376) | rock metagenome | isolation source: Antarctica rocks | place: Antarctica: Victoria Land, Trio Nunatak nord | collected 2016-01-04 | reverse complement strand
CACGATCGCCGCCGTCCCGGAGCGCTCGGGCGTCCGGTGGGCGGCGGTGCGGTGTGGATCGCGGGAGAGGGCGGGCAGCCCGTGGCGCCGGGTGAGCTCGGCGGCGTGCGGGTGGCCGCCGCCGAGGGGACCGGGCGAGTCGGGGGCAGCGACGGCGCCGGCGGCGATCGGCTCGGCTACGTCGACGGGGAGGGCTTCCTCTACGCGGTCGGCGGGGGGCACGAGGTGGTTCGCCGGCGGGGGGCGCCCGTGCTGGCGGTCGAGGTGGAGAGCACGCTGCGCGAGCATCCGGCGGTGGTCGACGCCGCGGTGGTCGAGCGCCCCGACGAGCACTCCGGCGCCACGCTCATGGCCGCGGTGGTGCTCGTTCACCCGGTCGGCGGAGCCGAGCTGGCGGACCTGGTGCGCAACCGGCTGGGTGAGGACAAGACGCCGGACGCGGTCGTCCCCGTGGACGGCCCACTGCGCGACCGGACCGGCGTGCTCCTGCGCGGTCGGCTGGGCCGGCGCCTGGGACACGCCTCCGAGCGCGCCGACGCCCATTCCGTATCCGCTCCGGTGCAGGAGATCGTGGCCGCGGTGTGGACACGCGTCCTTCGCCGCGAGGACGTCGAGCCCCACGCGGACTTCTTCGAGCTCGGCGGCGACGCGTCCGCCGCGGCGACCGTGCTCGGCCTGCTCGAGGACGCCTGCGCGGTGCGCGTGCCGCCGGCGGCCTTTCTCGAGGCGCCGACCGTCGCCGGGCTGGCCTCCGCCGTCACCCGCCTGGCGTCGCGCGCCGGCGCCGCCCCACCCGCGGCGCCCGTCGCCTTCTCGCAGGAGGGAATGCTGTGGCACGAGCTCTTCGCGCCCGGCTGTCAGAACCTCCCGGGTCTGGCCCGCCGCTACCGCGGCCCGCTGGACGCCGTGAGCCTGCGGCGAGCCCTCGACGAGATCGTGCGCCGTCACGCAGCGCTGCGCACCGGCTTCGAGCTGCGCGACCGTCGTCCCGTGCAGGTGGTCCGGCCTCACCGCCCCCGCCAGCTGGCCGTCGCCGACCTGACGCACCTCGCTCCCGACCAGCGGGAGGCGGAGGTCGAGCGGGCGGTGACCGACGCGGGGCGCCGGCCCTTCGACCTCCTCGTCGACCCCCTGTTCGAGCCCACCCTTCTGCAGCTGGGAGACGACGACCACGTGCTGGTGATCCGCACCCATCACAGCGTCTTCGACGACTGGTCGGTGGGCGTGTTCCGGCGCGAGCTCGCCACCCTGTACGCGGCGTACGCGGCCGGGAAGGCGTCGCCGCTGCCCGAGCTCTCCCTGCAGTTCGCGGACTTCTCCCGGCGCCAGCGCGCGGCGCTCGCCGGCCGGGCCGGCACCCGGGAGCTCTCGTTCTGGCGGCGCGAGCTGGCGGGTGCCTCGTTCGCGACCCAGCTCGCCGTCGGCGACCCGGAGGCGCCCGCGGGTAGCCCCCAGGCCGCCGCCGCACCCGTCTCGCTGACGCTCGAGGCAGAGCTCGCCGAGCGGCTGCGCGCGCTCGCCCGGCGCGAGCGGGCGACGGTCTTCATGACCGTGCTGGCCGCCTTCGGCGTCCTCGTCGCCGGCCACACGGGGCAGGACGACCTGGTGCTCGCGACGGTCGTCGCCAACCGCAACCGGAGCGAGCTGGAGGGGCTGATCGGGTGCTTCACCAAGAAGGTCCCGCTCCGTCTGCGCCTGGGCGGCGACCCGACCTTCGCCGAGGTGCTGGCCCGCACCCGCGGCGCCCTGCTCGGCGCCCTGTCTCACCAGGACCTCCCGTTCGAGACCGTGGTCCAGGACGTCCTCGGACCCCGCGCCGCCGCCCACGGACTGGTGCCCAACCTGGCGGTCATGTTCCAGGGCGTGACCCCCCGGCGCGAGCTCGTGCTCGGCGACGTCGAGACCGTGGGGCTGGAGACCGCCACCCGCGCGCGCCGAGCCCACTTCGCGGCGGGCGGCGAGCGATCCGCGGGCGAGGTCCCGCCCCTGCCCTGGGGGGCCGGCCTCTACGCGGGCACGTTCGTGATCATGTCACTGGACGAGTCCGAGGGGGGGCTCTCGTGCATCGCTCGCGGCGCCTTTCACGAGCCGGCCGTGCGAGAGCTCATGGAGAGCTTTCGCGCCCTGCTCGCCGGCGTCGCCGCCGATCCCACCCGTCGCGTCTCCGAGCTGGCGCTCCTCCAGCCCCGGGGGGGCGCGGAGGTGGACCTGGGAGGGCTGCGGGTCGAGCCGGCGCGCATCCGGGCCGCGCTCGCCGGTTGCCCGGGCGTGGGGGACGTGAAGGTGGTGCTGCACCAAGAGCTGGGCGGCGAGCCCCGCCTGGTGGCCCACGTCGTCCCGGACGGACGGCCACCCACCCTGTCGCAGCTGCGCAGCTTCCTGTGGACGAGGCTGCCCGGCTACGCCTGGCCCTCCGCCCTGGTCCTACGCCTTCCGGACGACGCGGGGGAGGAGACGGCGAGCGCCGAGGACGGCCCGGGGCAGAGCGCCGTGGCCGCCCTGTGGGCCGAGGTCGTCGGGGTCGAGCGCCTGGCACCGGAGGAGAACTACTGGCAGGAGTTCTCCTTCCTGGAGGCGCTGGCGCGCGCGCGTGACCAGGGCATGCCCGTCCCCGGCGAGGTCGTGACGAGGAACCGGACGATCGAGACGCTGGAGATCGCCCTCGAGGCCCGCCGCGCGCCACCAGCCCCGGGGTGACCGCCGGGTAACCTCGGATCCCGCGATGAGCGCCGCTGCCCTCGCCCCCTCGCTCCAGGGCGCCTGCGAGCGCTGGGGCTCCCGTCCGGCGCTGATCCACGGCGGCCGGACCCTGACCTACGCGGAGCTCTGGGCGCGCATCCTCGCCCTCTCGGCGGCGTACCGCTCGCTGGGGATCCGCCGGGGCGACCGGGTGGTGTGCCAGCTGCCGGTATGCCCCGAGCACGTGATCGCCGCGGCGGCCGCCTGGGCGAGCGGGGCGATCCACGTGGGCGCCCACCGCGATCTCACCGGGGTGGAGCTGGCGGCGCTGGTGGAGCGCACGCAGGCCGGCGCGGTGGTCCACCAACCGCCCGCCGGCCTCGCCGACCCGCTCGCGCCCCTCGAGACGGTCCGCGCCGTGCACCCCGCGGTCGTCGCGATCGCCCACGAGCAGCCGGCTCCGAGCGGGGCGCACTGCCTCTCGGAGCTCCTGGCCTCCACCCCGCCCGCGCCGCCGCCCGCGCCGCCGTCCACCCCCGACGACATCGCACTGCTGCTGCTCACCTCCGGCACCACGGGAAGGCCGAAGGCCGTCATGGAGACGCTGCCGGCGCTGTGGGCGAAGATGCAGTTCTTCGCCGACGCGCTGACGCCCGGGCCCGACGACGTGTACCTGATGTACCTCCCGATCAACCACGTGTTCGGGCTCAAGCTGACGCTGATGGCGCTGGCGAGCGGAGGTCGGGTGGTGCTGCTGGACCGCTACTCGCCCCGCGTGGCGCTACGGCTGGCCGATGAGCACCGGGTCACCATCCTCCCCGCCACCCCGACCCACCTGACGCTGCTGCTGCGCGACCTCGACGGCCGGCGGCTGCCGGCCCTGCGGTGGATCGCGTCCGCCGCCGCCCCGCTCCCGCCGGCGCTCGCCGAGGAGGCCTACGACCGCCTGGGCGTGGAGCTGATGCAGGTCTACGGGTGCAGCGAGGGGTTCCTGACCATCACCACGGACCCCGAGGACATCCGTCGGGGAAAGGCCGGGCGGACCGTGTTCCGGGGACCGCCGGGCAGCCCTCCCACCGGCTCGGTCGCGATCCTGGATCCGCAGGGCCCGCGGTCCCTGTCGCCCGGGGAGGTCGGTGAGATCGCCTACGGGACGCGCCGGCCGGTGCGCTTCTGGGGCGAGCCGCCGGCGGGGACCGACGGCTGGTATCGCACCGGGGACCTGGGGTGGCTCGACGGCGACGGCCGGCTGGCGGTCTCCGGACGCCTGAAGGAGGTGGTCAACCGGGGAGGGCTCAAGGTGCCCTGCGGAGAGCTGGAGGCGGCTCTGGCCGGGCATCCCGGCGTCGCCGAGTGCGCCGTGGTCCCCACGCCGGATGCGGTCCTCGGGGAGGCCATCTGCGCGTGCGTGGTGCCCACGGGCCGGCCCCCGAACCTCCCCGAGGTGCGGGCCGCCCTGGCCGGGCGACTCGCCCGCCACAAGCTCCCCGACGAGCTGTGCGTGCTGGACCTGCTGCCCCGGTCGGCGCTCGGCAAGCTCGACCGGCCGGCGCTCACCGCCCTCGTGGTCGCCGCCGACCTGCCCCGGGAGCGGCTGCGGTCACGCGGCCAGCGCAGCCCCGCCGGTGAGCCGAGCGGGTGAGCCCGCGCGGCCTCGTCCCGTCGCGGGGTCAGTACCCGGCTCGCCGCCCGCGGCGCGAGCCGCGCAGGCGGGGCCCGTAGGGCGCCGAGTCGAGCCACGCGGCCGGCCGCTCGGCCCGCGGGGCGAGCATGACCGCGACGCGGCGCTTGGTCCGCATCCACGGACTGCGGCCCTGGATCGCCGCGAGTGCCTTGGCGGTGGCGCGCCGGTTGGCCAGCGCGGCGGCGCGGCGGTCCTCCGCGAACCTTTCGATCGCCGCCCTTGCGGTGTCCGTATCGCGGGCCCGGTGGGCGGTCGCGATGGCCGCGGCGGCGGCCGCGGCGTCGGCGATGCCGGAGTTCATCCCCCGGGCGCCGAACGGGGCGAACAGGTGCGCCGCCTCGCCGACGAGGAGCACGCGGCGGGTCTCGTCGCAGAACGCGCGGGAGACGACCTGGAGGAAGCGGTAGGTCGAGACCCACCGGATCCGCTCCGCGTATCGCTCGCCCAGCACCTCCCCGACCCACCAGCGCAGGCCGGCGCCCCGGTCGAGCTCGTCGGGGTCGTCGTCGGGCCGGCACTGCAGGTCGGCCCGCCATCCTCCCCGGAACGGCACGAGGAGAACGTTCCTCCCATCCACCGCGGGGTGCTCGTAGTGGAAGATCCGCTCGGCCGGCCGGGGATGGTCGGGATCCTCGTCGACATCGACGATGACGTAGGCGTGCTCGGACCGGCTCCCCTCCATCGCCACCCCGATCGCCCGGCGCGTGACCGAGCGGGCACCGTCGGCGCCGATCGCCCAGTCCGCCGTCCAGACGCGGCCTTCGGTCGTCGTCGCCGTCACCCCGGCGGGGCTTGCGGCGATGTCCCGGACCGGTTGGTTCCAGACGAGCCCGACGGCCGCCGCCCGGCACGCCGCGATCAGCTGGCGCTCGATCTCGGCCTGGGGCAGGCTCGTGAACGGCGGCAGGACATCCGGCGCGGGCGGCGGATAGCTGCGCGCGAAGACCTCCCGTCCCCGCCACAGCGTCCGCTTGGCCGACCACACGAGGCCGCGCTGCGCGAGCTCCGAGCCCAGTCCGGCCCGCATCTGGTCGAAGAGCTCCAGGGAGGCGCGGTGCGTGTAGATCGCCCGGCTTCCCGGCCGCGGCCCGTCTTCGCGCCGGGCCTCGAGCACCGTGGCCTCCAGGCCCCGCGCCCGCAGCGCGAGGGCGCAGGACAGCCCCACGGGGCCCGCCCCGACCACCAGCACCGCTCGCCCCGTGCTGCTCGGGCCCCTGGCCCCGTCGCCACCGGGCATATCGCGAGCGACCCTATGTGTCGTGCGACTTCCCGTCGGGCGGCATCTAGCCCTTCGGCCCCACCTTGACGCTCAGCGGGATCGAGGCCTTGCGGCCTCCCTTCGCGGTGACCACGTTTCCCCGGTACGGCCCCGCCATCCGGAACCTGATCGGCACCCGGTAGCGGCCGGGGCCGACTTCCTGGCCCCTGGCGGTGTAGCGCATGCTCGACATGCCCTCCATCGCGGCGTTGACGCACACCTTCGCGCCCGACACCGGGCGCCCGGCCCGCGTCACCCGCAGCACGTGGTCGCTCTGGTCCATGGTCACCCGCCCCGCGAAGCTCCCGGAGTAGGAGCCGGCCTTGCCGGTGGTCTGCGGGCAGCCCTTCCCGTGCGCCGCCTGGCTCCCGTTGACTCTCGCGCGGCCCGGTCTCGCGCCGGCACCCGACGCCGGGCTCGTCAGCCCGACCTTGACGGTCAGCGGCGTGGAGACCTCGTGGGCCCCCTTCCGGGTGACGACGTTGGCCCGATAATCGCCGGGCATGGCGTAGCGAAACCCGACCCGGTAGCGACCGGGGTTCAGCTCGTGGCCCCTGGCGGTGTAGCCCATGCCCGACATCCCGGCCATCTCGGTGTTGATGCACACCTCCGCCCCGCTCACCGGGCGGCCGTCCCGGGTCACCCGGAGCACGTGGGTGCTCTGGTTCAGGCTCACGGATCCCTCGAACCTACTCGAGTAGGAGCCGTCCTTGTCGGCGGCGAGCGGACAGCCCCTGCGTCCAGGGCTGCTGAACACCGCGATCGCGGCCACGAAGGCGGCCAGGGAGACCAGGACGACCCCGGCGAGGCGTCTCATCGCGTGCTCTAGGTCAGCACCCGCCGGCGGAAGCCGCGGATGCCGATCGTCCCGAACAGGATCGTGAAGCCCGCGAGGGCGGCGTATACGGCGATGAGCGGCATGTGGGGGATTCCCGCCACGGTGGCCGCCCGAGCGCCCTCGCTCATGTACACAAGGGGGTTGGCGAGCACGGCGTACTTGATCACCGGGGCCGGATCCAGCGCGCTCCAAGTGTAGAAGACGGCGCCGAAGAAGGCCAGGGGAAGGGCGACGACGCTGAACAGCCATGGGCCCGAACGTGGCTCGAAGACCACCCCCAGGGTGAGCCCCAGCGACGCGGCGGCCAGGCACGCGAGCGGCAGGACCGTGAAGAAGACCGGCCAGTCGGGGAAGAGGTGGATGCCCGTGGACGGCAGGAAGGCGGCCACCGGGAAGACGATCAGCCCGGCGACGGCGGCCTGGAGGGCGCCGGCGACGATCTTCGCCAGGGCCGCGACGAAGATCGGCGCTGGCGCCAGCACCCGGTCCTCGAGCTCGTCGGCGTCGAGCTCGAGGATCAGGTTCATCCCCACGCTGAAGATCCCCACGAAGAGGATCGACTGCGCCAGGACGCCGGGGAGCAGGGTGGTCGAGAAGCGCTCTCCCCCGTTCTGACCCCCCACGGTCTGGCCGATCGCCGGAAACAGGTAGGTGAAGACGAACACGAGGAGCAGTGGCTGCACCGTCGCGCTGGGGACGAAGCGATGGAGGTTGTTGTCCAGCACGGTGAGATCGCGGGCGACAAACGCCCGGAAGGCCGCCCAGCTCGCCCCCCGCGGCGAGCGGGGAACGGCCCGGGTCGCGGGGATGGGGGTATCCACGGCCGTCATTCGCGCAGGTCACGGCCGGTCAGCTGGATGAAGACGTCCTCGAGATCGACCTCGTCCGCCACCACGTCGGACACCCGGAACGTGCCCGGCGCGGCGGCCGCCATCACCCGGGCCGCGCCGTCGGCGCTGGTGACGCGGAGGCGCAGGGCGCCATCCGGGCCCCAGGTGCCGGTCAGCCCCTCGATCGCGCCGAGACGGCCGGCCAGGCCGGCATTGTCCCCCTCCACCTTCCCGGTGATCGTCGCGCCCGTGACGATCGATCGCTTGAGCCGGGCCGGGGTGTCGAGCGCGAGGATCCTGCCGTGGTCCATGATCGCCACCCGGTCGCAGAACTCGTCGGCCTCCCGCATGTGGTGGGTGGTGAGGAACACCGTCCGCCCCGCGCCCCGCAGGCCCTTGATGATGTCCCACAGCGCCAGGCGGCTCTGGGGATCGAGCCCCGCGGTGGGCTCGTCGAGGAACACCACCGCCGGACCGTGGAGCATGGCTCGGGCGAGCATGACCCGGCGCGCCATCCCCCCCGAGAGGGTCTCGATGGCAGCATTCGCCCGGTGGCCCAGGCGGAAGGCCTCGAGCCAGAGGTCGGCGGCCTCCCTCGCCGCTTTGGCCGTCATGCCAAAGTAGCGGCCGTGGAAGTAGAGGTTCTCACGCACCTTCAGGCCCCGATCCAGGGTGTTGCCCTGCGAGACGACGCCGAGCACCTCCCGGGCGCGGGCGGGCTCGGCCACGAGGTCGACTCCGCCCACGGCGGCGGTGCCGGCCGTCGCCACGATCCGGGTGGTGAGCATGCCGACCGTCGTCGACTTGCCCGCCCCGTTCGGCCCCAGGAGACCGAAGATCTCGCCCGCGCGGACGGACAGGTCGAGCCCGTCGACCGCGGTGATCTCGCCCGGGTAGACCTTGGTCAGGCCAACCGTCGTGATGGCGTCGCCCGCCTCGGGCGTCTCGGCCGGAGGCGACGATCCGGCCACCGTTACGCGGGGGTCGCGGGGCGAGGTGACGGTCGCGTCCATGGGCGCCAGGAGGCTACCCGAGACGCGGCGCTGTCGACTGAGCTGGAGATGTCCGCGGGGGCACGTCATGCCCGGTCGGAGCGGGCGTTCCCCGTGCGGTGACGCGAGCCGGCCCGAAACCCGCCGCTGCGGGCACCCACCCGACCCGATCGGTGACCGCGGCCGATGGGGTCCGCGTGGCGGTCCACGAGCTCGGCGGCGACGGACCGCCCGTCGTACTCGCCCACGCCACCGGCTTTCACGGCGCGGTGTGGGGGCCGCTGGCCGAGAGGCTCCCGCAGTGGCGTTGCGTGTCCCCCGACCTGCGCGGACACGGCGACTCGCCGCTCCCGCCCGGAGCGGACTTCGACTGGTGGGGCTTCGCCTCCGACGTCCTCGCCGTGGTGGATGGGCTCGGGCTCGAGCGCCCGCTCGGCGTCGGCCACTCCAGCGGCGCGACCGCCCTGCTGCTGGCCGAGCAGGCCGCGCCGGGTACGTTCGCCGCGCTGTACTGCTTCGAGCCGATCATCGTGCCCGCCGACCCCCCGCTGGGGCGGGATCCGGACAGCTGGCTGGCCCAGGCCGCGCGCCGCCGCCGCGCCGCGTTTCCCGGCCGCGCCGATGCCCTGCGTCACTACGCCGGAAAGCCGCCCCTGTCCGAGCTCGATCCCGGCACGTTGCGCGCCTACGTGGACCATGGCTTCGCGGACGTCCCCGGCGGTGGTGTGCGGCTCAAGTGCACCCCGGAGCACGAGGCGCTCGTGTACGAGACGGCCACCGCGCACGAGTGCTTCGGGCACCTCGACCGCGTGCGCTGCCCGGTGACGCTCGCGCGGGGGGGACGCTCGGACGCGTTCACCTCTCCGCTCGCCGCCGAGGTCGCCCGTCGCCTGGTGGCGGGCCGCCTCGAGGAGCACCCGGGCCTCGGTCACCTGGGGCCGCTCGAGGACCTCGACACGGTGGCCGCCGCGATCGAGCGCGCACTGACGGATCAGCGGGCGGCGGCGCGCTGACGGGGCAGGTCGCCCTCCAGCACCTGCGCGGCCAGGCCCCGGCGATCGACCTTGCCGATCTCCGTCCGGGGGATCGACTCGACGATGCACAGCTCGTCGGGCAGCTTGTGACGCGCGAGGGTGTCGCCGAGAGCGCTGCGCAGCGTCTCGAGCTCGGGAGGGTCGGGGCGCGCGGGCACGACGCAGGCGCAGACCGCCTCGCCGAGCACCGCGTCGGGAGTGGGGATGACCCCGGCGTCGGCGACCGCGGGGTGGCGCGCCAGGGCCATCTCGACCTCGGCGGCCGACACGCTCAGGCCACCTCGGTTGATCAGCTCCTTCAGCCGGCCGACCACGTAGAGGGCGCCCTCCGCGTCGATGCGCCCGAGGTCCCCGGTGCGATACCAGCCGTCGACGGCCGCATCGGGGTGGTCCCAGTAACGGACGGGTGTCGCCGCCCCGTACAGGATCTCGCCGGCCTCGCCGCTCTTGCCCGGGGGGAGAGGCGTCCCGTCCTCCGCGGCGATCCGGACGGTGCCGTCGGCCGGCGTGCCGGGCGGACCGCGGAAGACCGTCCGGCCCACGGATCCGGCGAGGATCTCGCCGGCGTCGGTCGTCAGCGTGGTGAAGCCCTCGCTGCAGCCGTAGACGAACATGATCTCGGCGTTCAGCGTCTCGTAGACCCACGCGGCCAGCGTCCGCGGCAGGCCGGCCGCCGCCGACAGCACCCAGCGCAGGCTGCTGACGTCATGGCGCTCGGGGTCGTAGCGGTCGCGGAGCAGCCGCAGGTGCGTCGGCACCGCGGGGAGGACCGTCACGGACTCCTCCCGCACGAGCTCGAGCGTCCGCGCGGGCGAGAAGCGTTCGCTGAGCACCAGGCGCCCTCCCCGCAGCAGCGCGAGCAGCGCCAGCCGGGAGCCGAAGACATGGGCGATCGGCAGGGACAGGAGGTGGACGTCCTCGGGCCCGGGCCGGAAGCCGTCGGCGAAGAACTGCATCTTCGCCCAGTGCGCCGAGACGGGCTCCACGACCGCCTTCGGCTCTCCGGTGGTTCCGGACGTCAGGAACACGAGCGCCGGATCGAGGGCCCCGGGCAGATCGGGCGCCACCTTCCCGTCCGACGCGAGGAGCGCGTCCAGCGAGGGGTACGGGTCGTGCCCCGATCCGTGAACGACGATGCGGGTGCCGGGGGAGGCCTCGGCGACCGCCCGCAGGGCGGCGAAGCCGTCGCTCCCCTCCCGGCCGGGCTGGAACAGCAGCACGGCCGCCCCGAGGCGCTGCGCCAGCCGGGACAGCTCCGGGCCGGTGAGGTCATTGTCGGTGCCGACGTGGATCGCTCCCCGCATCCAGGCGGCGGCGATGGCGATGACCTGCTCGGGGCAGTTGCGCAGCTGGCACAGGACGCGGTCGCCGCGGTTGACTCCGAGACGCTCGTACGCGGCCGCGAGGGCGGTCACCCGCTCCCACAGCTCGTCGTAGCGGATCGTCGTGCCGTCGAACGTGATGGCCGGGCGGGTCGCCCAGCGCCGGCAGGCCTCCTCGAGGGTGGCGCTGAGCGGGGCGGCGCCCTCCGCGAACGCTAGCGGGCTGCCCACGGGTTCCCGCTCAGGCCGCCAGCGCGCGCTCGAAGCACCCCGGGCACAGCTCGCGTCCCTCGAGCAGACGGATCCGGGTCTCCATCGTGGGCTCGCCGCACTCCGCGCACGTGACCGAGCGGTGGATCCGCGCCCTCGCCGGGACCTCGACCCCGGCGAGCTCCTGGACCTTGTAGAGATCCTCCTCGGGGGCCTCGAGGATGGCCTGCGAGCGGGCGTGGTGCAGCTCGCCGAAGCGCGCGCTCTCGGCCTCCGAGGCGGTGCCCCCGCGCACCTTGGCGAACAGCTCCTGCTGCTCGGGGTCGGTTCCGAAGGCGCCGGGGAGCGTGGCGATCCGGACCGCCCTGCCGTCCGAGCGACGCACGAACGTATAGGCGTTCTTGCCGTAGTCGCGGTGGATCAGGTTGCCCTTGCCGAACGTGCACCCCGTGAGGTACTGGATCGCGTCCACCGCGCACATGTCGGTCTCGACGATGGCGACGACCTCCTCGTCGCCGGAGTGGGGCCCGACCTCGCGCAGCGCGACCTCGGCCGCGCGGATCCCCATGGCCAGGCCGGGACACATGTGGCCGTGGAAGCGGACGATGTCTTCGATCGGAGCCTCGGCGATGGGCAGTACGACCTCGGTGGCTTGCGCGCTCACGTCTTCTCCCCGTTGACGAACTTCCCCAGGAGCCTATCTCCGTACCGGTCAGGTGCCCGTCGTCCCCTCCTAGGAACGAACCTTCACCCCGGTCTTCGCTCCCGTGATGAACGCCTGCTTGTTGTTGAAGAGCGGAATGGAGCCCGCGACCCCTCCCGGCGTGACGTACCAGGCGTCGAAGGCCGACCTCTTGAACACATGGAGGGAGTCCGGATAGAAGAGTGGCAACACCGGGACGTCGCGGGCCACGAGCTGCTGGATCCGAGCCACCATCCGCTTGCGCCTGCCCTCGTCGAGGGTCACGAGCTGTTGCTGGGCCAGCCTGTCGACCTCCGCGTTGACGTATCCCTGCGCATGCTGGACGCTCTTCGTCTTCGACGAGTACACCGTCCGCAGGTAGTCCGGCTCGTTGCCGGTGTTCATGCCCCCGGACATGATCAGTGACAGGTCGGTGTCGCCCTTGACCAGCCGCGGGATGAACGATGCCATGTCGAGCGCCTCCGGCTTCGCCTCGACGCCGAGCGCCCTCAGGGCCCGCACCACCACCTCTACGGCGGCGGGCGCCGGGCTGGCGACCACGAGGCCGAAGCGGAGCGGCTTCCCGTCCGGGTCGGAGCGGATCCCGTCGGAGCCCTTCTTGTAGCCCGTGCGGTCGAGCAGTCGGTTGGCGCCCGCCGGATCGAAGGGGTACTGCTCGACGTCCACGTGCCACGGGTTCCCCGGCGGGATCCAGCCCGGGTTTCCCGGCGTGCCGTTGCCCCCGAAGGCCCGCTTGACGATGTCCTCGCGGTTGATCACCTTGGCGCACGCCTGCCGGAAGCGCACCTCGGCGAGCGCGCCGCCCCTGGCGAGGTTCCAGTTCAGGGCGAGCTGCACGGCGCCCGGCGGCTGCCGGAGGATGCCGAAGGAGTCGCCGGCCCGGAAGGACTTGAGCACCGCGGGGGTGACGCCGAGCACCGTCGCCGCGTCGATCTCGCCGCCCCGTAGAGCGGTGAGCGGGTCGCCCACGGGACGGTTCTCGATCCGCTTCACGAAGGGCTTCCCGAGGAAGTAGTCGTCGTTGGCGGTGTAGAGGTAGGAGCCGTCGCCGCTCGAGTACGAGTTGAGTCGATAGGGACCCGAGCCCACCAGGACCTTGGGGTCGGTCGCCATGGCGGCGTGGTCGATCGACTCCCAGATGTGCTTGGGCACGATGGGGACCGCCCCGGCACCGCCGAAGCCCAGGAAGGTGGCGATGGGGGCCTTGAGGCGGAACTCCACCGTGCGCGGGCCCGTGGCCTTCACCTCGGCGATGCCGGGAACCGGCATGGCGATGATCTCGGGTGACAGCGTCTGCTTGGCGTAGTAGTCGAAGGTGAAGACGACGTCGGCGGGAGTCAGCGGCCGACCGTCGTGCCAGCGCACGTTGTCACGCAGCTCGAAGGTGTAGGTCAGTCCGTCGCTCGAGCGCCGGACCCTGCTGGCCAGCCAGGGCAACTGCCGGCCGCTGGCATCCGTCCACAGCAGCGTGTCGTAGATGTAGCTCATCTGCACGTAGCCCGGGCCGCGCGAGTAGGCGAACGGCGAGGGGAACCCCGCGTCGCCGCCGGCCAGGTGCAGGGCGCGCGCGGATGTCTGAGATCCGCCGCCGCAGGCGCCCAGGTAGAGCGCCCCCGCCGCCCCGGCCGCCCCGGCCGGGAACGTCCGTCTGTCGATGGGATGCCCGAGGCGCCCCCCGCTCTCCGTCATGAGCCCTCCCCCTGTCTGATTGTGCCGGCCGGCGGCGGATCGGTCGACCGGCGCGGCTAGCGCCCGCTGACCCGCTCGCAGCCGCGC
>JAABUS010006948.1_pt1 | contig 13331 bp, 8 predicted proteins | sample 5560161 | NCBI WGS metagenome assembly JAABUS01 (sample SAMN10711885, study PRJNA513376) | rock metagenome | isolation source: Antarctica rocks | place: Antarctica: Victoria Land, Trio Nunatak nord | collected 2016-01-04 | reverse complement strand
TGCTCGACGCGGGTGCCGACGAGGTCGACCTGATCCTGGGTCATGTCCGTGAAGAACGGCAGCGCGATCGTTCGGGCCGCGACCTCCTCGGTGACCGGAAAGTCGCCAGGCTTGTAACCGAACGTGTTCCGGTAGTACGGCTGGAGGTGGATGGGCACGAAGTAGGGACGACTCGGGATGCCCTGGGCGGCCAGTTCGGTCACGAGTCCGTCGCGGTCGACCCCGTCCTCCGTTCGGATGACATAGACGAACCAGCTCATCCGGGTCGTCTCCGGTGCGACGAACGGCGTCCCGATCCCGGAGATCGAGCCGAGGCGCTCGTCATACCAGGCGGCGACCCGCGACCGGCGGTCCAGGATCCGGTCGATGCGGGCCAGCTGGGAGCGGCCGAGGGCGGCGCTCATCTCATCGAGCCGGTAATTGAATCCGAGCCGGACGTGGTTCATCCATGTCCCCGCGTCATCGCGCCCCTGATTGGCCTGGCTGCGCATCACACGGGCCAGGTCCGGGTTGCTGGTGACGATCATGCCCCCCTCGCCGGTCGTCATCTGCTTGTTCGGGTAGAAGGCGAAGACGGCCGCGTCGGCCGCGGCGCCGATGCGCACACCATTGCGCTCAGCGCCGATCGCCTCGCAGGAATCCTGGACGACACTCAGACGATGCCGCGTCGCGAGCGTCGAGATGGCATCCAGGTCGGCGGGCTGGCCGAAGACATCGACCGGGAGCACGGTGCGCGTCTTCGGCGTGATTGCCGCGGCAACCCGCTCCGGGTCGAGGTTGAGCGTCTCGCGATCGATATCGGCGAAGACGGGTCTGGCGCCGACGTAGATCGCGCAATTGGCCGAAGCGACGAAACTGAACGGGCTGGTGATGACCTCGTCGCCGGGGCCCACCTCCAGCGCCGACAGGCAGAGATGCAGACCGCTGGTACCGCTGTTGACGCCAATGCCTTCGCCGGCCCCGATGTAGCTGGCCATCTCGCGCTCGAAGGCGGCGATCTGCGGCCCCATGCTGAGGGACGATCCACTGAGAACGTCGACGACGGCCTGGATGTCGTCATCGTTGAGGGACGGCTGGGACATCGGCACGTCGAAGGCCCGGGCCAGCGGAGCCGGGCGGATGACCCGGGCTGGCTCGATGGTCTCGACGGCGTCCATGGTCGGCATCGTGGAGTCTCCTGGTGCGGCGAATCCGTAGTTAGAGAATGGTGGAACACATGACAGAGTTATAAACGGCTCGTCCCGCCTGCCGGGTTACCCGGCAGTGCGTAATACGTCCTGATTCTCGTGGACCGCGGTCTCGTCGGAGCTGGCGTCCAGGACGAGGGAGACGATCGGCATCGCCTGCTCGTTGCGGACCGGCGCCGTTCGGACGCGCGCGTTGCGGTCGGCGGTCTCGACCAGTCGGAACAGCTCGGACCGGATCGAGGCGACGTCCTCGGTCAGGGCCAGTTCGCCGAGCCGATCGAGCTGGGCGGACAGGGCGACAAGGGCAGCTCCGTCGCGGTGGGGTTCCTCGAGGATCGAGATCTTGGCGTGCCGGGTCGGCACGGAGACCTCGCTCGCCAGGGCCAGTTCCTCGCGCAGCTTCTCGCCCGGGCGGAGGCCGGTGTAGACGATGTCGATGTCGCGGCCCAGCACCAGGCCACGCAGTTCGATCATCCGTTTGGCCAGGTCGAGGATGTAGACCTCCTCACCCATGTCCAGCATGTAGACCGCTTCGCTCTCGCCGAACGCGCCGGCCTGGATCGTCAGGCTGGCCGCCTCGGGAATAGTCATGAAGAACCGGCGCATCTTCGGGTCGGTGACCGTGACCGGGCCGCCCATGTCGATCTGCTTCTCGAAGGTCGGGATCACACTGCCCCGGCTGCCAAGGACGTTGCCGAACCGGACGGAGCAACCGGACATACCGGTCTGGCGGACGACGGTCTTGACCGCCAGTTCCGCCGCCCGCTTGGTCGCGCCCATGACACTGGACGGACGGACCGCCTTGTCGGTGGAGATCAGGACGAAGCGGTCCACGCCGGCCCGCGCGGCCGCCTCGGCAACGCGACGGGTACCGATCGCGTTGACGAAGACGGCCTCCTGCGGGTGCTTCTCCATCATCGGGACGTGCTTGTAGGCGGCGGCGTGGAAGACGATCTCCGGCCGATAGGTGGCGAAGATCGACGCCAGACGCTTAGTGTTGGTGATCGAGGCGACGACGGCGTGGAAGGGCACGTCGACCCCGGCGAGGACCAGTTCCTGATTGAGGTCGAACAGGCCGCTCTCGTTGATGTCGAGCGCGATGACCGCGGCCGGGCCGAACCGGGCAACCTGTCGGGTGAGTTCCTGACCGATCGAACCAGCCGCCCCGGTGATCAGGACCCGCCTGCCACTGATGAAGGTCTCGGACATACCGTCGAGCGCCTGAACCGGGGGACGCCCAAGAACCTCGTGGAGGTCGACCCGGCGCAATTCCATCGGCGCGGACTCGGCTCGCAGCAGCGAGCCGATGTTCGGCATGGAGAGGACCCGGGCGTTCGAGCGGCGCGCATGGGCCAGGACGCGATCGTGATCCTCCGGACGGGCCGACGGCATCGCGAGCACGATCACCTCGATGTCATGCCGGAGGACGAGTTCCGGGATGTCGGCGGTGACGCCCAGGACCGGCTGACCCTCGATGCGGCGACCGATCAGACGGACCTGGTCATCGACGAAGCCGACCGGCAGGAGGCCGATGTCCTGGCGGCGTGGCAGGGCGAGGGCCAGCATCTGGCCGGCGTTCCCTGCCCCGACGATCAGGGTCCGGGCCAGGCGCGGAATCTGGCCAGTAGGTGTCTCTCCAGGCGAAGTTTCGGCCGTCCGGTCGCCACTGGCCGACGAGATGGGACTCACCCGCCAGAGGCCTCGCACGGCGTCCGCAAGGCTCAGCGCGAACGCGCAGACGACGCGGGCGTCGTGACCGGCCGAGGCGTGGCGAAGGTAATACTGGTCGAAGCTCTCCTGAACCGGGCGGCGATCGCTCGGTCCTCGGCCAGCGGCAAGATCCCAGCTCAGCACACCGGGCCGTAGCCGTGGATCCCCTGCCATCGCGGCGACGGTCGTCATTCGGGTGGCGTTGGTCACGAGCGACGGGCCAACCAGCGCGGCTCGACCGCTCAGGACATCCATCAGCGCCGGCAGGCGGCCGATCGCGCCGGCATTGAGACGTTCGGCCGGAGAGACTCGCCGCCGATCCCGGGAGGCGGCGGGCTGGCGGAACCGAAGCAGACCGGAGCGTGGGCCCATGCCGCCATCGGGAGAGCGCTCCAATGGAAGGGCATGAGCCATGACGCTGACCACCCCAGCCGCGACGAGCAGCACCGGCAGGGTCACGACCAGCAGCACCATCGCAACGAGGACGTCGAGCAGGCGTTTGCCGACGCTTCCCAGCCAGGGCGACGTCAGCGGCGGCAGGCCAGCAGGCATGAGTTCAGTGATGGTCCGACCGAGGGTTCCTTCGATGACGGCGTAAGCGGAGAAGGTCCGCTCCGCTCCGGGCAGCGACACGTCCTTGGGGATGGCAGCGTCAGCGGCATGGATCAGGATGGTGTCGGCGGGCAGGGTTGCGAGGAGCGTCGCCGCGTCGTCCAGCGTCTCGACGCGGTGGATGCGCCGGACGAGGGGGAACGAGAAGGACCGCACCGGACGCATCGGGCGCTCACCGGAGGCAAGCAGGCTGGCGGCAAGCGCCATGCCGGCACCGGAGCCGACGATGACGGCCTCGACGGCCTCTCGCCGGCGACCAAAGGAGACATGGCCCCAGCTCGGGACGATCCTGCCGGCGCGGAAGAATCCCCTGATGGGGAGCGGACCCCCGAATAACCTGGACGAGGGGCGTGCCGCGAGCAGAGGCTTGGACATGGTGGGAACTCCCGGTAGCCGGCAGACCATCAGCGGTCGGTTCGGTCGAGAACCGTCCGGTTCGGCGATGGCTGGGGGCCGCGTTTCTGGACCGGCGATCCACATCCGTCGTCCGGCTGCTCGGGGCAGCCGGGAACTGACTGGATCGACCGATGGTGTCACATCATCTCTTCCAGAAAACGACGAAAACCGGACCCAACGGGGGTTCGGTTTCACCACTCGCTCCCTTCCGCCCAGGTGACCAGATACAGGCGGAAGTTCTTCGCTCCCACAGGATTCGCTTGTCGCTGTCTGGCACTCGGCTGGACAACCTAGGACCATAGTAATGACCCAATCGTATCTTGTCAATACACGACCGTGTGAACTTAGGGTATTATCCCGATGGGCTTGAATGGCGCAGTCAAAAGAGCGGTTAGACTCGCTCGGAGACCGACCCGTGACACAGATTCCTCATAGTACTATCGTACTGGTTGGTCCTAGGCGGAGATGATGCAAGCCGGGATTGCCGTCGACTTTCTGGTCCGAACGTTCCTGGCAGCGCGTGGACGTGATATATCCACAAGCGTCCTTCTTGCGTATGAGCAAATGGAGCGACGTCCTCCCGCGACCCATGACGGCGCCTCGCCCCTGACCCGAAACGACCGCGATGAGGATTCACCATGGAGCTCGACCTGGACCGGGTCATACGGATCGTGCGGCGGTGGGGTGTCTGGCTCACCGCCCTTGCCCTCGTCGGCGTGCTGTCGGGGATCCTGCTCTCCTTCACACGGCCGGTCGAATACGCCTCGACCACGACGCTGCTGCTGAGCCCGCTCAGCCAGACAGCACCCATCTACGGGTTCGACGCCAATACGGGGTTGCAGAGCCAGGCCGAGATCTACCGGTACCGGCTCGGCACGACGCCATTCCTGAGCCAGGTCGCTGCTCAGCTCGGTCTCGACCCCACTACCGGGATCGGCGAGATCCAGGCCGCGACATCGACCGTCGCCAGCCAGGCCGTCCCGACCATCGACATCACCGTGACATCGACCGACGCGGCCCGGACGACGCTCTGGGCCAACACGATCGCGCAGACGTTCGTCACCTACATCGGGACGGCCGAACTGACCGAGACCGGTGGTGCCGGGACCTGGGTCAGCGTCTCGATTCCCCAGCCCGCCGCCCAGCCGAGCGCGCCGGTCTCGCCGAGGCGGCCCCTGTGGGCGGTCCTCGGCGGGGTGTTCGGCTTCCTGATCGCCGCGACCGCGATCCTCGTCATCGAGCATCTGCGCTCGGCCCGTCTCGACGTCAATCGCCGTCCGGCCGCCCTGCCGGTCCTGTCCGTGATCGACGCGCTCCGGCCACGCTCGACGGGCGGCAAGCTGCTGGCTGAGGAACCCGGCAATTCCGACACGGCGCGGGGCATCGCTCAGCTCCGCTCGGCGGTCCAGATCCTGACCGCGACCCAGGGCATCCGTACCCTCGCGGTCGGCAGCCTCCGTCCGGGCGAGGGCAAGTCGACCGTGGCGGCCAATCTGGCGGTGGCGCTGGCCGAGGCCGGCGACCGGGTCATTCTGGTCGACGCGAATCTCGTCGCCCCCCGGCTGGAGGAGACGTTCGGTGGGCGGACGTCCCGTGGGCTGACCAGCCTGATGGCGGACCCCAACCTCGACCTGGCCGACGTCGTGACTTCGACCAACTGGGCCAACCTGATGTTCATCCCGGCCGGACCACGAGTGGACGAGGCCACGATCGACCGGGCGGCCTTCCGCCGCACCATCGCCGCGATCGTGCCGCACGCCGACCTGGTCATCTTCGAGGCGCCGACGTTGATCGGGACGCCGGATCGCCTCCGGTTCGGGACCTACGCCGACGGTCTGTTGCTCGTCGTCGGCGGGGAGCAGACCCGGATCGAGGCACTCCGGTCGATCTCCAGCGACAGAGCCGTCTCTGGTGGCAACGTCGTTGGTATCGTGATCGACCGGGGAGCCGGGACGGTCATCACGCCGATCACACCCACCCCACCGCCGGTCAGCCCGAACCCGACGGGGCTGACGCTGGTCGGCTCCTCACCGCAACCGGCCCCGGCGCTGCCCGAGACGACGCCCCGTCTGCAGCCGGCGATGTCGACCCGCACCGAGGCCAGCGGGATGGTCCGGACACAGCGGGCGGTACCGATCTCGGAGCAGGAGGAGGCGTCCCTGTCCCGCCCTGGATCGGACCGGCCGGAAGCGACCGCCTAGCGAGACCGTCGGCGCCCGAGATCATCGCCACGCAGCTGCCCGCCGGCCACATTACTGGTCGGCGGGCAGCTTGCTTTCACCCCGTCGTTGGTCCACTGACGTGAGCCAATCGGGATGTGCCATGCTCATCGAGGAGCGTGGCAGATGGGGATGACGGGAAGCGGGCGGACACGATGACGGGCTATCGGCTGATCGCGACCGACGGGGAGCACCAGGCGACGATCGAGATCAAGCGGTCCCGATTCATCGCGACCGTCGCCCGGGCCGCGGACGAGGAGGAAGCCCGGTCGGTAATTGACCGGCTCCGGGCCGAGCACTGGCAGGCCAACCACAACTGCAGCGCGTGGCGGATCGGCGTAGGCGGCCGGTCCCAGCGGACGAGCGACGACGGCGAGCCCTCCGGGACGGCCGGCATCCCGATGCTCGAGGTACTGAAGCGGCGCGACGTGACGGACGTCGTCGCTGTCGTGACGCGCTACTTCGGCGGGGTCCTGCTCGGCGCGGGCGGACTGATCCGGGCCTACGGCCAGGCCGTGACGGCAGCGCTGGACGGGGTCGGGATCGTCGAGCGGCGGCCGCTGCAGGTCGTTGCGGTCCGGGCCAGCCACCAGGACGCCGGCCGGCTGGACAACGCCCTCCGCATGACTGATTACACCCTCGGCGATGTCGCCTACGCCGACCGCGTCACCTTCGAGCTCCACCTGTCGGAGGAGGACTTGCCCGGCTTCACCGCCTGGCTGGCCGAGGCGACGGGCGGACGGAGTGTGCCGGAGGTCGTTGGGACGAGGTTCGTCGAGGTGCCGGTCACAGAGTAGCCATGTTTGATCAGGCGTTGCGGTCCGATCCGGTCCGTCGCCGAGTGGCGGCGGAGACACGGTGTCGACGAGCCCACCGGACGACGTCACCGTCACCGTGTCGCTATCGATCGCGATCGCCAGTACTGGGCCGGCGTCAGAACCGGGCAGCGCACCCAGCGCGACATGGATCCGTCCGGTCCCCACCTCCCCATGGTTGCGACTCACGCCGTCGTCGACTCGTCACCCATTGGTAGAGGCCGTTTCACATGGTCCCGTCCGGCCCGAAAGCTACCAGCAGGCCTCTGGGCGAACCTCTTCAGCCCGTTCCTGACCCGATTCGACCTGCAAGTGATCCTGCCGGGCCTGGCGGAGCATCTTGGCGATACAGACAGGACTGATTGTCCCGCAGACCTACGTCCGCGACGCGACGGTGAACGCAGCCGCCAGGGCGTCCGCCGTCGGATCGCCATCGGGCGATACGGCACTGACCCGGGCGAGAACGTTGCCGGCCAGCATGTAGACCGTCGATTCGAAGCCGCCACCCGGCACCGGGCCGATCAGTACGAAGGCACCGTCACCGATGTCATAGGAGCCGACAAGGCGGATGCCGAGCGCCTCGGCTCGTCCGTTCGCATAGTAGGGCAGGGCGCTAGCTGCGCCGTCGGCTGTGACAAACAGATGGAGGCTGATCTCGATCGACATCGCGGCGCCGGGGAATGAGGAGGAGCCTCGCTCGAAATACCGGTAGACGTTCTCCTGGAAGCCGAACGACGTAAGTACGCCATCGGCCTCGACAGGGCGGAGGAACGTCGCCGCGATGGCACTCTGGTCGCGAGACCCCTCGTCGCTGATCCTGAAGCCGAAGGGCAAGTCGGCGAGCATCGGCAAGAGGTCGTCAACCGTCCGGGCCGAGACCGATGATCCGCCACGCTGCACGTCAGTGAGGAACTGGCTGGCCACCAAATCGGCATCGGCAAACGGGTCGGCGCTCGGGGCGACGGCGCTGACCCGGACAAGGATCGCTCCCGCACGGACGTAGATGGTGATCTCGTTCACGCCGTGGTGCCGGCCCCCGATGGCCAGCACCTGATCTCCGATCCGCCCAATAGGAACCGGGTCCATCCCAAGGAGGAGCGACCGGCCAGCGGCGAAGTATGACATCGCTTCGGTGCCACTCGCGTCGTCGGCAAAGAGATGCACGCTGATCTCGAGCGAGGTCGTACCGTTCGCCGTCTCGCCGGCATAGTTGAAGTAGGCATTAACAGACCACCCCCACGCCCGCAGCAGTGTCATCGCCTCAGCCGGTGCCGGGAACCCGCCGGCGATCTCACTCAAAGTTCGACCCCCGCGCTCGATCTCGACCAGCCCCACGGGAACATAGGGTGCAGGCCCGGCTTGGGCCATGACCATGCCGGGTGACGGCCCGAATGGGACCAGCAGCGTCGACAGTAGGACGACCAGCGCCACGATGGCGATTCGGGAACCGTAGCTCTGACTCATCTCTGGTCCCTGTCGGTTGGATCGTCTCCGGACGGACACCATTGGCCGTTACCAACCTACCGCATGATTCCTCGAAACGGCATCAGTCGCCCAGTGTTCCGTCAGCTTGGACCTTTTCCGGCAGGCAAAGGAGCGACCCGCACGATCTCGACCTTCGACACTGTCCCGTACTGACACCGCCCACGTACGAACCACGATGGAACCCGGTCCTGTCGAGACGGGTTCCATCCCAACCATTTCCAGTCGCTAGGATTAATCTCCACCACCCCAACTCCCCGACGGCAGGCTCGCCTGGACCGGCGTGAGGACAGCTGGTGGCAATGAGACGACATAATAATTGCCGATCCCGGGGATTGCACCGAGCTCGGCGAGGGCTTCCGGACCGATCGGGTCGTCGACGTTGATGACGGTGATCGCCTCGGCTCGCGGGCTGTGCCGGCCCAGCTGCATCCCGGCGATGTTGACGCCGTGCCGCCCCAGGATCGTCCCGATCATGCCGATCATCCCCGGCTGGTCGGTGTGGTGGGTGATCAGCACGTAGCCGTTCAGGCCGCGCTCGAACGGGAAGCGGTCGACCTCGACGATCTCGGCGTTGGACCGGTCCCAGCGCACGGTCACATGATGGGGTGGGTCGGAAGCGGCGGTCAGGGTGAACTCCGGCAGCCGGTTGGGCCGGTTGTCGCCCTGGACGATCCGGAGGTTCATCCCGAGTTCCGAAGCGATCAGCCGGGCGTTGACCGGTGTGACCCGCTGTTTCCCCCACACCTGGAGCGCCTCGGCCAGTGCTACGCCCAGGGTGTGCTCGGCGATGTCCATCGGGACGTTGCCGTGAACGGTGAGCCGGAAGCCCGTCGCACCCTCCGGCTGGAGTACGGTCAGCAGCCGACCGGCCGCCGCCGCGATCTCCGAAAGCCGGCGAAGGGCGGGACCCTCCAGCGACGCCGCGGGAAGGTTGACCGCGTTGTGCACGGCCTCACCCCGCAGTGCGGCCAGCGTCGTCGTGCTGATGACTTCGCCGATCGCGGCCAGCGCCTCCGCGCTCGACCCACCGATGTGCGGCGTGACGACGACGTTCGGCAGCCCGAACAGTGGGCTGGTCGTGGTCGGCTCGATCGGGAAGACGTCGACCGCCGCCGCCGCGATCTGCCCGGACCGCAGGGCGACCGCCAGCGCCTCCTGGTCGACGATCTCGCCGCGCGCGACGTTGAGGACGATCGCGCCGCGCTTGAGCCGGTCGATGGTCTCGGCGTTGAGCATCCGGACCGTCTCGGGCGTGACTGGGACGTGAAAGGTCACGATGTCGCTGGTCGCGAACAGCTCATCCAGTCCGACCGGCCGGACACCGAGCTCATCGAACCGGGCCGGCGAGATCAGGGGATCGTGGGCAATCACCTTCATGTCGAACGCGAGCAGCCGCCGGGCGACGACCGAGCCGACGTGGCCAAGCCCGACGATGCCAACCGTCCGCCCGGCCAGGTCCACCGGCTTGTAGCGCTTCCGGTCCCAGACGCCGGTGTGGAGCATTGCGTTGGCGTCGGTGATCTTCCGCGTCAGGGCGAGGAGCAACCCGATCGTGTGCTCGCCGGCCGAGGTCGCGTTGGCGCCCGGCGCGTTGAGGACCAGGACGCCGGCGGCCGTCGCAGCCGGGATGTCGATGTTGTCGACCCCGACCCCGGCCCGTGCCACGACCCGGAGTCGCCGGGCGGCGGCGATCACCTCCGGGGTGACCTGCGTCTCACTCCGGACGACCAGCGCGTCGGCATCGTCGACCGCCGCCAGCAGTGCCGCGACGTCGGTGCCGTCGACGTCGACGATCTCGGCCGCCGCCCCCAGGCGCTCCCGGGCGAGTGGGTGAAGCTGGTCGCTGACCACGATGCGCGGGCGGTCACGGCCAACGGTTCGGACTGTCGCCGCATCGCCTCGGGCTTGCCCGGCGATCTCCAGCGCCGCTCGCTCGCGGACCCCCTCGGCGATCCGGGCCAGGTCCGGTGCGTCGATGATGTGGATGACGGATTCGGGCGTGACCTCGGCCATCGGTCCGATCGGCTGGCCACTGTCGCCGCTCGGCAGCAGATAGCAGTCGATGCCGGCGGCGGCGTAGTTGCGGGCGTGGCGGGCACTGTCCTCGACGGCCGCCACGCAGCCCTGCTGCCGGGCGACGGTCACCTTGTCGTCGGCGTAGAAGATCTCGATCGGGGGGAACCCGTGCCCCGCCAGCCAGTCGGAGGTCATCCGGGCCGACCCGGCTGGCCGAGCCGTGATGATCACGACATTGGCCGCACCGAGCACCGCCTGGACGTCGCGGATGAAGGCGACCGCGCCGGGCGCCGTGGCCAGCCGGCTGGCCGGTCCGTCGGGACTGTAGACCCAGTCGCGGACCGACTCAGGCACGTTCAGCCCGGCACTGTCGACGAAGGCCCGCTCCGGCAGGTCGATCCCGAACTGCTCGGAGGCGGCGTGGGCAAGGGGTCGCGGGTGCTCGGTCAGCACCCCGTCCAGGTCGACGCCCAGCCGGAAGGGCGCGACGGGTGTCGTGGCCGCGGGGGCGGCTGTCTCGATGGCGTTGACCACGGTCGACGGTCCTCGTGGCGTCCGGCAGCCCACCGCGCGGACCACCGCCTGACGCCATAACGCCCGCCGGTCGCGGCGCCGCGACCCGGTCAGGCAAGGACATCCCACGGGCCACGGCGCGCGGCGGAATGCGTTGCGTTCGGTACCGTGAGCGTAGCATCGCGCCGTCCCACCGGGCAACACGCACCGTGTCCGCGACGGCAGGCAATGCGGGCAGTCAGCTATTGGCCGACCAGAACGGCGCGGAGACGACCGCTCAACGGACTCAGATCATCCACGATCGTGGTCCACATCACCAGATCGTCAATCGCGTCGTATTCGTACTCCATCATGTTGCGCATACCGATGACCTCGCCGAGCTCAGGAACCGAGTCGCGAATGGTCGGATCGAGGTCATCGATGCGAAAGAGTGCCTCGCCCAGGACCGCGAATTGTCGTTCAATGGCTCAGCGGTAGACCTCGTCAGCTTTGTATCGTTCGAATGAACCAATCACTGCCGCCATTCGTTCGATTGCCTCGATCGCAGTCAAGGCATCCTCGATGGACGCAATGACCCTAAACTTCATAGATGAGCTTTCGAGTGCGCTCCACCTCTGCCAGGAACCGGGGATTTCCCCTTGAACGCGATGTAATCACGTCGACGTCACGGCCGAAGAAGAGATGCAGTTCCGTGACGAAACGGCGGTAACGGCGGCCGACGGATGAGTCGTACTCGCCCAGATCGACCTGGAAATCCAGATCGCTGGACTCTGGGTCGAACGTATCCTGCGCCGCCGATCCGAAGACGAAGAGCCGCCGGATCCCGTTGGCGCGGCAGATTGCCGCAATGTCCTCGAGGTGACTCGTGATGATGCTCGGCACGGTCTCGCCTCCGCTCCACGATGCTGGCTGGACCGCCTAATCAGACGCCGTCCGTTCGCAGTGTAACGGGCTGTGAGGACGTCGGGAACAGGCCAGACGGTCACCGTGACCGAGACCACGGCCCGTCGGTGAACCGACACGAGGTGGTTCCGGAAAAGGCAGCGTTGACCCGTATGGTTTTAGCTCTTCGTCCGTTCTTCCAGATGGGTCCGGTCGTCAGGGCAGCTGGATCCGCTCGGCGGCGGGTTGGCCGCACCACCGACGGAAGGGATCACCGTCCGTGAAGTGGGGTCGCGACGATTGGGATAGCGAGGACGACGCGGGTCGGGACGCGGATGAAGCGACGATCCTCGCGGCGGCGCGGGTGGACCTGCGCGCCTTCGCGCCGCTCTACGACCGCTACTACGACCCGATCTTCGGCTTCTGCCTGCGTCGGCTGCGCGACCGCGAAGTAGCCGCCGACGCCACCAGCCAGACCTTCGCCCAGGCGATGGCCGCGCTCGGGTCGTTCCGGGGCGGGTCGTTCCAGGGCTGGCTGTTCGCCATCGCCCGCAACGCCGTGATCGACGTGGTCCGGCATCAGCGGCCGGGTCTGGGTCTGGACGCCGCCGGCGCCGTGCCGGACACCGGTCGCCCTCCCGATGAGCAGGCGATCCAGGCGGAGCGACACGCGCGTTTGCTGACGGCGATCGCCCGGCTGACCCCGGACCAGCGCAACGTCGTCGAGCTGCGCCTGGCCGGCCTCGCCGGGAGGGAGATTGCCGAGGTCCTCGGCCTGACCATCGGCGCCGTCCAGAGTAGCCAGTTCCGGGCCTACCGGACCTTACGGCGGATGCTGAGTGACGACCCGACCTTTGGAGAGATCGAATGAGTCATGACGACGACCGGGCGTCCCTTCGTCTTTCGCCGGACGATGCGCGGCAGGCCCAGCTGTTGAACGCCTTCCTGGACGACCTGCGCCGTGGACCCGTCCCGCTACCCCCTGGACTCGATCCCGGACTGTCTCGGACAGCTCGCCTGACCTATGACCTCGGCGCGATCCCCGACCGCCCGCTGATGCAGCGCGCCGCGAAGGCGCAGACCTGGGAGCGACTGATGCAGCGCGCCGAACCCCCGTCCATCGTCGCTTTTCCCGCGCCGTTCCCAGCGCACCGCTTCGCCCGGCAGCATCGTCCATTGCTCCCCGCGACGACGGGCCGAAAACCGCCCACCCGCCCCCGCCCACGCGATCCATCCCGCCTGCGGCGACTCGGGCACCGATCGCTGGGTCTGGCCGCGACCGTGACGCTCGTGGCGCTGGTGGCCTTGTCGGGGCTGGCTGTCTATCTCAGCGCCCCCCGTCCGGACGTGCCATCGGCCACCATGCTGGCCGGGCAGGGGGTGTCCACGCCTGGCGAGACGACAGGCCACAACGTCCTTCTGCCAAACCGGACCACCTGCACGGTGGCCCCGCGTGACTATGACCAGACCATGGCGCTGCTCGAGCCGTATCTCTC
>JAABUS010006946.1_pt1 | contig 13334 bp, 18 predicted proteins | sample 5560161 | NCBI WGS metagenome assembly JAABUS01 (sample SAMN10711885, study PRJNA513376) | rock metagenome | isolation source: Antarctica rocks | place: Antarctica: Victoria Land, Trio Nunatak nord | collected 2016-01-04 | reverse complement strand
TGAGCTGACCAACACCTAGGGGCATCTTCAGGTGGACAGACTTGTCTCAACCAATGCTGATGACCAAACCTTGTATATGCAGCTACCAGCCCAGCCAAGATCAGTACAGCTCAGCCTGTAGCTGTGGACAAGGGTGCAGCTGCCACCATCAGCAAAGCCAGCTCCCCAGGCCCCAAGTTCCAACCAATGGGTGATGTCAGCAAGGGTTTTGTTGCAGGTATGTTGCATTCAACGCCTGAATGTTGTCCAGCATTAGATGCATTGATGCATGGTCTTCCATCAGAGGCTATTCTAGCCATGCTTGTGGATGTCATGACAGCAATGTCTTGTGCAGACACAGAAATGCCAAATCCATTTGGGCATCCTGTTCCTACAATATGCTTCTGCGCAACACAGAACCTTGGTGCAGGTGCCAAATCCATGGGCCCGCCCCCAAGGCTGGTGCTGGGCAAGGGCAAGGGCCGGGCTGTGGAGACGGCTATGTCAATCAGTCCCCGTGTCCAGTCTGCAGTGTCCAAAGTCAATCCTGAGGTTCCACCATCAGATCCCAAGGGCAAGCATATTGTCAAGGAGATCACCCACAAGAAGCCGTCAGTTCGTGACATTCCCAGCGCTTCTGGAAGTAACCCTCTGAACCCCTTTGCTGACAGTGCTGCTGATGACAATGAGCCAGGCTCAGTTGGTACATCCTCCAGCGACTGGAACCTGAATCAGTCCGTTGAGGTCAAGCAGGCTGCACAAGCAGACCTTCCCAAGCTTGACTTGCCAGAGCAAGATCACAGAGAATCATCATCAGCAGCAGCAGGACCAGCTGCAGAGGAAGCTGTGTCAACAGCTGCTCAGGGGGAATCCCAGCAGAAGCTAAATAAAAAACAGCGGCGTGCTCAGCAGAAGAAGCAGGCTGCGCTGGATGCTGCAGTAGCAGAGGCGTCATTATCAACTTCACCAGCAGATTCGCCAAGAGCTGCTGAAGCTGCTGCTGCAACTACAGCTGAGTCAGCTGCAGATCAGGAGTCTCAGCTGCTGCAACCTTCTCCCCAGCGAGCAGTACAGTCCAGTGCGGAATCCAGTGCTGCTGTGGGTGCCTCAGCAAGGACTGAACTCGCCCAATTGGCAGATCAGTCCTCAAAACAGGTGGGATCTTCAGTTGCCCCACCTGTTATGGGTGATCTGCAGCTGCCGCCGCGCCCCCGCCCTCCTCCTGGTCTGCCAAGGAGAAGGCCTCCTAGCGTGCCTGATGTGGCGGCTGAGCCAGCACCTGAGCGCCCAGTCAGCCCCTCCCTTGCCAGTGCCACAGCTGCACTTGATGCCATCGTGCCTCTGCCCACAGCTGGGGCGGAGTCTCCACTCTCAGCCCGCCAGCTGGCAACTGACTCAAGCAACAGCATGTGGACGGTCTACCAAGCTGGGTTGTATAGTGACAACTATGCTGAGCTGGGGTATGAGCCTGACCTTGGCCATGGTCCCCCTCCTGACTACCTCATCATGCCAGTCAGGTCAACAGCCGAAGACATTGCTGCACCAGCAGCAGCAGCAGCAGCAGAGGGGCTGCCGTTTGCTGCGCTGGAACAGCTACCAAGCATGTCATTTGGGCGGCTGCCAAGTGGCACGCTTGACCAGCTGCCATCTACCTCATCACCCCAGCTGCCAACTGATGTGGAAGGCCAGTTGCAGCGCAGCACGTCTGGGCAGTTGCCAAGCAGTGCGTCTCACCAGCTTCTGCCCAGTTCCCTTGACCAAGTGCTTGGTGCCTCAGCCAGCCAGCAGCCAAGCACCTCATCTGGGCAGTTGACAAGCAATCCATCTGAGCAGGCGCCTCCATCTAGGAGGGGTCCAGAGCTGGCAGAAGAGCTGCAAAGGGCTCTTGCAGGGAAGCCTAAGCCAAGGGCAAGCAGGACCAAGGCTGCCAACAAGCTGCCAGAGCCCTCTAGAGATCTTGTCCTGCAGAGAGCCCTCATGGAGAAGCCTAGGCCCCGGGCACGACCCCCCAGGGTATCCCGTCCCAGCAATGAAGATGCTGTGAACGGTACAGATACTCTCACAGACTCATGGCAGCAGTGTGTGGTAGCCGTATTCAGATGGCTTGCTCTGGTGGTCTTGACAATGTGCATCAACTTTGTCCAGTGATGAGTTTGAGCTTGACTGCTGCTTGGCTGGACAACCAGCATAGTATGAGCCGGCATGTGCATCCCTGCAAGGTCTGTGCAAATGTACTCCTGTGAACATGAGTTGAGCTACACACTCAGGAAAAGGAAAGCACAAGACAGTTTGCTTAACAAGTCAAGTATAGGGGACTCCTCATGCTTGCAACAGCAGATCCTGACTGCCTTTAAATGCATGCGTTTTGTGCACTACTGCCTGACCTTGGTCTGGCTTCTGCAGAGACAGCCAAGTCTGATGATGCCATCCTGCTGAAGCTGGAGGAAGATTTCACATGCCCCATCACTCAGGTCAGTCTGGCCAGTACAGCCCCAAGTATGTTGTGTGTGTCTGCCTTGAACATCACAAACCTTTTAGTCATCGCTGCTTTTGAACACCTGATGGGTTATTCACAGTCTACGAATTTGTCATTGTCAATGTTTTCTGTGCTCAGGACTTGTGCCATTATGACTGTTGCAGTAGCTGGCACCTGATGCTCACAGCGTTACATCCATTGTTTCCATTCTTTTCCTAGTGCAGATCCAAACCTCACTTGCTGAATAAAGAACAGCTCAGTATCTGGGCCGTGCATGACAATCATTGCTGCTGTTGTAAATTGCAGGACTACTTTGAGGACCCTGTTACAGCAGCAGATGACTACAACTATGAGCGATATGCTATAACAGACTGGCTGTCCAAGCATAACACATCACCAATGACCAATTTGGCCTTGTCACACCACAGACTGACCCCCAACAGCAATCTCAAGATAGCTATGCAAGCTCTGCTGCAGCAACTGAGCCCTGCAAAGCAAGTTGAGGTTGCAAGCTATCTGAGTTGAGGTGTTGTGCTGCATTTTAATCTGCATGTCTAATGCTTATTGATCATCAGTTTCCGTTTTGGGGTGCAGCGTGTTTGAATGTCAAGCTTGATTGTTTCCTTGAATAGGTCACAATAGACCAACACTGCAAGACTTTGATGTCTCATGAATCTTTCCTGGAAGTTCCATATGGCTCAACCATATGGATGCATCTTTTGACATTGACATGTATGCAACTTCAAATGAACACAAAGCTCCATATCTGTGACAGGACCCTTGTTGCCACAGCTCATTTGCTTTCTTGGCCAGTGTAAAAGCGCTTCAGTTGATTGCATCGTGAGTAGTGCAGTCAACTCCCAGGTCTGAGTATAAATTTCAAATGCAGGAATGTAAAAGCATGCCAGCAATAATGAGCCGTAACTGTCAAGTTGCGCTTAGATTGATTCTCCCATGATGGTCATGGGGACAACAATGATTGGTAATAACACCAACACTTTTGTCAGTTGCAAAATGCAGCTCGTGAATGCGTTGCCTGTCAGTTACAACAATTTTGCCTCCTTGACTGGACATGCCAGATCAAGAGTGTCTTGCTTGTATTGAGTACTACGTAGGCTGCAACTCTGGTCACTTCATCCACACAGTAGCAGTGTAGATAAAGGTACGCTTGTGGAGCACAACAGCACAGACCGCTTCTTTGTCTGCCTTCCTACTGGCGTTTGTTTCTGTAGCTATATGACATACAAGACGCTGTGCTGAATTCTGTGCAAAGCTGCTTTGTCTAAAACAGCTGAAAGTTCTGCTGCACAGTGATTCTGGTGCAATTCGCAGAGCAATGTGGCAACAAATTTGCCTGAGGGAGGGGATACAAGTAAAAAACAACTGCGGAAATGCCAACTTGCTGCCTCTGTTTCAGAAAAGAGCGCCTGCGCATGTGCTGATCATGAGAGGAAGCGAAGAAGTGCATGGGAGGAATTGCGAGTACACAACTTTTGACTGCGTAAACCGCAACTTGGCAATTGCTAAAACTTATAGTGACAAAATACAACAGGCATGCATGTGACAAGCTGACCTAGATCATGCTGGCTGCAGAGCCTGGCGGAACTGCAAAGGTGTGACGCTGTGCTGGTATGTTGGCTGCCAAAACAACTTTCGCAACCTCTTGACCACCTGCATGAGGTCTGAGCGACAACGCTGAAGCACATACTTTTCAAAGCTTTGTTGCTCATAGAAGGTGGCCACTTTGACATCCAATGCTGTTGACCCGATAGGCATGTTGCCCCAGTGCACAGCACCATCTACAGCCAAAAAAACCAAAACATACATTAGACTCTCCAGCTCTGAGGACAAAGTGTACCCTTCACCCTCTAAAACACTTCGAGCTATGAAAGTGCTAGTGCCTGTTATGCTCTGTGGGTCCACAGCCAAAAAGCGGCCTGTAGGAGCCACTACAGCAGTGTCAAAGTCAATCAAAAAGGTACTCTGATCATCTCCATAGTAAATGAGGTTCCCTACAGAGATGTCCCTGTGGAGGACAGGAGGGGTAAGGCATGCTAACTGTTGTATGATGGATGCAGCTCCCTGAACTACACTTATGATCAATTCTGCACTATCGTTCATGGCAGGAAGGCTGCCAAAAGGTCGCGTGATGACATATGGAAGACCACCAGGCAGGGTGTCCTGCTCCACCACTTGATCACACCAGCAATGTCAGCCAGCTTTGTAAGCATGATTGCCTGCATGCCATTTCAACACTGACATAAGTCTTGAAGGGCGCTCCTCAATTGGTGTATCCAGAATGCATTGGGGCCACACAACAACTGACGGCTGAGACAGACGTAGTGTACAACGTCATGTGTCACAATCAAGCCGTACCAAAGGACACATGAAGACAGGTGGCTGGTGATGTTGTCGCTTCCAATGCTGAGCTGATGTGAAGAGCAAAATCAAGGCAAGGCCAGTTCCTCAGAGCAGGGCTCACCTCATATGCAGCAGATACACCAACTTTCACAGCCACAAGCTCTCGGTGTACGCCATACTGTGCTTGAAACACCTTGCAAGCATGGCCAGGACCTGTAGTGGTCGGCGCATCTGGTCTCCAAAATACCAAGTCATTGATAGGCACACCTGCACAGCAACCAGTGCTCTTGTAAGCCATGATCTACCAAGAGCTACCAAAACATGTCTCGCCCTCAACAGACCTCTAGGAGTGGTGTTGATGAGAGGTGGAAGCTCTGGCACAAAGCCCATGGCAGGCAGGCTTGAGAACAGCAGCTTGGACAACCACCATCAGCCTCCAGATGATGGATGGAATGACCATGGTTGCAGACCACTGCGCAACATGAATTGATCCCTGAAGAAGGCAACGATCTCCAATCCATCAAGACCTCCAGCAATCATCATCACATGCTTGCGATGGGGCTGGTTGATGAAAATGTTCACAGAACGAGCTGACAACTGGCCAATGCACTCTGTGTGCTGGCTTTCGATCTGCAAGTCCTTCTTGAGTTCCGCCACGGCCACCACTTGAGGCCAGGCCTTTTGCTGAACTGCAGAGAAGCAGAAGTCCACTTTGCCGCTGTGGCCAGTGATTCCAGACTGGCACGTATCATGTAGCTGCCACTGGGCATGTTCCTCCCCAACTCGCTTCAACTGCCTCAGTATGTACCCCCAAGCCACTTGAACCGGGCTCTCGTCAAGAGATACTGAGTGTGTCTGACTTGCAGTTGCTGCTGCTGAGCTGTCTGCTGACTGAGAGGTCAGATCAAGCTTCTTCCTTTTTCTGTTGCCAGGCTCACCTTTGGCTCTTTCTTCAATTCCAAGCTGCATGCATTCCCCCCAACTGTGACGAAGGCTGCGCAGAAGCTTCTCAATCAATTCAGTGACCGTAGAGTCCTTGACATCAAGCATTTCGTACAACTTGAGAGATCTGTTGCTGTCGGTCCAGGCTAATGAAGACCTGAGCAGCTTTCCAATTTCAGCGGCTGCTGTGGTGCTTCGCTGTGCCCAGACCTGATCTCTGTGGTACCGCGCCTCGCTATGGTACTGTTGCAGCTGCAAGCGCTGAATCTGATCTGTCACAGCCAAAGATTCAGCAGTGTCTGCATTGCCCCAAGGAGATTTTGGTTTAGTAGCTCATCAGAGCTTAGTGCAAAATACAAGCATCCTGCACGGCCAATGTAACATGATGCAGTCTCAGTAGATGCTTGTGAAGCTGCAAAGCACCACCAAAGTCAACAGCGAACCCCTCCAGCCAAAAACCAGGCTGTGAGGCTGCGTTGGCTTCATGTGCCATTCACGCACTATGCACTAAGGTGAACAGCAGATCCTGAAGCCACAGACAATGTTGAATGGCAGAATTGACATTGCTCAGCCTTGACTTTAATCAGACTGAGGCTGACAGTCTGCTGTGACTTTGATCAGCAGGTTTGTGAAGATGCACTCCAGTTTGACAATGTAGAGGAGTAAGCCAGAAGCTCAAGCCACACACGAGGCTGAGAGCTGCAACTTAATACTTCCAGTATCATGCACAAGTGAGCTGCTCGGCCTGTGCTGCTAAAGATAGGCAGCATGCCTTGTTCTGAAACTCCTTGTGACCCCATTGAGTATGCTCAGACACTATGCACTCAAGCCCAGTACGGCCGGCCGGGGGGGCCGGCCAAGAGTGCTAAAGGCAGTCAGGGCAAACTCCGTGCTGCTCGCTCACTCACGCACTCCGTGCGGCTCCGTATAAACCGCCACCTGCAGTTCCGGCGGTCGCGTGAAGGGCAATCAGGCAGTAGCAACTGGACTCAATTGACTTGTCCCTGATTTAAAAACTTCTGGGCCTGCATGGAACAGCAACTAGGGGACAGGGAGGGCATCAAGGACACAGCAGATTTGCAAGCAAGGCTGATAGCAATCAGGGACTCAACCAGCCCACATTAGTCCACATGTATTTTAATGGTATGAAGGTCAATATGGAGCTTGTGACTCACCACCCAGGAGGTCACAAAGGCAAGTGGAAGAGGGCCAAATTGCCCAGTGCAGCAGCAGCAATTTATTTTTGATTTTTCTGGCTGTTGGACACATTGCCAACATGTCCACAGAACTTGTACCAAGTTGTAACAAGCGACACCAAGACTTATGTGCCATCTATGCTTATTCGTCGACGCCGTGTTTTTGGCGAGATCCACTAGGCCTGTTTTGAGCAATATACCTGCGTGTATACGCCTACTCTACGCTAGTCAAAGAAGCGTATATCACAGCTCTACGGTCAACCACGGGTGGAATCTGGTCAACCCGGCTGTGGAGACATTCCCTGGTTGAGGTAAAAAGTCTAGCGCTAGAGATTTCCTCTCGTACGAAGGTTCACCTAGTTGTCATCGCCTGCTTGCCGTTGATTTCTACCTTGCTAGAGAATTTTCAGTTTTGTTGCAAACTCGAAATCCATTTGCAACCAACTAAGAGACTTTGTTTCTGACGTGTTGCGTCATGCAAAATCTTTTCCTTACGCAGCTGCCCACATGTCCTGATTGCAAAGCTGTTCCAGCACTCGGACGGCCGCGCCGGCCCCGAACATTTGCCTTGTCAAGGTAAGCCTCGATTTGTGAGATCACTTGGTTCGCTTATAAGTGCGACTGCACGGCTGCAACTTGTTTGTCCAACGTTGCACATGCAGAGGTTCTTCAAGCAGACAGGCGCCTTTTACTGCCAAGACATCAAGCAAAGTAAGCTGCCAGGGTGCCATAGGCAGTGTAGTTGCTGGTCCTAACCGATGTTCCTTTCTTGGCTCACTTCAGCAATTTGTACAGGCGGCTGGCAGACGATCACACGTACGCAAGGCAACTGAGGTGAAGAGTGAGGAGGCAGCAACAGAGGATCCAGCTGAACAGGGTCTAGCAAAAGGAGAAGAATATGAGGTAACATGCCATCATTTTCACCGGATCATGTGCTGGTATGGCCTGTTATAATGCTTTGGCATGTGTAGCAGCTTCACACACAATCCGATGCTCTACGCCTGTTCAAGTCAGGCATAGCTTGCCTACAGCTTATGTAACAGAGCTTAGTCATGATGAGCTAGAGAGCTTTGAGAGGCCACTCTCTGATTGAGTCTGCATACAGGTGGAGCTTGTAAAGCCACTGGGAATTCGTTTTGCACGAGGCAGCGATGGCGGTGCATATGTCACAAGATCAGATCCAAGGTTGGGCAACACAGATGACAATGTGCAGGTGACAAGCTTCTTCTACTACCAGACAACACAGCAGTTCTTCTGCACCCATGCTGCATTATCATCCAGCACAGGCTGCACATGGTGTGGTCATTATATTTTTGATGCCAATCATAAGCTTATATGCAAGTGTGCTTACACATGTGCTTGCTGTGCTGTAGCCCGGAGACAAGATTCTCAAAATCAGTGCGTCATTTGGTAATGACATTTGGGACGCCATCAACTACGGCCAGGTCATGTACGCAATCAAGACTAGGAATGGCCAGGTTTACATGAAGTTGCAAAGCAATGGCGGTGGCACAAGCATCATGCAAGTGAGTCAGCCTCAGACAGTCTGTGCATCTGGCAGATGCCTGTGCAGTGATTGTGTATATGGCTCATGTACTGCCACTGGTCTGCCTAAACGTTGCGTCATTGCCGTTGTACTTGTGGCTGGTGACTGAGGAGCCATACAGCAACTCCATGCAAGGGCTTTGAGTACATGCACATCGTTGTTGACTTGAGAACCGCTTGTCCTCATCTGCTGCAGCATCTGTACATTGAGCGTGGACATAAGCTGCACACACAGCATCAACACATTCAATCAAGGGCAAGCTTGTGAAGGGTCCCCTTGCTGATCTCAACAAACCAGGCAGGTGTCAATTTGTGGCCAACAACTCAAGCTTGGCCTCTGGGCACACCCCTTTGTGACATCAAGTGTCGGTCCATACTTTAGGCCTGGCAGGCTTGGCTCGCAATAGCAACGTCATGGCTGTACAGGAAGCAGCGACCGAGTTCTCAAAGCAATTCAAGCAGGAGCGATCTGGTGGTGACTATGGCGAAGGCACCCGCGAGATGCAGACCAAGAACTACATCTCCAAGAAGGAAAATGAGCGCAAGAGGCGTGAGATGTTTGACGATGCCCTGGAAAAGTTCGCAAAAAAAGACATAGAAGGGGTGAGTTGCTTCAGCAGTCACCACCATGTAGCGCCTGCGTGCTGAGCTTCAGAAATTTGCAGCATTTGCTGAAGAAAGACTCGAAGGTGTGAGTGCACACCAAGCTCAGTCCAGTGCTCACTATGGCTCACTTCCAAAATTCAAGGCCGTGAGCAGCTACTTGTCTCTGTATCTGAACAGCTGCTTCTTGCCCTGTCTGGCTTTTGTACATAGCAATAATAAGGCACATCAGTTATGCTTACATGCCTATGTTTGTGCCTATTGATGTATTCCTGTGTACTGCCTTTTGCAGGCCCTTGTTGATTTTGAAGAGGTTCTGGGAATGGAGCCTCCCAACTATGTCGGCGATGACTTCTCCCGTGTCACACAAATATACCGTGTCACACAATACAACATCTCATGCTGCTACTCAGCCATGAACCAGGTCAACAGCTCCTGCTGCTTTGTGCCTGCTAGCCCTAGTAGCAAATGTCACGCTTGTCATCTCTGTTGCTGATACTTGAAATTCAGCATGTGTGCACATTTGCAGCCCATGCAACCCTCTGACATAATTGTTTAGCAAGCAACTTCCACTCATGGAAGCTGCGTCTGCTGATCAGTGTATGCACGCTGCAATACGCAAAACATGCACAGTAGTCTGCTGAGTGTCACAGTGTGTGGCAGTCAATGTGAGGTGAGGACGGAGACTGTGAGCTCTGATGTTAGTCTTGTCACTACTGCAGGTAGATGCAGGATTAGACGCACTTGATGCTGCAATGCGAGCAGGGTTTGAGCAGTTTGGCAAAATCCGATCTGATCCAAACCTAGACAACCTACGGAAGAATGAGAGGTTTCAAAAGATGGTCGACCAGTATGATGAGCCTGTTTTTAACTTTTCGTAAGTAGCCCCAGCTCATTCGCAATAAGCACGCATTGCTGGATCACTAGCAAAGTGTGCATCTCAAGCATTCAGCTGCCATGGTCTTGCTCAGCAATGTTGCTTGCTGGTGTATATCTTCAATAGGTCTAGCAGGTCCCCCCCCCCAAAAATGCCAGTGATGCACAGTGGTTCAGAATACATTGTTTGGTTGCAGGGCTTTGAAGAATATCTTCAGCTTTGGCAAGAAGTGAGGTGAATACAGCCTGACAGTTGCAACCGTACTGAGTATTCTTTTGCATTGAGTGTAGCTCCTTGACAGTTGACAACAGCTGCTCAGTTGTCATGTACAACTCCTATCGGGATGCAAATGGTGGATGATGGACAAATGAAGCAGTCCCTTGTAAAAGTATTAGACTGACAGGCGTGAACAAAATTTAAAAATGAAAGCAGCTTGCCCTTAGTTCACTGCTGCACCTTGTGGACAGGTATTGCACACAGAACTCGACAACTGCAACGAGTTGCAGGCATGAAGCCAATGGCAATAAGACACAAAAGCTTCGTCTTAGCTATACAGCTCTTGTGAGATCAACACGACTACGCACTTGATCCACTCATTCTTGCTCACCTTTGCCCACGGCCACTTCAGGGGTACAGCTAGTGTAATTGCAAAGTGACCTCTGATCAGCCATCTTCAATACTAGGATGAGGCAATCAGTAAATTAGCTGCAGCATGATCTGTCACATTTGGCTGTGCATACATCACATGTCTCGCATTACACATAGGCTGTAAGATATCGCACTGCACACATACTACTGCTCGTTGCAACCATGTTTCTTGGCAACATGTGTTGTTAACATCATTGCGTTGAAGTCATAACAAGCTATGGTGGAAGGTGCATGAGGCCAGAACAGCACGAATCCATGGTGTACTGCTTCAGCGCAACAACTGCTTCATGTCATGCAGCTGCTGCTCAACGGACTGCTGCTCCTTTTGAGCTTTGCCTAGGTTCTCCATGTCCATGTCTTTGATCTTGGCAGGTGTCTTGCCAGCATATTCTGCTGTCGCCATCTTCTTCTTCAGAGCATTCCAACGCTCCTCTACCTTCACCTGTACAAGACATTGTTGCTCTCAACGAAACACATCACCTCTGTGCTCAAAACACACATCATCATCACAACTGTGCTGCAGCCAAATGCGCATTGCTCTTCAATGGCATCAGAGGTACAGACACCACAGACAGGGAGGCAGACACACAAATTACATGCAAAAGTCCTGTAGCATCGGCACATGGCACCATCACTCTCTTCATACCTTCTCCTTCTGAAGTTTGTCAATCTCCTTTTGGGGGTCTAGAATGCCAGCCAGCAGCAACTGCACAATGGTGGAGTCATCAATGACAGCAGGGGCACAGCCGGGCGGCGCAGCCGCCCCCGCCTGCTGTACTGTCACCTCTGCACAGGATGTCAAGCTCCCTATTTCCCCTGCCAGCTTGGACAAGACTTCACCCCTGGCTCTGTCCTTACACTGCACATCATGGTAGACAGCATGGTAGACAGCTTGGCCTCTATTGACGTCTCTAGTGTGCATGCTTTGCCATACCACATGGCAGCATTAGTCTAAAGAGGGTGTCTGATGATAACAAGCCTTGCATTGCCCTGCTGCGCTTGCACTTTGTGCAATGACCGCAAAACAACAGGTTTGACGATACTAGACCGGGATGCAACCTTGCCAAGCATTGGCAAAGTTCATCATAGTTAAGTTTTGCGGACATGGACCATGGTTTTTCATGCTCTGCTGGTTTTCAAAGCCAAATTATATTCATTCGAAACCTCAAGCTATCAGCTGTGACACACTTGTAGTCCAGGCAGAATCTGCTCACATCAAATTGATGTGCAAATGCGAGCTGAAGACATTCTGAGTGCTGCAGGGATGCAATCTAAATGGTCCTCTTTGAGGGATAACCATTCACAAGCCAGCCGAAACAAGTCAGCAATTCAGCAGCGCATGCCGTGCAGTGCACACCTGTATGAAGAGCTGTGGCCGCTGCCGCTGCAGGCCATAGTCGTTGCGCAGCTTCCTGACAGCTCTCACGGCATTGTCCACCAGCTGCATGTGCTCCTCAGCTTCAGGATTGTGCCACGCTTGCTGTGGCTCTGGATAGGGCTGCATCATGATGGAAGACTGGGAGGGCTCCCCACCGTTTTCAGAGGGAACAGCATGGCTGCCATTTGCAGAGGGTTTGGGTTGCTGGGATGGAGGGGGGGTGGTGGAGGGGTTTGAGTGGGGGTGGGGTAGGCGCTGCCAGAGCTCCTCTGTGACAAAGGGCATGAAAGGATGAAGCAACCTGTGGCAAAGAAGGGGCCTTGATTTGTGTTGATAGCAGGATGTGCGCCTCAAGCATACAGGCTGAGACACAACACAAATGTGATGGCTCTGGCGTCATTCAGCATCAGGAAGCTACATGCTGGCATGTCACACTTGCTAGCAGCAGCGAGGCAGTGTCAAACTGCATGTTAGCAGGATTGCTCAGAGCAAACAACAAAGCACAATGCAGCGTCCAATCATACTTTCTCAGGATATGCTGACAGAGTTTCCAGTACTTGCACCACTTCCATCCCTTCTTGCATAAACTTGCAAACAGTTTGCAGCTTGAGGTGGTTGCATGCAAGCAAGGCAGAAGGGCAGGGCAGAGGCAGAGGCAGGGCAGGGCCGGGCCAGGCAGGGCAGGGCAGGGCAGGGCAGGGCAGGGCAGTGACCTGAGGCCAACATCCAGGCAAGTACAGAGGGTTTCCCTGGTGGCCTGCTGCGTGGCTGCATCACCGCCTGACATCACCGGCTTGATCAGCTCTATGAAGACGTCACACAGCTCATACTGCCAGAAACTGTACACTGCCTGCATGTCACCCAAGTCCCTTGCTTCTCAACCCCAGATTGCAATTGCCAAGACGTGCACAGCTTTGGTAAGGTAAACAGGAAGTGTACAGCTTGGGCATGCGCCACTGGAGGGACGTGCGTCGTACAGACATGCAAACAGTTGAGAAAAAAAACACAGACAGACGGCCCAGACAGACAGCACAGACAGACAGCACAGACAAACTGTACAGACAGATGGCACAGACAGACAGCACAGCACAGACAGACGGCTCAGAAACACAGCATTCACAGACTGCACAGACAAGCCCTTGAGGTAGCTAGCACTCTCCAAACTGCTGTAAATGTTTATTTGCACAGTGTTTAAGGTCTCAGTATGCCAGCACAGCCAAAACATACCTGGGTTGCAGACTGAAACTGATACTCATGCAGTGCCTTGATGGTGCTGTTCACAGCTGCTGTCAGCCTGCTCAGAATCCATTGGCAGCCAAATGGCAGCTG
>JAABUS010006945.1_pt1 | contig 13336 bp, 13 predicted proteins | sample 5560161 | NCBI WGS metagenome assembly JAABUS01 (sample SAMN10711885, study PRJNA513376) | rock metagenome | isolation source: Antarctica rocks | place: Antarctica: Victoria Land, Trio Nunatak nord | collected 2016-01-04 | reverse complement strand
TTTAAAAGAAGCTAATGTCAGGTCTGTTAATATAAGCCTCGACACCTTAAATCCTGAAAAGTTTAACCTTATCACCCGGCGAAACAATTTTGAAAGGGTTTGGAAAAATATACATTCAATGGTAGAGCAAGGCATACACGTGAAGGTGAATGTAGTTGCAATGAAAGGACTAAATGACGATGAAATTAATGATTTTGTCCGCTGGACAAAAGATACACCTGTACATGTTCGTTTTATTGAATTTATGCCCTTCTCAGGTAATAAATGGTCAAGCAATAAAGTTTTGACATGGCAACAAATATTGCAAATCATTGAAACGGAATATTCATTTCTTCCCCTAAAAGGTGAACTTAATGACACCTCAAAAAAATACATAGTTCCGGGCTACGAAGGTACATTCGCTGTTATCAGTACTATGACCTCACCTTTTTGCAGTACCTGCAACCGCATGCGCCTGACAGCAGATGGTAAAATGAAAAACTGTCTTTTTTCAAAAGATGAAACGGATTTGCTTAGCGCTTTGCGAAATGGCGAAGATATCGAACCTCTTATACGGGCATCTGTCAGCAGCAAGGCTAAAGAGCTTGGTGGTCAGTTTGTAAATAACTTTGAAGAGCTGCACGCAGATGAAATTAAAAACAGAAGCATGATAGCCATAGGAGGATAATAATGAAACCTGTCATTACTATTGAGTATTGTCCTAAATGCGGCTGGCTGTTACGCGCTGCTTACATGGCACAGGAAATACTTACAACCTTTGCCGAAGATGTAAAAGCTGTTTCTATGCAACCTGCTGAAATAAGCGGACAGTACATCATCTATTTAAATGATGAAAAAATTTTTGATCGCAAAGTGCAGGGACGTTTTCCTGAAATCAAAGAGTTGAAGCAACTTATAAGAGATAAAGTGGCCCCTGAAAAAAGCCTTGGCCATTCAGATAGAAAGTGATTTTTTTAGCTTTTTTGAACTACAGAGTCACAGCGACACGGAGAAACACAAAGTTTAATTATTATTCTCTGTGAATCTCTCCGTCGTAAAGTGTCTCTGTGGTTCAAAGTCCAGTTCAAGAAATATTAGACATTTTTACTTGTTTTTATATCCATTAAAGTATTCCCTATCTTTCGCATTTCTTTACTAAATAAATAATTTGAACTAACCTTATGAGTACGTCTCAACTTAACAGATCACTGGGATTGCGGCTGGTAATAGTAGTTGTTATAGGTAATATAATTGGTTCAGGAGTGTATAAAAAAGTTGCCCCGATGGCAGCGGAGTTACACTCATCAGGATGGGTGTTAATTTGTTGGCTGCTTGGTGGCATCATTACTTTATTTGGTGCTTTAAGCAATGCAGAGGTCGCAGGTTTGCTCGCAGATACAGGTGGTGAATATGCTTACTATAAAAAGATTTATAACCGCTTTTTTGCTTTCATGTTCGGCTGGTCCTTGTTCGTCGTAATACAAACAGCGGCGATCTCGTCATTGGCTTATGTGTTTGCCCAATCTTTCAACAGCATTATTTCGTTTCCGCCTTTGTTGCCTTCACTGGAGAATTTTAGTATTGGTGGAATGGGCATAATGTTCTATCCTTTTGCAGACTTTAATATAAAACTAACGGCTATCATTCTTATCATTATTCTCACTTTTATAAATACAAGGGGCATAAAAACAGGTACCGGAGTTAGTACGGCAATTTTATTTTTAGTATTTGCAGGTATTTTTACTATAATAGCTGCCGGCTTCAGCAGCCCTCATGCTGATGTTGCCAGCAGCATTAAAATGCAAACATCCAATAATTCTACAGTTACGGTAAGCGCTGTTTTCACTGCTATGCTTGCTGCCTTCTGGGGCTACCAGGGCTGGGCAGCAGTGGGTTATGTAGGTGGCGAAATAAAAGATCCAAAAAGGAACATTCCCAGGGGTATTGCGATTGGTGTATTTACAATTATAACATTGTACTTACTTGTAAATGCTGCTTATCTTTCATTGTTATCTATTCCTGCCCTTGAGGAAATATATCATGCGGGAAATAAAATAGCCGCAGTGGAAGCGGTACGGAGTTTCTGGGGACAAAAGGGCGCTTTATTTATCTCCGTTCTTATTCTTGTCACTACACTTGGCTGTGCCAATGCAACCATATTAGCGAGCAGTCGCCCGTATTTTGCTATGGCAAGAGAAGGATTGTTTTTTTCGCCGGTCGCTAAATTAAACAATGCTCATGCTCCCGCTAATTCATTAATATACCAATGTGTCTGGGGCTGCTTACTGGTGCTTTCGGGTACTTTTGACCAGCTTACAGACATGATCATTTTTGCCGTTTTTATCTATTATGGAGCTACTACGTTAGGTGTTTTTATATTGCGCAGGAAAATGCCTGATGCTCCTCGTCCGTACAAAGTTTGGGGATATCCAATAGTTCCTGCTGTTGTGATTTTGTTTTGTGCAGTTCTCATTGTAAATACCATTTTTTCCCGTCCACGCGAAGCAGCAATCGGAGTTGTGTTGATGCTTACCGGAGTGCCTATGTATTGGTGGTTTAAAAAAAATAATAAAACCGTTGAAGATAAGTACAGGGTTAATGCATAAAATTTAGTACGCCTATATTTATGTACCGACAAGGTACTGCTGATTAAACTTTTTCCCATTTTTATGCTTGATTTTGTAATGAAAGCAGTGGCAGGAAAATTGAGTAGAATAACTAAACACTATATAAATTCTCCTGCATCTATTAACTTTTAAAAAAGAAAAAATGAAGAAAATTATTTTTGGAAGCGCATTGCTGTTAGCTTTAGCTTCTTGCGGTTCAGATAATAATAACACCGGCACTACAGACGGTACGACTAACAGCTCCGGAAGTACGGTTAGTGACGGCTCTACAATGCCAGATACAACTCATATGGATAATCAATCCGGATCAACTGGGAATGGCGGAGTAGGAACGGGGGCCAGTAACCAAACCGGTGATGCAAGTTCCGGAACGGGTGCAAGCAGCGGATCCGGAAGCAGTGGAAGTACAACAGGCGGAACCGGCACAGGAAGCGCCACAGGTAACGGAAGCGGAACGGGCGGAACCGGCACAGGTGGCAGTAATACAGGCAGCGGCACAGGAACCGGAACAGGTACAGGCACAACCGGAAGCGGAAGTGGAGCAGGATCTTCAACACGTCCTGGCGGCGGTCACTAGTTTAAGCCTAAATAAAATGCTATTCCTTTCGAATAGCATTTTATTTTTACTAATAAGTATTCCTAAATTTATAAATTTGCCTTTCCTGTTTGTGTATCAGATGTTTTCAAATCTGAAATAAAGTCAATTATCTGTTTAGCAATATTATCTTCTCTGTATAGACTGTGTCCCAGCCCTTCTGTTATTATAAATTTTACTGATGGTAAATTTAATTCCGTCAAGAAATGCATGTCTTCATAAGGTGTAATTCTGTCGCCTTTGTCATGGAGCCAGAGAGTAGGTGTTGTGATAGATTGTATAACCCTTGCGACTGAGTACCACGATGATGGTTGTCCGCCAATTTGTACAATTAATTTTTCCAGCCCTTCTTTCAGTTTCTCGCTTATACTGAGATATTTGCAAAAATCGTTTAAAGACCTGGTGGTTTCCGTTGCGGGTGCTATAAGAACAAGCTTTTTCAGTATATTATTTTTTAATTTTTCAATAACAAGGGCAACTGCTATTCCTCCAAAAGAATGAGCTATTATTCCATAAAACGGGCCGTATTCAGCATTAACCTTTAAAATCATATCACTGTAGATAATAGCTGTAATAGTTTTACCTGTGCTTAATCCATGTGCAGGTGCGTCAAAGGCAAACACTTCAAAACCATTATTTAATAAAGGATCAATATATCCTGCGAATTTGTAACTATTGCTGTCGAAGCCATGGCAAATCAATATCTTACGTCCGTTTTGTATTTCCGAATGCCAGCGAAACCCGTGAATTTTATGATTTTGAAAAGCAAAAGATATTTTTTCTGCCTGTTTAAAAACCAAAGGTTCTTCATAAACCTTCCGTTTTGAATAAGGTGTACAGAACAATTCAAATGCTGCTTTTGCTGCTTTTGAAGGAAACATCAACTCAAGGACTCTTAATTTAATTCTGTAGTAAGTCAAAACAATTCTTTGTATTAATTTCATTATAAGTTATTAATTCAAAAATATATGAAAGTTGTTATAATAGGCACAGGTAATACAGCCACCATATTAGGGAAAAAAATACAGGCGGCAGGTCATGAAATATTACAGGTTGTCGGACGTAGTTTTGAAAGAACGAACCTTTTAGCTTCACTATTAAATTCCAACGCAGCTTATAACCCTCGCTATATTAATCTGTTCGGTGATATTTATATAATAGCCGTTTCAGACTCAGTTATACCTGCTGTGGCTTTGCAATTGAAATTAAAAAATAAAGTTGTTGTTCACACTGCTGCTGCTGTATCAAAGAATGTTTTGGCAATAAGCAGTGAAAACTATGGTGTTATATATCCTTTGCAAACTCTGGTAAAAGAAAGATCTTCTCTTCCTTCTATCCCTGTATTAGTAGATGGAAATAATGAAACAACAAAAAAAGAATTAATTGAGTTTTCCTCAGACTGGTCAGATCACGTGGCAACCGCAAGTGATGATGAAAGATTAAAACTGCATGTTGCGGCCGTATTTGTAAGTAATTTTTCAAATTATCTTTTCACTATAGGGGAGCAATTTTGCAAGGAGGAACGGTTGAAATTCAGCCTGTTGTACCCTTTAATTGAAGAAACAGTAGAAAGATTAAAATCGGATAGTCCTTCTGCTAATCAAACAGGACCGGCAGTGAGAGAAGATTATCTTACTATTGAGAAACATAAAAAAATCTTGGAAAGTTATCCTGAAATTGGTGATTTATATAGTGTTTTGACTAATAGTATCATAAGCTTTTATAACAAAAAATGAAAAAGACAGAATGCAGACTTTTTAGGATTACTAAGATTGGTGCCGGTGAATCTTGATTAACCAGAATGATAAATAATATCTGCGTAATCAGCTTAATTTTTCAATATCTAAATGTATCATCTGCAACTTTTCTGTCTCATTAATTTCAGGGTTTGGCGTACGATTTATAGCGAATACGTACTTCAAATTCTGCTTTTTGCAGATACAAGAGAACAAAGTAATGAAGGTTATTTTGAGATGATTCAAAGTGCATGAATATAGGAGTGGCGGGACAACCAGAAATAGATATAAATTAAAAGTTTAAAATAAGAAATATATTTAATTGTATTAGAGGTAATTACATCATATTGAGTATTAAAATTATAAAAGCGAATGACTCTTCTGGAACTATTTAAATCTGTTACTACACTTGTTTTTGATGTAGACGGGGTTTTAACAGATGGAACGCTTACAATCTTGCCCGCTGGGGTCATGGCAAGAAAGATGAATGTAAAAGATGGTTACGCATTGCAATTAGCTATAAAAAGAGGCTACAATATAGTAATCATGTCAGGGGGACATTCCGAGGAGGTGAGGGACAGGTTAAACAAGTTAGGGATTGCGGAGGTGTTTATGAGGGTGATTGATAAAGTAAATATCTTGAAAAACTATCTGCAGGAGCACGATCTCTCGTGGAAAGAAGTATTATATATGGGTGATGATATTCCTGATCTGTATGTGATGCAACAGGTTGGAGTTTCCTGCTGCCCTTCAGATGCGGTGGAGGAGATAAAAGAAGTTTGCGCGTACATATCACCTTTAAATGGTGGCTTTGGTTGTGTACGCGATGTAATTGAAAAAGTTTTAAAGTTAAGAGGTCATTGGAATGATGATACTCATATACCATCTGCATAAATTAATAAATGCTTTTGTATTTCGTTATTAATTTGCTTATAAATAAGATTTTTTGAAACTTACCCAGGCATTTTTACGGTTGGTTCGATGGCCAAATTTAGCCTTCATTGCTGTAACACAAATTTTATTTGTGTATTGTATTGTTCATCCGGTTATGTTTAAGGCAGGAGTGGTTCCTAATATAGAAGGAGTTTACTTTGTATTGTTAATGATTTCTTCTGTCGTCATTGCTGCTGCCGGATATATTATTAATGATTACTTCGACTTAAATATCGACCTGATAAATAAACCTGACAAATTGGTGGTAGATAAAATAATCAGCCGGAGGTGGGTTATTTTCTGGCACTTGTTTCTTAGTATTACAGGTATCGTCCTGGGCATATACATAGATTGGAAAACGAAGGTTCGTTTTTTAGGTTTGGCTAATTTCGCCTGCGTTGCCTTATTATTTTTATACTCTATTTCGTTGAAGAAGAAGTTATTATCTGGCAATATTGTTATTTCTGCATTAACTGCCTGGGTCATTCTTGTTATCGGATGGTGTGAAACCTCAAACCTTCTAAACCCAAATCTTATCAGGTCCGTGGCCGAAAAGATAACCCGTATATCTTTTTTTTATGCTGGTTTCGCCTTTGTTATTTCGCTGGTGCGTGAAGTGGTCAAAGATCTGGAAGATATTGAAGGCGACAGACGTTATGGATGCAATACTATGCCTATTGCCTGGGGCATAAATGCTAGCAAAGTTTTTTTAGCTGTATGGATGGTAGTGCTGATAGGATCACTGTTAATTGTTCAGTTTTATGTATTCGTGCTTAGGTGGTGGTGGAGTGCGGCATATTGCATTTTATTAATCATTGTTCCTTTATTATATATATTTAAAATGCTGTTTTCTGCAAAAACAAGTAAAGATTATCATCGTTTAAGTTCCCTCATCAAGCTTGCGATGTTTACAGGAATTCTTTCTATGATATTTTTTAGATTATATTTAAGGTAACCAAATTTGCAGCGGGAAGGCTTTAAGCGGGAATTTTCGTTATGAAAAAGAAATTATTAAATTTCGCCGGAGTGAAATTTTTGCAGTTGGTGAAGTGAATGAAGGTTCAGCCTTTAACATAAAGCTGCCTGCTTCTATATATTTAAGTAAAATAAGAATCTTTAAATTTATTAATGCAAAGTATAATTCTCGCTTCTCAATCTCCACGACGTAAACAATTATTGGAATGGGCCGAAATATCTTTTGAAATTGTTGTAAAAAGCACTGATGAAAGTTATCCTTCTGAATTGAAAGTCGAAGAAATTCCTATATACATAGCGAGGCAAAAGGCCGTTGAAGTAAGAGATTTTATTAGCGAATCTTCTGATGCCGCTTATAAAAGCAAAACAATAATTGCAGCAGACACAGTAGTGGTGCTGGATGCGGTCATTATAGGAAAGCCTGCAGACAGAGAAGATGCTATCCGCGTTTTAACAGCATTGTCAGGAAAAACACACCGCGTAATTACAGGGGTAGTATTGATGCATGCAAAAGGTGAAATTTCATTTTCTGATATTACTTCAGTAGAGTTTCATCCATTGACTTCTCAGCAGATAGAATTTTATGTAGATAAATATAAACCTTATGATAAAGCGGGCGCTTATGCAATACAGGAATGGATTGGTGTAACAGGTATAAAATCAATTAACGGAGACTTCTATAATGTAATGGGATTGCCTGTCAGCAGGGTAGTACAGGAGTTGAAGAATCATGATTTATTAGGTTAAAGAACTGCTATTATTATTTATAGATTTAGGAGGAAATAGGGAAGAAATATACTGTAATATCCTGCGTAGTGCAAAAATCTCTGTGCATCTCCGTGTCGCTGTGGCTCTGTGGGTGAAAAAACTCTTACGAATATATTTCGTCAACAAAATTAAAGATTTGATATTTGAAGAATTTTTAAAACTGCATAAGGTAGTTTTTTTAATCATTATTTTTATTTCCCTCCAATCTTATCAAATCAAATTAATCGTGGTTCTATATGAATGAACGTCTGCTGCAATTTATTTGGCAATTTCAATATTATAATAAGAATGATTTGCAGACAGAGAGAGGTGAAAGATTAACAATCATTCATCCCGGACAATACAATACGCACCAGGGACCTGATTTTCTCGATGCAAAAATTACCATTGATAATACTACCTGGGCAGGAAGCATCGAAATACATATTAAATCATCAGACTGGAAAAAGCATAATCACAGTGAAGATAAAAACTATTCAAACACTATTTTACACGTGGTATGGGAAAATGATTCTGATATTCATTATAAAAGTGGTTCTGAAGTACCAACATTATCTCTTCAAAATCTTGTACCTAAATTATTATTAGATCGCTACAGGAAACTAATGTTGCATGAGGCATTTGTTCCTTGCGATACATATCTGCCCTTTTTAGACGAAATGAAATGGCTTGCGTGGAAAGAGCGACTGGCGATAGAAAGATTGCAACGTAAATCTGCGGTGGTATTAGATATGTTAACAGAAGCAAACAATCATTGGGAAGAAGTATTTTGGCGAATGCTTGCTCGTAATTTCGGAATGAAAGTAAATGCAGACGTTTTTGAGTCAATAGCTAAAAGTTTACCCGTTAATATACTTGCAAAACATAAAAACCAGATACACCAGCTTGAAGGATTCTTATTGGGACAGGCAGGTTTACTTGAGCAGGATTTCAACGAAGATTACCCCAGGCTATTGAAAAGAGAATACAATTTTTACAAGAAAAAATATCAGCTTAATCCAGTGCCTGTAAGACCATTTTTTCTCAGGATGCGCCCGGCAAATTTCCCCACTATAAGACTTGCTCAACTCGCTATGCTGGTAAATCAATCGTCTCACTTATTTTCTAAAATTAAAGAAACAGATGATGTTTTAGCTGTAAAGGAACTCTTGAATGTTACGGCAAACGATTACTGGCATTATCATTATAAGTTTGATGAAGCCGGCGAATATCACCCAAAACAATTGGGTAAGCAAATGACAGAAAACATAATTATAAACACTGCTATACCTGTTTTATTTGCATATGGTTTATTTAACAAAGAAGAAGTTATAAAAGCTAAGGCACTGCAATGGCTGACAGAGCTTGAGGCTGAAAAGAATACAATTACAAAAAAGTGGACAACATATCAGGTCCAGAATAATAATGCTTTAGAAAGTCAGGCACTTCTTGAACTTAAGAATAATTATTGTGATCTAAGACGTTGCCTTGAATGTTCAGTAGGAAATGCTATCTTAAAGATCGGAAGGTAGAAGGTTTAAGGCAGAAGGTCTAAGGTTTAAAGCAGAAAATCTAAGGAGAAAGGAAGTAGGAAATGATCTAAATAAATTCGAAACTCAAATGAAGAAGTTCTAATCCCATTTCAATATTCCCTATTTTCCGCCTTCTTATTATTGACTTAATGACCTAACGACCTATTGCCCCAATGACCTATTGCCCCAATGACTTAATGACCTATTGACTTAAAGACCTCCATTTAAACTCCACATCCTTTTTCAAATCAGGGTGGAGGCTTTCAAAAACAGGGCATGTTATAGCTGCTCTTTCTAAAATTGTTCTCTGTTTTTCATCTGTTTTTACATTTTCAGGAAAATTTATCAAAACTTTTATTTCTCCTATCCTTCTCGGGTTTGCAGTCATAATTTTAGTGATATCTATTTTTGTTCCTTCAATGTCTACCTGTAAATCTCTTGCCTTGATCCCCATTATTGTAAGCATACAATTTCCAAGAGCTGTAGCTACAAGGTCTGTTGGTGAAAACCTTTCACCTTTACCCTGGTTATCTGTAGGTGCATCGGTTTCAATTACTGTTCCGCTTTGCAAATGTGTAGCAACTGTTCTTAAATTTCCTTCGTATGTTATCTGTGATGTCATTGGTAGTAATTTTGCCTTAAATTTACAGCTAACAAATCAAATCAACGTGAAGAATATAGTTTTTGCAGTTTTAGGTACAATGCTAATTGGAGTGTGTTACAGCCAGAGAAAAGATAACCGTCAGCAAAAAAGGGAAGAGAAAAAGGAAAGGATCAAACAGTTGATCATGCAGGAAGAGCAAGGGGCCATCATTTATCAAAAGCAATCCGTTTTTGGACTTAAGCTAAATACAGATGGCTACGGGGCATTTTTTGAGTTAGGCCGCTTGAAAACAGCACGAAAATCTAATTTATTCAGTCTTGAAATAGGTGAAAGAAAGCATTCTAAAGAGGAAAAAATTACTTCCAGCCAGGGAGGTTATTTAAGTAATCCATATATTTTCGGGAAGATAAATAACTTTTATTATGCTAAATTGGGATATGCCCAACAGCGCTTGATTGGCAATAAAGGAAATAAAAACGGTGTAGCAGTATCAGCACTTTATGGCGGTGGTTTAAGTGCAGGTTTGTTAAAGCCTTACTATTTAAAGGTTTCTGACCGTGAGAATAATTTGGTTGAAGACGTAAAATACCATGGTAAAGATGATGATGAGGTTTTCTTAGATAACCAGGATTTAGTTTTAGGGGCATCTGGTTTTGGAAAAGGTTTTGGTGAAATGAAATTTACACCAGGCGCATTTGTAAAAACTGCCATGCGTTTTGACTATGGTCGGTATAACGAACTCGTGAGTGCTATTGAAGTGGGGTTAAATTTAGAAGTCTACGCTAAAAAAATGCCTATAATATTATCGAATAAAAGCAAACAAATGTTTTTTAATGCCTATGCTGCTATTGCATTCGGAAGAAGAAAGTAAGCAGGAGCAATGAGCTTTGAGCTCCGAGCTCCGAGCTGCGAGATCATATATTATCAACCTTATTTATGGCTTATCTCAAACATGCTCTTTTTACATTAAAAATGTAAGACCTTCGCTCATACTTAAAAAGTGAGAAGAGTTTAAGGATTTAAGTTAATCAATTTTAAATTTCATCGGTATTCCATGCAAGAATTACCAGTGGTAGCTAAAATAGAACCAGCAAATTCAAAAGTTAAAAAGCCCGACTGGCTTAGGGTAAAATTACCTATTGGTGAAAGTTATAAACATGTTCGCGGCCTTGTAGATACGCATAAACTTCATACTATTTGTGAAAGCGGAAATTGCCCTAACATGGGTGAGTGCTGGGGCGAAGGGACGGCTACTTTTATGATCCTTGGAAATACCTGTACACGCAGTTGTGGTTTTTGTGCAGTTGCCACAGGCCGTCCTGACCCGGTAGATTGGGATGAGCCGCAAAGGGTAGCAGAAGCCATTCACCTGATGAAAGTAAAACATGCAGTTTTAACGAGTGTTGACCGCGATGAACTGAAAGACGGCGGTTCGATCATTTGGTATAATACCATTAAAGCAGTTAAAGCTTTAAATCCCGGTACAACTTTAGAAACCTTGATCCCTGATTTTAAAGGTTATGCCGAGCAGGTACAACGAATAATAGATGCAGCGCCAGACGTAGTAAGTCATAATATGGAAACCGTGGAGCGCCTAAGCCGCCAGGTGCGTATACAGGCGAAATACCGCAGAAGCCTTGAAGTGCTCCGCATGTTAAAGGAAGGCGGAATAAGAACCAAAACAGGTATAATGCTTGGGCTTGGCGAAAAGAAAGAAGAAGTTATTCAAAGTATGGAAGATCTTGTCGCTACAGGTGTAGACGTATTGACCCTTGGTCAATATCTGCAGCCTACTAAAAAACATTTGCCGGTAGAAAGATTTGTTCATCCAAATGAATTTGCTGAATTGAGGGAAATCGGATATGAGCTTGGATTTGATTATGTTGAAAGTGGTCCGCTTGTCCGTTCATCTTATCACAGTGAACGTCATGTAATTCCAGGTTATGGACGGAAGAAATATGAGCAGGAAAAAGTGACAAGGATTACACGGATTGAAAGGATTTAAGGACTTTGAATATATGCAAAGGTTTGGAAAACTTTTGGGCTAAAGCCCATTCTCTTTGTTTTGATATTGCCACGGCTTTAAAGCCGTGGCAATAGAATACATTTATTCTTTAACCAAATATTTCAAAAAGCAAGATACGCGTTAAAAGCACTTTACTACTTGTTTTAATTTCAATAGAAAATGCAACGACGGGTGAAAAGATTGGACCGCCAACTCCGCCCTCGAGAGTGAACTGGCTCTCATTCATTAGGCAGGTTTTTTCTGATTTTTATTAATAATTCCCGGAATACATGTTTTGATTTTAAAAGTCATAAAATTTAAATAGCTATAGCCATTTTTCAAAAAGCTTCCTTCTCAGTCTTTGCCTATATTTGCCGCTCTAAAATTAATTTCATTTCCTCTGATATAGTGATTAGGATAAAAATACTTCTGTAATTATCTTTTCTCCCTTTAGGGGTCGGGGGCTCAATACTTACTATATGTACAGAACACATACCTGCGGACAACTTAGATTATCAGATGCAGGAACAACAGTTAGTCTTGCAGGATGGGTGCAAACCCTTCGCAAATTCGGAAGCATTACTTTTATAGACCTTCGTGACCGTTACGGAATAACGCAACTGTTATTTAACGAAAGCCTGAACCAGCAGTTGAATGAACAACCTTTAGGCCGTGAATTTGTATTACAGGCAAAAGGAATTGTAAATGAAAGAAGCAATAAAAATGTAAACATTCCAACTGGTGAAATTGAAATAATTGTATCTGAATTTAAGATACTCAATAAATCTGCTGTTCCACCCTTTACTATTCAGGACGATACAGATGGCGGAGATGATCTTAGGATGAAATATAGATACCTCGATCTTCGCCGCAATGCTGTAAAACGAAACCTTGCGCTTCGGTATGCAGTTAACCGGGCAGCCAGAAATTACCTGCATGAGAATGATTTTATGGATATTGAAACGCCGTTTTTAATCAAATCTACTCCTGAAGGTGCCAGAGATTTTGTTGTTCCTTCAAGAATGAATCCGGGGCACTTTTATGCCTTGCCTCAGTCTCCTCAAACATTTAAGCAACTGCTGATGATAAGTGGTTACGACCGTTACTACCAGGTAGTAAAATGCTTCAGAGATGAGGACTTACGTGCAGACCGCCAGCCGGAGTTTACCCAAATTGATTGCGAAATGGCTTTTGTAGAGCAGGAAGATATTCTGAATATGTTTGAAGGAATGATAAAGTCAATTTTCAAACAGGTAAAAGGAATTGACTATACTGAAACTGTAGAAAGAATGACATGGGAAGATGCAATGTGGAATTATGGAAATGACAAACCTGACATTCGTTTTGGAATGAAAGTAACAAACTTAAAAGTTCCCGCAACTGTTTTTGTTTCAAAGCAAGATCAGCTTAGTAGCTCCCCTTTAGGGGCGGAGGGGCGTTTTAAAGTATTTGACGAGGCTGAAACTGTGGTAGCTATTTCTGTTCCCAATGCCGCAGATTATACCCGTAAGCAAACTGATGAGTTAGTTGAATGGGTGAAGCGACCTCAAGTAGGAATGGGTGGATTGGCCTTTGTAAAAATAAATACAGACGGAACAGTTAA
>JAABUS010006942.1_pt1 | contig 13347 bp, 9 predicted proteins | sample 5560161 | NCBI WGS metagenome assembly JAABUS01 (sample SAMN10711885, study PRJNA513376) | rock metagenome | isolation source: Antarctica rocks | place: Antarctica: Victoria Land, Trio Nunatak nord | collected 2016-01-04 | reverse complement strand
CGCCCGCAGCAGGTAGGGGTGCGCGTCGCAGACGTCGTGGACGCTGGCCCGCCCGGCGAACAGGTCGGCCAGTCGCGCGCGGCGTTGCAGCGCATAGTCTACGATGCCGCGCCGACCCGTCCTGTCGTCACCGACCGCGCGGCGGTCCGACCGCATGCTCACGCCGGTGAGGATACGTGCCGGAACGCTTTCCCGGCCGTCCCCCGGCCTCAACCGGGCCGGCCGACCCCCGTCGGCGGCCGGCGCGGTGGGCCGCCCCGGTGGCTCCTGTGACGGCCGACACCCCCACGTCGGGTCTTGCTCGGTGGCAGTCGAGGCCTACCCGCCGTAGGGTGCGATATATCGATCCGATACAAAGAACGGGCAACCATTGGGTGAACGGGAGGTGAGGGCGTGCTGGAGATGGCGATCCTCGGCCTGCTGAACGATGCCCCCATGCACGGCTACGAACTGCGCAAGCGGGTGCTCGGCCTGCTGGGTGGTTTCCGGGCCCTCAGCTACGGCTCCCTCTATCCCGCATTGAAGCGGATGCGGGAGCAGGGCTGGATCTACGTGCAGGATCCCGTGCCGGCCACCAAGACGCTGCCGGCAGATGCTCCCGCCCTGACCGGTAAGCGCGGCAAGGTCGTCTACGCGCTGACCGCCGACGGCAAGGAGCGCTTTGCCGACCTGCTGGCCGAGGCCGGCCCGCAGGAGTGGGAGGACGAACGCTTCGACGTACGACTGGCGTTCTTCGCCCAGACCGACGCCGAGCTGCGGCTGCACATCCTGGAAGGCCGCCGCCGCCGCGTTGAGGAAAGGCGCGACGGGCTGCGTACGACGTTGGCGCGTACCCGGGAACGGGTCGACCGCTACACCCTGGAACTACAACAGCACGGGCTGGACTCGGTGGACCGCGAGGTCCGCTGGCTGTCAGAGCTCATCGATCACGAGAAAGGCAGCACCCAGCCGTCATGACTACCCCCCAGCCAGCATCAGTACAGAGCACAACTTCCGAGGAGGACCGCATGGGTTCGGTACGCGTAGCCATCGTCGGGGTCGGCAACTGCGCCGCATCCCTCGTGCAGGGCGTCGAGTACTACCGCGACGCAGACCCCGCCGCCAGCGTCCCTGGCCTGATGCACGTGATGTTCGGCAAGTACCACGTCCGCGACGTGCAGTTCGTCGCCGCGTTCGATGTGGACGCCAAGAAGGTCGGCCAGGACCTGTCCTATGCGATCGGTGCCAGCGAGAACAACACGATCAAGATCTGCGACGTTCCGGAGCTCGGGGTGCCGGTGCAGCGCGGGCACACCCTCGACGGGCTCGGCAAGTACTACCTGCAGACGATCACCGAGTCCGACAGTGAGCCGGTCGACGTCGTCGCCGCGCTCAGGGCGGCCAAGGCCGACGTCCTGGTCTGCTACCTGCCGGTGGGCTCGCAGGCCGCGGTGGAGTTCTACGCCCAGGCCGCCATCGACGCCCGGGTCGCCTTCGTCAACGCCCTGCCCGTCTTCATCGCCGGTACGCCCGAGTGGGCCGCGAAGTTCGAGGCCGCCGGGGTCCCCATCGTCGGTGACGACATCAAGAGCCAGGTCGGAGCGACGATCACCCACCGGGTGCTCGCGAAGCTGTTCGAGGACCGCGGCGTGGTGCTGGATCGCACGATGCAGCTCAACGTCGGCGGCAACATGGACTTCATGAACATGCTCGAGCGCGAGCGGCTGGAGTCCAAGAAGATCTCCAAGACGCAGGCCGTCACGAGCAACGTGTCCCACGACATGGGCGCCTCGAACGTGCACATCGGGCCGTCGGACTACGTGTCCTGGCTGGACGACCGCAAGTGGGCCTACGTGCGGCTGGAGGGTCGCGCCTTCGGCGACGTGCCGCTGAACATGGAGTACAAGCTGGAGGTCTGGGACTCCCCGAACTCCGCCGGCGTCATCATCGACGCGCTGCGCTGCGCGAAGATCGCCCTCGACCGCGGCATCGGCGGACCGATCCTGTCCGCGTCGTCGTACTTCATGAAGAGCCCGCCGGAGCAGTACAGCGACGACATCGCGCGGGAGAAGGTCGAGCAGTTCATCCGGGGTGAGGTCGAGCGCTAGCGAGACCCGATGACACGGTCGAGCGCTAGCGCGCCACCGGGGATCGCGCTGCGGCCTACCCTGTTTGCATGCCTGTGCTCGGATGCCGACTCGCCGCTGCCCTGCTGGTGGGCGCGCTTGCGCTCACCGGCTGCGTCGAGGACGACCCCAACATCAACCGGGCGCCCGGTGACTCGATCACCGCCGACGAGGCGCAGATCCTGGCCGACCTGCTCTACCGCGACGCCGAGAAGGGCGGCGCGGACGTCACCGTCACCGCTCAGTACGACGACGAGGCGCTGCTCACCCTCACCGGCTCGATCGACTTCACCGCCGGTGAGGGCACGCTGGACGCGAACACGACCTACACCTCCGGCCAGCCCGACGAGCCGCGCACCGTCTACTTCACCCGCGACCGCATCCTGGTGGGCAACCTGCCGGACTTCTCCGCAGCCATGGCGGCGGCCGGCCGCCCCGATGCGCAGTACCTGCGCACCGACCTCGATGGCGGCGTACGGCTGGTCGACAACATCGTCGGCATGCTGCAGCGGCTGGGCGCAGACGCGCCGGACGACCCCGACAACCTCATCGCCGCCGGCTACACCTGGCAGGGCGCCGGCCGGATCGACAACGTGCTGACCAGCACGTTCAGTCCGGGTACGAGTGCTTCCACGATCAGCGTGGGCGTCGAGGACAAGCTGCTGCACCAGTTCGTCGCGCCGGCGCCGGGGGGCGACTTTCCGGTCACCATCACCCTGACCGACCACGGCGAGCGAAACATCGACCTGCCGCCGGAGGAGCAGGTCGCCGACGCCTCGGCGTACCCGGACGTCGCGGCGCAGTTCGGTTTCTGAGCGGCAGCACGGATAGGCCGGCATGGAAGCGGGGGCGACCCCTTCCCCGAGCCGCCCCCGCAGTTCCGTTGTATCCCGCCCGGCCGCCGGTGTCGCGCGCGACGCGCTAGTTCAGCCCGGGATCCTCCGTCCACGCCGAGACCAACGCCAGCGAGCCGCCCTGCCGGCGCAGCACCGTGCGCCACAGATCGGTCCCCACGTCGCCGACGACGTCGCTGGACAGGCTGGGCACGACCACCCAGGCCTCGGCGGCGACCTCGGCGGCGAGCTGCTCGGGGCCCCAGCCGGCGTACCCGGCGAAGATCCGCAGCAGCTCCAGCCCCGCCCCGGTCACGGCGGGGTCGGAATCGAGGTCCACGAGGTGCACCGGCTGCGCGACCGGTCGCAGGCCCGGCAGGTCCGGCGGCGGGTCGCCGACGCCGAGGCACAGCGCGGTGTCGCGCTCGCACGGCCCGCCGACGTGGAAGGTCCGCGGCGCGGCGGCGAGGGACCACCAGCCGGGCAGCACCTCGAGCAGGTCGGTGTCGCTGGGCCGGTTCAGGACGACGCCCAGGGTGCCGTGCGCGCCGTGGTCGACGACGTAGACGACGGTCCGGTCGAAGTTCGGGTCGGTCAGCGCGGGCATCGCGACGAGCAGCCTGCCGCTGGACACCGGGAGCATGCGACCACTGTGCCCGATGCCGGAAACCGGCGCTGTGGCGTTCGGCGCCGCCGTACCCTCGGCCTGTGCCCGCTGCGCCCGGCCCGACGGGCCGGTTGACGTCCCACCCGGGTTTCCGGCGATTGTTGTCAGTCCGGCTGGCCGGCCAGTGGGCCGACGGCGTCTTCCAGGCCAGCCTGGCCGGTGCGGTCCTGTTCAACCCCGAGCGCGCGGCCACCCCGGGGGACATCGCGGCCGGTTTCGCCGTGCTGCTGCTGCCCTACTCGCTGCTCGGGCCGTTCGCCGGCGTGCTGTTGGACCGGTGGAGCCGGCAGCGGGTGCTGGTGCTCGCGAACCTGCTGCGGACGGCCTTGGTCGCCCTGGTGGCGCTGCTGGTCGCGGCCGGTGTCAGCGGCCCGGCGCTCTACGCCGCGGCACTCGCGGTCATCTCGGTGTCCCGGTTCGTCCTGTCCGCGCTGTCCGCCGGGCTGCCGCACGTGGCGCCGCCCGACCGGCTGGTGACGGCGAACGCGCTCACCACCACGGCCGGGACCATCGCCGCGGTGTTCGGTGGCGCGGTCGGTGTCGGCGTCGGTGCGCTGCTGAGCACGGGCAACGCCGGGTACGCCGAGATCACCCTGGCCTCCGCGGTGGGATACCTGCTGGCGGCGGCGCTGGCCACCACCTTCGACCGGGACCGGCTGGGTCCGGAGCCGGCCGGGCAGCGGGACCGGCCGAGGGCGGCGCACGTGCTGGCCGGCCTCGTGGCCGGTGCCCGGCACCTGCGGGCCGACCGGCCGTCCGCCGCGGCGATGACCGTGATCGGCGCACACCGCTTCCTCTTCGGCCTGGCCACCGTGGCCACCCTGCTGCTCTACCGCTCCTACTTCACCGGGTCCGGACTGTTTCCCGGCGGGTTGGCCGGCCTCACCCAGGTGCTCGTCGCCGGGGCGGCGGGTGCACTGCTCGCCGCGGCGGTCACCCCGCGCGCGGTGCGTGGATGGGGCAGCCGGCGCTGGATCGTCACCCTGCTCGGCGGGGCGGCGATGGGCCAGCTCGTCTTCGGGCTGCCGTTCAGGACATGGACCACGGTGCTGGGCGCCGCCCTGCTCGGCTTCGCGGGGCAGGGGGTCAAGGTGTGCGTGGACGCCCTGCTGCAGCAGCGGATCGGCGACGCCTACCGCGGGCGGGTGTTCAGCGTCTACGACACCCTGTTCAACGTCGCCTTCGTGGCCGCTGCGGTGGTCGCCGCCCTCACCCTGCCGATCACCGGGCGCAGCTATCCGATGCTGGCCGTGGTCGTCGCGGGTTACGCGCTCGCCGCCGGCTGGTATGCGCTGGCCGCCGGCGCACCGGATCGGTCCGCGGTGGCCCCACCCACCGCGGCCACTGGTACGCCGTAGCCGGTGACCTACCTGCGCCCGGCCCGCTTGCGCTCGTACATCCGGCGGTCTGCGCTGTCCCGCACCGCGTCGAGATCAGCGCTTTCGCGGGTGTCGGCCGCACCGAAGCTGACCGGGAGATCATCGAGCGCAGCGGCGATACTGGCGACCACCGCTCCGTCGTGGTGTTCACCCGGCAGGATGAGCAGGAACTCGTCACCGCCCACCCGGCCGAGCACGTCGCTGGCCCGGCTGACCGAGCCGAGTCGCTCGGCGACCCGTCGCAGCAGCGCGTCACCGGCGGCGTGCCCACGCGTGTCGTTGACCGACTTGAGCCCGTCGATGTCGCACATGACCACCGCGACTGTGTGCCCGAACCGGTTCCGGCGGATCTCCTCGTGCGCGACCAGCCGCTCCACCCCCGCGCGGGTGACCAGCCCGGTCACCGGGTCGATCAGCGCCGCGCCGAGGGTGTGGGCGTGCTGGGACTGGGCGGCGTTGAGCCGGTCCTCGGCCGCGTCGGCGGCGGCGAGCACCGCCCCCAGCAGGCGGGCCGCGAGGCGGAAGGACGGGAGCAACTCCTGCATGTCGTCCATGCGGGCCAACCGCCCGAATCCGCAGACGGTGCCGTAGAGCAGGCCGTCACCGCGGGTCACCGGCACCCCCAGGTAGCAGGCCATCCCCGAACCCCTGAGGTTGCTGGCCTGGGCGTAAGCGGGAATCGCGATCAACCGCGGCGCCACCTCGGGCGCGGAGCCGTTGGTCATGTGCAGGCACGCCGACCCCGACCAGGGCACCGACGGGAAGGCCGCCGGGTAACCGTCCACGAGGGCTGCGATGGCGTGCTGCGTGTCGGTCTGCGCCTCGACCTGCGTGACCAGCAACAGGTCCAGGGTGCTCAGCTCCCACAGCATCTGCAGGATCCCGATGGCGGTGGCGGCGTACGAGCCGAACGGCTCCACCGCGGCCAGCCGCCGAGCGTCGGTGCTGCCGGCTGTCGCGGGACTCATGGGCCGATCCGCACGAAGCCGTCCGGGTGTCGCGTTCCGGTCATGGTCTCCTATCGGCGATCAGGGTCAGCTTGGTCGCAGCACGTCCGCGGACGCAACCCCGAGAGCTCCCGGTCAGCGTCCCAGGGGCAGATGCTCGGCGGCCCAGCTCAACAGCTCGGCCTCGGCCTGCTCGCGGGACAGCGGGCCACGGTCCAGCCGCAGCGCCTTGAGGTGCTGCCAGGCCAGCCCGACCTCGCGGCCCGGCGGGATGCCCAGCAGCTCCATGATGGCGTTGCCGTCCAGGTCGGGGCGCACCGCGGCGAGGTCCTCCCGGGCCTGCAGCTCGACGATCCGCTGCTCCAGCGCGTCGTAGCTGGTCGACAGGGCCCGGGCCCGGCGCTGATTGCGCGTGGTGCAGTCCGAGCGCACTAGTTTGTGCAGCCGGGCAAGCAGGGCGCCGGCGTCGACGGCGTACCGGCGTACCGCGGAGTCGGTCCACTCCCCGCGGCCGTAGCCGTGGAAACGCAGGTGCAGGAACGTCAGCTGCCCGACGGCCTTGACCACATCGTTGGGGTAGCGCAGCGCCCGCAGCCGCTCGCGCACCATCCGGTCGCCGACCACCTCGTGGTGGTGGAAGCTGACCCGCCCGTGCGGCTCGTGCCGGCGGGTGGCCGGCTTGCCGATGTCGTGCAGCAGGGCAGCCAGCCGCAGCACCAGATCGGGGCCGTCGTCCTCGAGCGCGATCGCCTGGTCGAGCACGGTCAGCGAGTGGGCGTAGACGTCCTTGTGCTGGTGGTGCTCGTCGATCTCCAGCCGCAGGGCGGGCAGCTCGGGCAGCACCGCGACGGCCAGCCCGGTGTCGACCATCAGTTCCAGGCCCGCCCGCGGATGCTCCCCGAGCAGCAGCTTGCTCAGCTCGGCCTGGATCCGCTCGACGGAGATCCGGGCCAGCTCCCCGGCCATCGCGATGATCGCCGCCAGCACCTCCGGGGCCGGCGTCACGCCGAGCTGGGACACGAAGCGGGCCGCCCGCAGCATCCGCAGCGGATCGTCGGCGAAGGAGTCCCCCGGCCGCCCCGGGGTCCGCAGCCGCCGGGCCAGCAGATCGGCCAGCCCGCCGTGGGGGTCGGTGAAGACCTGGTCGTGCAGGGAGAACGCCATCGCGTTGAACGTGAAGTCACGCCGCGACAGGTCGTCGGCCAGCGACTCGCCGTAGACGACCTCCGGCCGGCGGCTCACCCGGTCGTAGCGGTCGGCCCGGTAGGTGGTGATCTCCAGCCTGTGCTCGCCGTACTGCGCCCCGACCGTGCCGAACGCGATGCCGGTCGTCCAGGTCGGCCGCTCCCCGACCAGCTTCATGATCTGCTCCGGGCGGGCGTCGGTGGCCAGGTCGAGGTCGTCGCTGCCGCGGCCGATCAGGGCGTCGCGCACCGAGCCGCCGACCAGGTGCAGCGCGTACCCAGCGTGCGCGAACCGGCTCCCGATCTCACCCAGCACCGGGGAGAGGCGGAGCAGTTCGGTGACCAGTCGGCGTTGAGCATCGGCCCGGTCCGGGCTGACTGTCATCGCCGTACCGCCTGCTCTCCTCCGGTGTCCCGTCCGTGCCCGCCCGCGCGGCCGTCACATCCACCCCGCGGTGGGCCGTCGCGCAGGCCAGCGTAGCGAGGCGTGCGCGCTAACCTCGGGCCATGGCTCGTACGGCGGCGTCACGGGGCCTGCGCCGGGTCGAGGAGACCTCGGCCGGCGGCCTGGTCGTCGATGCCGGCTGCGTCCCGCCGGTCGCGGCGCTGATCGGACGGCAGGACCGGCGCGGGCGCCTGCTGTGGTCGTTGCCCAAGGGCCACCTGGAGCCCGGCGAGAGCATGGAGCAGGCCGCCGTCCGCGAGGTCGCGGAGGAGACCGGCATCACCGGGGTGATCCTGGCGCCGCTCGGGACCATCGACTTCTGGTTCGTCGCCGACGGCCGGCGGATCCACAAGACCGTCCACCACTTCCTGCTGCGGGCCTACGCCGGCGAGCTGTCCGACGCCGACGCGGAGGTCAGCGAGGTCGCCTGGGTGGCCCTGGCCGACCTCACCGCGCGGCTGTCCTACGCCGACGAGCGCGGGCTGATCCACCGGGTGCCGGAACTGCTGTCCGGCCGGGCGTGACCCCGGTGCGCAGGCCGGTGGTCGGCTGCCTGCTCGCCGCGTTCCTGACGCAGGTGTGCCTGGCGCTGGTGGTCCTTGCTCCGCTGGTCGGGGTGGTGCCCGAGGCCGGCGCGGCGCCCGACGACGACCCCGCGACGATCACAGTGACCACCCTGGAACCACGCACCGTGAGCCCGGAATCGGTCATCATCGTCACGGGGACGGTCACGAACACCTCCGACCTGCCGATCCGCGAGCTGGTGCTCAGGCTGCAACGCGGCGACGTGCTCACCACGCGCTCCGGGCTGGCCGACAACGACGAGGACCCGTCGTCGTCGACCGCCGCGTTCGCACCCTTCGTCGAGCTCGCCTCCGACCTCGGTGCCGGGAACAGCGTGCCGTTCAGCTACCGGACCAGCGCCGCGGAGCTCGGCCTGGCCGATTCCGGGGTCTACCCGCTGCTGGTCAACGTCAACGGCACCCCGGACGGCGACGTGGAGCAGCGGATCGGCCAGCTGGACACGTACCTGCCCTTCCGGTCCGAGCCCGCCGCCGCACCGACCGGGGTGGCCTGGCTCTGGCCGTTGGTCGACCGCCCACACCGCGCACCCGACGGCACGTTCACCGACGACGAGCTGGCCGATTCGGTGGCCGGTGGGGGCCGGCTGGACCGGCTGCTCTCCCTCGCCGAGGACGCACCGGAGGTACGGCTCACGCTGGCGGTGGACCCGCTGCTGCTGGCCGACCTGCAGGCGATGGTGGGCAGCTACCAGCTGGCCGACGGCTCCACCGGGACCGGGGGGTCGGAGGCCGCGTCATGGCTGGACCGGCTCAGCATGCTCGCCGCGCAGCGCCCCGTCCTCGCGCTCCCGTACGCCGACGTCGACATCGACGCGCTCACCAGAGCCGGGATGTCGGCGCAGGTGACCGACGCCGTGGACCGGGGGCGGCTGGTCGCCGAGGACATCCTGGGTACGCCGCCGCAGACCACGCTGGCCTGGCCGATGGACGGAGTGCTCACCGAAGCGGCGCTGTCGGTGCTGCTCGACGCCGGCAGCGACACCTTCGTGCTCAGCCCGGCCGCGGTCGAGCAGGCATCGGGGCGGCGGACGCCGGACGCGGCGTCGGAGGTGCTGACCTCCGAGGGCTCCGTGGCCGCGCTGGTGGGCGATCAGGTGCTGAACGACATCGTGGCCGCCGCCGACGGCTGGCCGACCGGTCCTCGGCTGGCGGTGCAGCGCTACCTCGCCGAACTGGCGATGATCTCAGCGGAGGCCCCGTCGGTTGGCCGCGAGCTGCTGATCACCCCGCCCCGGCGATGGGACGCGCGCGCGACGTACGCCCTGCCGATGCTCGCCGCGACCACCGGGGAGTCCTGGCTGAGCAGCGTCGACCTCACCGAGCTGGACCGCACCGACCCGGTCGACCGCGGGCAGCTGACCTACCCCGACGAGGCGGCCGGTCGGGAGCTGGCAGCCGACGGGATGTCCGTGCTGGCCGCCGGCGCGGCCGCGATCACCGACTTCGCGTCGATGCTGGTGGTGGACACCACCGACGACGAGCAGATCGCCCGGGATCTCGTCGATCCACTGGACCGGGCGGTGCTCTCGGCCGCGTCGTCCTACTGGCGGGAGGACCGGACCGGGCTAAGGCGGGCGGCGGACACGGCGGCCGCGGCAGTGCAGGCCCGGCGGCGGCAGGTGCTGCTCGTCGTGCCGGCCGACGGGGCCTACAGCCTGGCCTCGGCCGAGGCGCCGCTGGTCTTCACCGTGGACAACCAGCTGCCGCTGCCCGTGCAGGTACGGATCAGCGTCGACGCCACCCAGGTCGCGGGCCTGTCCACCGACGAAGTGGGCACCCAGGTGATCGCGCCGGCCAGGCGCAGCGTGATCGAGGTGCCGGCGACCGTCGAGCGACCCGGTGAGTTCCGGGTCACCGCCGCGATCTTCACCCCGGCCGGGAACACCCTCGGCGAGCCGGTGCTCGTCACCGTCCGGAGCTCGGTGTACGGCGGGCTCGCGCTGATCATCACGAGCGCCGCGGGCGGGCTGCTGGTGCTGCTGATCGGATTGCGGCTGGTCCGCCGGATCCGGGCCGGCCGCCGGGAGACGGTGGCGAGTCCGTGACCGCCGTCGAACCGCCGGGCCCCGCCGTACCGGTTGATGCCGCCGTACCGGTCAATGCCGCCGTACCGGTCGATGCTGGCGAGCCGGTCTCCACCGCCGAGCCGGTCACCGCCGTCGCGCCGATGGACGCGGGCGAGCCGCCCACACCGACCGGGCGGCCGACACCCAGCCTGCTGCAGGCCACCCGGACGATGGCGGTGGCGACCGCGGTCTCCCGGCTCACCGGCTTCCTGCGCACCGCCGTCCTGGTGCCGGCGATCGGGATCGGCCTGGTCGGCGACGCCTACAACACCGCCAACGTCCTGCCGAACATCGTCTACGAGCTGCTCCTGGGCGGCGTGCTGACCAGCGTGATCGTGCCGCTGCTCGTGCACGCCCGAGAACGTGACAGCGACGACGGCATCGCCTACACCCAGCGCCTGCTGAGCCTGCTGACCGTTTTCCTGGTCCTCGCCACGGCGCTGGCGGTCCTCGCCGCACCGTTGCTCACCTACGCCTACGGCATCCGCGGCAACCCCGAGCAGGTGGCGCTGGCCACGCTGCTCGCGCGCATCCTGCTCGTCGAGATCGTCTTCTACGGCGTCGGCGCGATGCTGACCGCGATCCTGAACAGCCGGCAGGTCTTCGGCCCGCCCGCCTGGGCGCCGGTGCTGAACAACGTAGTCGTCATCGCGACCGGTCTGCTGTTCATCGCCCTGGGCGATGGGCGGATGCTCACGCCGGACAACATCCCGGATGGCCTGGTCTGGCTGCTCGGCGTGGGCACCACCCTGGGCATCGTGGTCCAGGCCGCCGCCTTGCTCCCGGCGATGCGCCGGGCCGGCGTACCGCTCGGCTGGCGCTGGGACTGGCGCGGGTCGGGGCTCGGCGAGGCCGCCCGGCTCAGCGGGTGGGTGGTGGGCTACGTCGCGATCAGCATCCCCGGCTTCCTGGTGATCTCGATGCTGGCCAACGAAGCGGGCCGGGAGTCCGGCATCGGCTCGGCGGTCTACGCGCACGCGAGCCTGCTCTTCCAGCTGCCCTACGGGATCCTCGGGGTGGCACTGCTGACCGCGATGGTGCCGCGAATGAGTCAGGCCGCGGCCCGCAAGGACGTCCCCGCCCTGGTGCGCGACTTCTCCCTCGGTGCCCGGCTCACCGCCGTCGCGTTGCTGCCGATGAGCGCGCTGCTCATGGCGCTCGGCCCGGCCATCGCCGTGGTCGCCTTCGCGCGGGGGCAGGTCGGCCCGGACAAGGCCAGCATGATCGGGGTGGTGCTGGCCGCCTCGGCGTTCGGCCTGTTCCCGTACGCATTGACGCTGCTGCAACTGCGGATCTTCTATGCGATGAAGGACGCGCGCACGCCGACGCTGATCAACCTGGCGATGGTCGCCGTCCGGATCCCGCTGTGCCTGCTCGTGCCCGCCATCGTCCCTGCCGAGCTTGTCGTCACCGGGCTCGCGGTGGCCAACAGCCTGTCCTTCGTGGTCGGCGCGGTCGTCGGCGAGCTGTGCCTGCGATCCCGGCTCGGCCGGCTGGAGACCGTCCGGGTCCTGCGCACCTGCGGCCTGGTCGCCGTCGTGAGCGTGCTGGCCGGAGCGACCGCCTGGCTGGTCGGGGGCGCGGTCGAATCGTTACTTCCACGCGGCGCGCTGGGCAGTTTGGCCGCCGTGGCGGCAGGTAGCCTCAGCGGCGGCGGGGTCCTTCTGGCCGGCTTCCTGGTGCTGCCGATCGCGGAGGTTCGGGAGGTCGCGGGAAACGTCCGCCGACGCCTCGGGGGCCCGGCGCAAGCGCAGTCCCGGCCGACGCCCGAGACGACCGCAGCGACAGAAAGGCGTGACGGCGTGCAGCCCGGTAGTCCGGCCGACGGCCCGCAGCGCCCCCCGGACACCGGCACGGGCGACATCGGCGGACAGGTCACCGTGGGCGGGCGATACCGGCTGCTGGCCCGCTCCGGCGCCGACGACGACACCGGAGCCGGCCGACTGTCCACCTGGCGGGCCCGCGACACGCTGCTCGAGCGCGACGTGATGCTGCGCATCCACGCCCCCGGCGGTGACGCCGCCCGGCAGTTCCTCGATCGCGCGCTGGCCGCCGGCGTGCTGTCCCACCCGGCGCTGGCCATGGTGTACGACGCCGTGGACGAGGGGCGCCGCGCGTACGTCGTCAGCGAATGGGTCGACGGAGACAGCCTCGCCGACCGGCTGGCCGGCGGTCCGCTGACCGAAGCCGACGCCCGCGAGACGATCCGCCGGGTGGCCGAGGGCGTGGCCCAGGCCCACCAGCTCGGCCTGTTCGTCGGTGGGCTGGTGCCCGAGCGGGTGATCCTCACCCGCACCGGCAGCGTCACCGTCGTGGCGATCCCGGCGCCGGCCGCCACCCGGGAGGGTGACCTGCGGGCACTGGGTGGGCTGCTGTTCGCCACGATGGCCGGTTTCCTGCCGGTCACCGACGACCCCGCCGAGCTCGACCACCAGCTCACCAACGCCACGGCGCCCGACCTCGCCGATGTCGCGCTGGCCGTGCTCGAGGGCCGGCTCAACGACGCCGGGGACGTCGTACGGCAGCTGGTGGCCGGGCGGCGACCCCTGCCCAACGGTGACAGCGGAGGGCTCGCGTTCATCACCGACCGCTACGAGTACGACGCGCCGCCGGTGGAGGGATGGCCGACCATCTCCGGCCCCCGCGCCGTCGGCCCTGCTGGTGCGGGGCCGGGAGGCGGTGGCCGCGCCGGCGGACCGGCTGCGGGCGGGTCCGGTGCCGACCGCCCGGGGGGCGCTACGCCGCCGCGCCGGGTCGGGTCGGACACGGTCCCCGTCTCGCGCCAGGGCACGCAATCAGCTACCGACGCTGCCGGCACGACGGGCGGGCGGCGGGGTTCCGAGGGGTCCTCGGCGGCTCAAGAACTGGCCTCCATGGGCCGGTCCCGGAAGGTGCCATCGGCCCTGCTCGCGGCGCGCACCATGCTGCGGCGCCGGATCGGCGTCGGCCCGGCCGGAGCGGCGGCCGCGGGTTCAGCGACCGGGGCCGCGGGTTCAGCGACCGGGGCGAGCCCGGTGGCCGGCACGGGCTCGGCCCCGGGCACGGGAACGGCGGTCGGAGCGGGCCCGGCGATCGGGGCGGCGGGACCGGCAGCCGGCTCCGGGGGGTCGGGTGCGGCGATCGGATCGGCGGCCGGC
>JAABUS010006941.1_pt1 | contig 13348 bp, 10 predicted proteins | sample 5560161 | NCBI WGS metagenome assembly JAABUS01 (sample SAMN10711885, study PRJNA513376) | rock metagenome | isolation source: Antarctica rocks | place: Antarctica: Victoria Land, Trio Nunatak nord | collected 2016-01-04 | reverse complement strand
ATTCCACCGAGGTCTTCGTCTTCAGCACGCGTCTGACCCGGATTACCCGCGAGCTCCGTCGCCGAGACGTGGATGGGGCGATCGCGGAGGTCGTCAACGCCGTCCAGGACTGGTCGGGCGGAACGCGGATCGGCGAGGCGATCAAGACCTTCAACTACCTCTGGAGCCGTCGCGTTCTGCGGTCCGGGGCGACTGTTGTCGTCATCAGCGACGGATGGGACCGGGGCGATCCGCAATTGCTCGCCGACGAGATGGCCCGGCTCCAGCGCTCCTGCCGTCGCCTGATCTGGCTGAACCCGCTCCTTGGGTCCCCTGGCTACCAGCCGTTGACTCGCGGCATGAAGGCGGCGCTGCCGTATTGCGACTACTTCCTGCCCGTCCACAACATGCGCAGCCTGGAGGCGCTCTCGGCGCTCCTGACGTCGTTCGACGACGAGCCACCCCTTCGGCAGGCGCGGGGCAAGGCCGCCACGGTGCCGGGGCGATGATGCGCGATGCGAGGAGAGGTAGCCGATGACCGAACCCGAACCAACCATCCAGGAACGTCTCGCGGCCGCCGTCCGGGTCAACCGGCCCGCGGCGACCGCGACAGTCGTCAGCGGTCCCGGCGTCGGGTCGAAGCGTCTGATCCTGCTTCCGACTCCGGGAGTGGCCGACGAGCGGGCCGAGCCGTTCGGTTCGCTGGGAGCCGACGCCTGGGATCGGCAAGTGGACGATCTGGCCACTCGGCAGGTCGCCGGCGAACGGTCCGCCAGGGTCACGCTGGAAAGCGCCGGAGGTGAGACGCTCGACGTCTTCATCGAGGTGTTCCCGCAGCCGCCGACACTGCTCATCTTTGGCGCGGTTCACGTCGGCCAGGCACTCGCGACCCTGGCCAAGCAGCTAGGCTACTGGGTCGTCGTCACTGACGCTCGGGGAGCCCTCGCGACCCAGGAACGCTTCCCCGACGTCGATCGGATCATCGCGGCCTGGCCGGACGATGCCCTGGGCCAGGTCCCGGTCACCGAGACCACCGACATCGCGATCCTGACCCACGACCCGAAGTTCGACGAGCCCGCCATCATCGGTTCCCTCGCGACGCCGGCGCGCTACATCGGCGCCATCGGCAGCCGCAGCACCAACGAGGACCGGCGGCGGCGGCTCGCCGAGGCGGGGGTCGCCGCGGAGGATCTGTCACGACTCCACGGCCCGATCGGTCTCAACATCGGCGCGGAGTCTCCCGAGGAGATGGCGGTCGCGATCATGGCGGAGATCATCGCTGTTCGGCGCGGTCGTCCGGGCGGCAGCCTTCGGTCCGCGACCGGGCGCATCCGCAATGACGTGTAACGGCCGACCAGAACCCAGCGGTCGGTAGACGGGTCTACGGCGACGGTCCGCTGGGGCGTCGTTCCACGAGTGAAGCGGAGATAGCATGATGGTCGACGGTGCCGAGGCAGTCTGGGCGGTCGTCCTGGCGGCGGGCACGTCGAGCCGCCTCGGTCGACCCAAGCAGTTGCTCGATCTCGCCGGGGAGCCGGTCCTTGACCATGTCCTCCGCGCCGCCGCCATGTCTCGGGTGGCGGGAACGGTCCTGGTGCTTGGCGATCAGGCGGAGGTCATCGGATCGGTGATCGGCGACTTCGGCCAGATCACGATCGTTAATCCGGACTACTCGGAGGGGCAGAGCACATCCCTGCGGGCTGGCATCGCGGCGCTCCCCGCTACGGCGTCGGGTGCCCTAATCCTTCTTGGCGACCAGCCACTCGTCCCGACCTCGCTGATCGATCGCCTCGTCGATTGCTTCGAGACCTCCGGCGTCCGGGATCGTTTCGTGCAGACGCGATACGGCGGCGTCCCTGCGCCGCCGGTCCTGATCGGGCAGGGCTGGTTCGAGGCGGTGGAGAGGATCACCGGCGACCAGGGGGCCAGGGAGCTCATCAGCGAGCATCAGGATCTTGTCAGCGTCGTCGAGAGCGACCAGCATCGTCCCTTCGACATCGATACGGAGGAGGATTACCGCGCGCTACTGGCGCAAACGGCCTCCTCCAAACCGACCAGGGCGGTGAACATGGGCCCGAATCGGACGCCGTGATGCTCTGCCTTACCTGCTTCGGAAAGCCGACCCAAAACGTTCTCAACACTTTATGATTGGCAAGGACAGATGGCGGGCGGGCGCGGCAACCAGCGCAGACCCCATCGCCTGATCGTTGGACGGCTCCCGAAGATCGGCACTCGGTTCCGGCGCAACGTACGTGATTCAGGAGAGGGTTGATGGACAACGGACCTCGTGGCCCGATCATTGGGGGAATCACGGCGATCATCCTCGGGCTGGCGGCCGCCTTCTTCTGGTACTACCGGAACGGTAACGACTACTACAAGCCGGACTTCACGACGACGAGATACGTCTTCATCCTCGAACTCAACGCCTTCGAGATTACCCTCGTAGGTCTGGCACTGACACTTGGGGTCTATTCGGCGATCGGGTTGTTCTCCTACTTCCTCGACGGTCCAAGGGTTCATGTCGGACGGTCTGGTCCCCAGCTGACGGATGGGACCGCCGCGGCCCTGGGTATCTTCTCCATTCTGACGGCAATCTGTGCCGTCGTATTCGCGCTCGGCGTGGTACAGGAGTGGGGGCGCGAGGTGGTCGGCGTATCGATTGGTCTTGGGTTCGTCTTCGCGGCGTTCGTCCTTGGGTTCTTCAAGCAGGGCTACCTCGGGGAGGAAGGCCGCTTCGACGAGCGTGAAGACGGCATTCCCTGGTAGTTCGCTTGCTCACAGATGACCCATCAGCCCAGACGCTCGATGACCAGAACAGGAGCGCTCCAGAATGAGTTCGCCAAAGATGAGTCCAGAAGTCGCCCGTGACCGGCAGGAGCCGGCTGGGCTCGTCAGCCCCGTGGTCGGCCAAGTCACTCCCCTGACCCCTGAGCAGCAGAAGGCCATGGCGACGCGCCGGAAGTTCCTGCAACTTACCGTTGGCGGCAGTCTCGCCGTGATCGGCGTTGCATTCGCCTTCCCCGTTCTCGCTCTGAAGGCTCTCAATGTCTACTCTGACAGGGTGGCTGACGGCGATGTGATCGGAGATCCGGGCAGTGGTACGCCACTGGACACCGCGACCTTCGCCGTCAACACCGGTGCCTATGCCGGACTTGTTGGCAAGTCGTCCCAGGTGAAGCAGAACAAGCTCGAAATCGTCCGTATCGCCGAGACTGGGACCGCTGAGGATTTCCGGGCGTACAGTCAAATCTGCACCCACCTGGGATGCTCAGTCCTTCCCACCCTGAATGAGCAGCACAACATGCACTGCCCCTGTCATGGGAGTGTCTTCTCGTCTGAGGATGGAAGCGTCGTCAACGGGCCGGCCGCCCGTGCGCTTCCGTCCCTGCCGGTCTCCATGGACGATCAGGGTCGGCTCGTTGTCGCGGGTGCCTACAACGGCGAGGTCTAGGGGAGGTCAGCGATGTTTCGACGGGTCTTCAACCGGGTCGAGGCGGCCGGTAAGGTCGCGGTCAGTGAGACGGTGGGGCACGCCGGAGTAGCGCCCGGCCGTGTCTCGACGCCACGATCCACTGTGCGTACTCGGGAGAACGGGCACAGCGGCGATCTCTCCGACGTCCTCTCGGATCTCCGAAACGATTCTCGTCTCACGGCCAGGCAGCGGCGGGACAATCAGAGCTGGTTCGAGGAGCGCCTTGGAATCAGTGGGCTCAACAAGCACTACGGGCGCAAGGCCTTTCCAGTCCACAGCACCTACTTCTTCGGCGAGATCTCGACATTCGCGTTCCTGATCCTCATCATCACTGGCATCCTGCTGGCATTCGTCTATATCCCATCGGATACGATCGTCGGCTACGTTCCCAGCAGTGGCCCCGACGAGATCGCGCCGAATGGCTACCAGTACCCCCAGGCCTACGCCAGCATCCTTGCCATCGAGTCCAATACCGTGCTGGCGTTGCTACGCAATGTCCATCACTGGGCCTCCCATCTCTTCATCTTCGCGATCGTACTCCACACGTTCCGGATCTTCTTCCAGGGAACCTATCGCAAGCCGCGGGAGCTCAACTGGATCGTGGGCGTGGTCCTGCTCGTGCTCGCGATCGCCAACGCCTTCTTCGGCTACTCGCTTCCGTTCGATGCCTATTCCATCGCGGCGACAAGCATCGGCGTCAATCTGGCCCGCGCCGTCCCCTGGATTGGCGACTGGGCAGCTGCGCTGGTCTTCGGCGACTCGTCCTATCCAGCTGCGGGCAGTCTCGGTCGGCTCTATGCGCTTCACATCTTCGTCATTCCGCTGCTGCTCTCCGCTGCGATCGCCGCCCACCTGATCATCCTGGTGAAGACGAAGCACAGCCAGCCGTCATACGCCAAGAAGATCGCCGAGCCAGGACGGGTCCTTGGCGTCCCGCTGTTCCCCCAGCAGGCGGTCCTGGGGATCCAGCTCCTGTTCCTGACGCTTGGTGGGCTCTTCCTGCTCTCGTCCTTCGTGCCAATCCACACTGTCGAGGCCTATGGACCTCCGGGTTCAGTACTGGCTGAGGTCAAGCCAGAGTGGTACTTCATGTGGATCTACGGGTTGCTTCGGATTCTGCCATCGTTCAACCTCTTCGGCATCATCGATAACAACTTCGTCGCCGGATTGCTCTTCCCGGGGATCGCCTTCGGTCTCCTGGCCCTCGCGCCGTTCCTTGACCGGACCAACCGAGGCCGGGGTCTGCGGCGGGTCGAATACCAGGAGCCGCCCAGTCAGGCCCCGGTTCGCACGACGATCGGCGTCTTCTCGTTGGCGTATGTTTCGATCCTGTTCGTCGCCGCCTATTACGACCACCCGTTCTCCCTGACCATCGGGCAGACTTGGCTGATTACGCTCGGCGTTCCACTGATCCTCGCGATCGGGACCTACGCGCTGATGAAGGCCCGAGAGCCGAAGGGTATTGCCCGGTTTGATCCGCACGGCTACTACGACGAAGAGGATATGGCCGACGCCGAGCGCTCCGAGCGGCTCCCCCGTGCCGCGGACTAACGCTTGTGACCGTCTCTGGTGCGGTCGGTAACGGCAGATGGCGCTCTCGTTGGAGAGCGCCATTCGTCTTGTCCGAACCTAGACATGGCTCGCCTTTTTCGCGCGCTGTAACGCGTAGTACCGCGCGGCGGTCCCGGCCGGCTGGCTCACGTCGGCCCCTATCCAGAAGATGCGCCCCAGAACAGCGTTACAGCGCGGAGCGATACGGTTGCCCATCACCCAGGAACCGGCCGCATCGCTCGCAGATGCCCGGTTTGGAACGGCTTTCCAGCCCCGCGACCAATGTCGCTGAGCCATGCCCTTCAGGGCTGGATCGGGTCGCGGATCAGGCCAACCCTTCCGCCCCCCGCTGTAGCGTCTTGCGGCGATGGCCGCTGCGGTGGCCGGGCTCGCAAGCTTCGCCCCTACAGCCTGAACCTGTCCCGCGCGGCGACCATCGCCCCTACGATGCACGCCTGAGGTCACAACGAGACGGGTCGCCAACTGGTGGCGACCCGTTCCTGTGACCGCTCCCGATGGTTCGGTCGCTACCGGTCGAAGAGTCCCTCGTCTGTCATTCGACTGAGGGTAGCGTCGAATGCCTGGAGCGTCTTCTCGATGTCCTGATCGGTGTGGGCGACACTGGTCATGCCGCCGCCGCCGAACAGGTCGACACCGTTGACCAGCATCCCCTGGCCCAGCGTGATGGCGAGTCCATTCTTGCCGCCCGACTTGGCCCCGGAGAGATCGATCCCCAGCGGACGGCGAATGTCATCCTCGGTGTTGGTGCAATCGACGCCCAGCGCGAGATGGAACGTCGAACTCTCGCCCCAGGCAAAGCCGGGGACGCCGTGGCGGCGTAGCGTCTGGTTCATGCCGGTCCGGATCTTCGCCGCCTGCGCATCGCAGTACGTCTGGACCTCGGGATCGCTGACGAGATCGAGACAGGCGACGCCGGCGGCGGCTGACATCGGGTTCGCGTTGTAGGTGCCTGGGTGGCGAACGCGCCGGTTGGCGTTCCAGTCCGCGTCGTCCTTGAAAGCTAGCAGCTGCATGACCTCGAGTCGCCCGGCCACCGCGCCGCCGGGTAGACCGCCGGCGACGATCTTGGCCAGGGTCGTCAGGTCCGGCGTCACGCCGAACCGCGCCTGGGCGCCGCCCGGGGACCAGCGGAAGCCAGTGATGACTTCGTCGAAGATCATGAGCGTACCGTTCTCGGTCGTCGCGTCGCGGAGCTGCTGGAGGAACTCGTCGTCCGGCAGCGGCACCATCGACCATGAGCCACCGCTGGCCTCGAGGATGACGGCGGCAACATCGCCCTTCGCGAGCCGCTCTCGGACCACGGCGATGTCGGCCGGCAGGACGTCGACCGTATCGAGGACCTGCTCGGGAATCCCGGCGACGTGGTCGTCGGTCAGGCTGCGCTCGCCCTTCAGGAGGTAGTCGTTCCAGCCGTGGAAATGACCGGCGAACTTGACGATCTGCGTTCGGCCGGTCGCGGCCCGGGCCAGCCGGACCGCCAGCATCGTCGACTCGGTGCCGGAGCCAGTGAATTTCACCTGTTCGGCCGACGGGATCAGCTTGCGGATCCGGTCGGCCCACCGAACCTCACCGTCGTGGCCGGCGCCGAAGTGCGTGCCGAGCTCCAGTTGCTCACGGATCGCCGAGGCGACCAGCGGGTTGTTGTGCCCCAGGATCAGCGAACCGTGGCCGATCGCGTAGTCGATCAGCTCATGGCCGTCGACCGACCACTTGTGCGAGCCCTCGGCTCGTTCCACCGTGACCGGGAAGGGGCGGAAGTGCCGGCTGTCATGGGTGACACCACCGGGAATCAGCGTCTGGGCGCGCTCGTAGCGCACGCTGGAGATGGCGAAGTGTTCGGTGAACTCGCTGCCGATCGACTGCCGGGTTGCTGTCTGGACCATCTCGGTGGTGCCCTCCAGCGCGGCCGGGGCTCCCCGCCGGGTTCCCGATCGACGCTGCGTACGAACAGGTCAACGATTCACGAACTCGTCTGACTATAGGTTGCCGGGATGTCACTGTAAAGGAGAAAGAACCCGTCGATCGGGGTGCCCGCTGAACCATGCAGGGTGCTACGCGGATCGAACGATCTACCGCCTTCGCCACGGCGGGGAGTCGTTTACCGGTGACGAACAGCCTGACGATGAGCAGCAACCACCAGCCTTCGCACCCGGCGGGAGGTTGCCCCGGCCCGGTCGCTTCGCCGGACGCAATGGCTAGCGCACCGCATCCCATCCAGATGGGAAGGCTCTGGCATGACGAATGGTCGACGTAGTGGGCGTTCGATCTGGGACGGCCCGTATACTTCGGGCGATGCCTCCCCACGATCGACAGACCAGTCCCGTTCGCCAGCGTCCACGTCGCACCGTACTGGTCGCTGTCGATGGCGTGGACCGTGGTGTCGGCGATCACGGTCTCCTGGCCTACGGCGTTCCTGATGACCTGACCGACGATCTCCTCCCGGTCGGCCTGCTCGTCTGGGTGCCGCTGCGACGCTCCTACGCTCGCGGGGTCGTGGTGGAGACGACCAATGACGAGAGCTCGGGACCGTACTCGCTCCGGCCGCTGATCGGGATGGTCTCGCCCCGCCTCGTCCTGGACGAGCGACGGGTCGCGACCGGTCTGTGGCTGGCCCTGGAGACCATCACCTCACCGTACGCCGCGCTCGAACCATTCCTGCCCCCCGGCTACGGCCGCGACGCGGTTGCCGCGTACCGCCAGACCCCCGCCGCGACCGTCGCCGAAGGGTTGACCCCAACGCAACGGGCGGTCCTGGCAGCACTCTCCGATGGCGCTGTTCATCCGCTTCCGGACCTCCAGCGCCAGACCGGACGCAAATTGACGTCGGTCCTGGGTGATCTCCTGCAGGCGGATCTGATCGAATCGTTGCCGGTCCAACCGTCCGGGGAGTCGTCGAACCAGACCGACCGCTACCTGCGTCTCACCATCGACCAGGACCACGTTGGTCCGGCGATCGACGGTCTCCGATCCGAGCGGCAACGATCCCTCCTGGAGGAGATCGCCGGTCGCGCGGCCGATCTTGCGGACGACGATGATCCGTGGCTGCCAGCCGCGCCGCTCCTCAAGGACGGTGGCTGGCCATTGGCCGTCCTCCGAGCGCTGGAGGGCGCCGGCCTCGTCGCGCTCGTCGAACGACCGAAGCTGCCCTCGGCCTGGATCGAGGCGGGCACCCGAGACCGCCCGCCACCACTGACCGAGGAGCAGGCCGCCGTCTGGGCGCAGGTCGAGGCCGCCCTCGTCGCGCACGACCCGGTTCCGCGGCTCCTGCGCGGCGTCACAGGGAGCGGCAAGACCGAGATCTATCTGCGCGCCGTCGACTGGTGTCTTCGCAACGGCCGCGGCGCGATCGTCCTTGTGCCCGAGATCACCCTCGCGACCCAGGTTGTGCGCCGGTTCCGGACTCGCTTCCCCGGCCAGGTCGCCGTCCTGCATTCGTCCTTGCCCGCCGGCGAGCGGCTGACGTCCTGGAGGGCACTGGCCGATGGCCGAATCAGCGTCGTCGTCGGGGCCCGATCCGCCCTGTTCGCGCCGCTGCCGGACGTCGGGCTGATCGTGCTGGACGAGGAGCACGAGTCGGCCTACAAGCAGGACAGCGACCCGCGCTACCACGCCCGCGCTCTGGCCGAGGAGATCGGGCAACGGTACGGGGCCGTCGTCCTGCTTGGTTCGGCCACCCCGTCGATCGAGACGACGCACCGTGTTCAGGACGCGACGGCGGTCGGGCTATCGCTGACGAACCGGGTCCGTCCGGCCGCCATCGTCGGGGACGAAGCCGAGGCGCTGGAACTTCCCGCGGTCGAGATCGCCGACATGCGGCTGGAGCTGCACCGTGGCAACGCCGGGCTGCTCAGCGAGGTCCTCCGTGAGCGCCTGACGGAGACGCTCGCTCGCGGTGATCAGGCGTTGATTCTGCTTAACCGGCGCGGTATGGCGACGGTCGTCCTCTGCCAGGACTGCGGCCACCGCCTGATCTGCCCGCACTGCGACATTCCGCTCGTCTTCCACCAGGACCGCTCACTGTTGATCTGCCACCGCTGCGACTACCGGCAGCGGCCGCCCGGATCCTGCCCGGTTTGCTCTGGCCGCCTGACCTACTTCGGCGCCGGCACGCAGCGGGTCGAGACCGAGGTCGCCGCCATGTTCGATGGCGCCCGGGTCCTGCGCTGGGACCAGGACACCACGCGGCGGCGCGGGGCGCCGGAGGCCATGCTGCGGTCGGTCGAGGAGCGCCACGTCGACATCGTCGTCGGCACCCAGATGATCGCCAAGGGGCTGGATCTGCCGCACGTCACCACGGTCGGCGTCATCAACGCCGACTCGATCCTGCACCTGCCCGACTTCCGCTCGGCAGAGCGGACGTTCCAGCTCCTGACCCAGGTTGCCGGACGGGCGGGACGCCGCGGCGCCGGTACGGTCGTCATCCAGACCTACACGCCGCACCACTACGCCGTCCGTGCCGCCGCCAGCCACGACTACGACCAGTTCTACGCCGAGGAGATCGTCTTCCGCGACCAGAACTTTTATCCGCCGTTCACCCGGCTGGTCCGCTTCGCCTATCGCCATCGGGACGAGGCGAAGTGCGCGGCGGAGGCAGCCATCTACGCCCACATCCTCGTCCAGCACGTCCGCAATCATGGCCAGGTCGGCACCGCCGACATTCTGGGACCGACGCCCGCCTTCGCCGCCCGGATCCGGGATGAGTACCAGTGGCAGATCATCCTGCGGTCGCCGGAGATGGAGCCGCTGCTGCCACGGCTGCCGACCCGACCCGGCTGGGTCGTCGACGTCGACCCGATGAGCGTGCTGTGATCGGCTCTCATTGGTTCCCCTCCGTCGATGGGCGATACTTGATGGGCGGATATTGGAAGTCGGTCGCGGGTCGCGGCCACAGTGATGAACGAGAGCAATCGGAACGATGACACAGCTTGAGATCCGGCTCGAAGGGGATCCGGTCCTCCGCCAGAAGGCGACGAAGATCAACCGGGTGGATGACTCGATCCGGCGGCTCGCCAGCGACATGTGGGAAACACTCGACCTCGCCGAGGGCGTTGGGCTAGCCGCGCCCCAGGTTGGCGTCAGCCGGCGGTTGATCGTCGTCCACCTGCCCGCCGGGTACATCGAGGAGGACTCGCCGGAGGTCTCGCTTCGGCTGGTCAACCCGGAGATCGTCAAGTCGCGGGGCGAGGTCGTGGGGATGGAGGGTTGCCTCAGCATTCCCGGCTGGCAGGGCGGGGTCGAGCGGGCCGATCAGATTACGGTCAAGGCGATCGATCTCAACAACCGCGACGTCCGGATCAAGCTCGAGGGCTGGCCGGCCCGCGTCGTCCAGCACGAGATCGACCACCTGGACGGCATCCTCTACACCGACCGAATGCGTGACGAGGATTCGCTCTACCGGGTCGAGGAGCGGGAGGACGACGAGGATGCGGTCACGGCCGATGTCGGTGATGCAGCCATGGTTGACGAGGTGCGGGTCGCCGAACCGGTACGCTAGAGTGAGATGGCCTCTTGATCGGTCCGGCAGCGCTGGGCCACGATGATCGCATCGATCTCGTCCAGCGCGATGTCGAGCCGGTCGTCTTCGTTGAAGATGACATAATGAAAGGCCGCGGCGGCCGAGAGTTCCTGGGTAGCCGTGTTGAAGCGGCGCATGAGGGCCTCGGGGTCATCGGTCTTGCGGGCCCTGAGGCGGGCCATGAGTGCGGTCAGCGACTCGGGGGCGATGAAGATGAACGTCGCGCCCGGCAGGAGTCGACGGATCGTCGCGGCGCCCTGGACGTCGACCTTGACGATCACGTCCTGTCCGCGCTCCAGCGCCTCGCGGATACCCCATTTGGGGACGCCGTAGCGCAGCCCGTAGACATTCGCCGCCTCGAGGAACTCCTGCTGCTCTTCCCGGTCGGAGAATGTCTCCGGCTCGAGGAAGTAGTAATGGACGCCGTCGATCTCGCCCGGACGGCGCTGACGGGTGGTCGCGGTCACGGCGAAGTGGATCTCGGGGTAGCGGGGCCGGAGCCGCTCGATGACCGAGTCCTTGCCGACACCGGACGGTCCGCTGATGACGTAGACGTGCGGCCGGCGCCGCGACCGCAGGTTCGCGATGATCTCGTCCGCTCGCTCGCTCAACGTGGTCGACATCCTGCTGCGTTCTCCCGCATCCCGTTGCCCTGACCCTCGGCGTTCGCCGGGTGCGAGCCGTTTCACTGCCGGAGGTTTAGACCGTGTACGACGTCCTGACGCTGGCCGCGATCGTCGACGAGATGAATGCGACCGCAATCAACGCCCGGATCCAGAAGGTCGGCCTCGTCGACCGGCTGACCTTCGGCGCCGAACTCTACACGCCCGGCCGGCGTCGCTGGCTGGTAGCCAGCGCCGACAGCGAGCGGGCCCGGCTCCACCTGGCCAGTGCCACCGAATCGCTCGATCCCGAGCTGATCACGCCGTTCGGCCTGCTGCTGCGGAAGTACGTCCGGGGCAGCATCCTGATCGGGGTGGAGCAGGAGCCGCTGGAGCGAATCGTTCGGCTGAGTATAGCCAAGCGCCTGCCGCCACTCAACGGCACGCGCCGCCGGACGGGCGCGGCCCTCGCGGCGGAGCCGGAGCCGGAGGCGGACGAGGACGGCGAGTCCCTCAAGCTCGACGAGGATTCCGTCCTCGACGAGCTCGACCGCGATGACATCACCCACATGCAGATCATCATCGAAGTGATGGGTCGCCATTCCAACATCATGCTGGTCGACAACTACGGTTTGATCATGGATGCGGTCAAGCACGTCACACCGGCCATGAGTCGCGTCCGTCAGATCCGGCCGCGGCTGCCCTACACGCTGCCTCCGGCAATGGACCGGCCCGACCCACGCCGCCTGACCGCGGCGGCCACGACGGAGATGGTGGCGGCGGCGAAGCCCAGGGACGAGATCGCCCGCCTGCTCGTCAGCCGGCTCCGCGCCGTCAGCCCGCAGATCGCGCGGGAAGCCGTCTTCCGGGCGACCGGCGACATGGCGACCGGCGCCGGACAGCCGGACCTGGATCTGGCCGGCCTGGCTCGTGAGGTCCGGGGGCTCTACGAGCCGCTCCTGACGTCGGTCTGGGAGCCATTCGTCTACCGTCAGGACGAGGCGGTCGTCGCCTTCAGCCCGTTTCCGCTGCATAGCTTGGAAGCCTCGTCCGAGGTCGAATCGATGTCATCGATGTCGGAGGCTGCTCGGCTGGGAGACGACGCGAAGTCGGAGGGCGCGCCGGTCAGCCACTCCCAGCGGCGCGAGCGCATGCTGGCCACCATCGCGGCCGCCCGTGATCGCGTCGATGCCCGCCTGGCGTCCCTCGAGGCGCAGGAGATGAAGGCTGTCGAAGCCGAGCGGCTGCGTGAACAGGGTGAACTGATCTACGCCTATCTGTGGCAGATCACGCCGGGAGATTCGACGCTCGACGTCGACGGTCAGACCATCGCCCTTGACCCTGGCCTGTCGGCCAAGGACAACGCCGCCGAGTACTTCCAGCGTTACCGCAAGGCGCAGGGTGCGAGCCGGCAACTGCCTGAGCTCGAGGAGCAGGCGACCCAGCAGCTCGCCTACCTCGAGCAGCTGGCGACGATGGTTCGGCAGGCGCCGGGCTTCCTCGAGCTGGAGGGCCTCGCCAACGAGTGGGATGGCGTCGCCGAGCAGTTCGGTGCACGGCCGTCGGTCCAGGGCCGCGGTCGCGCACTACCCAGGAGTTCCGCCCGGGCCGACCGCCGGCCAAAGGCGATGTACGACGACCAGGGGCATGCCATCTACATCGGACGGAGTGGGCGCCAGAACGACGCCGTGACGTTCGACGTCGCCGGGGCCGACGACACCTGGCTCCATGCGCGGGGCGTCCCGGGAAGTCATGTCGTGATCAAATGGCGGACGCCGATGCCGGAGGAGGACGAGCGCACCATCGCGCTGGCGGCCTCACTCGCCGCCTGGTACAGCGGCTCGCGGAACAGCGGCTCGGTCGAAGTCGACGTGACGCGCCGCCGCCACGTCCGCAAGATCAAGGGAACCGGACCGGGGATGGTCACCTACCGGCAGGAGCGGACGATCTCGGTTCCACCGCGCGACGAGACGGCATTGAAGACGTCATTGACGGTTCCGGCGAGATAGGCTGGTACCGCACCATATCGCTCAGGGAAAGAGCAAACGGCCCGGACGAACCACCGGCCGGGCCGTTTGCGTCTACTCTCGTCCTTGGGAACTACGCTTCGGTCGGGACGGGGCCACGGGTCGTCTCACCCCGCACCAGGACGCGAGCTAGGACGATTCCGACTTCGTAGAGCAGGACAAGGGGCAGCGCCACCAGCGC
>JAABUS010006940.1_pt1 | contig 13348 bp, 7 predicted proteins | sample 5560161 | NCBI WGS metagenome assembly JAABUS01 (sample SAMN10711885, study PRJNA513376) | rock metagenome | isolation source: Antarctica rocks | place: Antarctica: Victoria Land, Trio Nunatak nord | collected 2016-01-04 | reverse complement strand
AGATCTGCAAGCGCTGCCTCAATTGAAGCCATATTGAATTTGTAATTGATTTTTGAAGAAAGATGAAAGTAGTAAAGTGGGGTGTGCACGGGACCGGAACGTGCATCGGGCCGGGAATACTCCTAGTTGTTACTTTCTTGACCAATCGGATTGACGGGCTGAAGATTCAGTAATCATATATATTAGATGCCCGTTTCACTCTTCGACATTGCGCCATAAAGCAAGACTCGTCGAATTGGGCAAGTACTTTGTTTGCGAAGAGAGTATGGTTAGGCTGTTCTATCAATGACTTCGGGATACAGTCTGAGGGGATTAGGTGGTGTAGAGACCTAGTCGACTGTCGAAGTCTTGGTCAACTCGTAGACACTAGAGTACGGCTATCAGCTGTCAAGATTGCATTAGCACTTCAACTCGCCGGATAACGTCGCGTGATGAATTCTGTTACTGTTGGGTGTAGGAGACACGATTTCGATATTCTGAGAGACTTTTAGCAGTGGACTGGTAACCCCACACACCGAATAACCATTTTTCGCCGCGCGACGTGGTTGTTGCGACTGTTGGCCGTAGACTACGTGGTTTGGGTACATGGTATGCTCATTAGCTTGTGGTGTGTGTGGTGTGGTTTGTAGGCAATTCTTGAAGTCTGGCCTGGCAAGGAGAGTATATTACTTCTGTTGATCGATGAGGACATAGCATGGAGGGATTAGCCTGCCGCACTGTTTGATGTTGTTTGGCATGCTTGGATGCGAAAGATTTTCAGAAGTGGTGGAGAGGTCTTAGAGATCAGCGATACAGCAGACATCCGGTCGGTACTGTGGCAGTCAAGAGTAGTGTCCTTCCACTCAGTAGCGTGACCTGGTTGTGAGGAGTAGATGTCGCTCAGCTTTTGCGCAGGTGATAGTGGTTGAGACATGCTAGTATTGACCTATGGTGTGGATAATTACAGTTCGGAGGAAGTGTTGAACGGAGTCGATGAGTGCGGCAGTAGCTTTGTCGATTCTCGCTTGCATCCTACAGGTTAGAGACATCGGTTGGTTCTGCCAGCAAAGGTCTTGCGCTTATGCGTTGTCAATCCTCCATTAGTATTTGTAGATCATGTTGCACGGTTGCACTGGTCTCAACGGTTTGGTTTCCCCAGATAAAGCTTTTCTGTATCCCCGGTGGTCCCCATATGAATTCGCCGGCCCCGCCCTCATGTTGCGTTCCAGCGGCCCGGTTGCTTCTATCGTCCCATGATGTACTGTATTCATCTCTTTCCGCCATCACTCCTGTTCTAGGCTTGATCATCTTATCTGATAAAGCATTCTCCGTGTGCCTGCTCTTGGTTTCGATGTGAGACCACGAGGTGTACCAGCTGCGGTAGAGGTCAGAGATCGTTGGAGTAAATTGAGAATGTTTGGCTATTTTCCTTGCATGCGGGATTATTCAAGGCCGAGGCTAGGACGAACATCGACGGATTGCAAGCAAACTTCGAAGAGTTGAAGATTGTCTAGAGATGTGAGTGTTCGAGACTGATTGCTAAAGAACTCGGCTGGGAACAAAAATTTGCATGTCTTTTTAGATGGTATCTTCGCCATCGAAATCCAGGGAAACAATCGATCAGAAGCGAAGGTAAGCTGCTGCTTGAAGTGGAAAGTTGACCGAACACGATAAGCTGCGGTAGATAAGACTAGCCAGGTTTACCTGAAAGCCCTAACCCTAGTGGCTCCATTCTGGTTCTCCATACGTAGAGTCTCAATGCAGGTTTAGGATGATACATTCCGAAGCAACAAGCGTTGAATGATGTGATGAAAGTAATCGAGGCGTGAGGATTCCCATCTTTAGTAAAGTAATGTTTTAACCAACAACTCATTTGGCGACTCTATCTGAACCACTATGCACTCGAACTCGTAGCAGGCAGTCACTTCACTCTAGAAAGAGCTGCCATGCGATTGAGAAGCCTAGAACACACATGTACAAATAACAGCGTCGACATCTAGTGCTGAACGAGTGGCCTGTTCAGTGAATCAATTACCTTAATATTGTTGTGCGCTAAGGTAGGTAGATAACGTGCATCTTGCTGGCACGCATGCTGGATTTAGTTTAGCTAAGTAGTGTATTTGAACGTCACTGTTCTGATGGATGGAGACATGTTCACCGGTGTCGCGGGAACACCTTTGAGACTGTTCTATATCTCTGTGTCTTAGGAACCTTGCTCGCTGGGGGACCAAGGGGCGAGATAGGTATGGAGATTCCAACACACACTACAAGTGAGTAACATGATGGAGATTTAGTATGCACGCTGTACGTACCGAATAAGACCTAGAAGATTAAGGGAAATAATATAATAATATTAAGACTTTTCTGAAGAAGAACAATGGCTGGCGAGACCGATAGCAACGAGCACGACCACTCGTGATAATACCCTGTTGCATGCTGCCCATGATGCAAAGCTGCATGTGGCATATATATGGTGAACCGGAGATGCTGACCATTCAATGATGATATTTGAGGCTTGCCTTGCTCGATCTGAGTTTAAAGGACATCGTCTTAATTTGAAGCTCAGAGCTCGGACCTTTCTAATGAGCATTATCAACATTTTGAGGTACAATGTTCGATCTAGACATCCCGAAGTTGCTGCGCCATAGTTCTGTGGTTAGACGTCTGTAACAACAATGATCAAAGCACATATACATTTTAATCTTTCATGATTCTCGTACCATAGCATTGATTAGTACAACATCTTTCTCACCGGTCAGAGAATGACTGGAAGATCACACCATCAGAATTGAACTTTCAAATCATTCTAAGATATCTTTGATCATACAGGTAATAGGCGAGAAATATCATTTCCTGTCGGTTGGTCGGAATTGATTGAGCATGAATAGCTTGATCGAACGAAGCTAAGCTGCCGCGGGAACAGACGTACCTTCAATGAGCAAGAGAATCGAAGAAGAAAACTCTCGCAGTATGAGTCAACGGTCTTTAATTGTCCAAGGTTAATGAGACTATACGAATACAATGAGATGTTGTATAGTTTATAAGGGCGGGTTATAGACTTGATCAGTGCAAGCCTTCTAAACATTTTCGTGTGATGCAAGTCTTAGTAAGTACTTCTCTTAGATGTATGCTTAAGGATTCTAAGAGAAGTCAGTTGAGGCTCGCGAAATAGCAGATATTCAGAGTTGTAGCGATAATGATATTGCTGCTCCAGTGCTCCGATTGAGCAGAAAACCGTCTGAAGGGCCTTATATAGCAGTATTCGATAGAGATGTATCCACCTATGTTCACAAGATAGTCTCAAGGCGGCCTGAATTCAAGATGATCAGAGCCCTGTAAGATATAGTGGTCATTCGATGTGACTTATCAATTAATCACATCGAGGGTGTTAAACAGTTTCATGTTGTTAACACTTCGACATCTTTTTGCTGGTCTTGAACATTCAACGTACAACAACGAGGCTGAAGCCTCGGAACCAATCGGACGGTACTTGACAGAACAGGCCTGGCCAAAACAGAGAGAAGACCTTATCTTGGCATTTCACCATCGTACAATTCTTCGCCTCGTACAGACCTTTTCTGCCGTGACTGAATGAAAGTCCCGCACACACACTTCATTGCTGAGGCTCAAGCTGTTGACAAGGGATTTCCTATCCGAAGGAAACACGCTCCCGATGTATGCGTTCCACATTTGGGCCAGGGTGAGGTGATACCATAGCTTGTCTTAAGCGTAGATCGTTTCCCATTCTAACCGATGGGGTTCAAGAAAGTCTAGAAGGTAGTTTTCATGTCGTGCCCTACGCGACTCTTTTCCATAGCGTTATGAAAAGGCTCTGGTATATATCTCCTGCTCGCTCTCTTCTTCAGAGCTATTCTGCGTATGAAATCGAAGGAACCCTGTCATTGTTGCCGCGATCGTATGTGCGTTGCGATAGAGTAATGGTGAGGTCTAATCCTAGTACCTGAGGCGGAAGAGCTTGGAAGTTGTGGATTTCGATGTCGCTTCGATGCTGTTCAAGAAGACAGAGGGACTCTTTGACGCGCTGATCATGTGAAAAAAGTGCACATAGCGCTCTGAGCTAACGTTAGTCTTGCCAATAAGTGATGTCTAGGTAAAAAGAAGGAACGCACCTGATCTGTGTTGCTGAAGAATTGTTAGCAAGAAACATTTTTGAACGAGCAAAACAGATATTACGACCAGTAAAGTGAAGTGCCAACCACTCTTCAATAAGACATCGACAAGTCATTCAGATGGCTGAGCATTACCATATTCATTTGATTAACAGGGCCATGTACGAAGTAAACATGAACACGACATCTCGTGATCTTGAAGGGTGAGGAATATACTCGATGCCGGCAGTTCCGACGTCGAAAGACTTCGAAAGTTTACAAAAGTACAGCTCACCCTCGGTCAACCCAAGGCAGCATGTATTTACGCGAGTTCATCAAGTGTCGATCGTGATTAAGCAACAAGAGAAATAGAACCAACTCGACTGCAATGTCTGTGAAGAAGCCTTGCTGAATACACACTGCAAGTAAGATGAGATGTGAAATTCTAAAAAAACCCTCTCTAGCTCTTCACTGAAGCTTGTTACTGCTACTGCAAGTTGGGAAGCTTACCTCCTGAAGCTGAGAAATGGAAAGGATGTCGATGTCATGTGTATGAGTAAGACGAGATTTCTGCTACGCATTGTGGGGCTTGCTACGAAAATGAAGGCCTCTTGGGCCATCGGATAATCGATCTCGATTAACGTAATGAGACTTCAGACCATATGTGGTAAGTATTTCATGACCTGCTTGCGTATTGACAACGGCAACAGGTTCTTTAAGTGAACACACACTAACATCGTATAGAGTGTGCCACAGACAACGGAAATTGTCTATTTTCATGTTGAGAAACCTTAAGGTTAAAGTAATTTCCGTTGAACAGAACCGCGCTTATTCTGCATACTTTACCCTAGAACCCTAATTAAAGTAGTCACTTTGCCGACTGTGCTTGCCATATTATTACGGTGTTGTTTTCCCCCGCATTGTTCAACTTGGCTGCTCTGACCTTCAACGAACTTTGATCGTCTTTTCTAGCAAATTGTGTCCTCAGTCCCCATTCCTCCACACTATTTTTGTCGCCTTTCATCATTTTTTTCTGGCTGCTGGAGCTGCATAACATGGTAGTTGTAGAGGGCTTGAGGAAGCGTCGCTCGAGCGCCGGGATTTGCTTTCGATTCCTGATAACACCGTTTGTAGATCTCCTCGGTTGCAAAGACTCGATTGGGGCTAGACGGGCAGGACAGAGCGAGGAATGGAGTCCGGACTCTGAGATATCGAACGCCTGCTCGATGGCTGGTTGTTCGCGCAGATAATGTGCATTCTCCTTCAAGGAGTTGGCAGTTCGCTTGTGTATGGCGAAGAGTACCGGGCGCGTATGGCAGGTTGAGCTTATCAGTTCTAAAATTTTTAGTGATCAGCTCCGCAGTATCTTATGCACTCCATCTCAAGATTTCATCGAGTCAACCTAGCCATTTTATCCCGCTGAAGACTGGTCAGTTGAGCCTTCTCTCCTTCGAAAGGGATTCTGTGCCTCACATTTGACGTTTGACGTCCAGATTTCCCTGCTAGGATTGTGTGCGGTTAAACTAGGCGCTTCCGAAGAAGAAAGGTACAGGGCTGCAATTGAACATGGAGTAACTCTACCAGTCCAAAGAAGAAGACCCCAGTACATCTCTAACGCCTTTTGGCTTCGTTGTCGATCACATTCCGCAGCTAAAGAGGCTACCAAGAATGTATTAGCGGAAATAGGATACCTTGTGCACTACCGCGCTCCAGGCGTGATAGTTCCCAAATCCATGTAGCAAGCTCCTGCAGAGCGCCAACGCAGAGCGCCAAAGCTAAGGTATCCGACCATGCATCAGATGTCAGCCGACGTCTGGGGCACGATATTGCTCGATCGTTGGATTCGCCTAGGTCAATGAGTAGACTCGAGTTTCATCCGTATTCTTGGAATATGTATATGTAGGAAATAAAGGAGAGTGCTAGAGAGAGCTTTGGTAAGTCGCGATTATGTAACATAACGGGAAAGAGCACTTGAGACCATGCCATAAAGCCACGATCTCCAACATTACTGTGTGAGTGCACAGTAGAGGAACTCAGGATCGAGCGGACAGCTTGTTGGTATTGACTTGACAATACCAAAATGTTCAAAGTTACTAACATGGGAAATTCGATTTCAATAGAGAGTAAACCGTCAGGAGAGTTTTCGATGGAAGGATGTCGGGATATCGGTCTAGCAGCGAGCAGCTCGATCTTCATTTCAAAGAGGCAAATCGGGAAGCCAGAAGCCTACACTCAAGATCATTATAGTCGCCTCAGCAAATGCAGGATCCTGTTGTTGCGTTCAATACCTTGCACGAACTTACTTGCTCGATTTGGGTGCTTTGGCAAAGGCTGCCCAAACCCTCAGTACCCACAACATGTCCGCCCTAGAGAGTACAGTTGAAACTAGCACCAGGCTTGATGTGGCACGGGACTACCCGCCATTCTCCATCGCTGATTACCAGAATGTAACCCTCATTGTTTCCGTGTGTAAAGAAATCACTCAATCATTACCGATCTTCCTGAACTCTAACTTCGATAAAAGCTTGTGGCCGGAACGTCGAGTCCACATTCTTCACAAACATATGTACTGCCATGCAATTTTTTGTTGAATGCGTTTATGCGGGCGATTGGGGTCCGATCTACTTAGTAGAACCGCCTCATCTGTGCTAAATGCTTAAGCTACTGTATTGATAAGTGTGTCTCGAAGATAAGACAAGGGCGAGAATGAAGACCATACAACGAAATATCTGGAGATCGATGTGTGCGGATCGTCTCGACGCTTTGTGTGGGTATTGGGACACTTGGTTCTCGAATAAGGTATAGTTAGTGCAATCTATAGAGGCTCTTGGTTTCTGTGACATATCTTCTTTGTTGAGTAAGCTCTGTTTCGAAGCATGCCAGAGTTGAGAGGGTTACGTCAAGCCATTAACGGAAATAGATCTCCTATGCCATAGTCACCGACCTCTGCTATCTCATGCCTCTCTTTTGCACGGTCGAATCATCCTCGTCTTGCCGCAAGATAAATAATTACCAAGTATAAGCCATACCGAGTGAGTGGCCAGACTTGTGGCGGTGAAAACGGACAGGCCGCCCAGGTTTTTAAAAAAGGAAATTTGCCAACTATGCCGCCGTCAGCGTCCTATCAGGGGCCGTAGCCTGATGGAAACACATACCAGGAAGTTTATTCGCTGACTTGCAAAGGTGAGTGACAGAAGAGATGGCCCTGCTTCGCTAAATTGTCTAGTCATTCTGAATGGGGTATCCGTAAGATTTCTGGGTACGGAGGCTGACGTGTGGATCAAAATAGCATGGCCAAGGACTTACTACTTTATAGAGGCGCTTCAAGCCTAGACTAGTATAATAGTCCTGTCCTGGCAATTATAGATCGCACATCCCTTCGTTATCGCAGACTCCAACGCCCCTGCCACGGCTTGGTGGAAGCAGACCGTAGATGCTACCATCGGTGCCCAGTTGTTTCAACAGTAATCTTCCTAGAAAGGGTAGGCTCGCGGGCTACTCGAACTGTATTGTATATTGTGAGAAGCCAGTCCTTCTGCTGTCCAGATACAGGGCAAAGGTGGAGAGAGCCCAAAGCCTGCCTGGATACTGCCTTCTTGCTTGGTCTCTGGCTATTTGTTTGCGCAGGGGTTTACTGCCCTAGCTATGGGCTGTCTATTGTCCCATTTGCCACGCTGTTCAGTGTAGGGTCGAGAAGAGTTGGTCAAGGACGTCGAAATGGCCGAGACTTGAAGGATGCTCTTGCATAGGCAGAGCTTTTGTTAAGAGATACCTAGGGCGCGATGGCTCTTCCAAAGATTCGGTGAATATGCACTAGAATGGCCATGAAGATACCGTTGTCCGTGCTCACTATGTACTCCGAAATTGTTTGCCACCAACGTTGAGATCGGCGGCGGTTGGAGTTTTGTTGCAGATAGGGAGAGATGTTGGTAAGCAAAACCAAGGTGTGGTCTATATGTCGCGTCGTTTCGTCTACGGTCAGTTCGAGTCTCGACATTGCTGTCGATGGTTGCAAGGAGCTTTGGAGGAGTTGCTGTGAAGCTGATGAGATCAGATAGATGCTAGGCGCCCAAGTCAAAGTAGTTTAAGCAGCATCTAAATTCGATCCTCGTCACGGAGGGGAAGGTACGGTGCTTGAGCTGTTTTGAGGAAAACTAGAGGCTCGTCGAAGGGTTGGATGAGGCTGTTGCCAGCAACTGCAATGGTCCACAACGGACCTCACACTCTCCTCTCCCGACACGTCTATCACTGCAAAAGGCCCACCATCTGACTTCTCTGCGCGAAATGATCATTTGCGTCGAGGGTTTGGATGTCTGCTATTGTCGCGAAGGCATGAAGTGTAGGAGAAAACTTCCGATACCTTAGGAAGAGCAAGACTTCTTTTCGTTGTTGACAAGGCTGATCGATACGGGGCTATGATTGGGCAAAACCTGGACGCAAATATCTCACTATGACGCAGGAAACCTCCTTATCCTGCAGCTGCAACGTCCAGGCCAGCAACCCACTGCCGCCCCTATTACATGCCCAATCTTACTAGGAGCATATGCAAGGAGGCAGGCGATGGGGGTTGTCCTGCTTATAACCCGTTCTCAAAGGACCATGGAATATGCGCCTTGTATTGGGCAGAGCCTCGGTTGCCGAGGGTTAGGGTTTTTGTGACAGCGTTTCTATCTGCTTGCTCGGGGTCTCTCTTTCGGAAGGTACCTTATAATACATATTCCAGATTCTACACGATATTTTGCTCGAGGTAACAAAGACAGGGGGTACAATCAACATACAGGCCAGTTTCCCGTTGACGATATATCAATTATAAAGTTGCCCACTAGCAAAAACCGATCAAATCAAATGTACCTCATGTTGACGTTTTGACGATCAACATGTCTTGCCTTAGGGCAACTCTCAAAGAAGAAGAACTAGAACTCTTCGGGACGGATCAGTGCATTACGGTCTTAGTGTTGAAGGAAAGACTTGGCTACCCGGGGTAAGGCACGACCGGCGAATACCCTAAGGCACTCCTTCTACAACAGCGCAAACCTTCCTTTATGATCTTCTCCATGGCAGGACACTCTCAATTCTCTCCCTGACAATAATCATCTAGGTATCCATCATTTATCTATGCTCGGACCGTCCCGCATCAGACTGCAATGCACGTCTCCACAGAAACAAGTCCGCTGAAGTGGCAACTTGAGGCCCGGAGATTTTCAACCGCTCATCTTCCTTCCAGCACTGTCTATGTGGGCCAGATCCGAAACGATGAAGCTCAATGCGGATAGCCCTGCATGTATGCGAAGTGTCAGTCATTGGCACTGAATTATGACTTCCAGCTTTGGCGGCAAGCGCATAGACGACCTCAGGTGTCCAGGGTGCTCAAGGGATCTATCTTAAATTACCCTTGCACATGGGCCTCCTGTCTTTGCTCCGGAGACGCATGGCGCAATCCGTGCCGGAAGCAAAACATCCTAGAGAGCACATCATATCCAATTAAGACGGGTCCTTTCGACCAGAGCAACCAGACAACAACATGTCACATTTACCGCGTTTCGAAGGCCAAGTCATTAGGAGCGATTGCTAATTGCCTACTCTTACCCTGAGGGACGGTGAGACGGTAACTCCACGCCACGCAATCAGAATGAGTACGAAAATAGCACATCGGGTCTATTCTGACATGCTGGCTGGTTCTATCACAATGACAGCTTTTTTTTTGGACCTTTGCTCGCGCGATGCCTGTTGAAAGTCTCCCTTGCCTGCATAATGGGTTGACAACGGCGAACCCGCCATGGTTCTCCACATGCAGAAAGTCGGAGTACAATAACCGGCTTTGCCGAGACAACGATTGGCCGCTTGTTGTACCCCGACTTTCTGCAATCACTGGTGTGACAAGATTCGCTACTGACATAACTTCCTTGTGACCTGGTCAGGTCTCCTGGTTTTGATCCATCGAATACCGTGTATCTCAGAATATTGTGACTGGTTATATCCAGCCATTAGAACCCATGCTCAAAGGCCACACAAACGATCTTGAGCCAAAAAACGGTGAATTCTGCTGTGGACTCTATAGGAGTCAAGGATTGTGCCTACACGCATCGGTCACTTTTCCCAAGCAACCTATGCATCGCTTACTTCGCTCCATTCAATGATATGTTATCTCTCACTTGCTTAGGAGCAACAAAATGCCGGCATCAACTACGAGAGTGGATTGTCGCACACGCGATTGAGAAAGCTCTATCTTGATAGATAACCGACAAGGCAGCGCTTGTTACTCTTTGGTATCCCGTACGCTTCTAACATATCATATACACATGGAATCCAAAATGCACTCCAACACCCCTTCGGATGGTTCAGTTGTTGTTCAGGGCCAAAATTCCAGTCCTTCTCTTCACCAGATAACATGCTTCGACACACTCTCGTCCAATGCCCTCCTCTCAAGTTGTTTCCTTCAGTGCTCTGCTTCAAGTACCAGGAATACCGATATCCACGCCCATCCTATACTCCAATATCTCGACTCTACTATCCAGGATACCTCTACGTATCTATCCCTGTCCGACTAGTGTCCGTGGTCTACCGCTGATGCTTTTCATCCAGAATGCAACAGGTCCATGGTCAGCCACTCACTCTTCCACCAAACCACCAAGCACGCAAGCACTCATGGCTGAGGTCAGCTTACAGGAGGCTAAGTGACCGGCAGCTACAGTAGCAGCAGTAGCAGCAGTAAAACCTCCAATCGGTCTGCCGGTACCGCTTTATACAACTGCAGTGTCGCAAGGGGATGGAGCGGCGGTTCCAACCCTGCAGCCCTGATGGATTGCAAAATGTCTCGGCCAAGCCCCAGCAATACCGATAGTCTCGAGTCGAGCGCTGGATATACAACATCAGGAGCGGAACTCGATCATGCCCTCACAGACCAAAGAGCCTGGTTAGGGTCCTCGATGGCATTTCCTGGTAGTAGTATTTCTCTGTCGCAGGCATAAGAGGAACACTGTATCGCTTTATCTTTCCTTGTATAAAAGGTTGAAGCTTTCGGTCTACAATAGCAAACAAACCCGTTTTTGCCAAGCTCTACAATTCCACCACATCCATCCCACCACCGCTCTCTCCGCTCCTCCAACTGCCACAACGATGCTTCATACCCTCAACAGTCCCCGCACCCCCCCCAGCCACCCCCCCCCTACTCCCCCGCTCTTTCCTATTGCTAGGCCCTTAACCCCCATCAAAATCCAAATCTCACAAACCCAATTCACAAACAGCTCGACAGCAGAAGTCGCGAGAGACCTCTGCTATACTCGGGAATTCGAACGTATGATTTGTATAGCTGAGATCGCTGTTAATACCGTCGGATGTTAGGCAATGGTTGTAATGTAAGGGGAGATAGTGATTCCAACGGGCTCGACTTCTTTTCTGAGCGCCGGGGGCAGAACGAGGAAGATTTCGGGGGCGGAAGGGGTATCAATCAAGAAGGAGGGGATGGATACCAGTAGCGAAAGCGAAAGCGAAAAGGAAAGGCATGGCTAAAAGCAGCTGGAGACAGATGATGCCCCCAAATCACATCACCAAATCAACGATTCAACTATATCCCAACCCCAGTATAAAAATCGCGCCACCCAAGCAAACCCTGTTGGAAATAGGGGAGATGGTAATCTCCGCCTTCATAGGGCTGATAGGGCTGGGGCCCGCTAGTAGAGTTTTACCTGCTCGCTCCTAGATAGACTCCTATCAAGCTTCAACCTACATACCAAAATGCCTCATATGACCTCGTCCTCCAACAGATTATGAGCCCGGGTTAGCGCAAGCTGCCTAAGTTGTTGTTCCGTTCCTGAGTACGGTTAAATCATCGTCCATGTCCCATCGTCGTCATCAATCGAAAGCCTCTACGCGATGGAGCCAATCAGAATTCAGAAACACCGTGAATATGTATGTGCCTTCGATGAAGGGAAGCGATGCAGTCGAGTCAGGTTCACGTAGCCGGTGGTTACTGAGCCGAGTCAGTCATCGTGCATCAGTTATATCCGGATGAGCCGGAAACGAGCCAGAAACGACGCAGAAACGAGGTTCATCCTGAATGAATCAGATTAAGCCGTGAATTAATGTCTTCGAAGCGAGGGTAGCGATGAATTCAAATGAAAACCGTGAATAGATCTCTGAGGAGGGCAAACGATATATAAAAGCTGAAAATCGTGAATAGATCTTTGCGAAGAATAAACGATATATAAAAGTCAAGAGACTTGAAAGTCATCCGTCAGAATTCAAGAGCTAGAAAGCTTCAAAGCCGAAGTTTGAAAGCCACAGAAAGCTAGAAAGTCGAAAGAACTGTCAGAATTCAAGAGCTAGGAAGCTTCAGAGCCGAAATTTCAAAAAGCCACGTCAGATGACATAGGAGCTTGAAAGTTTCGGAATATACTGCTTCGTGTTAGCAGCCGGGAAAGCCTGATCAGCGTCATGCTATTGCTTCGTGTAGGAGCGGAGGGGGCTGAAAAGCTTCAAAAAGGGGAGCTTGAAGGTCCGAATTTTGACCCATGGAGGCTCCGATTCCCCAGGGGGAGTGTTGGAAATAGGGGAGTTGGTAACCTCCGCATCATAGGGCTGGTAGGGCTGGGGCCCGCCGGTAGAGTTTTCACCTTCCACCTCCTAGATAGCCTCCTAACAGCAACAACCAAAATATCAATATGCCCCCATACGCCCTCGTATGCCAACAAATCCCCCCTCTTCCAAGTTCACCAACAGGCCCTCCCCTTGCTAAACCCCCATCCGAGAACCCCACCCCTCCTCTTCCCTCCCCGTTTAGAGACTCCCGCGCCCGTACCAGGACCAGCGCATAACAATATCGATTTACTGGGAGATGGTTATGGTGATGGTTATGGTGATGGCGATGGCGATGTAAAGGCGTCTAGCAGAGAAGGAGGAAACGTAGGCCCCGGGAGGGTGAGAGCGAAACAGTTGTGTAAGAGATAAGGTGGTGGTTGAAGCGGTGGGGGCGAATTGTCAGTGGAGTTTGGCGTTGAGATTTCGGTGAGATATATATTGAGCTTGACTTAGGGTTAAGCCCAGGGTAAGGTGAGATAAGCGAGGATCTAGCCCTAGGCGCTTGATTGCGCACGTGATCGTTTTCCTCTCGAAGGGAAAGGGGTGAGGTTTTGCGGGCTGGAGCTTTTGGAGGGGAGAATAGGGATGGGGTGGGGTTTCTGGGTAGGGTTGTGTTGGATGAGGGGATTAGCGGGGTTTGGGGAGGGTGGGGTGGGAGGTTAGGGCGGGGAGGCGGAGTGGAG
>JAABUS010006939.1_pt1 | contig 13349 bp, 9 predicted proteins | sample 5560161 | NCBI WGS metagenome assembly JAABUS01 (sample SAMN10711885, study PRJNA513376) | rock metagenome | isolation source: Antarctica rocks | place: Antarctica: Victoria Land, Trio Nunatak nord | collected 2016-01-04 | reverse complement strand
TTAACAATGCCCGTTACGATATGCGCAAGCTACAGGGGAAAAAATTTGTGCAGAAGATAAAAGGCAAACAAAAGTATCAGGCAACAAGACAAGGGATACAAATCATGTCAGCGGCATTATGTGTATGGAAACAGGAATTAAAACCACTTTTAACAATAGTGAACAAAAATAATATTGATGAACAAGCCAAAGAGCTGACTTTAGTGGAGACTCATTTTTTAAACGCAAAAAGGGAAATAAACACCATATCTAACCTCTATGGCATTAAAATCGCAAGCTAAAAAAGTGACAACTTGTTGTACTGTTTTTTGCAGTTAGCGTCTATTGATAGCTGTAAGATTAATTTATACTTATCATAAAAATTAAAAAGGGAAGAAATAATTTTAATTATTTTTGTAGGTAATATAAACAAAATAACGGCATATTCAGAAGGCCTTAAATTTTTTAAAAATTCATGATAAAAAGCTTTACTGGTTTATTTATTCTATCTATATTATTTCCGCTTTCTAATAAATTATATGCACAACCGGGAAAAGATTCTTATAGTCCTTACCGTCAGTCAATTACAGGAACAGAAATAAAATTTAAGATGGTGCCGGTGAATGGCGGAAGTTTTATAATGGGAAGTGATGCAAAAGAAAAAGGCAGAAAACCGGATGAAGGCCCTGCAAAGGAAGTTTCAGTATCTTCATTCTGGATGGGCGCTTATGAAGTAACTTATGATGAATATGATGCTTTTTTCAAGGACGAAGCTTTTACAAGAAACCAGACTGCGGATGCTGTTACAAGGCCGAGCCCTCCTTACATAGACCTTACTTTAGGAATGGGCAAACAAGGCGGATTTCCCGCTAACAGTATGTCGCAGTATGGCGCTTTGATGTATTGCCGGTGGTTATATAAAAAGACAGGCATTTTTTACCGTCTGCCTACAGAAGCAGAGTGGGAATATGCATGCAGGGCAGGAAGCAAGACAGCCTATCCTTTCGGAAATGATACAGCAGGATTGAGCAATTATGCATGGTATAAAAATAGCAGTGATAATAAATATCATAAGACGGGTCTTAAATTGCCTAATAAATTTGGATTATATGACATAATGGGAAATGTTGCTGAATGGACGTTGGATCAGTACGACGAGAATTATTTTAATACAATACAACCAGCATCGAAAGACCCGTTAATTAAGCCTGCTGCCCGTCATCCACGCACCTTGAAAGGAGGTAATTACCAGGATGCAGCAGCAGAACTTCGGAGTGCAAGCCGTTTAAAATCTAACCTTGATTGGAACCGCAGGGATCCGCAAATACCGAGAAGCAGGTGGTGGAATGCCGATGCTCCTTTTATAGGTTTTCGTGTAGTAAGGCCGGCAGTTAAACCGTCTGAAGAAGAAATAAACAAATTTTTTGCTCTTTATATAGATAATTATTAAAAGTCCTTTCTTAAAAACACACATTTTCTAACGCAAAATTGTAATATGAATAAAGAAAACAGTAATCAATCGAGAAGAGAATTTGTTAAGCAGACTTCGCTGGCGGCGGGAGGAGTACTTGCTGCGCCCATTCTTTCGAAAGCCAATTATTTTTCCGGCGCTTCCGACGTAATTAAAATAGCGATGGTCGGATGCGGAGGCAGAGGTACGGGCGCTATAGTACAAGCATTAAGCACCAAACAAAATGTACAACTGGTAGCTATGGCAGATGCCTTTCGCGACCGCTTAGACAGCAGCTATAAAAACATAGGAGAAGCCTTAAAAGAAAGCGGGTCAGATAAAAGACTCCAGGTAAAAGAAGAAAATAAATTTGTAGGTTTTGATGCCTATAAGAAAGCTATTCCCCTCGCAGATGTTGTGATATTAGCGACACCTCCGGGTTTCCGCCCAATACACTTTGAAGAAGCTATAAGGCTGAATAAACATGTATTTATGGAGAAACCTGTAGCTACAGACCCGGCAGGTATACAAAAAGTATTGCAGGTAGCAGAAGAGGCAAAAAGAAAAAAGCTAAATGTAGTCGTAGGTCTCCAACGCCGCTACCAGACTTCTTACCGTGAACTAATGAAGCGTATTAAAGATGGTGCAATCGGAGATATCGTGGCTGCACAGGCTTATTGGAATAATGACGGAGTTTGGGTTAACCCCCGCAAACCCGGCATGACAGAAATGGAGTACCAAATGCGGAACTGGTATTATTTTGTATGGTTATGTGGAGATCATATTACCGAACAGCATATTCATAACATAGATGTCATCAACTGGGCACTGGACAGCTACCCCGTAAGTGCACAGGGAATGGGAGGACGTGAAGTACGAAAAGGAAAAGATTATGGTGAAATTTTTGATCATCATTATGTAGAATTTCAATACGGCGACGGCACTCTTTTAAACAGCCAGTGCAGGCATATAAAAGGAACCATGAGCAAGGTAGATGAGTTAATAGTTGGTACAAAGGGGAAAATATTTTTTGATGACGCCCGTATCACTGATCTTAAAGGCAAACTGATATACCAGTTCGATAAGAAAACCGAGAACCAGCCATACCAGGCAGAACATGATGAACTTTTTGCTGCCATTGCAAATGGACAATATAAGTTTTGGGATGCTGAACGCGGTGCCAAAAGCACTATGACCTCTATCCTCGGCAGGATGGCGACCTACTCTGGACAGGTCATTGACTGGGACAAAGCCATCAATTCAGGAATTGACTTACACCCTTCAGTATACGCTTGGGATGCTAAATTGCCAAATATGCCAAACAGCGAAGGATTATATGCCGTTGCCGTTCCGGGTGTGACAAAGTATGATGTAGCGATTAAATAAAATATTTTTTTCATTTACAAAAAACCATAGCTCAAATCTTTGAGTTATGGTTTTTATTTTTGTGAAATTTATATAACATTCTTGGGGATAAGAAATTCTATACGTTACACCGTTACACCGCATAATACTTAGCTGGACGGACGCTTGCTGCTAACATGTCGGGTATTTCTACAGTAGCGAAAGTCCGTTTTCGGTCAGCCTAAATTTAGTATAATAGATGAATAGAATTACAATTGCTCAACATTTATCCGTCAGCCTCTATTGCAGAAATACCGATGTTAGCAGCATACCTTATGTAAGGGCGTGTTACCTAAAGCGCTGTGTCAACCTGTAACGCGAAACTGCCAACTTAGGGAAAAGCACACTCTTAAAGCAAGTTAACTTTGTGTACAGGTTTTGTGTGCCTGCTTTATGTGTGTGCTTTTGTGCTTCGGCTTTGTCTCGTAGATTTTGTCGATAAGTTTAGCCATGGTAGTTTCAAAAGAGTTTTTATTGCTAACTTCACAAGACCAAATAGTTATAATTCTCCATCCGTCCGTTTCCAGTTCAAGTTTCACTCGCTCATCTCTATCTATATTACTTTGAATTTTAGTATTCCAAAACTCAATATTTGTTGTTGGTCTGGCTGCCTTTTTGCAGTTTGAATGTCCATGCCAAAAGCAGCCGTGAAAAAATATAACAACTTTGTATTTTGGCAATAAAATATCAGGTTTACCGGGAAGGATTTTTACATTTTTACGAAAACGGATGCCCTTTATAAAAAGATAAGACCTTATTTTCTTTTCCGGTTTAGTTTCTTTACCCGAAATAGAAGACATTATCTGACTTCGTTTAGCCTTTGTATAAATATCTGCCAAGTGTAATTTGCTTAAATATTCATAGATTCATATCGCTCTATAAATTCTTGATGATAACTTAAGGCTGCGGATAACAATGCTTTGGTCTAAAATATACTGTGCCACTTGTTTTATATGAATCAGCCTTTAGTTTTACTTCATCAGAATCTGCTAATTTCTTGCCGATAATGTAGCAATATACATTTGTTCCGTATTCATTGCTTAAACGACTTCTTATGAAAGAAACATAACTTAATGCTTGGTCAAGCTCTTTGCTACCGATAACTTTCTCCGGTCTTTTCAGCTCTATAATGAAAAAGCTGTCACTAAAATGATGACACAGAAAATCAATTCGTTTGTCAGAATCATCTGGCAAACTATCATCTTTGAAGTTTTCCTTTAGAAGCTTTGAATAAGTTACTTCATCTTTAAAATTTAAAAGCCGAGGGTCTAATAACCAAGAAAATTTTACAAGAAAATCATGCATTATAGGGACTTCCTTTGCATTTTCCTTAATATGTTTTTCAAAGCTTTTTATTGTCTTTACTCTTACGATTGATAGTTTATAAAATTCTCTTGCTTCAATCAACTTCCACTCTTTGAAGAAATTAAGTAGCTTTTCGGCTCCTACGTCACTTTCACTTATTTCGGAAGCTAATTCTTTGAAAGCTTCATAATAAAATGAATCTTTTACAAAGGAAATCAATTCTCCTGCTTTGGTTGCTTCAATACCGCCGTGGTTGATTATACTATTAACGAGTTTTTCTGCCAACTTTCTTTCATGTAACGGTAGCTCTTTCATCCAACTATTAATAGCTACTCCGGTTACTGATTCTACCTCTTTTATTTTATTTCGTTTCTTTACCTCTTTTACTTCGTTGAAAAATGCTCGATAAACAGGTTCTAAATAATTTTTTAAAGCAGTTGTTTCTTCATATTCCCAATTCAACGATCGTCTATTTGTAGAAATTACCTCTTTGTCCCATAAGTCAATAAAATCTATGTCCAACCAACCTGTTATGTACTTATAATCATGACTTGAGGAATTCACATCCAAAAAACTATAATCATTAACCAACTTTCCACGGGAAAACAAAGCAATTCCATTGATTCTTGTACTGACAACTTCTTTAGCAGCAACCAACTTGCCTTTCACTTGCAACTCAAACTCGTAATCTAATTTTTGCAATTTTTTTTGGAAAATCCCACGAGTGTTCAACCTCAATGAACTTATAGCGTAATTCATTTTTTACTATGATTGGCTCGCTTTCGTTATTATGATATATTTCAACTTTAAAATCACTTTCATTAAATACAGCCATGTCTTTAGCTAATGAATAAGCAATATCGTCTGGTGAAAATCCTGTCTTGCGAGTAATTCTTGTAAGAATAATTGTAGTACCATGTCCTTCTTCGGTTTGTTCATTAGCTGTAATTACTTCCGGTTTATAGTTTCGATTTTCTTTCCCCTCTTCTTTGAGTTTTTCCCAATCCAATGCAAACGAGTTTTTCAAACCGCCCCGTATGGTTTTTACCACAATGTGGTGCGAAATACCAAAAAAAGAAAGTTTGCCAATACCTTTTTTGCCGATTACATATCTTTCTCCAGATTCTGACTTTTGCCCCGTATCGCTTGCTCGCCTATTTCTACCTATTTTTAAAAACTTAGGGTTTAAATGCTCATACGTCATGCCATGACCGTTATCAGAAATTATGATTTGTTTTTCTCCTTCGTCAATAAGGTGAATTTTTACATAATGGGCATCAGCATCATAAGCATTGGAAACCAACTCTGCAATTACAGGCAGTAAAGTAGAATACATTTGAATTCCCAAATGTTCAATTGTACCTGGGTCAAATTGCATTTCAAGCTCTTGAATATTATCAGCCATTGTTTCTAGAGTTAATGATTGCTTGAGCTATGCGTTTAGATAATTCCGGTGGAACGGCATTACCAATTATTCGTGCGGCAGAAGCTAAACTGTTTGAGTAAAATCTATAATCTTGATCGAAAGTTTGTAAAGTTGCTCCTTCTCGAAGTGAAATTCCTCTGTTTTGTTCAGGATGAGCAAATCTACCATTAGTGATGCTTAAAAATTTTGTAGTTATGGTAGGTCCCGGTTTATCCCAATACATTCTTCCATAAACATCTTGGAAACAATCATCTTTTCCTTCGTAAGCAGGAATCTGTAAATCGGTATGACTCCAAGCTATTCTTGTGCCTCCATCATGCGGTGTAAATTCAAGCCTCTTTTGATTGTTAGGTGAAATACCTGCTGTTGTATGTAAAAAATCAGTTTCATCCTTATGCCCGGCGGGAATTGGTGCAAAAATTATTGGGTCTCCAATAAAATCTCTAACAGTCGGTAATTTGCTTTTATCGGGGTGCGGAAAATTAATGTTTTTAACTACCCTTGAGGCAATGAGCAAAAACCTTCTTCTTGTTTGCGGGACACCATAGTAAATAGCATTAATTACATCATATTTATAAGTATAGCTTTCTTTGTCCAAGAATTCCAAAAATGGTTTCAACGGACTTTCTTCAAGTCGATTTAATATACCTGGTACATTTTCAATCACGATATAACCGGGTTTAAAATGCTTAACGAACTTTTGAAAGTCAATGAGTAAGTTTTTTGATTCTTCGGATTTCGCTTTTATTGTTTTGATATTGCTCCAATATTGACATGGACTACAGCCGATAAACACTAAATTATCGTCATTCAGTTTTATTTCAAGTTCAGATTTTAGTTTTTTAAAAGTTAGCTTTTTAATATCAGAATGGATAAATTTTGAGCAAGGGTTATTTTTTGTATAAGTCGCTTCACATTCGGCATCGATATCAATTCCTCCTAAAACCTTTATACCCGCTTTACAAAAGCCGGCGGTCATACCGCCTCCGGAGCAAAAAAAGTCGACTGCTTTTAATTGGTATTTTGATGTTATTGTTGTCTTGCCCATTTAATCTTGCTAAGATAATTACTAATGTGTTTAATTTTGAAGGTGTGCATGAAGCGTGGGTAAATTTTGGCTCTTTTGCAAGGGTTGGCCTCTGTGTCAGGCTCTGTGTGCTCCGCAAATGTGCCAAAATGTGCATTAACTGTTAGATGTTGCCCTATATTCTATGAATAGCAGAGCGGTTGTGAAAGGGTTGTTGCTAACTCTTTAATTCCTGTCATAACAATATAAATAACATTATTGATAATCAAACCCTTTACTTTCGCTTTTTCTGATTGTTGTTTCGTAAAGCATGATTTAATAGATTTTTAATATGTTCATACCAATTACAAGAAATAAGTAAAATATTAATCTTGGCTCCACTGCCATGAAGCGATACAGCTTGAGCTTCAAATTACGTTGCCCCGTTTTTGCCAACAAAATACTTATTCCAATAAAAGATTTGCAAGAACATTAATTACTCCGGCATCCCCACCAACGGAAGCAAAACGTGAAATGAAGTTCCCTTTCCTTCTACGGTATTAAACCATATTCGTCCGTTAGCTTTTTCAACAATCCCTTTGCACATAGCGAGCCCGAGACCGGTGCCTGAAGTTTTGGTCGTAAAGTTTGGAGTAAATATTTTTTGATCCATTTCTGCAGATATGCCACAACCTTCATCTGTAACAGTGATATGCAATTTATTGGCGTCATTTATTTGATCTATAATAATGGGAATAGATGATTTTTCATCAGAAGCTTCAATTGCATTTTGAAAAAGATTGGTAAAAAGACGGTTTATTTGCGTTCTGTCAGCACTTATCAGGGCGGCTTGCTGTGAGCGGTTATAAATGATATTGAGCCTTGTATTTGCGCTATATAAATTAATAAGCAAACGTAGTACTTCGTTTACATCAAACACTTCAACCTGCACATTGCCTATATTGGCAAACTGCGAAAAATCGGAAGCTATTTTTGCGAGCTGGTCTATTTGCTCAACCAGGGTTGATGATACTTGCCGTGAAAGCGTTTCTACGTTTGGATTTTTATCCTGAATAGCTCTTTGAAGATATTGTATGCTCAGCTTCATAGGAGTTAAGGGATTTTTTATTTCATGAGCAACCTGTCTTGCCATCTCGCGCCATGCTCCTTCCCTTTCGCTTTTTGCCAATGCCTGCGCACTTTCATCAAGCTTCTTAACCATCTTATTATATTCTTTTATCAATGCACCTATTTCATCATTTGTATTCCAGACAATTTCTTCATTAGCCCTGCCCAGATTTATATCTCTCATTTTACTTACAATAAGTGTGAATGAGCTGGTTATGCGGTTGGTTAATAATACGGAAATAGCTCCTGCAATAACAAATATAAAAGCATTCAAACAAATAAGTGTAACAAGAAAATTAGATATTTCCTGGTTGAGCTCTTTTTGTGTATTGAGATAAGGAATATTAAGGTAAGCATAGGGTTCGCCTAATTCATCTTTTATTGGTATATATATACTTAAAAAGGAAAAGAGGCTGACATTTTCATCCTGTATAACTTCGATATTGTTATTATAATGAAGCCGGTAAAAGGCTTTTGGCTCCATCATCTGACTCAAGATTTGTTTTTTGTACAGGTAAGGTAGGGTAGATACTTTCAGGTTACCATTGAGATCGTAGAAATTAGCGTCTAAACTGTGTATTTCTGAAATTTCTTTTATCGTTGTCTCTAACCAACTGCTTTCACTTGCTTCGGAGTTTTTCAGAACATCGTCAAAAATTGAATGACTTGCTATTTGATTTTGCACCTCATTAGCCATGATTTCTATGGCTTTTACCAGCCTGTCGCGGTTGGTCTGGTTAAACCTGCTTATATAAAAAGAAATGGTTGCAATACCTATTACCAAAAAAGAAAATAAACTAAGAAAAATAATGGCGCCTTGTATTTGTGAACGAAGGTCTAATCTCAGTTCTTTTTTAATGTCCTTCAGCCGGAATTTATATTCGATTAATAAATGCCCGACCTGGAACAATATGACTATAAAAAGAAACGAACCAAATAAATACGCAAACAAGGTAACTCCTTCAAAAAAAACAGAACCGCTTCTTACAATGATAACAAGCTTATTGTTGCCTGCATTGTACCACAAAGCGCTTTTACCATTAATCTTTGTTTCATAAAATTCCTGTTTGGGGTAATCATCTTTTGGAATACGCGACTTAAAATCAAAATCACCGTAGTTATTAATAATTTTGTCTTTGTTATAAACTGCGTAAGCATAATTCACATTTAAATCTTTTGCTACATCTTCAACCTGTTTAAATAATTCCGGATATAATGCTTCACTTTTATATTTTTTCAGCTCGGCAATTACAAAAAAATAGCCTTGTATATTTCCCCTCGTATCCCTTATATCTTTTTTGTACAGATAACTAAATTCATTCAACTCATTTTCATAATAATATAAATCGGGGTTAGAGGTAATTTTGCTCCGGTTTTCTATAATGCTGCTGACAGCACCGTAAGAAACTGAGTCATCATTGTACAAGGAATGATAGTATTTGTCATAAGTATATAACCTCGTATCATACTTATTAAGGTAACCTGAAAAATTTTCGTTGATAAGGCTGTCTTTTATTGTCTTATTAGTCATCTCATTTTTGAACCGCCTGAAATTATTTGATAAAAAATCATTATTGATATTAGTTATTCCTATGCTCATTAAAGTTTCAGCAGAGGGGTCAGCCTGCACCGCTAACTTTTCTGCAGCCCGCTTACGCTGCGCAAATTCTACATACCTGTTCTGATAAATTATGAGGGCTGAAATACTGATTGCGAAAAAAATAATCCATATTAAAAAGAAAGAAGACCGCAAAATGGGAATATAAATATCTTCCTTTCTGAATTCCATCATAAGAATATATACCAACAGCCACAAAAGAACTATAACATTACTTAAAGATGACACACTTTTAAGAGTCATTGTTAAATAAATTAATCCTGCAGTGGCAATAATAATATAGCGGGCATAATTTGGAACATCGGCAGACTTATAAATAAACAATAAAGCAATATGGCTCAAATGAAAAAACGTAAGAATAATAAAGCATAGAATAATAAAACTTAACAGCGAATAAATTGTCAGACTGAAAAAATTAGTTACATCAAAGGATATCTTGGAGTCAATAATCAAACTTCTTATAACGCCTGCAGAAGAAAATGAAAGAACAATTAAAAAGACACATAAAATAACGGTGATCCACCATCCCTTATTTCCTTTAATATCAGGTACATTTTTTAAAGTGTTTATAGCAACGAATTTTACAAAACTTATCACCCAGAACAATAGTATAACGTTGATAAGGAGGTCGCCTAATGAAGGATGTAATTTATTTGAGGCGTAAATAGCAGGATCAAACAAGGGGAGATTTCGAAATTCAAAAGGGAACGGGAAATAATAACTCAGCAGCCGGAATATAAGAACAGGAACTGCAAGCGCAATTAATCCTTTTACCCAGCCTTTTGTCTGTACCGTTTCCAATGCAGCAGTATTTATAAAAATCAATACAAAAATGACAGATAAAATGCGAAAGGTAAGCGACCATGCACCAGGACTTGTGTCTGGTACTCTTTTCTTTTCCTTTAAACCAAACAGTGGTTTGCCATCACCGTTTTTAACATAAAACTTAGCGTTAGCTGAAGCTATCTGATATCGTTCTCCAATATTTTGATCGGCAGGAAATCCTGATTGTAAATAAATGTTTTTAAAAAAATAATTCCAGTAGATAGGGATAAGAGCGACGGTTACAACCTGTTTATCTTTAAGATAAAGTGTCTTTTTAATAAACTCAAATTCCCCGTTTGAGTATACAGAATAGTATTTCCCATCAGGTTTTTCAAGATCTCTGCTTTCAGGAAGAACTTTATTATTGTTCCAAAATTGAAGGGATAAATTTCCCTGATTACTGCTGGCATAGGCAAAAAGTCCTACATCTTCGCCTGTATATTGCAGCGCTGTTTGCGGTTCTTTATTATTGATTATAATTTTATTAAGAGCCGCAGAGTCAGCAGTAAAAATTTCAAATTTTTGTTCTCCTTTTTGTATGAATACTTCTAACTGTTTCTGAACTCTGACAGGAGAAGATGCATAAAACCAATAATTTGAGAAAATAAATGAAATCAAATACAGTAACGCAGCTACAATCAACAGGTAACCGTTTTTATAAAAAACACTTTTAATCGTATTTCTCACCGTTATCTTTTATGTTTAATCTCATTCCAAAGTTCATCCATTTCGGCAAGCGACATTTCCGACAACGACTTCATTCGCCGTGAAGCCTCTTCTTCCATTAATGTAAAACGGAAAATAAATTTTTTGTTTGTTTTTTCTAAAACACCTTCGGCATCGATTCTCAAAAACCGTGCGTAATTTATAAGGCTAAAAAGAACATCTCCAAATTCTTCTTCCGTATGTTCTGTGTCATTTTGTGCTACAGCTTCATGCAGTTCCTGTATTTCTTCTTCTACCTTTTTCCATACGTCTTCTTTGTTTTTCCATTCGAAACCTACCTGTTTTGCTTTCTCCTGTATACGGGTTGCTTTTACTACAGCAGGTAAAGATTTTGGTACGCCGCTCAATACAGATTTTTTTCCTTCTTCCATTTTAATCTGCTCCCAGTTTTTTTTTACATCTTCATCATCATTCACTTTTACATTGCCATATATATGCGGGTGCCTTCTTATTAGTTTTTCACTTATTCCTTCCATTACTTCTTCAAGGGTAAACTTTTGTTGTTCAGTTGCGATTTTTGCATAAAAAATAATATGCAGCAGTATATCTCCTAACTCTTCTTCTATGCCTTTCCAGTCATTATTGGAAATCGCATCGGTTAATTCATAAGTTTCTTCAATCGTCAATGGTCTTAATGTTTCTATGGTTTGCTTTTTATCCCACGGACATTTTTCTCTCAGATCATCCATTATTGATACCAGCCTTGTAAAACTCTTTTCTAAAGACATAGTTTAATTTATAAATTAAATACAGATAAAACTAAAAACACAATAAACAGCAGCGACATCACTGCCGATGACATTATAAGCAAGAGTAAATATTTTACAATAGTTTTCAATCGACTCTGGTCATAAAAATTTCTCAAAGATTTATATTGATACCACACAAGATAAATTACCAGGGGAACTGTAAAATGCCGCAGCCAGTGGAAGTATTGAAATTGCTGTACTTGAGACAGGCTCAAAGTTATAAAAAGTAATATAAACGTGGCGCAATATAAATGCACTGCATAGATGACATGATCAACATAATAGGTATTCTGTTTTCTGAAATAAAGCAGTTTTAACAACACCGCAAACAAAGGAAGTGACACAAAAAACAACTGCGGAAATGAGTGACGAAATTTTTCAAAGAGGGTTTTAAAAAATTCATTACCACCCTCACTATATTTTGATTGCAACTGCAAGCTTTTTTTAATAGCTCTTTTTGTAAACCAATTGTCCTGGTCTTTAGCGGTCAACGTTTTTTGAAAAGAGTCATACTGAGCAACGTCGCTATACTCGCTGAAAGGCATTGAAATTCTTTTTATTTTCAGGTAGTTCAGCCCGGAAAGATTTGCAGTGTCTTTTGAAAGTTTTTCTTTGTCCTGCTGCAATAATTTCAAATTGTTTTCCCAGGTTTTCCTTATAAACCGAGGATTATCTTTATCTTTTAAATTTGATTGCAGATCGTCTATCTCTTCTTCTATTTTTGATTCAATTTCCCGGTATGTTGGCTGTTGTGCTTCTTTTTTAGTTGTTTCAAAAGAGGGATGAACTATTGCGAAAAAAAAGAGAAAGAAGAAAGCAGAAACAAATACATACATTTTTATAGGGTTCAGGTAACGACTCCTTCTTCCTATTATATATTCTCTTGATAAAAATCCCGGTTTTAAAAGTAAATATTTTACTGTGGTGAAAAATTTTCCATCGAAGTGAGTGATGTCATATACGAAGTGAGTAACGAGATGCCAGAAAGTTTCTTTAGGCTCAATATTTTCCTGGCCGCACAGATGACAATACTGTCCATGCACAACAGCGCCACAATTCAAACAGTTGTTTTGGTTTCTTTCAACAAAATGAGACACGTGTTAAAATTTGAATAAAAATACATACAAAGGTAGACTTCCGGGGTATGATAAGCAGCAATGTTTTTTCCTTAACATAAGAGCCGTTATTTTTGAAAGTTGCAAATGTCACTCATGAAAAAATTCCTGTTATCTGTTATAATTATTTTAGCACTTATACATGCAGATGCACAATATTATTATTCAGATATTATCGGAACAAAACAAACCAATCAACAGTACAGATTGCTTCGGGCTTTTCAGTATAAACGAATTAATGCTTCCAGTTATGAAGGTGCCCAGCCTTCGAAAGATTTTCTTTTAGAGCAAATTATTACAGATGATGGCCGAAAAATCATTACTCACTCGGCTGCCGCAGGTAATATGGAGTCTTATTTTACTAGCAACTTTCAAAATAATAAGGTAAACAAAACTGTTGACAGCGGCAACAATTCTATTAATACTGTTATATACGAATATGACAATACCGGCAAAGTGGTTTCTACAAGTGCAACCAGCAAAGATTTTGATGGGACTTTTATAAATGAAGAAAAACATATATGGAGCTATAATGAAAAAGGATTACCAGAGAAAATGTTTAAGATAAAAAATAAGACAGATACAACCTTGGTCACTTTTATTTATGACGACGATAAT
>JAABUS010006938.1_pt1 | contig 13353 bp, 11 predicted proteins | sample 5560161 | NCBI WGS metagenome assembly JAABUS01 (sample SAMN10711885, study PRJNA513376) | rock metagenome | isolation source: Antarctica rocks | place: Antarctica: Victoria Land, Trio Nunatak nord | collected 2016-01-04 | reverse complement strand
GCGGCACCCGGCAACGAGCCTTGCGGCGTCTCTTGTCCCGGCGACACCTGGATCTCCGACGACGGTTCGTCGCGGCCGTTGACGCCCACCGGCACGGGCACGGGCGGGAGGTCCGACGGGATCCGGGTGTCGGAACCCGTCCACGCCGGCCGCTCGGGGCGTATCTGCAGGTCGGTGAACAGCTCCGCGAGGCCGGCCCGGCCGATGGTCTCGCGCTCGAGCAGCTCGGTGACGAGCGTGTCGAGCACCTGGCGGTTCTGGACGAGGATGTCGAACGCCTCCTGGTGGGCGTTCGTCAGCAGTTTGTTGATCTCCTCGTCGACGATCCCAGCGACCTCTTCGGAGTAGTTGCGGGTGTGCCCGAAGTCGCGACCGAGGAACGGCTCGGCGTTCTCCTCGCCGAGCTTGACCGCGCCCAGCCGCTCGCTCATGCCGTAGCTCATCACCATGGCCCGGGCAACCTTCGTGGCCTTCTCGATGTCGTTGGACGAGCCGGTGGTCGGGTCGTGGAAGATCAGCTGCTCAGCAGCCAGTCCACCGAGGGCGTACGCCAGCTGGTTGAGGAGCTCGTTGCGCGACACCGAGGACTTGTCGCTGTCGGGCAGCACCTGGGTGTAGCCGAGCGCACGGCCACGCGGCAGGATCGTGATCTTGGTGACCGGGTCGGTGCCCGGCAGTGCCGCCGCGACCAGGGCGTGACCGCCCTCGTGGTAGGCCGTCATCAGCTTCTCCTGCTCGCTCATCAGGTGCGAGTGGCGCTGCGGTCCCATGCTGACCCGGTCGATCGCCTCGTCGAGGAGGTGCTCGTCGATCAGCTTCTTGTCCTGGCGGGCGGTGAGCAGGGCCGCCTCGTTGAGCACGTTGGCGAGGTCGGCGCCGGTGAACCCCGGCGTACGACGCGCCACCGCGAACAGGTCGACGTCGGTGGCGATCGGCTTTCCGCGGGAGTGGACCTGCAAGATCTTGTGCCGGCCGTCCATGTTGGGAGCCGAGACGCCGACCATCCGGTCGAAGCGGCCGGGACGCAGCAGTGCGGGGTCGAGCACATCGGGACGGTTGGTGGCCGCGATCAAGATGACCCCTCCCCGCACGTCGAAGCCGTCCATCTCGACGAGCAGCTGGTTCAGTGTCTGCTCGCGCTCGTCGTGCCCGCCGCCCATACCGGCACCACGGTGCCGACCGACGGCGTCGATCTCGTCGATGAACACGATGGCGGGGGCGTTCTCCTTGGCCTGCTCGAAGAGGTCGCGGACACGCGAGGCACCCACACCGACGAACATCTCGACGAAGTCGGAGCCGGAGATCGAGTAGAACGGGACGTTCGCCTCGCCCGCGACGGCACGTGCCAGCAGGGTCTTACCGGTACCCGGGGGCCCGTAGAGCAGCACACCCTTGGGGATCTTGGCGCCGACCGCCTGGAACTTCGCCGGCTGCTGGAGGAACTCCTTGATCTCGTGCAGCTCTTCGATGGCCTCGTCGACGCCGGCCACGTCGGAGAACGTCGTCTTCGGCGTGTCCTTGCTGACGATCTTCGCCTTGGACTTGCCGAACTGCATGACTCGCCCGCCGCCGCCTTGCAGGCTGTTCATCATGAAGAACAAGAACAAGACGATGAGCAGGATCGGCAAGAAGCTGGTGACCAACGTCCAGAACAGGCTGGGCTGAGGCACCTCGACGTCGTACGTGTCAGCAATGTCGCCATTGTCGACCCCGGTCTGCACCAGCCGGGCGAGCCGAGGGCCCTGCGCCAGTAGCCACTGTGCGGTGACCTTGTCACCGTTCTCGAGGGTCGCCTCGATGGTCTGGTCACCGTCGACGAGCACGACGCTCTTGACGTCGCCGGACTGGAGGGTGTCGATCATCTTCGAGGTCGAGATCTCTTCCGCGCCACCGCGAGAGGAGACCTGCTCGAGCACGACCAAGGTGATGATCGCGAAAAGCGCGACCCACACCCACGGTCCACGGAACCAACGCTTCACGCTTGTCATCCGGGGCGAGACGGCCCCGTTCCTCCTACCCATCACTGACGGTCAAGGACTCCATTGTCACCTACCGACAAAATCGGCGGGCGCTCAGTCGGAAATCAGCCGGCAGCAGTGGCGGAGCGGTGCTGACGCGCCGGCGAGCGGCGGAGTCAGGAGTAGACGTGCGGCGACAAGGTCGCCACCGACCGCAGGTTGCGGTACGACTCGTTGTAGTCGAGTCCGTAGCCGACGACGAACTCGTTCGGGATGTCGAACCCGACGTACGTGACGTCGACGGCCATCTGCTGGGCGTCCGGTTTGCGCAGCAGCGTGCAGATGCTGACAGAGCGCGGACCGCGGGACTCGAGGTTGGCCACCAACCACGACAAGGTCAGGCCGGTGTCGATGATGTCTTCGGTGACCAGCACGTCCCTGCCGGTGATGTCGGCGTCGAGGTCCTTGAGGATGCGCACCACACCCGACGAGGTCGTGCCGGAGCCGTATGACGACACCGCCATCCAGTCCATCTCGACGTGCCGGTTGAGCGACCGGGCCAGGTCGGCCATCACCATCACTGCCCCCTTGAGCACTCCGACGAGAAGCAGGTCGCGGCCGGCGTAGTCGCGCTCGATCTCGGCAGCCAGCTCACTGAGCCGGCGTTGGATCTGCTCCTCGGTGAGGAGGACCTTCGTGAGGTCGGCTTCGACGTGCGTGACGTCCACAGGTGCTCCAGCGGGGGTGGGAGGGGCGTGGCAGGCGGGCACTAGCGTCCCACAGCGCGTACGTCTTCCGACAGACGGCGGCAGACGTACGGCGTGGCGCCCGCGACCTCACCCGGCAGCGAACCACAGCACGTCACCACGACGGGCCACGCTGACGAGTCCCGGCAGGTCGATCGCCGCCTGTCCGTGCCAGTGCGTGAGCAGTCGCTCGACCGCGTCAACGTGCACGGCGAAGAGCTCTCCGGCGGGGCTGCCCGCCTCGAGCGCCGCCAGCCGGAGCGCGCGACGGCGCAGCGCCGCGGGGTCGCCGACCAGCGCCGCCACCCGTAGGCCACCGTCGCCGGTACGGGCGGCGGCGTACAGCTCGCCCGCCAGCAGGTCGAGCGCATCGGCGTCGTGTCGCGCGGCCGTGGCCGTGCGCGCCAGCGCCTCGACCACACCCGGGCCGAGAGCCTGCTCCAGGGCAGGAAGGGCGCGGTGCCGCACCCGCACCCGGGTGTAGCGGTGGTCCACGTTGTGGGGGTCGTCCCACACTTCGATCCCGAGCGCGTCGCACGTTCGCCGCGTGGTGACCCTGCCGAGCTCGAGCAGCGGGCGTCGGTAGCGACCGTGCACGGGCGCCATACCGGCGAGCGAGCGGGAGCCGCTGCCTCGCGCCAACCCCAACAGCACCGTCTCGGCCTGGTCGTCGCGGGTGTGGCCGAGCAGTACGACGGCGTCGTCAGCGCCGGCCGCCCGCTCGAGCGCGTCGTAGCGGGCGGCACGGGCGGCGGCTTCAGGGGAGCCTTGTGGCGCCACCTGCACCCGGACGACGTCGACCTCGCTCATCCCCAACGCGCGCAGCCGCGACGCCACCAGCGCCGCCACCGCCTCCGATTCGCTTTGGAGCGCGTGGTCGACCACGACCGCACGCACCAACCAGCCGGCGGCTCTGCCCTCGAAGACGGTCGCCACAGCGAGTGCCATCGAGTCGGCGCCGCCCGAGCATGCCACGACGACGCACCGCCCAGGCTCGAGATCCTCCAGGGCAGCTCGCACCGCCCGGCGCACGTCGGCGACGGCCGGATCGAGCCGGCCCGGCGTACCGCTGTCGGAGGGCATCGGGCAGCTCGGGAACGGCTCAGCCGTGGACGCGGGTGACCCAGCGCGCGGGATCGCCGATCTCGTCCTTGCCGGGGAGGTTGCCGGGGTTGTCCCAGACAGCGTTGAAGCCGTCCATACCCACCTTGTCGACCACGCCGCGGACGAAGGCGGCTCCGTCGCGGTACTGCCGCAGCTTCGCGTCGAAGCCGAGCAGCCGTCGCACCATCTGGTCGATCGGGCCGGCGCCTGCGCGCCGCTTGGTGAACTGCTTGCGGATCGTCTCGACGCTCGGAATCACCTGCGGGCCGACACCATCCATCACCACGTCAGCGTGCCCCTCGAGCAACGACATCACCGCCGTGATGCGCTCGACGACCTCCTTCTGCTCGGCCGTCTGCATGATGTCGAGCAACGACACCTCGGAGTCGCCGCGGAAGAGCTTGCCCACGCGGTCGATGCCGTCACGCACCATCTGCGCCAGCTTGTTGGGGTCGAGCTCGGCGCTGTCGATCAAGCCGGAGATCTCGCCCAACAGGTGGCCGCGCAGCCACGGCACGGCAGTGAACTGCACCCGGTGCGTCTCCTCGTGGACGCACACCCACAACCGGAAGTCGTGCGGGTCGACCTCGAGCTCACGCTCGACCTGCACGACGTTGGGGGCGACGAGCAGCAGCCGCCCACCATGCGCGTCACCGCCGGTGTAGAACGGGTCGAACTGCCCGAGCACCTTGTTGGACAGGTACGCCAACAACCCGCCGGCTTCGAGCCCGGTGACCCGGGAGCCGATGGCGGCCGTCACCTGGCCGGGGTTGCCCCGCTTGTCACGCAGCTTGGCGATGAGCGGACGCAGGACTTCGCGAAACCCGTCTGCGTTGGCTTCGACCCAGCCACCCCGGTCGACGACAAGCACGGGTGCCGTCGCCGACTGGGCGTGCAGACCGGTGAAGTCGCGCACGTGCACCTCGGCTGTCGCCGCACTCGCCCGCAGCTCCGCGACCACGGAGCGGGCCTCGTCACGACCGATGTCCGGACCCGGCCGCATCAGCCGCTTCGCGGTCGTCACGGCGAGGTCCCAGTCCACCATCTCCGATGCGTCGTCAGCCATGAATACACCGTACGGGGTCGTTCACGACGAAAACCCGGTGCGCCGAATGGCCCGCGGCCGTCGGGTCAGCAGCCGCAGGTGGCGAGCAGGGCGGCGATCCGGTCGAGCTGGTCACGGGCGTCGAGCGCCTTGATCACCGGCACCCGGTCCGCGACTGCAGCGAAGACGAGCACTGCTCCGTCGGCGGTGTGCACCAGCCCGGCGAGGCCGTGCACCCCGGTCAGCGTGCCGGTCTTCGCCCGCACGGCGCCCAGGCCCGTCGGGGCGTCCAGCACGAAGCGGTAGCCGAGGCTGCCGGAGAAGCCGGCGACCGGCAGCGTCGCCACCACGGTTCGCAGCTCGGGATGCGCGTCGGCTGCGGCCAGCTGCAGGACCTGGATGAGCGCGGCCACCGGCAGCTCGTTGGTCCGCGCCAAGCCGCTGCCGTCGTCGAGAGACGCCCGGCTCAGGTCGACGCCGAGGCCGTCGAGGGTTGCCTCCACCGCCGTCACCCCTGCCGCGAACGAGCCCGGCCTGTGCTGCGAGAGAGCGACGTGTCGCAGCAGCACCTCTGCACCCTCGTTGTCGCTGAGCTCGATGACGTGCTGGACGATCTGGGCCAGCGTTGGCGACGTGACCGCGGCGATCCGAGGAGCCTGCGCCCCGGCGCGGGTCTGCGTGTGCCTACCCACGACCTGCACGCCCCGGTCACCCAGCATTGCGGCGAAGCGATCGGCAGCTTCCTGGGCCGGGTCGGCGACCCGCTGGACATATCCCGCAACCTGGCGGCCCTCGTCGACCCACAAGGCCGAGATCGGGCTGACGATCGACTCCGGGACGTAGCTGGGCTCCCAAGCCGGGTTGACAGCTGGCCCCGTGAAAAGCGACACGTCATACCCCAGTCGCACTCTCGTCACGCCATCCTCGCCCAGCTGGGCAGCCGTCTTGCGGGCCAGCTGCTGCAGGCTTGCGGGCCGGGGGTACGTCGACGTCGCCGCTCCTGCGCGCTGCGGCACCTTGTCGGTGAGCAACGGGTCTCCACCACCGACGAGCACCAGGGTGCGTGCATTGCGGCCGCGCACGACCGTCGTGGAGAACGTGTGGTCGGGCCCGAGCTCTTCGAGCGCCGCCGTAGTGGTCAGCAGCTTGAGCGTCGAGGCGGGAGTGACGAGGTCGGGATCGCCGTGCTGCCAGGCAAGCTTGCGATCGCCCAGCCGGGCGACCGCGACCCCGACGTGCCGGCCCAGCTGCGACCTGTCGTCGACCGCGGCGCCGATCAGGGCCTCGATGCCTGCCGGCGTAACGGCCTGGCCCTGCGCGATCGTCAGCACCTTCGCGGCGCTCGGCGGCGGCTGCAGACTGAGTCCTGGGCCAGATGCCGGCGGGCCGACGACCTCCGTCGCCGGCGACGGCGTCGAGGAGAGTGAGGGGATGAGTCCGAGGTACGCCGCTGCGCCGGCGACCAGGGCCAGCACCACGACCGCGGCACCGACCTTGTGCATGAGGCTGCCACGCTCGTCGCGGCCGGTACCCCGGACAGGCGTGCGTGCGGTACCGCTGACGTCATGCACGAGGCGGCTCACGTAGGGGACACTAGCCGTAGGGGCGCGACGTGCACGGACGGTCACGGCGCCCGCCAGTGTGAGAGGAGCGCAGCGGTGGATTTCGACGTCACCATCGAGATACCGAAGGGTCAACGCAACAAGTACGAGGTCGACCACACCTCCGGGCGGATCCGGCTCGATCGCACTCTCTTCACCGCGACGCAGTACCCGGCCGACTACGGCTTCATCGACAACACCCTCGGCCAGGACGGCGATCCGCTCGATGCACTGGTGCTGCTTCCTGAGCCGACGTTCCCGGGCTGCTTGATTCATGCCCGCACCATCGGGATGTTCCGGATGACCGACGAGAAGGGGCGTGACGACAAGGTCCTGTGCGTGCCCTTCAACGATCCGCGGCAGGAGCACTTGCGCGACATCCACCACATGGCTGAGTTCGACCGGCTGGAGATTCAGCACTTCTTCGAGGTGTACAAGGACCTGGAGCCAGGCAAGTCCGTCGAGGGCGCGACCTGGGTCGGCAGAGCAGCCGCCGAGGAGGAGATCCGGGCCTCGTTCCAACGCCAGGTCGACACCTACGGCGAGGGCGTCGGGACCGTCTTCACCGCACCAAGCGCCGTTCCCGGCCACCCGGAGACCACTCCCGGCCCACTCTGACAGCACCCGTCTACGCTCCTGCGCGTAGCCGCACTGCCGCTCTTCGTCGGACGCCAGGGCGGGCTAGAGACCGCACGCTGTTTCCATGACGTATCCAGTGGAGACAAAGGCACTGACCAAGCGCTACGGCCACATCACCGCCGTCCAGTCGCTGGAGCTTGCCGTTCACCCCGGTGAGATCTACGGCTTCCTCGGCCCCAACGGCGCCGGGAAGACGACGACGCTGCGCATGCTGCTCGGGTTGATCCGGCCCAGCTCCGGCACCCTCCGCCTGTTCGGCAGCCCGCCGGGCCCTGGGTATCTCGACCGGGTCGGCGCACTCATCGAGGGCCCCGCGTTCTATCCCTACCTGTCCGGGCGCGACAACCTGCGCGTGTTCGCCGAGCACGCCGGCGTCTCGCGGGCGCGGGCCGGTGCCGTGCTCGACCTCGTCGACCTGACCGAGCGCGCCAAGGACCGGTACTCGACGTACTCGCTGGGCATGAAGCAGCGGCTCGGGCTCGCGGCCGCACTGCTCAAGGACCCCGAGCTGCTGATCTTGGACGAGCCCACCAACGGGCTGGACCCCGCCGGGATGGCGGACATGCGCGTCACCCTGCGTCGACTGGCCGCGGCCGGCTGCACGGTGCTGTTGTCCAGCCACCTGCTCGCTGAGGTGCAGCAGATCTGCGACCGGATCGGGGTGATCTCCCACGGGGTGCTGGTCACGGAGACCACCGTCGCGGAGCTGGTGTCCGGCGGAACGCTGCGCGTCGTCGCCGATCCCGTCGGGACCGCGCATGCCTGCGTCTCGTCTCTTGTCGGCGCCGACCGCGTCCGCGTCGAGGGACCGGCCCTCGACCTCGAGGTCGACGCCGCTCAGGCCGCCAGCATCAACGACACCCTCGTCCGCTCAGGTGTGTCCGTCAGCGAGCTGCGCTGGCGAGAGCCCGACCTCGAGCAGATCTTCCTCGAGCTGACAGGAGAACCCGCCCATGTTGCGTAACGTCCGCGCCGAAGTCCTCAAGCAGGTGCGCCGACCCGCCCACTGGCTGCTGCTGGGCGTCGCCGTCACCCTCAGCCTCACCTTCGCCTACCTGGTTCCCTACGCCGGGTACGCCGGCGGCACGTCCGGCCCGCCCAACAGCGACCGGGGACTCGCCGCGATGTTGCCTGATCAGTTCGTCAGCAACGCCATCGGCGGCATGCCCGTCTTCGTTGGGGCGCTGTCCGTCATCTTCGGCGTCCTGGTAGCGGGCAGCGAGTACGGCTGGGAGACCTGGAAGGCGGTCTTCACCCAGACGCACTCCCGGCCGACTGTGTACGCAGCCAAGGTGGTCACGGTCGCGGCCGGTGTGCTCCTGCTGGTCGTCACCTTGTTCGCCACGTCGGCGGCGGCGAGCGCCGTCGTGGCGTCGCTCGAGAGCCGACCGCTCAGCTGGCCGAGTGCGGCCGACGTAGCCGTCGGCGTCGGCTCGGGGTGGCTCATCACGATGATGTGGGCGTCACTCGGCATCTTCCTCGCCGTGTCATTTCGCTCGGTGGCGTTGCCCATCGGGCTCGGACTGGTCTGGCTGCTGGCCGTCCAGAACCTGCTCACCGCGATCGCCGCGCCGTTACTGAACTGGGTCGCCGCGCTGCAGAAGGGTCTGCCCGGCCCGAACGCCGGCTCCCTTGTCGCCTCCTTGGGCGCTCCGCCTGACACCCCCGGCGTGGCGGCCCTCGTCGGCTCCACGCAGGCCGTCGTGGTCGTGGCTGCGTACCTGGTGGTGTTCACCGCCGTCGGCGGCTGGCTGTTGTACCGTCGGGACATCTTGTGAGGTCGTGCGGATGAAACTGACGAGGTCCCTTCACGCCGACATCGCCTTGGCGGTTGCGCTCGCGGTGGTGGGAATCTTCGGCACCGTGGGCGCCGGCCTCAACTCCGATGCCGACCGGTCGGTCGACGTCGTTGCGTTGGGGTTGGCCGTCGCGACCGCGCTGACGCTTGTGGTCCGTCGACGTTGGCCGCTGACCACGCTGTGCGCCGCGACCGTCTTCACCTCGGCGTACCTTCTTGTCGGCTACCCGTACGGTCCGATCCTGGTGTCATTCTTCGTGGCGGTCTACACGGTCGCGCGGCACGTCGCTCTCGCCACCGCGCTGACCGCGTCGCTGGCTGCCCTGGCGCTGCTCCTCACGCACCTGCTCACGAACGACGCAGCGCTGCCGGGGCTCATCGGCGTCGTCCCGGCCTCGGCGTGGGTGGTGGTGCCGTTCGCGGTCGGGGTCGCGGTCCGGTCGACCCGGGAGTCGGCGACCCGAGCCCGCGCCGAGGCGATCCGTGAACGGGTGGACGACGAGCGGCTCCGGGTCGCCCAGGAGGTGCACGACGTGGTCGGACACGGCCTCGCGGCGATCAAGATGCAGGCCGACGTCGCGCTGCACCTGATGCCCACGTCTCCCGACCAGGCCGGGGTCGCGCTGCACGCCATCAGCCGCACCAGCGCCGAGGCACTCGACGAGCTCCGGGCGACGCTGGCGGTCGTACGCCGACGCGACCCGGACACCGCTGCCAACCCTCGGTCCCCGGCCGCACGCCTCGATCGGCTGGAGGACCTGCGGCAACGGATGGGCAAGGCGGGGTTGCGGGTTCGGCTCGAGATCGACGGCCAGCCGCGGCCGCTGCCGGACGCCGTTCACCTGGCCGGCTACCGGATCGCGCAGGAGTCGCTCACGAATGTGCTCCGACACAGCGACGCCAGTACGGCGACCATGCGGCTCGGCTACGACACTGACCTGGTGACCCTCGTCATCTCGAACCCGGCGTCGTCGGTAGCCAGCAGCAACGAGGGGCTCGGCATCTCCGGGATGCGCGAACGCGTCGCCGAGCTCAGCGGAGACTTCGCGGCCGGACCGGTCGCGGGTGGCCGGTTCGAGGTCCGCGCCTCACTCCCGACCGGAGCACACACGTGATCACGGTCGTGGTCGCCGACGACCAGGAGCTGGTGCGTGTCGGCCTGCGCACCTTGATCGACCACGAGGCAGACCTGACGTTCGCCGGTGGGGCCGGGGACGGGTTGGCCGCGGTCGCACTCGCCCGCGAGCTGCGGCCCGACGTCGTACTGATGGACATCAGGATGCCAGGAGTCGACGGGCTCGAGGCGACCAAACGGATCGGCGCCGATCCGAACCTCGCCCATACGAAGGTGATCGTGCTGACGACCTTCGAGCATGACGAGTATGTCTTCGAGGCGCTCCGCTGCGGTGCCAGCGGCTTCCTACTGAAGGACACCTTGCCCGCCGAGCTGCTGCGGGCGGTCCGTCTGGTCGCCGCCGGCGACGCGCTGCTGTCGCCTTCGGTCACCCGCCGGGTGGTGCGTGAGTTCGCGCTCAACCCGACCAGGACGGTGAAGCCTCATCCGGAGCTGCACACGCTCACCGTCCGCGAACGGGAGATCGTCGGACTGGTCGGCGAGGGGCTCAGCAACGACGAGATCGCCGAGCGGCTGGTCGTGAGCCCGGCGACCGCCCGTACCCACGTCAGCCGAGCCATGGTCAAGCTCGGCGCTCGCGACCGCGCCCAGCTCGTCGTGTTCGCCTACCAGTCCGGCCTGGTCAGCTAGGGCCTGGACTGCGTACGTCTTCCGACAGACGGCGGCAAACGACACGCCGCGAGCCTGAACCGCGTACGTCTTGCGACACACGTCGGCAAACGACACGCCACCGGCCTGGACTGCGTACGTCTTCCGACACACGGCGGCAAACGACACGCCACGGGCCGCACCCTGTGCGTCGCGGGTTGGTCAGCTCCGGACGGCGATCGGGGCCCGGATGAGCTCCTCCGGCACCGCGAAGCCGTCGGTCAGAGCTTCGGCGACCGGCGCGAGCTCCTCGCAGAGCCGACCGACCATGGCGGTGATTCCTTTGGACCTGGCGGTCGACAGCCGCCCGTGCTCGAGGAACCAGCCGCGGTCGGCTTCGATCGTCGCCAGCGCGTGCAGGTCGACCAGGCGTTCGAGGACCGGTCGGACGGACTCGTCGGCGCGGGCGAGGCTGGTGACGAACGCCTCGAACACCAGCCGCTCCACATGGGCGCGTGCCATGGCGACGACGTGGTCCTGCACACCGGCGAAGACCGTGAACGGGTCGCCGCCTTCGCTCATCCCGCGCTTGAGTCGCCTGGCCAGCCCCGCCCGCATGTGCTCCTCGCGCCAACGCAGCATGCCCGCCTGGTAACGGCGATCCAGCAGTCCGGCGTCGTCGTCCTTGCTCGGTACGGCGTCGCGCAGCCGCTCAACCAGCTGGCGCAGTGCCGTCTTCTCCACCACCGTGTCGACGGCGGTGGAGGCCACCAGCCTGACCATGCCGATCGGGTCGAGCTCGTTGAAGTTTTGCTTGAACTGGGTGAGCAGACCTTTGGCGACCAGCTGGAGCAGGACGGTGTTGTCACCCTCGAAGGTGGTGAAGACCTCGGTGTCGGCCTTCAAGGCCGCGAGCCGGTTCTCCGCCAGGTAGCCCGCGCCCCCGCACGCCTCCCGGCAGACCTGGACTGCGTCGGTGGTGTGCCAGGTCGCCAGCGCCTTCTGTCCTGCCGCCCGTGACTCGAGCACCCGGCGGTCCTGCGGCTCACGTCCCTCGACCGAGAAGCTCTCGTGCAGGAGCAGGATCAGCTCCTGTTGCGACGCGGACAAGGCATACGCGCGCGCGATCAGTGGCAGCAGCCGTCGCTGATGAGTGCGGTAGGTCATCAACGTGACCTCCTCACCCGAGCCGGGCGGGCCGAACTGGCGGCGTGTGTTGGCATACCGGGTGGCGATGGTGAGAGCGACCTTGCTGGCCGACAGCGCCGAGCCACCGACCGACACGCGCCCCTGCACGAGCGTCCCGAGGGTGGTGAAGAAGCGACGGGTGTCGTCGTCGATAGAGCTGACGTAGCGCCCGTCGTCGTCGATGTCGGCGTACCTGTCCAACAACGCCGTGCGTTCAATCGTCACGTTGTCGAAGCTGAGCCGACCGTTGTCGACACCTTTCAGGCCCAGCTTCGGGCCACAGTCCTCGATGTGCACGCCCGGCATCGGTCGGTGCTGGTCGTCGCGGATCGAGACCATGAACGCGTGCACACCGTGCGACTCGTCGCCCACCACGAGCTGGGCGAACACGACGGCCATGGTGGCGTGCGCAGCTGCGTTCCCGATGTAGTCCTTGCGACCGGAGTCCGTCGGGGTGTGGACCACGAACGCCCGCGCGGCATGGTCGTACGTCGCCCGTGTCTCGCAGGCGGCAACGTTGGAGCCGTGGCCGGTCTCGGTCATCGCGAAGCAGCCGAGCAGCCGCCCGGAGATCATGTCGGCCAGATAGCGCTCGTGGTGACGCTCCGTGCCGAGGTGCCAGATCGCACCGCCGAACAGGCCGAACTGCACCCCGGCCTTCACCATCAGCGAGAGGTCGGAATAGGCCAGCGCCTGGACCGAGGTGATCGAGGCGCCGATGTCGCCACCGCCGCCATATTCGGTGGGGAACCCGATGCCCGTATGGCCTGCGTCGGCCATGTCGAGCAAGGCGGCAAGGACGGTCTCGCGGAACTCGTCCGGGGACTGCTCGATCTGCAGATCGAGGATCTCGGCGCCCTTCGCGAGCTCCGCGCGCACCTCGGCGGCAACCTCGGCGTACGGCGCATCGAGGTAGCCGGCGAGGAGAGCGGGGTCAGGGCTGGGCAGCGGCTCAGCGGCAGCGGTCATGGAGAAAGGTTGCCAAACGCGCACCGACGCCGCCCCAGCAGGGCGGACGTCCGGGTCGCGCGGTCACCTGGGTCAGGGCCGGCTGAAGAAGTCGGGAGTCTCCCAGTACCAGATGCTCTCGACCTTGACCGGGACGCCGGTGCGGGCCGCGTGGATCATGTTGCCGTTCCCGATGTAGAGCCCCTCGTGGAAGATCGTGTTCGGGTCCGAAGAGTTGCTGGCCCAGAAGACGAGGTCACCGGGCCGTAGCTGGCTGGACGAGATCGGCGTGGTGGCGGCGTACTGCGCCACTGAGTAGTGCGGCAGGTAGACACCCGCGGTCGCCCAGGCGCCCATCGTGAGGCCGGAGCAGTCCCAGGAGTCGGGACCGGCAGCACCCCAGACGTACGGCTCACCGAGCTGCGCGTAGGCGAAGTTGATCGCCGTCTGTGCGCTGCCGTGGGTGGCCGGCGGTGGTGGCGGCGGGGGCGGCGGAGGCGGAGGAGGCGGAGGAGGCGGGGGAGGCGGGGGCGGAGGAGGCGGGGGCGGAGGAGGCGGGGGCGGCGGGGGCGGAGGCGGAGGCTTCGGTGCCGGGTGGGGCCG
>JAABUS010006935.1_pt1 | contig 13367 bp, 10 predicted proteins | sample 5560161 | NCBI WGS metagenome assembly JAABUS01 (sample SAMN10711885, study PRJNA513376) | rock metagenome | isolation source: Antarctica rocks | place: Antarctica: Victoria Land, Trio Nunatak nord | collected 2016-01-04 | reverse complement strand
GCCAGATCGCCTCGACCGGCGGGTATTGGATCACCTCCAGTCGATCGAGCACGCCGTCCAGTCGCCGCCACCCGGCCGCCACCGTTGCGACGAGCGCTGCGGAAGCGGCCTGATTTTGACGGATGTTGGCCAGCTTCAGATGCGGTTGCCAGTAGGCCGGGCGGTATTGGAGATGCACCGCCTGCTCGGGCAACTTGTTGTAGATGGCGTTGTGCAGGGCGAGCAGGTTGCCGGTCGGGCTGACCCGCAGGCTGAGGGTCGGCGGCCGTCCGAGGATGATGCACGGTTCGGTGAAGCTGACCGGCAGCGCGCCTGTCGCGGGAAGCTGCCGCGCCAGCGTCTCCCTCACGTCGTCCGCATGGATCTCGTCGGCGACAACCAGGATGGTGACGCAAGGCCCGTACTGCGTGACCAGGTCATGGTCGGGGATGTCGAGCGCGGCCAGGTCAGCATAGATCCGCTCGATCTGGAGCGAGCTTTCGGGATCGAGCGTCAGGTTGAACGCATAGGGCACGGTGGCTCAAATCATCTGTTCGGGCGATGCTTTAACGACGACGGCCTAATCCATACCCCCGAACCGCTTGGTGATGCTATGCCCGGTCCAGGGCGGCACCGTCACCGGCGCGGCCCGCGCGACCGCAGAGGCAGCTTGGTGCTTGGCTGCGGCGGCGGGCCGGGCGGGTGCGGAGCTGGCCGCCGCCGGCATGCCGGTGCCTGTCACCACGTGCGGGTTGGCGCAGGCGTCCAGGCCGGTATGGTCCTCGACCCGGCCGCCGTCGAAGCCAAGGCGCAGGTCCGCCGGGCAGCCCGCGCTGTAGCCGATGCGCGCCTCGGCGCTGGGGGGAAGTTGGGAGCGCAGGCGGTTGGCGCCGAACGAGGCGCTGCCGGCGGGCGCGATCTGGATGCTGCGTATGGTTTCCGCGGTGTGGTTCACCACGGTGATCCCGTGCGCCTCGGCGCAGGCCGCGCCAGGCAGCAAGGCGCTGCCGAGCGGCACGCCAGCGAGTAGGATGATGAGCGCGCGCACGGCCGAAGTTCCTTCAATGCTGCCGCAGCTTATACCACTACACGCCGTTCCGCGGCGGTTTGTTTCGCCGACAGTTGGCTATAGAGCTATAGAGCTATGCCGCCTGATGTGTGTAATACGCTGCAATCATACACATGGGATGGCTATGCGCACGAACATCGACATCGATGACGGCCTCATGGCCGAGGCGATGGCGGCGAGCGGATTGCCCACGAAAAAGGCGGCCGTCGAGGAGGCCTGGCGGCGGCTGGTTCGCCGCTACCACCAGCGGCAGGCCATCGCGGACATGGCTGGGCTCGGATGGGAGGGCGACCTGGGCGCGATGCGAGAGGGCCACGAGGCTGACCCGCAAGCGTGATCGTCGTTGATAGCTCGGTATGGATCGACACTCTCCGAGGCATCGACAACGCGGCCGTGCGCAAGCTGCGGGCGCTTGACGACGACGAGCAGGTTTTGATTGGGGACTTGATCCTGCTTGAGGTGCTGCAAGGCGCCCGGGACGAGCCGCATGCGGCACGCATCGAGCGGAACCTTCGGCGCTTCCCGATTGCGCCGATGCTCGATGCCGACCTGGCGGTACGTGCGGCCGGGAACTGCCGGGCGCTGCGCGAGCGTGGGGTGATGGTCCGCAAGACGATCGACGTGATCATCGGCACGTTCTGCGTGGAGCGTGGCCATATCCTTCTGCACAATGACCGCGACTTTGCGCCGATGGTGACGCACCTGGGCTTGCAGGTCGCCTGATGCCCCGGTTGACACGCGGCCCATCCCCTCCCTAGCCTCGTTTTGGTTCAGCGTCATTTCGATCGGGCCAAAAAGGCAAGCTCCAAGATCTGCCAAGCGTGCATCCAGGGAGAAACACCATGCTTCGACGCGACATGTTTTCGATGACGGCTGCCGCGGCGCTGGCAGCACTCGGCGGCAGCCGGGCACAGGCGCAGGCGGCAGGGGCGCCCAAGCTCGCGCAGAAGGCCGCCTACAAGGTCGGCTTTGCCCAGACCGAGAGCAACAACCCATGGCGCATCGCCCAGACCGAGAGCATGCGCAGCGAGGCGGCGAAGCGCGGCCACCAGTTCGTCTATACCGACGCGGCAGCCTCGGCGGCCAAGCAGGTCGCCGACGTCAACAGCATGATCGCGCAGCGGGTGGACCTGATCTTCTTGGCGCCGCGCGAGGAGAAGCCGCTGGTGCCCGCCGTCATGGCGGCGAAGCGCGCCGGCATCCCGGTGATCCTGCTCGACCGCCGGGTGGACGAGGCCCAGGCCAAGCCCGGCCGGGACTACGTCAGCTACATCGGCTCCGATTTCATCGCCGAGGGACGCCGGGCCGGCGAGTGGCTGGTGCAGGCGACGAAGGGCCAGGCGACGATCATCGAGCTGCTCGGCACCACGGGGTCGTCCCCGGCCAATGACCGGCATGCGGGATTTGTGGAGGCGATCAAGGGCTCGCCGGGCATGCGGATCATCGCGGGCCAGAGCGGCGACTTCGTGCGCGACAAGGGTCGGCAGGTTGCGGAAACCCTGCTGCAGGCGAACGGATCGGCGACCGCGCTCTATGCGCACAACGACGAGATGGCCATAGGCGCGCTTGCAGCCATCGAGGCCGCCGGCAAGGCCCCGGGCAAGGACATCATCATCGTCTCCGTCGATGGAACCCGCGATGCGCTGCAGGCCATCATCGCGGGCAAGATGGGCGCGACGGTGGAGTGCAACCCAAAATTCGGCCCCAAGGCGTTCGAGACCATGGAGCGTTATGGCCGCGGCGAGCCGATCGAGCCCTGGGTCGTCAATCAGGACCGTTTCTTCGACATCGGCAACGCGCAGCAGCTCATCGCGGACGCCTACTGATCCAGGCCGGCTTCCCGTGACGCTGCTGGAGATGGGCGGCATCGACAAGGCGTATGGCGGGGTGCCGGCGCTGCGCGGCGCCTCGTTCGCGGTGGAGGCGGGCGAGGTGCACGCGCTGATCGGCCAGAACGGCGCCGGCAAGAGCACGCTGATCAAGGTGCTGACCGGCTATACGCGGCGCGACGCCGGCCGGGTGCTGTTGCGCGGCCAAGACTTTGCCCCGGCTGGCCCGCAGGCGGCGCAGGCGGCGGGCATCAGCACGATCTACCAGGAGATCAGCCTGGTCGGGCAGCGCTCGATCACCGAGAACATCTGCCTCGGCCGCGAGACCCGGCGCTTCGGCCTGCTGCACTGGCGCCGCATGCACGAGGAGGCAGCCGCCCTGCTCGAGCGCTTCGGCGTCCAGGTGGATGTGCGGCGGGCGCTGTCGAGCTATCCGACCGCTGTGCAGCAGATGGTGGCGATCGCCCGCGCCATCGCGTTCCAGGCCGCATTGGTCGTGATGGACGAACCGACCTCGTCGCTCAGCGACGCCGAGGTGCAGGTGCTGTTCGGCGTCATCCGCCAGCTTCGGGCGGAGGGCGTCGCCGTCGTGTTCGTCAGCCATAAGCTCGATGAGCTGTATGCCGTGTGCGACCGGGTGACGGTGCTGCGGGACGGGCGGACGGTGCAGGTGGCGAAAATGGCCGAATTGCCCAAGCTGGAGCTGGTCGCGACCATGCTCGGCCGGGATCTTTCGTCCGTTGCCCGCGCCGGGGCCACGGCATTCGGCGCCAAGCGCGGCCGGGACGGCGCGGCATTGCTTTCGGTGCATGACCTCCGCGCCGGACCGCGGGTGCAGAATGTGAGCCTCGACGTCGGCCAGGGCGAGGTGGTGGGCGTTGCCGGCCTGCTGGGCGCCGGACGGACGGAGACCGCGCGGGCGCTGTTCGGCGCAGATGTGCGGGATGGCGGCCGGGTCACGCTGGACGGCAAGGCGTTCGCGCCGCAGGGGCCGGGCGACGCCATCCGCGCCGGCATCGGCTTCTGCACCGAGGACCGCAAGGCCGAGGGCATCGTGCCGGAGCTTTCGGTGCGGGAAAACCTCACGCTCGCCCTGCTGCCGCGGCTCACCCGCGCCGGGGTGGTCGATGAGACCTGGCAGGCGGCGATCGTTGCCCGGTTCATCAAGCAGTTGGACATCAGATGCGCCGGGCCGGAGCAGCCGGTGGGCCAGCTCAGCGGCGGCAACCAGCAGAAGGTGCTGCTGGCGCGCTGGCTGTGCACCGACCCGCGGCTGCTGATCCTGGACGAGCCCACCCGCGGCATCGACGTCGGCGCGAAGGCGGAGATCCAGGCGCTGATCCGCGCGCTGGCCGCCTCGGGCCTCGGCGTGCTGATGATCTCGTCGGAGATCGAGGAGATCGTCGAGGGCGCCGACCACGCCTACGTGCTGCGCGACGGCCGCACCGTGGCGCAGCTCACCGACTCTGGGCTGAGCGAGCACGCGGTGATGGACGCCATGGCGCACGGCGCCCACGCGGGGCTGCACGCCGATGCTTGAGCGCGTCGCGGCGCCGGCTGCGCCGCCGGTGCGCCGTGTCACCGTCACCGCCTTGCTGGCCCGGCATGGCGCCGTCGTGGCGCTCGCGGCGCTGCTGCTGCTGGCCCTGGTGGCGACGCCGAATTTCCTCTCGCTGCGCACGCTGAACGTGAACCTGACGCAGGTCGCGGGCATCGTCGTCGTGGCGCTCGGCATGACGCTGGTGGTGGCGACGGGCGGCATCGACCTTTCGGTCGGCTCGCTTATGGCCATCGCGGGCGCCCTGGCGCCGATGCTGTTCCTGGGCAATCTCGTGCCGCTGCCCGCGCCCTGGGTCGGCGTGGCGCTCGCGCTGACGGTGCCGGTGCTGGTCACCGGGGCGTTCGGCTGGTTCAACGGCTGGCTGGTCACGCGCTACCGCATCCAGCCGATCGTGGCGACCTTGGTGCTGCTGATCGCCGGGCGCGGCATCGCCCAGGTCATCACCAACGGCAACCTGCAGGCGTTCCGCAACCCGGCGTTCCAGGTGATCGGCCTCGGGCGGCTGCTCGGCCTGCCGGTGCAGGTCTGGCTTATGGCGGCGCTCGTGCTGCTGTTCGCCTGGGCCATGCGCCGGACACTGTTCGGCCGGCAGATCCTCGCGGTCGGCGGCAACGAGCGGGCGGCGCGGCTCGCCGGGGTGCCGGTGTCCCGGGTGAAGCGCCGGGTCTATGTCATCAGCGGGTTGTGCGCCGGCGTGGCGGGTTTGGTGGTGATCGCGATCAACTCGGCCGCGGACGCCAACCTGGTCGGCCTGGGGATGGAGCTCGACGCCATCGCCGCGGTCGCGGTGGGGGGCACGTCGCTGTCGGGCGGGCGGGCGCGGATCGGCGGGACGCTGGTCGGCGCGCTGGTGATCCAGATGGTGCGCTATATCCTGCTGGCGCTCGGGGTGCCGGACGCGGCGGCGCTGGTGGCGAAGGCCGGGCTGATCATCGGCGCGGTGTGGCTGCAGCGGCAGGGCCGCGCGGCGTGAAGGCGCTGCCGCTGGCCGGGCGGTACGGCGTGGTGGCGGCGCTGGCGCTGCTCGTGCTGTTCGGGGCAGCGCGCTACGACTATTTCCTGGGCGCGTTCAACGTGTTGAGCTTCCTCCGCTACAACTCGATGTTCGCGCTGGTCTCGCTCGGCATGGCGTTCGTCATCATGTCGGGCGGCATCGACCTTTCGGTCGGTGCGGTGGCGGCGCTCGGCAGCGTGGCGTCGGCGCTGGCCTCGGGCCTCGGCTGGGCGCCGGGGCTGCTGGCCGGCCTGGGCGCCGGCATTTTGGCGGGCCTGCTCAACGGTTCGCTGGTGGTTCGGCTGCGGATCGCGCCGTTCATCGCGACGCTCGCGACCATGCTGGCCGCCAGCGGCTGCGCGCTGCTGCTGGCGGACAACCAGAGCGTCTCGGCGAGCTATGACACGAGCTTCACCGAGATCGGCCAGGGCGACCTGCTGGGCTTGCCGATTCCGGCCTGGATCGCGCTGGCGGCCTATGCGGCCGGGTCGGTCGTGCTGAACCTGACGGGGTTCGGCCGCACTGTCCTCGCCACCGGCGGCGGCGAGGACGCGGCCCGGCTCATGGGGCTGCGGGTCGATCGGGCGAAGTGGGCGGTGTATGCGGCCAGCGGTGCGCTCGCGGGCCTTGCCGGCACCATCCTCGCGGCGCAGTTCGGCGCGGGCCAGCCGATCGAGGGCGTCGGCTGGGAGCTGTTCGCGATCGCCGCGGTGGTAGTCGGCGGGACGCTGCTCACCGGCGGCGAGGGCTCGGTCGGCACCACGTTGGCCGGCGCGCTGCTGCTCGGGCTGATCTTCAACATCCTGAACTTCGAGAACGGCCGCGGCTGGATCAGCTTGTCGGCCTATTGGCAGTCGGTCATCCGCGGGCTGTTCCTGCTTGTGGTCGTCGTCATGCAGGCCAAACTGGCCGGCCGGCCGGTGCCGCGGGATGCCTGAGTACCCCTCCACCGGTATCACGGGGCTTGCGCCAGCGACGTCATACCTGGGCTGTTCGGCAGGCCGAGTTGACTGTTGCGATGCACATTCAGTATGTACTTTCAGATTAGGCAATGCAAAGATGGTCAACGCCGGTAATGGTAAGAAAAAATAACCTCTGCTAAAATAAAATGGCTTGGCTTTTGTTTGTTCGGGGATCTCTTCGAGCCGTGGTTTTGGACGAGTGCCCTGCTGCGGCCTGCTGTCTCATCCGAACTTATCCGACCCTCGGATCTAGCTTTTTTCTGAGCAATTTGGCCTATTGCGAAACGTGAGCGATCTGTCTCATATATTGTTATGAACGAAGTCATTTGGGATCGGCGGCTGCAGTTTCGACCAAGGCTTTGCTTGGGCCTCGAAACATGACGGCCATGGTCTCCGGGCGAAGCCGGACGGCGCTGCCCCAGTTGCACCTTCTCGTGCTCGGCCTGGTCTGCCTGGTCGCGTTCGTCTCGGTGGATACGTTCAACTCGCAGATCTCCGGTGTCTCCGATGAGCTGGCCATCCAGCAAGGCGGCGACATCCGGCCACAGGTCGCCGCTCTCGGCCTCTGGATGGTCCTGATAGCCGTCTCGTTCATTCCAGGAATTTCGCATTCTCCTCCACTGACGCGGGGATTGGCCTGGCCTGGCCTTCTGCTTGCCTGGGTGGTGCTCTCGCCACTCTGGAGCGATGACCCGGCGAGCGGCATGCCAAAGGCAGTCCTTTTTCTGGCTACTACGTTCGCAGCCTGGCGCATGGCATCGATTGTAACGACCAAAGAGATGCTCACCTGCACGTTCTACAGCCTTTTCGTGCTCTTGATGCTGTCTTTTGTTTTGGCGGTTTTCGTGCCGTCGGTCGGACTTCTGATGCACGATTGGGCGCATGAGGGTCAATGGAAAGGAGCGTTCGCAACGAAGCAGGGCTTAGGCACGGTATCTGCCTGGTTCCTGGTGCTGGCGTTCCTGCGATTGTCGCACCGAAGGAGCCTCTTCAACCTGGCAGCCTGCGCCCTCGGACTCAGTTGCCTGCTTGGTTCAGGCTCACGCGGTGGCGGGGCAATGGCGGTCGTCGCCGTGGTCAGCCTAATTCTGGTTCGCCGTCAGCCGAAATTTGCGCCGTTGGTGACCGGTGTCCTTCTGATTGGTCTGTTTCTAGGAATACTGGAGCTTTGCTACTTCGGTATAACAGGGAACGCTTCCATCCAGGTATTCGGGTCCGATATCAACCTCACTGAGAGAACCTATATCTGGCAATACGCTATCGGCCTTTGGCTTGACCGTCCCTATTTTGGATTTGGGCTCAATAGCTTTTGGACAAACCTCAGCATCTACTCGGGCTATCTGAATTCGCATGGCTGGGTATTGGACAACTATCATAGTGGATATCTTGCGATTGCCATTGAAACCGGCGTGATCGGTCTCGCATTGTTCTCGGTGGTTTCTATTATCCTTGCACCAAGACTTAGGTTTCTTCTTCTCAACGCAAAATCAAATCGGCTCAGTCTAGAGATGACTGTCGGGGTCATGGTCATGTTCTTCACGATCAACCTAACCGAAACCTACTTCCTTCGATCGACGAACTTCATGGCGGTTCTTTTCACGTTCCTGGTCATCAAAACACTCGCTGTCCCTGACCAATCCAGGGCGCAGTCCAATGCCAGGCCGAAGCTTATCGATCGAAGAATGCTTGGTATAAGACGCCGGGTTGCGGGCTGAAACATGCCATGCGGCGCCTGCTATCGAGTATTGCTGTCATTACAGTATTTGTTTTGGGTGAGCTCTCTGCGTCCGCGTGTGCGGCCGAGCCGGCGAGCATGTTCCGCCCGGCGGGCCGTGGCGGCAGCTTGTTGCCGCAGGGGTGGCTGAGCACGCGCGGCAGCCAACTTGTTGATGCACAGGGCAGGGCGGTCCGCATTGCCTCGATCGGCTGGTACGGCACCGATGGCCCCGCTGGCCACGCCCTGCAAGGCTTATGGACTGTAAGCTATCGCGCCATATGCGACAGCATCGTCGCGGCGGGCTTCAACACCGTCCGCATTCCCTGGTCAGACGTGAACCTCGATGCCCGCCCGCGTAACACCCGAGACACCGGCACGATTGACTTCAAAGCCAATAGCCGGCTGAGCGGCCTGACCACGTGGGAGATCTTCAAGGAGATCGTGGACTACGCTGGACAGATTGGCCTCAAGGTGATTTTCGACCACCACACCAATGACGGCGGCGGCGGACAGCAACCGAACGGGCTATGGTTCGACCTGGGACCGGGTTCGGACGGTACGGACGGCGCCGGTCACCGCGGCACGATATCGGCCGCCATGTTCAAGGCGAACTGGCTGCGCTTTGCGCGGCAGTATGCAGGCAACCCGACCGTGATCGGCTTTGACCTCGATAACGAGCCGCATACCGGCAACTGGGGGCAGGGCGGGCCGACCGATATCTGGGCGATGTTCGTCGATGTGGGCGATGCGATCGGGGCGATAAACCCCGACGTTTTGATTATCTGCGAGGCCCTGCAGAAATACCGTGGCGAGGCGCCGGAGGGTGACCTACGCCCCGTAGCTGCCAAACCCGTCGTGCTCCGCGCGCCGAACAAGGTGGTCTATTCCGTCCATTCGTATCCGCGCGAGATCAGCGGCGTCGCCCCGGACCATGGCCCGGCGGCCGTGGCGAGGTACGAGGCAGGCTGGGGCTTTGTCGCGCGCCAGAACATAGCGCCGGTCTGGGTCGGCGAGCTCGGGGCCAGCGATCCCGGTCCTGGCGGGAGCGCCAATGCCTGGGCGGTGACATTGCTGGACTACATGAACGGTTTCCAGCCGCCGCTCTCCGGATCCTGGTGGAATATCGGCACCGAGGACGCAGGGGCCAGTCCGAACGGCATCCAGACCGCATGGGGCGTCGGCAACTACCGATCAGAACAGTTGTTTATCACCGACAGGCTATTGTTCCGTCCCTGACCGCGGACCGCAAAGCGCCGCAGGTCCTGAATCCGTCTCAATTATGGGAATGTTTCTCACGTCGTCCTGATCGCCGTGGCAGCACTTGCACCATGCTGATGCGTAACAACAGGATGGTGTGCGCGAGGCCAGCCAGCGCGGCGCCCGATGGATGTTGAGACCACCCCGGGCGGGTTGGCCTTCCTTGCCGGCGGTGGCGAGATGGGGGCGCTGTAGTCCGCAGGGCTATACGGCGAAGGCGGTACGTCCCTGCGCCTGGCCCGTCGTGATGAAGCTGGTCAGCGGATCGGCGCCGCTGCTGCGCACGTCCGAATAGGCGGCCAGGTACTTGCTGGTCGAGAACGCCGCCGACGGGTCGCGCCCCTCCTTCCAGCCATACGCCTCGTAGTGCTGCAGCGGATTGATGCCGGCCGTGCGAACGTCGGGATTGCCGGCGAGGTAGTAGTTGGTGTCGAAATACGCGTCCGGGTTCAGGCCCTGGCGCCATCCCGCCTGGTCGTAGCTGGCCGCGGCGTCGGCGCTGGCCGGCACGATCGTCGCGAACTGCGCGAAATAGGATGCGCGATCCACCAGCGGGTCGGGCGTGCCGGTGGCCTGCGGGCCGTTGACGAACGCCATCCGGCCCTCGGACCGGCCATAGCTCATGTAGTGGGCCAGCGGGTCCAGGTGAGCGGCGGCGACGTCGGGATTGCTCGCCAGGTATCGGTGGTCGCTGAACGCCAGCGACGGCTCGCGGCCTTCCCGGTAGCCGGACGCCTCGAAATGGGCCAGCGGATCGATCCTGGCGGCGGCGATGTCCGGGTTCGCCTTGAGATAGTACGTCGTGTCGAACCACTGGTCCGGGTTGTAGCCGAGCGTCCAGCCGACCCGGTGGTAGTGGGCGCTGGCGTCCTCGCCCGACGCCGCCACGTCCGGGTGCTGCGCCAAATACCAAGTCCGGTCCACCAGCGCATCCTGCGCGCCGACCGCATGCGGCGTCGCGGCGACGGCGCTGCGGCCCTCGGCGCGGCCGTTGTCCAGGAAATGCTGCAGCGGGTCGATGCCGGCCGCCCGCACGTCCGGGTTGGCCGCGAGATAGCCGTTGACGCTGAAGCCGGGCCCGGGGTCGCGGCCCTCCTTCCAGCCGTAGTCCTCGAAATGCTGCAACGGGTCCGCTCCCGCGGCGGCGACGTCCGGGTTCTGGTTCAGATACCAGTTCGTACTGAGATAGGCGTTGGGATTGCGGCCCTCGTGCCATCCGTGGCTCAGGTAGTGCTGCAACGGGTCGAGGCCCGCGCCTGCCACGTCGGGGTTTTGGGCGAGGTAGTAGGCCGGGTCGAAGTCCCGGCCCGCCCCTGCGAACACCGGCGGGTTCAGCCGGTGCGTGGTCCGCAGCAGCGTGCCGCCGGCGCCGTCGCCAGCGAGGCTGAACTGGCCGGTGCCGTAGGTGCCGCCCAAAAGGTGGAAATTGCCCACCAGCACGCTGCCCTGTTTGACCTGGACGGCGTCGCCCTGGAGGCTCACCGAGAGGCTGGCGTTGTAGGCCAGGCCCTGGATGTCGATGCTGTCGCCGTTCTGGAAGTTCTGCAGGGTCGCGCCGACGGCGCCGCTGCCCTGGAACACCAGCCTGGCCGTCGGGTCCATGAAGGCGATGGTGCCGCCGAGCAGGATGGGCGTGCCGATGGTGAGCGTCGCGGCGTCGAGGCTGATCAGGCCGCTGTTGGCCAGCGTGCTGGCGCTGGCGGACCCGTTGCTGACGGCGATTGTGCCGGTGTTGGTCAGCGCGGCGTAGGCAGCGTCGCCGTTGTTGGTGATCGTGCCCGCGTTGCTCAGGTCCGACCGGCTGAATGTTACCGGGGAGTAAGTCGAGAAGCTGCCGCTGGTGGTGAGCGTGGTTCCCGTGCCCAGCACGACCGGCCCGGACGCCGATGCCGAGAGCGACCCGGCGGCGCTGAACGTCAGGTCGGTGTTGTCCAACGGTCCCGAAAGATCGAGGCTGGAGCCGCTGCCGCCGAGGTCGATCAGCGCCCGGCCGCCCACGCCCTGCACGACGGTGCCGTTCCTGAATCGGAAATCCGCCCGGGCCGTCGGCGCGAACGCGCCCTGCCAGGTCACGCCGTCCAGCACCGTCGTCCCCGTGAGACCAAGGCTGCCGCCCGCGTTGGTGACCGTGCCGCCGCGCAGGGTCGTGTGGAACCCCGCCAGCTTGTCGAAGCGGCTGTTGGCGAGCAGGACCAGGGTCGCGCCGGTGTTGTCCAGGACGGTGTCGAAGGCCAGGCCGACGGTGCCGGGTCCGGCCGTGTGGTCGAGCAGCCTGGCCAGGCCCGCCGTCGTCGTGCTCCCCGATAGGCTCAGCCGGCTGCCGGCGCCCAGGGTCAGCGCGCCGTTGCCGACGAAGCTGCCGTCCACCGTGAGCGTGCTGTTGTCCTCGACCTTGATGCTGCCCTGGCTGGTGGCGTTGGTAAGCGTGCTGCTGCCGGTCACGTCGAGCGCCAGCCCGGCGCCCAGCGTCAGGCGCGTGCCGATCGCGCCGGAAAGCGTGGCGTCGGTCAACCGCAGCGTGGCGTTGTCGAGCAGTTCGGCATCCGCGGCCTGCAGCGACAGGTTGCGCAGCGTCAGCGCGCCCGGCCCGCTGCCCGCGCCGAGCAGGGTCAGGCCGTTGCGGAAGAACGTCAGGCCAAGCGGGGATTCCAGCGAGACGCTTCGATTGTTGCCAACCAGGGTCGCGGGCCCCTGGAACGTCACGCCGTCCAGCGTCGCGGTGCTGCCGAGCGTGAGCGCCGCGGTCCCAGGCGCAACGGTGCCGCCCCGCAACGTACCCAAAATGCTCAGCCGGCCCGCGAGCGTGCCGGGTAGCGCCAGCGTCGCGCCGGTGTTGTCGAGCGTCCCGCTCACGCTGACCGCGCCCGCGCCGGTCGCCCGGCCGAGCGCCGCCATGTAGGCCGCACTGGTCAGCGACCCCGCCAGCGCCAGCGTCCCATCGACGACGGCGCCCGCCACCCCGGCCAAAGGGGCGGCCGTGCCCGCCCAGGCGAGCGAGAGCGTCCCGCCGGCAGCGACCTCCATGCTGCCGCTGCTGGTCCTGGCAAGCGTGGTGCCGGACGCGACGGCGAGGTTGCCGCCGGACTGCACGGTCACTGCGCCGGCGTAGCCGAAGGTGCCGCCGCCGCCCACGGCCACGGCGCTGAGCACGTTCAGCGCCGCGTCGGAGCCAAGCGCCAGCGTGGTTCCCGCAGCGGTCGTCAGCGACTGATTGGAATTGTAATTGCTTGAGGAGCTGAACCGGAGATCGACGTGGTCCAGCGTCTCGGCGTCCAAGGCGCGCAGTTCGGCGCCAGGGCTAAGCACGGTGAGCGACCCGCGGCCGGTCCCGGACGGGCTGGCGAAAGTGATCCCGTTCCTCAACGCAAGAACGGGGTTGTAGCGCGGGAACAGGTTGCCGCCATTCGCCACCGTGAGATCGCCCAGGACGCGAACGCCGTCCAGGGTGCCGACCAGGTCGAAGGAGCTATTGGTGTTCAAGCGCAACGTAGCGCCGTTCACCCGCACCGTGCCGCCCCGCACGGTGCCGCCGTTCAGGGTCAGCGCGGTCTTGACTGCCAGGCCGCCGCCGGCGATGGCAAGCGTCGCGCCCGGCGCGGCTAGGCTGACGCTGCCGATATTGGTGATGCCCGAATTGCCGACACTGACGGTGTAGGTGCCTGGCGCGTCGATCGTCGCAACGTCGTCCGAGCCTATCGCGCCGCCCGGGATCATGCCGGTGGACCAGTCTGCCCCCGCGTCCCATGCACCACTGATGGGCGCAGCCCATCTCGCGCTTGCCATGACTACTGGTTCCTACATGCAATGGGCTGGCTGAAGAACTATAACGAAATCGGTACGTGGTCAATCTGATCTCGTATCGAACCGTACTATGGGCCGAATGCGTTTAGGATAGGTTAAGGGTAACTCCCAACCACCTCCCGGATAGCCTGTGGTGAGTCCCAAGGGCCACAGGTAGCGGGTTCCTCTGCGGGGCGCGTTTATTCTGCTGGCGTGTCT
>JAABUS010006934.1_pt1 | contig 13368 bp, 10 predicted proteins | sample 5560161 | NCBI WGS metagenome assembly JAABUS01 (sample SAMN10711885, study PRJNA513376) | rock metagenome | isolation source: Antarctica rocks | place: Antarctica: Victoria Land, Trio Nunatak nord | collected 2016-01-04 | reverse complement strand
GAGTCCAACAAACTATACGTGTTTGGACTCGTTGTAGCATGAGGCCTGAATCAATTATAGTTGTACCGGATGACAAACGCTGCAATATGCTTTCAATGTATGTTCATGCATTGCTGGTCCAATTGTATGCTTACCTGCTTGTCTCAACGTGATGCCATCAACTCAAAGTCACTGTGCTGATGCACTCAGCTTGTATATACAGCAGAGCATTGTAACTTCCTTTCATGCAGTCCAATTGCCGAATGGGTTTATGCAGTCATTGCATCTGCGCTGCATTGCTATTGCTAATTGGTCTGGGACAGTGCGATATTGTGTGCATGTACATGCATGGTGACGTTTTGTTCAGCGTACTAGCAACAGGGCTGTGATCATTGGCATGCCATGAGTCACTGTGCAGATACAGACCAAGTATCACAGTTTTTGTCACACAAGCCTGGAACATCTGTCAGGCTTTCTGGCATGTATGCCTCTGCACAGATTGCAAAAGGCAGTGAATTCTATTAATATTCATGCCATCTAGCTAGATGTATACCTACAAAGTAGGACAGCTACACAGTGATGCAAGTCTGCTTAGGCAGTTCAGCACATAAAAGTCGAAAAAGATAGCAAGCTGGATAACTCAATACACATATTGCAGTGCACAGAGAATCAACACATCAACTGCTCAGAGCAGGATCCCCAGGAGAGCTGGGATGAAGAAATTGCTATACCTAACAACCAACAGCTTTTCAACATAACTAATACTCTAAGCTGCTGTTATGCAGCGCTGTTCATGGCTCGTGCATTGCAAGCTCTCATTCAAATCCAACAACTTAACGCCACTTCATTCATGAGCCACCGCACAATGTGTACTGATATGCAAAATTGATGGCGTCCCGTTGATGCCACCACGATAACCATCATACAATCATCCCAGCTTCAAGCAGTATGACTCATCTGCAACCACATGTCATCAGCGTGGTGCCAAAATACATCAGGATGTTACAGATTCTCCAACATGGCGTGCAGCTTCAGTCTGCGAGCTGCACTTCTGCCTTGACAGCCATCTGCATCCAGCTTGCCACTCCCGGTTTTTTCTATATCTATAGCCACCCTGGCACCAGTAGATCCCACAGACGGGGTTGCCAGCTTCATGTCACATGGCCCGCCCACATGGGCTGTGGTGGGACCTGACTCACTGGCTCCAGATTGCTGAGAGCCCGAGGCGACCTCAGAGAGGTTTGAGGCAGCTTCTGCGAGACTGGAAGCTTCTTGCCTGCCCATTGACATCTCGTCAAACGCAATGCATGCGATGTTCTCTTTGTCAGTCAGACGCCGATTTGGCTCCAATCTGTCCCCAGCTGTGGCAGTGGCCCTGGCGGCAAAAGCTCCCGCCAGAAGCTGAGCCACTTCTTGGGAGATTGCCGGCTGAGTCGCAGCCAGCTTGCTCAGATCCAGCTGAGCTCCTGCTGGGGCTGCGCCGAGTGGCCCTGTACCCAACTGCCCTGCATCAAACTGCCCTGACCCTGACCCAGATCCTGACCCAGACAATGTCCTCAAACCAGGCGTGAAGAAGTACGCATGCGCCGCAGCACCAGTCAGAGTGCCAAGTGGCGGCGTGTGAGTGGCGGGCACTGACAGGTTGCCTGATGAGGCCATGCCTGGGGAAGACGAAGCAGTAGGGGAGCCAGTCAAGCACAAGGGCTGAATGTGGAGTTGGTGTGCGGTGCTGCTGATCCCACTGAATGTGGTGTTGGCTGCATCGATGCTGTTGCCAAAACTGTTCTGCTGGCGGGCAGCAATGTAATGATGCAGGCTGGCCCTCACAGCATCATCTGCATCACCCACAATGCATCGTTTCTTTCTGGAACTTCATATCCTTTTCTTTTGCAAAGGGTCTCTGCCCCATGTCTTTGCAAACCATGTCAAACAACAAGTCAAATTGACAGGTTTTTGTGATTTGGGCTCACTCATGCATGTTTTCCATACACTGCATGCTTGTGACACAGCACCTAAGGCACAATGTGGGGGCTGACATGATCTTGTTACCCAGAGTATATGTGGTGCAAATTACTACAAGACAAAGGGCATTTCTTTGACAAAGCCATGAAAGAGCGAATCCTAACCCTGGACAACCGGTGTTTACTACTCAACATTGATCAGTCTAAGACGACTGTCTGCTGCATGATGCTCAGGAAGAATAAGTAGTTTCACAGATAGGTTGATTAGTTTTGGTAGTGCATGACTTCCTGGCAGAAAGAGCAACAAGGCTACCTGCTTCCCTGGCTTGTGCCAGACCACTCCCCATTCGCATCTTCTTCATAGGGCTGCCCACATCCTGCCCTTCTTCACCTGTCCCGCTGCCCTGCCCTTCCAACTCTGCAGGCCACAAAACATTCCTTTATCATGCATGCATACATGCATAGTTGTGTATTATGCTTTTACAGGGTAGAGTGCTTGTGATGCCCGAGGGGACTCACCCATGCATCTATACTCAGGTGAATTCATCAAAAGTTCCAGCATCGTTTGCTTGGTACCTACTACATGTGCTCGCATGCCTGCTCTGCATGCCAAAATATGTACAACTTGTGCATTCTGATGCATGTGACGACGGTAATCATTTCCGTGACTCGTGCCCAGCTCGACTGGGTCAATCAACAATATCTATAATCACAACATCAACCATTATGATGATGGTTATGAATGCATTTGTCACTGGGTCAACTGCTTACTGAACAGTGTGTACATCGTTTGCTATACAGAGGCACATACATGTGTCACATGCAACCATCTCAAGCTCACAAATCCTAAAGCATCTCAAGCTTACAAACCCTGAACCAATGCAAGCTTACAAAACCCTAAACCATATCAAGCTCATAAACCCTAAACAGTTCAGGCTCACAAACTGAGCAGCCTTGTCCATAAACGCACAGGTGCGCTGAAAGGGTCCAGTCTTTGCGATTGAACTGACTGCTAAATGTGTCTTGTCAGGGCTTTGCAAGGTGATTTCAGTATGATCAAACAGGTACTGCTGTAGTGACTAACCCACATGCTGAGGCCTTTGTTGACAGCAGGCACAATGCCTCAGGGTTTAGGGTTTAGCCCATGAAACCTAAGGCAGCAAGTAGGATGTCACAAACAGGGATCCTACTCAGTCTCAACAGCAATACTACTCACACTACAGTTGTGAGTTGAGAGAGGTGCTACCTGAGGGAAGGTTCTGGGGCACTGTCAAGGGAGCCAGGCCACTTCCCAGCAGCCCTGCCCCTTTCAGGGCCTGATCCACATTCAGCCTGCGGGCTACTGTGTGTCTGACACCTGTCCTGCTGCCTCCACCCAATCTAGACGGCGTCCACCCTGTGCAGCAAAATATGGTAAAGTGTTTTGCAAATCATCCTTTTGTTTGCCGTTTCATGAACAGAGGATGAGATAAAGGGGTCCCAAAGGAGCCTTTCAATCATTTTGTTGTTGTTAAAAAACACTGCTGGCCCAATGTATGCTGCGCTGCAGCATACACTTTCAATCATTGCTAGGCACAGACTCACAGAGCACACATGGGCTGACCTTGGCTGGAAGGGGGGCACGTCTGGGGGTCAGGCTTGGGGTGGGTCAGCTTTGTTGACCAGTCTGGGGTGACTAATCCCTGGAAGCTGCTGGGGCTCCTCAGGAAGGTGTCACTGTCGGGCGCCTGGGGTGACTACAGCACATGCATCCTTCATTTAGAATCCACACCTGATTTTAGAATCCAGGCCCCAGGGTGACTACAGCACATGCACTGTTAATGTACAAATGCAGCCCCAAAGCCAACCACACCACATGCACCCCCAATTTAGAATCCAGTCAAAGAGACGTCCACACCACATGCATCCCCACTTTAAAATCCAGTCCCAGAGACAAACACAGCACGTGCACCACCAATTTAGAATCTAGCCTCAGAGACAACCACACCACATGCACCCTGAATTTAGAATCCAGCCTCAGAGACAATCATAGCACATACACGCCTGATTTAGCACCCAGGCCCTGGGATGACTATAGCATTTGCAGCCCTAATTTATATTCCAGGCATCCGTTCAGAATGTTCAGATTGTCAGGCCGGAGCATGTCTGCATATGAATGCTTGGAAGCAACTTATTTGCAGGAGCACTTAATCAACTGAGAGCTCATTGCCACACACAGCAATAGAGGCAGGCCAGCCTTTTGCAAGTCAAGGGTCCTTGCACAGTAGTATCATCCACACTTGGTGTGCATATGGTGTGAAGTGATGTTGACTTGCATGATGCATGATGCCGCACCTGTAGCATTGTCATGATAGGTACAGAAGGTGATCTGGCCCCAGGCCAGGGCCCTGCCCCAGGGCTGATCCCTGCTAATCTTGACACCGATCTTGGTGTCTGGGGGGTAGCCAAGCCAGCTGGCAGATCTGCCGCTGCAGTCCTGCCATTAGGGTCTCTGATGTAGGGTCTGCGAGCGATGGGGCTGTACAAGATTGACTCATTGGGGGCTGAGCCGGCCAGGCTGTTTGCCTGCAGGAGCCCTGCCCCTTGTGGTGCAGCAGCTTCACCTGCACCTGCATGTCTAGTTACGTGGATGGCCATTATGCAATGTACTGTGCATTGTTACTAAGCCAAGCTGGAGATTGACAAGACAGCTGGACATGATAATATTAATAATAACATTGGAGGGATTGGACGCTTTCCAGCTCATGATGAGCTAGGCATGTGCAGGACAAGTGAAATGAAGAGAAAGATCACACTGCTCAACCAGCCAATGCATCTGACCTCATATTGAGGAAGAAACAGGTTGTACGATGAGGACATCAAGACACTGCACAACACTGCAGTCCAGCACAGGAACTGTGGATCTTGTTTTTCTTGATAGGGAAGATAGTTTGGTCACGCATTTGGTATGTCTGCCTAATTGGGCTTTCCTCACCCTTTGCTGCAGGATGTCAACATGACGAGGCCCACGGTCAAATGATTGTGTTGATGCTCGTCAGACAGCCAATGCACCAGCAGCCATGCACTGCCAAGGTTGCATTGAGAACAAATGATAGCAGTGCAGTAAGACAGTCAGGGCTTTGGTGCTGATTGGCAGCCGTGCATGATGCTGAAGGGCAGCCATGAAGGGCAGCCATGAAAGGCTACCCTGAGGGGCTGCCAGAAAGGACTGCCAAAAAGGGCTACCAGAAGGGGCTGCCAGGAATGGCAGTCACCAAGGGCAGCCATGAAGGGCTGCCCTGAGGGGTGGCCAGAAAGGGCTGCCAGAAAGGGCTGTCATAAGGGGCTGCCATGAAGGGCTACCCTGAGGGGCTGCCAGAAAGGGCTGCCCTGAGGGGCTGCCAGAAAGGGCTGCCATAAGGGGCTGCCATACAGAGCAGGGGCAGGTGTGTATAATATGATGGTGCAATGAAGAGCAGAGGAGACAATAAGGGCAGGCATGCATAGTATGAGGGTGGCTCCTAAGATTGCAAACTTGGTTTTGACATGGCTGCAGACACGCAACAGATCTTGAGCTAACGCATGAAAGGGCTTACAGTGTAGCCCTTAGCCTCATTCCATCAGCACATAAGCAAGATGCATTGTTTTGGACAAGAAGAAGAAAAATTTATACTGTGCTGAAATTTGCATGATGTGTGCCTACAGAACCAGTAAAGAGTGTACCTAGAGTGCTTGCAGCACTGCTGTTGTGCCTCAACTGTGACATGGGGATGCCCTTCTGTGACGTGGGGATGCCCTTCTGAAGACGCCCTGATGACTCACCAGCCCACCGTTGATCCCTCACTCGCCTGCAGATGTCAAGCAGCTGATCTCAAGCTTCATGGATGGAGCTGTCTCAATGATGAGTAGCTAGAACTGTCTCAGGTGATGAGTAGGATTGTTCAAATTAACTTGGACTTGAACTGCTGTTTTGGTGAAGCACTCTAGGTCTGCTTGCTAGAATGCTCACATGTCACCAGACAGACTGTCACACATTTGAAACGCTGTTTGCCTCGATTGCAGAAACTCTGAGTCTGACCTGATGGGTGAGGGAGAGGACTTGAGGGCAGTCAGTATCTGACCAGCTTCTATGTCAGCTTCCTCGACATCATCCAAATTGCCACTGCCATGGAAGCCGTCACCAAAAGGGCCGGCATTGCTGCCAGCTGCAGAGTCTACAGCAACACAATAATAGTATTTTTAATAGTATATTCGCTTTCCAGCTCATGATGAGCTAGGTATGTGCAGGACAAGTCTTGTCTCTGCAAAGCTGTCAATGAACATGGAAGATCAGTTACAGCGGACAAAATAAGCCAGAATCAGTATTTTCCCTGTGTTGTACCCTTGCAGAAGCACACAAATGCTTTTTTCAGGGTCTCTATGGAAAGCGTTCAAGTGCAAGCTTTTGCCCTGAAACCTTATCACAGGCTTGAGCTTTTATGCAATTGCCAAAAAACAAAAGCAGCTTTGTCTTGAGGGCACATGTTGCGTTCAAGCAGGAAATGGTGCATTTCAGCAATGCCGCTTGGGAATTAGTCATCACCTGGGCTGTCATACTTAGGGTTTGGAGTGTGGCGGGTGGAGCGGCGGCTTAGGGTACGGCTGAGAGCAGAGGCCTGACTCATGCGGTGGCCACTGCTGGAGGCCATTCCCAGCGCCCTGCATGACGCAACTGATGCATAGCTCTCTTTTTATGTCACACATTTCTACTGTTGGTGAATGTCTCTGCACTAACAGCAGGACTGATTTCCTGGAGTGCACATGATGTCAGGTACCAAAGGAAATAAAAGGTGAAAATTTGAAGGAAAGGAAACAAAAGTGTGTTGATGTTTTCAACGGTTTCTTTAGTCTGCGTGTGTTTAAGTCTGGTCTGTGTGTGATTGAGTCTGATGTTTTGCTGTGCACAAAGTCACGTCGTCATCAGTCATGAGAGCAACAGTGGTCTACTCGAGTCACTCGACTCGCGTCAGGTCAGTCTGTACGCCAGAAGCTGAGAGTCTTAGCACAAGAGTAACAACACAATTGCTCATGTATGTCTGATGGTCTACAAACACATCCATCAGCCACATGCAGCATGTGAAGAATGTGAGTGCATCCCGGCACACAGCCCTTCTTCCTCTTCCTGTCCTCAATAGTCATCAAACAGTAATCTCCACCCACGCCTTACCTGGACGTTTTAGGGGTCGAAATCTGCTGTCCCCATGACTCATCCTCATCATTGTCAGCGCCCTCCCAGTCAGCACCCTCGTCATCATCCGACAGATCCACATCTGAGTTGAGATCATCCTGATAAGCCGTGCCATCATCCGACCATGATCCATCTTCCCGATGCTGCCGCAGGCGAGCTGTGCTTTTGGCGCCAAGTTTGCAACCACCCCCTCCAACTTGAAACCACCTGCGAAAAGATATGAACACACACTCTTTTGCACATTGTTATTATTCCGCTATTACATAATTTAGTTGCTATTAGTTGTAGCCTATTGTTCATGGCAGATCCCAATGGTTGCCGGCAACTGCAGATGTGAACACTTTCGCATTTGCACATCCTGGGGACTGAGGCTGATATTGACATACTCACCAGGGGATTGAGACTGTTGTGAACGTACACACCATTCTTGACCACCAAATGACAGCTGCAGCTCGACGGGCAAAGTCAAAGCGCACATGCTGCACACACTGCAGCACAGACCTTAGCACATAGTGCCCAAGCCATGCAACAGTTCTCATGCTGCCTGACCAGATGGTTCCTGAACAGCGGTTCTGCCAGGCACAATAGGCTTTGCGGTAGTTGCATGCTGCACAGGAGATGTTGCACTGGCCTTGCCTATGACTACATGCTGCACAGGAGACGTCGCACTGGCCTTGCCTATGACTGCATGCTGCACAGGAGACGTTGCACTGGCCTTGCCTATGACTGCATGCTGCAAAGGAGACGTTGCACTGGCCTTGCTTATGACTGCATGCTGCACAGGAGACGTTGCACTGGCCTTGCTCATGACTGCGTGCTGCAAAGGAGATGTTGCAATGGCCTAGCCTATGACTGCATGCTGCAAAGGAGATACTACAAGCAGAAGGCCCACCTTGCCCTGCATTGCTGTGCTGTTCTGCCAGGTAAGCTGCGAGCAATGCTGCTCCATTGGCTGCCATGGATCAGGAACTGGTCATGCAGCGCGGAGTCTTCTTCATCAGTCCAGGCCTCCCTTGTGATGGTGGGGTCCAGATGCCTCTTCCACCGCCCCATGCACTGCTGATCAGTCCTCCCCTGGGCAGCATTCGAACCTTTTTTATTATGTATTATTATTGAGATGCGCAAGACAGACTGCTTTGGAGAGACAAGACTTGTCCTGCACATACCTAGCGCATCATGAGCTGGAAAACAAATTTGTTGATATCACTGTTATTATTGTTATTATTATGATGATGTGGAATTCAATTCATCAGAACTATTTTTTAGGAAACAACCACAACCACCAAGGGATGTTAGTGGTTGACAAGTAGCTGGGCTGTCTCCTACTTAGTAGACACAGCAAGCCACTGCCGACAAGATATTGGCTTTATGGACACTCTTGATCCAGTAACAGCAGTGCATTTCGATATTGATGCCATTTTCTGCTGTGGGGCATGACTGCTAGTACAGTATGACTTACAGCTGCCATTGGGTGCTGTTGGTACAACATTCACATCCCTGGATCAGATGCAATGACTGTTGTCAGCACTGTAGCTTACCTCCAAATGGCGGGAAATCTGAGCCCAACTTCCGCCATGCTCCTCATACAACACTAACAATCGTTCATCTTCAGCCGGGGACCATTTCTCTTTCTTGATGTTGGGATTCACCTGCAGGGAATGATCGTTCAGATACATCAGCCAAGTCACCTTGGCGTTTGTTACCATGACGCACTACATCAAAGCAAGACATGAGTTCAGGGGCGTACAGGCAAGCACATCTGGATGGCACAAATGCAAGCAAGCTACCTATCTACAGCTGAGGGAGGCAACAATGTAGGTAATGAGAGGGGGCACTATAGACTCATGGGATGGGCTACGCAAGGAAACAGTGATTTGTGTTTCCAGTCACCTTGTGACGCCAGCGCTGTGCACATTGCTGGCCAGTGCGTCCTGAGATCTTTTTACCCACCATACACCACCTGCAAGCATGCCATGTCATACTATGGAGGCATCATTTGCCAGCCATTTGCATGGTTGTAGAGATTCACAGTCTGCGCTTCGGGCTTGTACAGACGTGTGTTGATGCACAAGCAAGAACTAAGGTAGTGCTGACCTGTTGCCATATTTGCCTTGCCATTCTGCCAGCAGCTCGTCCTCTCTTTCTGTCCAGCATCCAGTCTTGACTGGTCGCTCGTTCACGTAGGTCGGCATAGGCATGGCAAGTTCGTTCTGGAATGCAGCACAGTTGATTCAGACCCTGGCACGTTGCAAGCGTGCTTGCTCCTGCTACGAACGCAGACAGGCACGCACCGATTATACACCCTTGTCGACTGCCGACAGCGAAGAAAGCAATCTGCTACCACAGTCTAGCTGACTTTCGTTGCAAAACAGAGATACAAGAGGAAGAATGCTTTGACTGGCTGTTGCAGCGTTCAAGCGGCACGGGCTTTTGAGGGACTTGCCTGTCCCTCAAACAGCAAGCACAGAGACATCGCCAGATATGCTGTTTCGCAAGCCATGTGTCATTTGACCTTGACGGCTTCGTCCCCTGACAAACATCAGCTGGTAGTGTGACTCTCAGCTGCACACAAAGTTCTGTGCAAACTTCCTGCCAGCGCCTACCGCAGAGATGTGTGTGCAGTGCAGGCTTCTGCACGACGTCGGACGTGCGCAAGCCGACCGCGATCTTGGGTGCGATTGTTTGACACCGTGCAAAGGTGTGCTTGCTTGACCGTAAGCTCACTCTGAGTGTCAGCTGACAACCAAATGAGGAGCTTCTTCTGAGTTGGAGTCACGTAGCATTTGGCGCCAAAACCAGCATGCTATGACTAATCTGCTGTCACCAATCAAAGCAATTTAGAATAGCGGCAAGCAGTACACTTGTTGCGCGATGGGCACATGGCAGCTGCCGATTGGCAACAGAGACCAGCATGCTGGGTTTAGGATCATGCCCCTCGTGTTAGTTTCACCCCTAGTGGGGCAGTGAAAAATTAAATTCTCAAAGCATGAAACTTTGTTACAAGGGCACATCTGTCATCATGATGTTCACTTCCAAAAAACAAAAAAAAGGCACACCAAGACATTGTCAAGTAGGGGAGTGAATTTGGCCAGAACAGCAACAGGCATGAATCTTTAACAAACTCTCAACCAGACACAACTCCCCACATAGACTTTTCTGAAGCAGACAAAGTATGCTCATCAACAGCACCTTGGTGGGCCGCGCGATGCATTGCTTGGCATGTCGGAGGCTATGTTTACAGTTTGTTTGAGTGAAAATGCTGACATCCACTGCAGCACCTCAACAGTCGGTCAGGCTATCTCCGCTGCTTGACAGCGTCAGTCATCCATGAGTCCAAGAACATCTTTGCGCACGTCTGGTGTTTGTAATAGCCCGAAATCGCAGTCGAGCCAAGCCTCCTGTAGCGCGGGGAAATGCAAGTTAGCTTCGATCAGCACGTAAGCCAAAAATCTGCGCTGCGCGTGTTGCAGCCTGAGGGTGCTGGCGCTTCGCAGCTCTGAGCGCCAAAGCCAGAAGGAATGCCGGGATGCCTTGTGTCGCTTGGTCGCAGGAAAGCTTGCGAACTTGGCCACAATTGGCACGGGGGTCTCAACAATAATCAGTCCCCTGATCCTTTTAGGGTTTGGCTCGATGCATTACGTAATTTTGGAACCCTAAACAAATCAACTCTTCAAAAAAGACTTCATGTGCAGAAAACAAAACTTTTTGATTTTTTTGCTGGGCCCTTGCATCAGTATGATACCATTTTGCATTCCAGACCCCCATTATTTTGACATGTTCTGGGACCTAGTCAGCTAACGAGCATGCAGAGACCAGCTGCTGCAGTATGCTGTCTGTCTGGTAGAGTTTTGCCTCTTGAGTCCAACGTTCGCCTCCAACATTATCAACGCATATCATGTGTCATCACACTCATGAAACAGCTTTGACACCGAGCCTCAATAAGGACATGACCTGTTGGAGATATCTTAATAGAGAGATTGAAGTTCAAACATGATTGCTGCGCTCACGTAGTCTTCTGTCAGATGCTGTGATCCCGGCCGGGTGGTCTTGGTCGGCCAGACCTCTGGTAGCTCCGCAGTGCCGCCAAATGTTGACCCAAACCGTGCAAATTGAGACCCGTAGTGTCTCAGTTGCTGTCGTACATTGACTACTTCACTTCATCAAGCTTGCTCGCTAATGCAAGAGCAAATTGTGGGCCATGTTCAGTAATGTTAATGTCAGTCGATGGGTCTGCTGTCCAAGTCTCGTAATATCTGACGCTCTTCTGCTTCTCACGCTATAGCCGAATCAGAGCCACAATCTTGCTTTCACGGGGGATGCCGCATGAGTCATTCGTGGCGTGGAACAGCGCGGTGAGGGCGTTCAGACCTGAAGTACAACTCTGTGGTTGCTTCATGATCTGTCTGCGTGAGTGATACAGAGGAAGACGATGGGCGTTGCTGCAGTCAATTGGTGTCGTTCAGTGTGACCAGCAAGGTGTCGAACAACGTAAACAGCTCCAGCAATCACTGTCGGACCTTGCTCAGGTCGAAACGCCTGCCGACGTCGCTAAAGCAATCTTTACCTTGAGCTGGCACTGCATTGGTAGGCGCTTGAGCTGAACAAGATATCTTGTTGCTTGTGATGGGTGTTCGTAAGCTTGCGAGGACAGCGCAAAACCTGCATGTGAAGTTTCAAGTTGACAACCAAACCTTGTTGGTCCTTCTGACTTGCGACTGCCTTGACTGTTTGCCTTTCCTTCGCACTGATGCTGTACCGTTGTGAGTGCACGCGTGTTTAGCCACCACTGAGATACCAGTGTCACCCCCGCAGATCGGTAAACCATCTCCTCGTGTGTGTGGAGACATGGCAGCCCAGGAACTGGTAGTTCCGGACTTGCAAAGTGACAACTTTGATCTCCTTCGCTTCCCGTCCTTGACTGGCTTCCCATCTTTAATCGAGAGCGATGACCTAAACATGATGGCAAGGATGGGCAGCTTGTTCGATGCAAAGCAGCCAGCCACAGCAAGCAGCCCACAGTCCGCTAACAACGCAGGGCTGCAGCACCAACATCAGCAGCAGCACATGCGCCACATACCCCCACCAGTGCAGCAGCTGTTGTCAAGGCCGCAGCAGGCCATGCCGTTTTCGCCCAACAGCCCAGGATACCCAATGCTTTCACCTCGCTCAGCAGCTCCTGAAGCATCTCCAGCGTACAACCCCCCACAACCAGCAATGATGGTGCGTGCCACCATGTGCACTATGTGCAGTTACCATCAGTCAGTTTGAGTATCTTTGACCCATGCCACAGGCTTGGGTCATCAGCAGCGGCCCCTCATGTCAACATGGGTCGGACTGTCAGATAGTATCTGCCTGTCGGACTTTGCCAGCACTCATGTCAAGCACATATAAGTTATGCACTCAGTGCATAGAGAGCATTGCACAGTTGGGCAAGTGCTCCACATGGCTGATGATGCTGCTGCCCAGGATCAACTCCTTCACTAATTATAACAATATAATGTTCGCGCGTTCCAGCTAAACCCCTTCACTGTTGCTCCTGTACACCTGCAACTCCAGTGCAGCTCTGACTGTGAGAATGTGTGTGGCTGCAGATGACTACGCCATTTGCACTGCCTGCCCAGACATCTTTTGAGAGCGAGCGCAGCCATCATGACTTCCCAGGCCCATCTGCAGAAGATGCAGCAGAAAGCGATTACTCAGACGAGGAAAGCGATCCCGAGCAAGATGCTACACCGCGAAGAAGCTCTCGCAAGCGCAACGCTACTCAAGCCAGCAGAGAAGGAGATGATCAGGTAACTGCTGTATCAAGTATGGGTTGCAATTCAGGGTTTGCAGAAATGTCGGGTATGGATCCGGATTTGGAGACTATGCTCTCTCAAAATCTGGTGTTTCATGTGAGTTGATGCATTGTGCTCAACTGCCAGCAGCACATGGTAGCAGTGCAAGGAGCACAACTGTTAGTCAGCTGATCATGATAGCTGCATGCAACTTCCTCAGTCATCATGAAGTGGATGAATAGCCCCTGTGATGTGAAAGAATGACAGCTCAAAAGCACCCGCGTTCAAGCCAAGACCTAGGTGCACGCGGTTCAAGTACGCAGTAGTACAACAGGAATCCAGCAGTAACCTGGCGGATGTATCTGTTTTCAACAGATTTTATAGTTGCTCAGGCATGCACTGTTGCCAATGACATCACCACATGAGCCTTAGTCTAGCTGTACAG
>JAABUS010006932.1_pt1 | contig 13370 bp, 14 predicted proteins | sample 5560161 | NCBI WGS metagenome assembly JAABUS01 (sample SAMN10711885, study PRJNA513376) | rock metagenome | isolation source: Antarctica rocks | place: Antarctica: Victoria Land, Trio Nunatak nord | collected 2016-01-04 | reverse complement strand
TGACGAGGCTGGGCCCCGGCCTTCGCCGGGGAACATAGTGGGTCAATCGGGCCGGGAATGCTCTAGAAGCGCGTCCTCGCCGTCACACCGTAGGTGCGCGGTTCCGCCAGGAAGCTCGAGAAGATCTGGTTGGCCACCGACCCGAACGCCTGCGTCTGCGCGATGCTGCCCGCGCCCTGGAACGGCGTGTTGAACGCGACTTGCTGGTAGTTCTTGTCGAAGATGTTCTGACCCCAGATCTCCAAACCCCACAATCCCTTCGGCCCGCGGATGCCGAGGCGCGCGTTGACCAGCGCATAGCCCTTCTGCGCCTTTTCAGGGAACAGGTCGGAGCCCGTGTTGTAGCCCGACGTCACGCGCGTATCGACGTAGACCAGCCCCTTGATCCCGCTCGACGTCAGTTGCGGCGTCCACGTGAAAGACGCGGTTTCGACGTTGCGCGGAGCATTGGACAGATTGCGCCCCGACAGGCGGAACAATGCGGGCTCGAGCGGCTCGCCGGCACTGCTGCCGACCAGATTGCGCCGGTAGTATGTGTCGGCATAGGTGTGCCCGACCGCGATCTGCAGGTCGCGGACGGGGTAGAAGGCGGCCTCGATCTCGATCCCCTGCGAAATCACCCCCGGCTTGGTCCCTGCCGTGCACCGCCCGGTGGCCAGCGAAATGTCGACGTCCGCGCCGTTCAGGCTCTCCGAGCAGGCGTTGACGTTCTGCACGACGAACACCGACCCGTTGAACGTGTTGAGCTGGAAGCTCTTGAACTCCTGCCGGAAGATCGCGACGTTCAGGTTGAAGTCGCGGCGCGTGAACTTCGCGCCGACCTCGTACGCGTTGACCTTCTCGGCTTCGAACTGCAGCCCGTCGGCATCGGCGTTCGACCGCGGCGACAACGCACCGAACGGTCCGCCGAGGTCGGACTGGTCGAGATTGAAGCCTCCAGCCTTGTAGCCCTTGGAGTAGCTGGCGTAGGTCAGGAGCTGCGGCGTCGGCTTCCACGAGAGCACCGCGGTCCCGGTGAACTCGTCCTCCTTGCGCCGACTCTTGAGGCTCAACGCGTTGAGCCCCGAGCTCGAATTGCCCGTGCAGGTCAGCGTGATGATGCCACCGACGAGCGGTGCAAGCGTCGGGACGGCGAGAAGCGGTCCCAGCGCCGCCTGCTGTGCCGGGCAGACCGTGTTGTTGTTGGCGAAGTTGGCGTCGAAATCCTTGGTCTCGTTGGTGTAGCGCGCACCCAGCGTCACGCTGAGCGTGTCGGTGACGTTGAAGATGTTGTGCGTGAAGAAGGCGTAATTCTGGCTCTTCTGATTATACTCGGCGCGCTGGCTGCCGAGATTGTTCAACGTGCTCAATCGATCGATGCCACCCAAAATCAGCGGAGTCGCCGCGCCAAAGGCCGGCGCGGGCGCGCGACCCGGGACAGCGGAGACCTGCCCAGACAAGATTGCACGGCCGGCGGCGCTTAGACACCCAGGAGAACCGGGCGCACGCAGCGCGGCAGTGGGATCGATGGTCGCCACGATCCGGCAGGAGGCGAAGGCTCCGTACTGGCTGCCGAAAACCGTATTGTCGAGCAGGCGCAGCTTCTCGTTCGAATAATAGCCGCCGACGAGGTAATCGAGCCTGTCGGAGAATGCCGATCCCTGGAAGCGCAGTTCCTGCGTGAACGTCTTGAACCTGCGCTGCGAGTTGCCGTCGTCCGCGCGATAGCTGATGTCGGCGACGCCGTAATCGATGTCGGCCGCGCCGCCCGCCTTGTACTCGCGATACGCGGTGATCGAGGTCAGCGTTCCGAGGCCCAGGTCGTAATCGATCTGACCCGATAATCCGTAATCCTCGGTCTTGTTACGGAAGGTCCGGCCGGGCGTCAGCCGCACCTGGCGGTTGAAAGGATCCAGCGTTCCGCGCGGTGGAACCCCACCGTTGAAGAACGGACTGTTCAGGATGTCGACGATCCGGTTGGTCGGCGAGAACGTGACGTTTCCGTCGGTGTTGACCGTCGCGGGCTCGCCGACCCGCGTGAAATCAACCGTTTCCTTGGTGGCGACATAGACCGCGCCGCAGCAACTTTCGTCACGCTTGGAATAATCGCCGATCAGGCGGAGCGACAGCGCATCGGTGGGCTCGAACAGCACCTGCCCGCGCACGAAATACCGGTCGCGGTTGTTGATGCGTGATTCGCTGCCACCCCCTTGGGTGATGTTGCGGTAGAAACCGTCGCGCTTCACGTACACGCCATCGATGCGGTAGCCGAGCGTGTCGCCACCGATCGGGCCGCTGACGCCGCCCGAGAGCCGCAGGAAGTCGTAATTGCCGTACGTCGCTTCGGCATAGCCTTCGCTGTCGGCGAGATTGGGTTTCTTGGACACGATGTTGATGAGACCGGCCGACGCGTTGCGGCCGAACAAAGTGCCTTGCGGGCCGCGTAGGACCTCGACGCGCTCGATCTCGCCGAGCTCGTTCAGACCCGAACCCGTTCGGCTGCGATAAACACCGTCGATGAACACCGCGACGGAGCTTTCCAGCCCGGGATTGTCGCCGACCGTGCCGATGCCGCGGATACGCGCGGAGCCGTTGGCCTCGCTTCCCGTCGACGACACGAGCAGCGACGGCGCGAGCTGGTTCAGCTGGCGGATGTCGGTCGCACCCGAATTCTGTAAGGATTGCGCGGTCACGGCGGACACCGCGATCGGAACGTTGGACAGCGGGCTTGCGCGCCGCGTCGCGGTGATGATGATCTCGCCGCGGTTGACGTCGCTATCGTCGGGAGTAGGCGCCGCTGTGCCGGTCTCGGCCTGCACCGCGCCTGCCGCGGTCGGGCTCTCCACGGGGGTGGTCGGCGTTTGTCCCGCGGCGGTGCCCGATCCGCTGCTGTCCTGTGCTTGGGCGGGCACGGCGACCGCTCCGATCGCGACCGCACAGGTCGACAGCAGCCACATGGACTTGAGCATCTTTAAACTCTCCTGGGTACGTTTTGTTTTGCGGCAAGCGTAAGAAAACTGTCGCACCCGCGCCAGCGCAATCTGCTCCGCGCCTCAGTTGAGCGTGACCTTGCGGCTATTCGGCAACATGTTGCCTGGACGACCACGCAGAACCGCCGCCCTCGGTGATGCGAGGACGGCGGTAATCAGCGTGCGAAAGTGACTATCGCCGAACGGCGGCGGCCTCAGCGATAGAAGATGTGGTTGCCCACCGTCGCGACCTTGCTCATGCGCTTCCAGCCCGGCGACACGTAGCGCGCGTGAAAGAACAGCGACTTGGGCGCAACCGCGTCGTGGAGGTCGTTGGCGACGATGTGCGCCACGGCGACCGCGGTCTTCCAATCCGCGCTGGCACGCGGGATCGGAGGCAGCGCGTGCCCACGGACGAACGAGAACTGGCTGCGCTGGAACACGACGCCGCACCAGCTGCTGGGGAAACGGCCGGACTTGGCGCGGTTGGCGATGACCTGGCCGACCGCGATCTGGCCGGAAAGCGGCTCGCCTTTGGACTCGAAGTAGATGGCACCGGCAAGGCATTCGCGCTCGCGATCGGGAACGCTGGCCGAACGATGCGCAGCGACCATGGATGCAAGCGAAGCGTGCTCCCTGGGCACCGGGCCGATCGAGGGCGCGGCGACGAGCGGCGCGGACGAGACGACCGAAACGATCGGAAGAACGGGCTCTGCGGCGACGGGGGCGGCAGGAACCGGGGCGGCGGAAACCGGGGCAGCGGGAATTTCGGGGGAAGCGGAAACCGGGAGCGTGAAGCTCTGCACCGGAACCTGAGGCGATACGTCGATCGCGGCTTCGGGGATCGTCGCCTGGGGGGCGACGATGATGTGAGGGAGAGTGGAGGCTGCGGCCGGGGAGTCCCAGGCCTGGGGGCCGGCACCGATCGTGGTTCCGAGCAAGGCAATGGCTGCGGCAAGGCCGCCCGTACGAATTCCGAACATGGTCGCTCTTGTCTGTGCGGTGAGGCGGACCAGTCGGAGCGCGCCATCCTGGCCCGGCTTCCTGTGGTCTCCCCCCCGACTGCGTGACCGGCCACATCATGGCCAAGTCCCCCGCGCTTCGATGACAATGCTATGACGGGCAGGCGCTCGAACGGTCAAGTTTCCACGAGTGAATCCACGATGAACTGTTCGACATTCGGGATATCCAACTCGACCACCCAAATATCGCGGTCGAACCGTTTCTTTTCGTCGACGAGCCGTGCAACCGAATCGTTTTCGGCCGATTCGCCCTTCATTTTCGTTTGGTTCCACGTGAAATCGCTTGTCAGCGTGGACACACGCTCGAACACCCTGGCCCCTGCGCCACGGGACGTCAGGATCACGAGCAACGCCCCCGCGTCCGCATCCCCACGCGACAGCACGACGCCGTTTCCACCGACCGCTTCCGCGGCGCGCAGCAATCCGGACACGACGATTCCCGACGGCAGCCTAGCCATTGCGGACAGCGTAACCCGGCAACGCGGCGAGCGGCGTGCGCGAAGTTGCAAATGTTCCGGTACCTCGTGCCACTTCTTCCCCCGCCGCATCGACCAGACGCGCGTCTGCGACGAACACGCGGCGGCGGCCGCTGACCCAGCGGCCTTCGGCGACCGCGGGGCCTTCGGAGAGCGGCCGCGTGAAATGGAGGTTGAACGCGGTGGTCAGCAGGAAGCGGTCGCTGACCAGGCTGTTGGCGGCATAGAAGGCGGCGTCGTCGAGCATCTTGAAGTAAACGGTTCCGTGGGCGGCACCCGCGGCATGGAACAGTTGCGGACCGACAATGAAGCGAATGCGCGCGTGCCCGGACGCTACGATCTCCAGCCGCGATTCGAACAGCGCATTGATCGGCGCGCTTCGGTACAGGGTTTCGAGCGCGCGGAAATGCGCATCCGCACCCGTCGGCCCGATCGGCACCGCGGCGACCTGCGCGTCAGGCGGCGTCACGCGCCTCGTCGCCGGTCAGCAGCGCGTACAAGGCATCGCTCGAACGCGCACCGCGGAGCTTGCTCGCGGTTCCCGGATCGCGCAGCAGGCGGCTGACCGCGGCGAGCGCTTTCAGATGGTCTGGACCCGTCGTGGTGGGAGAAAGAAGCAGAAAGACGAGGTCGACCGCGACACCGTCCACCGCGCCGTAATCGACCGGCTCGGCGAGCCTGACGAATGCGCCGCGGACCCGGTCGAGGCCCGCATGCCGACAATGCGGGATCGCGACCCCGCCGCCATATCCTGTCGCGCCGCTCCTTTCGCGCGCGTTGAGGCAGTCGAGGATCTCGGCCGCATCGCCGTTCACGAGCCCCGCCGCAAGTCCGGCCAACCCCGCGAACAGCATCTTCTTGGAGCCTGCGGGCATCCGCGCGCGCACCGCGTCCGGGCCGAGCAATGCCGCGATATCGCTCATCGTCGCCCGTGACCGGCCGCTATCGGCCGCTGCGCTGCGGCTCGACCCAGCCGATCGTCCCGTCACTGCGGCGGTACACCATGTTGAACGTTCCCGTACCGCTGTTCCTGAACATCAGCGCGCCCGTGTTGCGCAGGTCGAGCATCATCACTGCGTCGGATACGGTCGCGTCGGGGATGTCGACGCGCGTTTCGGCAACGATCAGCGGGTTGTCCGAAGGTTCGGCCTCGGCATCGCCGCTGTCGAATACGGTGTAGTTGGCGTCGTCCACCGCGGCGAAGTCTTGAACCGGGCTGCCCGAAGCCGCGTGATGGTCGTGCAGGCGGCGCATGTAGCGGCGCAACTGCTTTTCGATGCGGTCGGCGGCTCCGTCAAACGCGATGTGCGCATCGCCCGCAAGGTTGGAGGCTTTCAGGATGACGCCATGCATGACGTGCGCGACGATGTCGCAGGAAAAGCGATTGTCGTGCGGACCTTTTCCAAACGTGACCTGCGCCGAGATCGCGCGCGCGAAGTATTTGTCGGCGATGGCGTTCAGCCGATCCTCGACATGCGTACGCAGCGCATCGCCGGTCGCCGTCTGATGCCCCGAAATCTGAACTTTCATGCGTGTCTCCTTCTACCAGAGCAACCCCGCGTCAGGCAGCGCGGTTCCAGATCGGGTTCTGCAATCCACGCACGAATTCGGCATGCCGCGTCAGTTCGTCGGCGGACGCCGCGTGCGGACGCGCCTCGCGTACGGTGCGCGCAGGCGAGCGTGACACCGATGCGGCCGAGATGCGGCCGTCGCGGCGTGTGTCCAGCCCGAGCCCGATCTGACGGCCACCCGTCAGCTCCACGTACACTTGCGCGAGGAGCTGCGCGTCGATCAGCGCGCCATGCTTGACCCGCAGAGACCGATCGATGCCGTAGCGCGTACACAGCGCATCGAGACTGTGCTTGGCACCCGGGTGCCGTCCGCGGGCGAGCGCGAGCGTATCTACCATGCGCGTCATGCAGATCGACGGACGGCTGCAATGCCCCATTTCGTGATTGAGAAAACCGAAGTCGAATGCCGCGTTGTGCGCGACGAGCGGGCTGTGCCCAAGGAACGTCAGCAGCTCCTCGAGCTTGTCGTGGAATCGCGGCTTGTCCGACAGGAACACGGTGGACAGGCCGTGCACCGCCTCCGCGTCGCTCGGCATCGGACGCCCCGGGTTGAAGTAAGCGTGGAACGTGCGCCCCGTCTCGACCTTGTTGACGAGTTCGACGCAGCCGATCTCGACGAGGCGGTCGCCCATGATCGGGCTGAGGCCGGTGGTTTCTGTATCGAAGACGATTTCGCGCATGGAACTGCCAAGCCTATCGGCTCCGACGGCCCAACAGGCAAGCCACGATGCGCCGGACATCGTCGCGCGTCCGATCGATGGAGGTCGCGGTGTCTATCACGAAGTCGGCTCTTGCCCGCTTTTCGGCGTCAGGCATTTGCTTTGCCAGGATGCGTTCGAAGCGCGCGACGGTCATCCCGGGACGGGCGAGGACGCGCGCGCGCTGTACGTCCGCCGGTGCGGTGACGACGGCGATCTTGTCGACGCGCGCCTGCCCACCCGTTTCGAACAGCAGGGGGATGTCGAGCGCGACGAGCGGCGCGCCCGCGTGGGCGGCGAAGAAGACGGCGCGCTCTTCCGCGACCGCGGGGTGGACGATCGCTTCCAGCTGCGCGAGCCTGACCGGATCGGCCAGGACGATCTCAGCCAAAGCGGTGCGGTTTACGCCACCGTCGCTGGTCGTGCCCGTAAACGCGGCTTCGATCGCGGCGACGAGACGCCCTTCCCGCCCCTGCAGCCTGTGCACCGCGGCGTCCGCATCGAAGACGGGCACGCCTTCGTTCGCGAACATCGCCGCGACGGTCGATTTGCCCATACCGATCGAACCCGTCAGGCCCAGGACTATCATGCGGTGAGAACACGACGCAGTGCGGGCGTATCCGCTTCGTGCGGCCCGGCGTTGAAGAAAGCGGCGAACGCCATCGCGCCTTGCTCGGCGAGCATCGTCAGCCCGTCGATCGTGCGCAGGCCTTGCGCGGTAGCCCGGCGAAGCAGGTCGGTCTCGAGCGGCGCGTAAACCATGTCGAAGACGGTCGACCCGGGTCCAAGCGCGGCCAGGTCGAACGGCACGTCCGGCCGACCTGCCATGCCCAGCGAGCTTGCGTTGATCAGCAGGTCGGCATCGACATCGGAGCCCAGCGGCACGACCCGGCCGTCCATCTCCAGGTCGTCGAGCGCCGCCCTCGCCCGGATCATGTCGCGGTTGATCACGGTAACCTGGCGCACAGCCATGACTTTGAGCGCAAACAGCGCCGCCCGCGCCGCGCCGCCCGCGCCGATCACGACCGCATGGTCCGCCGCGACTCCAGCGAGCGCGAACAGCACGCCGTGCGCGTCCGTATTGACGCCGTGAAGCGCCCCTTCTCCTTGCGCGATCACCGTGTTGACCGCGCCGATCGCGCGCGCGTCGGGGCCGATCGTGGTCAGATGCGGCGCGACGAGCTGCTTGAGGGGCGCGGTGACGTTGCACCCGCGCCAGGCGGAATCGCCACGGCGTCGGCGCAGATAGAAGTCGAGTTCGTCAGGCACGACGCGATGCGCGCGATAGTCGGCGTCGATGCCGAGCTCCGCCAGCCAGTAGCGGTGCATGATCGGCGACTTGCTGTGCGCGATGGGGTCGCCGATGACTTCGGCGTAGGTTTTCACAGGCCGTCATCCCCGCGAAAGCGGGGACCTCGACGTGTCGATCCTTCGGGATGAAATATCGTCGAGGTCCCCGCCTGCGCGGGGATGACGAGTACGGGGCGGCACGTCACAACACGATCACGCCGCGCTCGCGAAGGTAGACCAAGAGCGGGAGCAGCGGCAGCCCCAGGATTGCGAAGTGGCTGCCATCGATCGCGTCGAACAGCTGCGCGCCGAGTCCTTCGATGCGGTAGCCGCCGACGCAATGGAGCGCCGCGGCCCCTTCTTGCACGAGATATGCGTCGAGGAATTCGTCGCTGAACGCACGCATGTGCAACGTGACGGTGTCGCTCGCGCGCCACACGATATCGCCGCCTGACGCGATCGCGGCCGCGCTGATCAGGCGATGCCGCGTTCCGCGAAGGTCGAGGAGCTGGGCGCGCAGGTCGTCGACCGTCGCTGCCTTGGATAAGACACGACCGCCCGCGGTTTCCAGCACTTGGTCGCACCCGAGCACGAGCGTCCCGGCATCCGCGGGCACGCCCAACGCCTTCTTCTGCGCGAGCGTCGCCGCGACGACCGCGGGCGCGACATCGCCGAGCTCGTCTTCGACGGCGCGTTCGTCGACTCCCGACGCGACCGCCTCGTGCGGCACCCCCGCCGCAGTCAGCGTCGCACGGCGCGTCGCGCTCGTCGAAGCGAGTACGAGCGAGGGCGCGGATGTCACGCCGCCTTCTCCGATGTTTCCTGCCGGTCGGTCACCAGCTTGATGATCGCGGCGGCGGATTCTTCGATCGACCGGCGTGTGACGTCGATCACCGGCCAGCCATTGTCCGCGAACAGCCGCCGCGCGAACGCGAGCTCGCTCATCACCGCGTCCGTATCGACATAATCGGTTTCGGGTGCCTGCCCCATCGAAAGCAGCCGGTTGCGGCGGATTTGTATGAGCCGATCCGGACTTGTGGTAAGCCCGACGACGAGCGGATGGCGCAGTCCGAACAGAGTCGCGGGCGGGGGGGACTCGGGCACCAGCGGAATATTTGCCGTTTTATACCCGCGGTTGGCCAAATAGATCGCGGTCGGCGTCTTCGACGTTCGCGAAACGCCCGCGAGCAGAATGTCCGCTTCTTCCCAGTTGTCCGCGCCGATGCCGTCGTCGTGCGCGATCGTGAAGTGGATCGCGTCGACGCGCGCGAAATAAGCGGCGTCCATCGCATGCTGCCGTCCGGGTTTGGCGGTGATCGGTCGACCCAGCGCGGCAGACAGCGCGTTGACGACCGGGTCCATCACTGGAACCGCGGTCAGCCCCAATTGACGGCAGCGATGTTCGAGCCGCACGCGCAGCTCGTGTTTTATCAAGGTGTGGAAGACGAGGCCCGGCGTCGCGCCGACCGCATCGAGGACGCGGTCCAGATGTCCTTCGGACCGCACCATCGGCCAGAAATGCCGCGCGGTCGCGACCTCCTCGAATTGGGCCAGCCCCGCCTTGGCGATGATGTCGAGCGTCTCGCCCGTCGAGTCCGACACCAAATGGATGTGGAGCTTGCCGGTCATTTCGTGCGGCTGTGGGGGAAAGGATGGAAAACCATGGGGGCGCAGCTAGGCGCAAACGCTTGGCAAGCTCAAGGCGTCCGTCGGTGCCCGCACGCGCGTTTCCATCCACAGTTGCGCAACCAGCCGTATCCCGGGAACGGCTCGCTTGTGAATCCCGTGGACGGCGGCGGGGACTCGCGGGCTCTCGCCGGACCGGCCGGAGTCAAGCTGTTGGCGAATGCGGCACGCTCGTTTAAGCCCCGCGAAAAGCCGCTCTACATCCTTCATCAACCTTATTCTTAAAGACTCTACTTAAGAGAAAAGATGGCCGTCGAATGAGCTCTCAAGCTCCGAATTTTGAGCTTTCGAGCTCGAAACCCCTGCTCGACGTGCTGCGCGGCGAACGGCGCGACCCGCCGCCCGTGTGGCTGATGCGCCAGGCGGGCCGGTATCTTCCCGAATACCGGGCGTTGCGCGCGGACAAAGGCGGGTTCCTCGACCTGGTCTACGATGCAACGGCCGCGGCGGAAGTGACGTTGCAGCCGCTCCGCCGCTTCGGGTTCGATGGGGCCATATTGTTTTCGGACATCCTGATCGTGCCGCACGCGATCGGCCAGGATCTGTCGTTCGTCGCGGGCGAAGGACCGCGGCTGTCCCCTCCCCTCGCCGATGGGTTGCTGGCGGGCCTGACAGCCGCGCCACGGCATCTCGAGGCGATCTACCGCACCGTGCGCAGGGTCGCGGCCGAGCTCGCTCCTCAAACGACTTTCCTGGGGTTTGCCGGGTCGCCCTGGACGGTCGCCACCTACATGGTCGCGGGGCAGGGCAGCCGCGAGCAGGCGGACGCGCGCCGCCTCGCCTATCGCGACCCGGGCGCGTTCGGCGCGCTGATCGATCGCATCGTGGCCGAGACGGTCGAGTATCTGTGCGGGCAGATCGGCGCGGGCGTCGACGCGGTGCAACTGTTCGACAGCTGGTCGGGGTCGCTGTCGCCCGCCCAGTTCGGCCGCTGGGTCATCGCGCCGACCGTGGCGATCGTCGCGGCGCTAAAGGCCCGACACCCGGACGTGCCGGTCATCGGCTTTCCCAAGGGCGCGGGCGGAAAGCTGCCCGCCTATGCCCGCGAGACCGGCGTCGACGCGATCGGCATCGACGAAACCGTCGATCCGCACTGGGCGCATGCCAATTTGCCCGTCGGTATGCCGGTGCAGGGCAATCTCGACCCGCTCGCGCTCCTGACGGGCGGCGCGGTGCTCGACGAGGCGATTTCGAAAATCCTTGCCGCGTTCGCCGACCGGCCCCACGTGTTCAACCTGGGCCACGGCATCCTGCCCGACGTCCCCATCGCGCATGTCGAGCATTTGCTGCGGCGGCTGCGCGCTCCATGAGCTTGGGAACCGCGCTCCAGATGAGCTATTTGTGGATCACCGCCGCGCACGTCATCTTCGTCATCTTCTGGGTGGCCGGCCTGTTCATGCTGCCGCGCTACCTCGTCTACCACCAGGAAGCGGCCGCAGGTTCGGCGGAAGACAAGCTTTGGGTCGAGCGCGAGGCCAAGCTGCGCAGCATCATCCTGACGCCGGGCATCGTCCTGGTCTGGTTGCTGGGCATCGCGCTGGCGACGATCGGGAACCACTGGAGCGAAGGCTGGCTCCATGCCAAACTGCTCTTCGTCCTCGGCCTGTCCGCGTACCACGGCTACATGGTGGGATATTCGAAGAAGCTGGCAAGAGGCGAGCGCACGCTGAGCGGCAAGGCGCTGCGCATGTTGAACGAAGTGCCCGCGATCGCGACGGCGGCGATCGTGATCCTGGTGATCGTGAAGCCGTTCTGAAAGCGCCGATCGCCAGCAATGCAGGCTCGTTGGAACCGGGCCTTGCCCGATGAGCTGGTCGGCCCGCGATTACCAAGCTTTCGAAAACGAACGAACCCGGCCGGTCCACGACCTGCTGAACGCGATTCCAAAAACCGCGGTGCGTCATGCGATCGATTTGGGTTGCGGGCCGGGCAACTCCACCGAGGTGATCTCCCAACGCTTTCCAACCGCCAAGATCTTCGGGTTGGACAGTTCGACCGACATGATCGAAGCGGCGCGTCTGCGATTGCCCGGGCATCGTTTCGAAATCGGCACCCTGGACGACTGGACGTCCGACGAGGCGTACGATCTGATGCTGGCGAACGCTTCGCTGCATTGGGTGCCGGATCATCGAAAGCTGCTGCCTAGTCTTGTTCGACGATTGGCACCGAGTGGCAGTCTGGCCGTACAGATGCCGGACAATCTGGAAGAACCCGCGCACCGGATCATGCGCGAAGTCGCCAGGTCGGGACCTTGGGCCGGACGGCTCGCCGACGCGGCTGCGCAGCGCGCCGTCATCGAAACTCCGACTTGGTATTATGAACTCCTGCAGCCGCTATGCCGTCGTGTCGATGTTTGGCGAACCGTCTATCATCATCCGCTCGGCGGCGGTGCGGAGGCAATCGTCAGTTGGTTCCAGGGAAGCGGGTTACGACCGTTCCTCGCAGCTCTCGATGATGGCGACCGGGGTTCTTTTCTTGATCGCTACTGCAGCGCGATCGCGCCTCTGTACCCGGAACTGGCCGACGGCGTCGTGCTGCTTCCGTTCCCTCGCTTGTTCATCGTCGCGACCCGCTGACGCGCTGTCCAAGGTTTACAAGCTTCGTGCCGACCATCTTGACACACGCTCACCCCTTACGTACCTCTTAATCCTAGTCGCAGCGCCAAGTCCTTTGGTGCTCCTGTCCCGCACATCGTCCGATCCGCGGCACCTCACCCTCCCCCACGCAAGAACGAACCTCATGCATCTCAAAGACCTCAAGAAACAGAAGCCCGCCGACCTCGTTTCGGCCGCCGAGGCGCTCGGGATCGAGGCCGCGTCGACACTGCGCAAGCAGGATCTGCTCTTCTCCATACTCAAGGTCGAGGCGGAGAACGGGACAGAGATCCGCGGCATGGGCACGATCGAAGTCATGCCCGACAGCTTCGGGTTCCTGCGGTCGGCGGAGTCGAACTATCTCGCCGGACCGGACGACATCTACGTCGCGCCCAACCTGGTCCGCAAGTTCGGCTTGCGCACTGGCGATACGATCGAAGGGGAAATCCGCGGGCCCAAGGACGGCGAGCGTTATTTCGCGCTCACGTCCATCAGCACGATCAATTTCGACGATCCGTCCGTCGTCCGTAGCCGCGTTAATTTCGACAATCTGACCCCGCTCTACCCTGACGAAAAACTACGGCTCGACACGCTCGATCCGACCGTCAAGGACAAATCTGCTCGCGTCATCGACATCGTCTCGCCGCAGGGAAAAGGCCAGCGCGCGCTGATCGTCGCGCCGCCACGCACCGGCAAGACAGTGCTTCTACAAAACATCGCCAAGGCGATCACCGACAACCACCCCGAGGTGTTCCTCATCGTCCTGCTCGTCGACGAGCGGCCCGAGGAAGTCACCGACATGCAGCGCTCGGTCAAGGGAGAGGTCGTGTCCTCGACCTTCGACGAGCCAGCGCAGCGCCACGTGCAGGTCGCCGAAATGGTGATCGAAAAGGCCAAGCGCCTCGTCGAGCACAAGAAGGATGTCGTCATTCTTCTCGACTCGATCACGCGCCTGGGCCGCGCCTACAACACGGTCGTACCGTCGTCCGGCAAGGTGCTGACGGGTGGCGTCGATGCCAACGCGCTGCAACGTCCCAAACGCTTCTTCGGCGCGGCGCGCAATATCGAGGAAGGCGGGTCGCTGT
>JAABUS010006931.1_pt1 | contig 13373 bp, 9 predicted proteins | sample 5560161 | NCBI WGS metagenome assembly JAABUS01 (sample SAMN10711885, study PRJNA513376) | rock metagenome | isolation source: Antarctica rocks | place: Antarctica: Victoria Land, Trio Nunatak nord | collected 2016-01-04 | reverse complement strand
CCGCCACGGTGGCGGGGTGCGGTCGCAGTTGGCGATCCTCGCCATCCCGGTGGTCGGGATCATGGTGGTCTCGATGCTCGTGATCCGCGGGACGTCGATGGCAATCCAGCCGATCCTGCCGCTCTACGTCGCCCAGCTCGGCTCCTTCGGGATCAGCGACGCGGAGACGGCCGGCCTGATCCTGGGCGCGCAGGGGCTGACGAGCGCGATCGCCTCGATCTACTTCGGCCGGCTCGGCGACCGCATCGGCCATCGCCGGATCCTGACGATCTGCACCTTCGCGGCCGGCTTCATCTACCTGCCGATGGCGGTCGCCACGCAGTCGTGGCAGTTGCTGGCGCTGCAGGCGGCGTTCGGCGTCGCGGCCGGCGGGCTGGTCCCGACCGCCAATGCACTCGTCGCCCATGCGACGAGACCGGAGCAGCGCGGCGTGGTCTTCGGGCTGATGGCGGGAGCCGGGTCGATGGGCGCCTTCGTCGGGCCGCTGGCCGTCGCCGGGCTGACGACCTCGGGCGGGTTCGGGCTGGCCTTCGTCGCGATCGGCGTCTCGCTCCTGCTGACGGGCGTCGCGGTGGTCTACACCTTCAGCCACCGCGCCCGGGAACTCACGCCAGCGGAGTCCCGGGCGGCGACGGGGGACTGAGCGAGGCGGCAGTTCGGGGCGACGCCCGTCGATGTAGGGTCATCCGCTTGCGGTGACCGGCCCGACAGGGCCATCGCCCCGCAGGGCGATAACTGGCTCTGGGTTCAACCATGCTTCATCTCTTCGACCACGATCGCCAACCGCTCATCCAAATCCAACGGTGTTTCCCGGAACACCGTCTCGCCTGACGGCGAAGGCCGCTGCGGTGGCCGGGCTTGCAAGCGGCGCCCCTACGAACGAGGCCGCTGTGGCGGCCGGTCACCGCAAGCGGATGACCCTACGTCACGGCGCCGCTTCGTCAGGAAGCGATCATCGTGAACACGAACGCCTCCTCACCCGAGCCAGAGGCAGAACGGGTGGCCGACCGGGTCGAGGTAGACGCGGACGTCGTCCTGGGGCTGATACTCCGCCAGGGTCGCCCCGCAGCGAATCGCGTGCTCGCCCGAGACCGTGAGGTCGTCGACGCGGATGTCAAGGTGGATCATCATCTGCTGCTCTCCCGCCTTCGCCGGCCAGACGGGGCGGACGTAGATGTCTTCGATCTGAAAGGACATCCCGACCCCGCCCGCCGGGTTCTTCAGTTCGACCCAGTTGGGCGACTCGGTCGTGATCTCCCAGCCGAGGAGTTGCTGATAGAAGCGCGCCAGGGCCAGCGGGGCGGGCGAATTGAGGGTAACGGCGGTCAGTCGCACTCCGTTGGCCATGTGATGGGACCCCTCTCACGTTCACGCATCGACTCGATGGACCAACGGGACGGTGGACAGTCAGCCGGCGGTCCAACTGGAGGCGTTCCATCGCCAGACGCGGGCCAGGCCCTAACCCCAACTTCAGGAACCAGACGATCGGATCGGCCAGCCCACCAGCGAGCACGACTACACGGTTTGAGTCGCCGAGGCCGGGGCAGTCCTTCCGCGGGGATGACTCCGGCTGATGATGACGCCGGTCAGGGCGATGGCGCCGCCGGCAAGCGCGACGGGGTGCGGCTGCTCGCCGAGGATCAGCCAGCCGGCGGTGATCGCGACGGTCGGGAGCAGGTAGAGGGCGTTCGCGGTGGTCGCCACCTCGAGCCGGGCCAGCGCGTAGCCCCAGGTCGCGAAGCCAATGGCGCTCGGGCCGAGGCCGAGGAAGAGGACCGCGAGGATGGGCTCGCCGCCCGGCGTTCGGAGGTCGCTGGCCAGCGCCGGGACGAACGGCAGCGCGATGATCGCGCCGGCCCACATCGCGTAGCAGGTCAGTTCGAAGCCGCTGTAGCGGCGGAGCAACGGCTTCTGCAGGACGATGAACAGGGCGAAGCAGGCGGCCGCCACGACGATCAGCAGGGCGTCGCTGCTCAGACCGAGGCCTTCCCCCTCACCGATGGCCATGATCGTCGCGCCGATGAAGCCGAGCACGATCCCGACCCGGCCCCGGCTGGTGAGCCGCTCGCGCAACAGCAGCCAGGCCAGCAGGACCGTGAAGAGCGGCGCGGTGTTGATCAGCAGGCTGGTGGTCCCGGCCGGAACGGTCCGCTGACCGGTATTGAGCAGCGCCTGGTAGCCAGTGATTCCGACGACGCCGCAGACCGCCAGCCGCGGCAGATCGGCCCGGGCCGGACGCCGGACGCCGATCACCGGGGCGACCACGGCCAGCACCAGCGCCGCGACGATGACCCGGCCAGCCGTCAGGCCGGCCACGCTGAATCCGTCGAGCGCCACCCGGATCGCGACGTAGGAACTACCCCAGAGGACGATCGTCGTCGCGAGGGCTGCGAGGGTGAGCGCCGAACCTGACATTCTCATCGGTCGGCTCCAGCGGCGGGTCGGATCGGCATCGATCGGTTCCTGTCTGCGCCGGCGAGGTCGGACAGCATCACGACCCGGCCGGGCGTCGTCCGTCATCGGGACGACCATCATACGCGCCGTTCCGGGTGCTCGTCGCTCGCTCCCGTCAGTCGCGGTCGCGGTCCACCGCCTCGCGCAACGCGGCCTCGGCGCCGGACCGCAGCATCGCGCCGTGGCTGAAGACGACGGTCGATACGTCCATGCCCGCCAGCCTGCTCGCCGACGCCCTGGCCTGCTCCGGGTCGTCGCAGAGGAGCTTCATCACGCCGACCCGCACGCCCGGCAGGTTCCCGAAGGCATCCGCCGTGAACAGGACGCCGTCGTCCCGCCGCAGCGAGATGTGGCCCCGGGTATGGCCCGGCGTGTCGATCACCCGGAACCCGGCGACGTCGTCGCCCTCGGCCAGCATTCGCGTGACCGGAGCGGTCGGCCAGTGCCGGGCGGCCATCCCGCGCCGCAGCAACGGATTGCGCATCGGATCGGCGGAGCGGGTGCCGGCGATGATCCCCGCCTCGCCCTCCGAGGCCCAGACCTCCGCCACTGGCGCCCAGGAGCGCATCCCCGGCAGCCCGCCGATGTGGTCCGGGTGATGGTGCGTCAGGACGATCCGCCGCAGGTCCGACGGACCGGCGCCGAGTGCCTCCAGCGCGGACCGGATCCGGCCGGCGCTGACGCCGAGCCCCGTGTCGACCAGTGTCCAGCCATCGTCGCCCGCCAGGAGCAGGACACTGATCGCGTTCCGGATCGGGATCGCGTCGATGCGGTAGACGCCCTCGGCAACGAGCTCGGGTCGGGCCATCGGAAATCCTTCTCTTCAATGTATGTGTCGATGAATCGACCGATCATCTACCAGCGATGACGCACATGGTGGTCCGGGGAGTTGACCAATGATCGGTCGTCACATCATGGCCTGAATAGTTCCGATGAGGTGATACGCACATTCATCCGACTCAACGGTCCTTGCGTGACCGCCATCGCTTCCACGTCGCCCGTACGTTCGACAGCAGGTCCGCAACCCCAATGACGACCTCGACGACCAGCACGCCAGCCTCCATCCCTTGCCTCTCTCGTCGACAGTAGTGTCGCGGAAAGAGATCAGGGTGACAGCATAGCTTGTTGGCCGCCCGATCCTGGCTGACGGCGATGGCCGCAGCGGCGTCGCCTGCCGTAGGGACGTGGCTCGCCTTGTCCGCTTCGCTGCCGCGCCGTCAGGCGCCACACCGCGCAGCGGTCCCCGGTGTTCGGGAATAGTGCGCGTCGATGTGATAGGTCGATGACGAACACGGTCTCGCCTTACGGCGAAGGCCGCTGCGGCGGCCGGGAGCCGCAAGCGGACTCCCCTACGAACGGGTCGCCCTTGACCACATAGACAATGACTATAGCCAAGCTGGCACAGACGTTTCACGATGGGCACACCGTCGGCGGATTCAGCCACCGATCCATAGCCAGATTGGCGACCAGACACAGAGCGGCCGGCATCGGTCCTGATCCCGATGCCGGCCGCTCCACACAGTCCCAAGATGCGGCAAATCGACTCCGGGTCGATTATCCGCCCGACGCCTGGCAATCGAGGCCGGGCTGCGCCGTGATGCCGCGGTCTGGGTACTGGGCCAGCCAGGCGCTGCGAACGGCGACCTCGACCGGGACTGGGACTCCGACGATCGTCTCGGCGGCCCGGCGAATGGCCGGCAGGTAGCGGCTGGCCCTCCGCTGGGTGACGGCGGAGCTGGCGCCGATCACCAGGGCGCCATCCTCATTGCGCCCGATCAACTCGGCGCCGCGGACGCAGCCGTCGAGGTCCGCGTGGGCGATCTCGCCGCCAAGGGCCAGCTCGGTCAGCATCGCCGACCAGACCTGCGTGCTGGCCAGTCCGCACTCCACCACCGTGAAGGAACTGGTCGTCGGAACCGATCGCCGGGTGACTGGCGGAACCGCCGGGATGGTCGGTTCCGAAGCCGGTGGCGTTGCCGAGACCGTCGTCGAGCCCCGGTGAGGACCGGCGCGGCGCGGCGCGGTTCGGACCGAAGCGATGGGAGAGTCCGAGGCGGTCGGCTGCTCGGCGACGACCGCCGGACGCCGGATCGGGGAGTTGCCCGGGACGAACGCGGGAGTCGTCCGGGTCGTCGCCCGGCTCCCACGGACCGGCATGTCGTCGCGGTTGGCCATGGCTCGCCCGAACTCGCGGGTCGCCTTGCGGCCAGCCCGGCCCGGATCGTCGTCGCCGGACGGCCGACCATCCCGCTCCCAGCGAGCGAGGATCTCCCGGATCCGGCGCGGCGCGACGTAGGCGCTGCCCGACTCGACCGCCTCGTAGATCGCCGCCGTCACCCACGCCCACCCCGTCGAGCTGGCCGCCGATCCCCGCGCCGCCGCGTCGAACCGCTCGGCCAGGGTCGTCAGCAGTTGGCGTTGGGCGGTGGTCGATGGCTTGTCGTTGGCGTCCTCGAACGCCCGGATCGCCACCGCGCCGGCGTCGGGCCCTGCCCCATCCGCCGCCGGCCGAACTTCGGCACTGACCCGGGCCGCCTCAGTCACCGGTGTCTGCTCCGTCATGATCGAGGCGCCACTGGCGGAACCAACGCGGCCAGTCCTCCGGGCCGCGATCCGGCGACTGAGCCGGGTCCCGGAAGCCGTTCCGGCCGCATCGATCTCATTCGTCGGTCCCGTGTCCGTCGTAGTTCTGGTAGTAGAAAGAGATTGGTCATACATCGTGTTGGTTGGCGCAACGATGGTTGGCTCCTCGTCGTTGGTCTCGGCAACAGAGCTCGGCCGATTTCGGCCTGAACCTTCGTTGCTCCCGCCAACGTCCACCCCTGAACCTCTGTTGGTCCATGCAACAGCGATCCCATCGGAGCCACTCAGACCTTCGTTGCCAGTTGCAACAGCGGTTGCGCCGCCCTGTAACCCATTGACACCATCCGCCGCTTCGCTGTCATTACTCATGTCATTTGCCGACCCGTTGTCACCGCTGGTTGGCACAGAAAAAAGGACCGCGCTGGCGGCGGCGCTCTGTCGGGCGGCGTGCCCGGCCCGGGTCCGGTCGCTGGCGCGGCGCTCCTCGGTCTCCACCTTGGCCGCTAGCCGCTGCCAGGTTGGGTCCCGCCGGAGGGTCGGCATGATGTCGTTCCAGACGCTCTCGGAGCCGATCGGGCTGAACCGGGTCGAGAAGATCCGGCGCAGGTAGCGGTAGACGTTCCTGTCCCGGTCGGCGAGGTAGATCACGCCCAGCACCGCCGGGGCGCTGAGGACGTAGCCGTCGTCGTGGTCCTTGACCCGGTAGAAGTTGTGCGGCACCCGCCACTGGCGCCCCTGCGCGTCCGGCTTGACGATCATCTCCTTGCGGATCTCGATCAGATCGAGCGCCACCAGGATCTTGTTGATCGTGATCAACTCGGACCGCTCCTCACCGTAGAAGTCGGCCTCGCTCTGCTGCGACGGGAAGGCGTAGCCCCGGTTCGGCGAGTCCTCCCGCCGGTCCGTCCAGACGGTGTAGGAGTTGAGCAGGCCCACGCCCTTCAACCCGATCAGCGGGGCGAACTGGGTGACGATGCTGTTCCAGTGCCAGAACCAGCCCCGCTTGCGGGTGTCGGTCCCGCTCTGGGTCGTGGTCGTCGCGTCGACGCCGGCGACCGCTGGCCTGGCAGTGGTCGCCCCTGCCTTCGCTGGCCGCTTCGTCGTAACCCTGGCTGCGGACTGAGTCACGGGCGCTGGCGCTGCGCTCGCAGCCACCGCCGGCCGCTGCGGGGCCGCCGTGGCGGACTCCATCACGGCGGGCGTCTCGGGCTGGGTCGTCGCAGTCCGGTCGGTCCGGACGCGGCTGGCCCGCACGCCGCGCCGCTGCCCGTCGCTCATCGCGCACCTCCGCCGGGGACGGCTGGGGCGACGAAACGTTGCGTACGGTCGCTGACCTCGGGGTGTTGACACACGGTCGATGGCGTGCCTAGAATATCGGTGTCGCCAGGGTACACGGAACCCTCCCTCGATCGGGAACAACGGTGACAGTCTCGTGAGCCGGACCTGATGAGCGGCGGTGTGGCAGCCTTTAGCTCATCGAACCGGAGACGATCTCAACACAGCACATCTGTCTCGCCCGGCGAGGCAAGCGATGGGGTCGGCGTTGGCGCGCCGGCCTTCTGCTTTTTTCGGAGCTGGTCCCGGCTTCGCATCCGCTGGTGTGGTCGTCCGTCCCGGTTGGCGCCGGTCCGTTTCGCCCATTGGCCACCGTGCGGCGGGTCGAGCCCCTCCGTCTCCCTCGGCCTTTCGCGTCATCCCGATCGCGCATCCTCCCGCTGAGACCGTCGTGACCGTTCGATCCGTCCCGTCGTCGTCCGTCGTCCCCGTCCCAGCCAGTCGCACGTTGGCGCGTGCCGCTGCTGTGGTCCAGAGACGGCGGTCCGGCGCCGGTGCGAGGGACCCGTCGCCTGTCGCGACATGCCCCTCGCACCCGAGCCCGAGCTCCGAGGTCTTGGTGATCGCGTTGCCGTGTCTCGCCTGGCGGCGATGCCCGGCCCTAAAGGGACCGGGCTCAGGGACATAAAGGTGGAGTTCTGACCGCGCTCCGCGAGCCGTTGGCGGGAATGCGAATGTCTCCGCACTGTTCATCGCTTCCTCTCCGATCCGCCGCGCCCGTTGCGTCCCGTCGATTCCGGGGTGGCAGTGAGACGCTCCAACTGGGCGGCGAAGCTGGTCTGGACGACGCTCGTGGCCGTCCGGGTCGTTCCGGTGGTCGCGACGTCTCCGGTGCCATTGGTCTTCGTCCCCGCCCCGATCACCCGGCGGGCCAGGTCTCCGTCGACGGTCTGGGTTCCTGACGCGACCGCCGCGTCCATCGACGACGCCGCCAGCCGGACGATCCCGGCCGGAACCCCTCCGGTCGCGACGTGGATCTCGTCAATCGCCTCGGCCGTGAAGACCTCCTGCCCATCCTCCCGCCCAGCGACCGTGAGCCGGTGGGCGATCAGCCCGGCCGTGTCGCGCCGGTTGAGCGGGTTGAGGGCGTGGGTCATCGCCGCCCGCTGGGCGAGGTTACGCTTGCGGGCGACCTTCTCCATCAGTTCCGGCTCCCCGAACAGCAACACCGCCAGCGGGGCTGGCGTCTCGGCGGCGACGAGGGTCCGCAGCACGTCCAGCTGGTTGCTGGCCAGGCCATGGGCATCGTCGATCACCAGCAGGACGTGCTCACCGCCGGCTCGCCGCGCCGCGAGGTCCCGCAGCAGGGCCGTCGTCAGATCCAGTCCCGTCCGACCGATCCCGGCCAGCCCGATCTGCCCCATGATCCGGCGGAGGAACAGGACATCGGTCCGGCAGGCGGTCGGGTCGTCGATCGGCGCGATCGTCAGGCCCGGGTGGTGGGCGATCTCATCCAGCAGCTTGGCCCGGACGGTCGACTTGCCGAAGCCCGTCTCCCCGGTCACGATCCCGAGACCCATCCCGAGCGCGACGGTCAGCCGGAGCCGCTCCAGACAGTCCTCGTGGCCGAGGGCCGGGTAGAACAGCTCGGCGTCCGGCTCGGTGCCGAAGGGCTCGCGGGTCAGGCCGAACGGGGTGAAGACGGTCATCGCGTCCTCCCGTCCAGCGCGAGCCAGGCCGGTGAGCAGCACGGCGCGAAGACGTGCCCACGGGTGGCTCGCCCTCCATCGCCTTGCCGCTCACTCGTCGTCCCGCTCGTCATCCCGTTACCCTGTCTCCAATGCCGGTCGAACCCGTCCGTCGCCGCGAGAATGCCTAGCGTCCGATCCGCGCCCGGATCTCCCGGATCCCGAGGCCCTCCTGCCGGAGGGCGATCACTGCCCGCAGCGCCGTCAGCTCGGCATCGTCGAACAGCAGGAAGCCGCTCTCGGTCCGGGCGGTCGGCTGGATGAGTCCCTCGCGGAGGTAGAAGTCCATGTGCGTCCGGGCCAGGCCGGTCGCGGCGCGGAGGTCGCTCGTCATGTAGAGCCGGGCCAGCGGCGGGCGGGCGGACGTCGCGGTCGGCGTCGCTCCGTCCGCCGCGATCGGGGTCCCGGTCTGCGCCTGCGCTCGGGCCTGGGTCCTGAACGGCTGCGGGGCCGCTCCGGACTCGACGTCGATCCGCGTGTCCTGCATGGTCTGCGTGTCCACGGACTCCTGGGCGTCGCTCATTGCGGGTTGGTCTCCTGCGACCGGTCGGCCCAGTCGGTCGTGCTCATCGAGGGGACGGTCGGGCTCGTCCCTGGACGCGTACAGTGCGGCGATCGGTGCTCCTGCCAGCAGTATCTGCTCTGCAAGTGCATAGTGAAAGTGTACGGACCCCCACCTTCCCTGTAAACGTTTGTCCCAATGTCAGGCAACGCCGCCTGAGGTCGTTCGGTGTGTGGCTGCTCGAGTTCAACGCGTTTCCCGCAGAGCGATGGTCATTCGTCGGGGTTGAATCCGCGAGAAACCCTCAAGAACAGGCTCGTCTTCGCTCCCGCGACATCCCGAGAACCTGCCGACTCCGTGAATGCCACGGGGGAGTGGCCGGCGTCAGGGGGCACGACTTGCACACCCTTGTTTCGGTCGGCTCCGAATTGTCCGCAGAGTCCGTTGCGCACAACACACTCACGAATTGAAAATCGCGTTATCGCGGACTGGTTCTTTGACGAAGATAAAAACATCCGTTCTAATCCGTGCCCCGGTGTCACTGAACGGGCTTGGCGCGGCTGGGACGACGCGGGACCGGGCGATTTGGACGGGTCGTTGTCGCTGCGGTGACTCGCGGTCCAGGCGGGCTGGCCGGGCACGCGAATGAGTCGTTCGATGCGGTGTCATCGCGGGTTCGTGAGCGCACGTCTGGGTTTTGGCTCACACGGCAACGCCCGCCGGTGGTGCCAACGGGCGTCCCTGTTGCCGGTCATGTTGCCCGACGGAATCAGTCGCCGCATCCGCCGGGTCTATCCGGCCGGGGTCGCTTCCGGGGTGGCCGGGACGGGAGTGCCCGCCTCCGCCTCGGGCGAGGAGGAGCCGACTGGCGGCAGGGCGAAGACCTGGACGGTCGTCCCCGGCCGGATGAAGGGAGCGAACAGCGGGGTGGCCGCGCCGACGACCACGGTGCCATCGGCGATCGCGATCCCGCCACTGGCCGAGCCGCCCAGGTCGAACGACCAGAGTTCGGTCCCATCGCTGAGATCGTAGGCGTGGACGATGCCGTCCAGCCCGGCGTGGAAGACGACGCCGTCGGCGATCCCGACCGGCGAGGCGGCTGGCGCCGTCTGCTCGCTGGTCCAAAGTACGGCCCCGGTTGCGGCGTCGAGCCCGCTGACCAGCCCCGTCGCCGGGCCGTCGAACTCCGGCCAGTTCGTCGCGGGGACGGCGATCACCCCGTCGCTGACGGCGCTGGTGCCTTCCATCCCGCCGAGGAAGCCGGCCGGCGAGACCTGGGTCTGCCAGACGACCTCGCCCGTCGACCGGTCCAGCGCCCAGTAGACGCCGCTCTTCTGCCCTTCCCCGACCATGTCGCGGGAGACGCCGTCGATCTCGGCGGTGAAGAGGTTGGGCGAGGCGCTGAAGCCGACGTCGTCGATCGGTGCCATCGCACCATCGTTCGGCGGCGCGTTGAACGCCCAGGCGACGGTCCCGGTCGCCATGTCCAGCGCGACCATGCTGATCACGTTGCCGTACGGTGCCGGAATCGAGGTGTAGGCGTTCTGCGTCCCGACGTAGAGCAGGCCTCGGGCTTCGTCGATCGCCGGGACCGCGAAGACGCCAGCACCGTCCGCCCCGTCCGGCACCATATACGCCTGCCAGCGGACCGCGCCGGTCGCCGCGTCCAGCGCGACGACGCTGCCGCGGAAGCCGACCTGTTTGGCGACGGACGCGACGCCGACGAAGACCGTCCCGTTCGCGACGACCGGGGAGGACCAGATACTGGCGTTGGGCTGGATGTCGACGGTCGTCCGCCAGAGGGCCTGGCCGGTCGCCGCGTCGATGGCGTGGACGGTCGCACCGGCGTCCCCGACGTAGACGACCCCAGCGGCGTAGGCGGCCGAGCCGGTGATGCCGAGATCGATCTGCAGGTTGGGCTCGAGGACGGCGGTACCGGTCTCATACGTCCAGACCTCGCTCCCCGTGGCGAGATCGATCGCGTACAGGTTGCCGTCGTAGGAGCCGACGTAGGTGACGCCGCCGGCGATGACCGGTGTCGAGCTGACCGGTCCACCGACCGGCGCCGCCCAGGCCGGCGCGAGCCCGGCGACATTCCCGGCCGTGATCCCGGTCCCCGTCGCCGCCTTCGCGCCTGTCATGTCCTGACCGTAGAGCGGCCACTCCCCGGTCGTGACTGGCGTCCCCGCCGCTGGGCTCCCCGCCGCTGGTGAGGCCGTCCCGTCCGCGCTCACTGGCGCCGCTGACGGCAGCGCCGCCGCGCCAACCAGCAGCATAGCCAACACGACCATCAGCCAGCGCGGCGCCCCGACCGTGTTCTTTCGTCCGTTGTCCATGGTCCCTCCATCTGCATGCCGGCCAGGGCCCGAATCGACTCTGGGACCAGCATGACAGACGGTGTCTATGCTTTCATACGACGCGGGAGAACGTGAGACGCGGGAGAACTGGTTTGCGCGTTCTGGGTTGGCGTAGGCGAGTCGTCTCCTTCTGGGCGCCACACTGAATCAGCGCCCGTCATCGTAAGGCCATCCCCTTGGGGTGACCGACCGCCGCGGCGGCCATCGCCCCGCAGGGCGATAACGGTGTTCGCTGCCGGCCCTTTCACCTTGGAACGAATGCCCATGTACACCGGCACCGCCGCGTCGTCTGGCGCCTGACGGCGCGGACAAGGCGAGCCATGTCCCTCCCCGATGCCGGCGCGCCGACGAATGTCGCTGCCGACGGACTACACAGGCCCTTCAAGGATCGCGAGCCGTTCCTCGATGAAGGCGACGACCTCGGCCACGCTCTCGGCTGTGAACGCGAACGGGATCCCGGCGGTGGCGTAGAGCTCCGGCGGGAACCGCGTGTTGCCCAGCGCCATCGCGTCCCGCAGGGCGTCGACTGCGCCCGTCGCGTCGCTGAGACTGTTGCGCCAGATCCGCAGGGCGCCGACCTGGGCGATGCCGTACTCGATAATGTAGAGCGGGGCGACGAAGATCAGGCTCTGCTGATGCCAACGCGCGATCAGCCCCTCGGGGTACGTCGACCAGTCGACGCCCACCGGAAACCGGCGATACGTCGCCACCCAGGCCGCGTCCCGGAGGTCGCGGTCATGGCCCTGCCCACTCGTGTAGAGCCAGGTCTGGAAGGCGTCGATCTGGGCGATGTAGACGAGCAGCGAGAGGATCGATTCGAGTTGCCGGACCTGGGCGCGGCGGGCGTCGGCCTCCGAATAGAACCCGCCCGCCTCCCGCGCCAGCGAACCGCCGCCCAGCAGTTCCATCGACATCGACACCAGTTCGGCCATCTCGGCGCCGGGGAACCGCTGGAAGACGAGCAGATCGCGGTCGTAGACGGAGAGCCCATGCAGCGCGTGGCCGCCCTCGTGGAGCATCAGGGTGACGTCGTCGTGGGTATGCAGCATGGTCCCGAAGATGAACGCGCTCCGGCTGGCGTCGAGCGGGAGACAGAACCCGCCCGGCTCCTTGCCCAGCCGCGATTCGATATCGATCCGCCCCGCCGCACGCAGGGCCGCGAACCGGGCGCCGAACTCCGGGTGGACGTTGTGAAGGATCCGCTCGATCCCGGCGAGTAGTTCCTCACTCGTCCCGGCCGGCCGGAGCGGTGGTTGGCCGGAAGGATCGACTTCCGTGTCCCAGGGGCCAAGCCGCTCGACACCCAGCGCCGCCCGTCGCCGCTCGTACCGCCGGGCGAGGGCCGGCGCCACGCTCCGCTCAATGGCGTCATGGAAATCCGCCGCCAGCGCCGGGCTGTACGGCCGATGTTTCTCCCGGTACGCGAATTCGAGGTAGTTGGCGAACCCGGCCGTGCGGGCGAGCTCCTGCCGGCGGCGGTACTGCTCGTCGAAGATGTCGGCAAGCGGCTCGCGCTGAGCGACATAGGCATCCAGCCAGCGCCGGATCGCCCGCTCCCGGATCGCCCTGTCCGGGTCACCGAGGTGTGCTATCAGTTCGGGGAGCGGGACGGTCTCGCCCTTCCACTCCGCCGTCAGCCCGCCGGTGATCTGCTGGTAGCGCCTGTCGAGCGCGGCGAGTTCCTTCCGGAGCGCGGCGTGTTCAGGCCGCATCGTCGCCTGATCGTCCCGGGCCGCGGCCACCAGCGGCGCGAGGTCGGGATCGAGCTCGGCCGGATCCAGTCCCAGGAGCCGGCGGGCCAGGCGGACGTGCTGCTCGTCGGACCAGGGGGCGATCTCCCCACCGACCCGGGCGTTGGTCGTCTCGGCGTCCGCGTCCGTCGTATCCCGCGCGTAGCCGATCGCCGCCAGCCCGATCGCCTCGGAGATGGACGTCTCCAGCGCCGACCACCGGGACAGCCAGTCGCCGAGCGTCGCCGGCGTCAGTGGTGCTTCAGCGAGGCGGTCGAAATGTGGCAGCAATTCGGCCGGCGTCGCCGAACGGACCTGCCCGGGTGTTGGAACCGTCCACGCCATCCTCATCCCCCCGCTTGTCCTGCACCGGTGAAAGCCGTCCCGTCCAGTGTTGGACGACAACGGTACCAGTCCGGCTCGCCGTTGGGCGATGAGCGCTTCGTGCTGGCGAGTTCTGACTTCGAACCAGATGAGCGCCGCCCCGGCGACCCCTGGCACACCGCACCCGGGTCGAAGAAACCCCGCCCCGTCGTTCACCCTCAGGCGAACGACGGGGCGGGGTTGGCGTGCTACGGGTCCACTCTGGCGTCGTGCCAGGACCGGCGGGCTACTGGAGGAGCGACGCGGCAACCCACTGGGTGTATTCGACATTGATCGGATACCAGAGCGTGCCGTCGCTGTCCCGGGCCTGGCCGTAGGTGGTCACCTCGGTGCCGTAGCC
>JAABUS010006930.1_pt1 | contig 13376 bp, 14 predicted proteins | sample 5560161 | NCBI WGS metagenome assembly JAABUS01 (sample SAMN10711885, study PRJNA513376) | rock metagenome | isolation source: Antarctica rocks | place: Antarctica: Victoria Land, Trio Nunatak nord | collected 2016-01-04 | reverse complement strand
ATACCAGCCGCCCTGACCGTTGACTCGGACGTGATCCTGCTTCGACGACTTCTGTGATTGGCTCTGCTGCTTGATTTTGCATGGAGGCGATCATGGCGGTGGCAATTACGCGGCGGGACCTGTCGGTAGGTGAGTTGCGACGTGAGGCGGCAGGGACGCGGGATGCCAAGGCGGCACGTCGCATGCTGGCGATCGCGTTTGTGCTGGAAGGGCAATCACGCCAGGACGCGGCCGAGATCTGCGGCATGGACCGGCAAACCCTGCGCGACTGGGTGCATCACTACAACGCGGACGGGCTTGCAGGCCTGGTCAACCGAGTTCGGCGCAATGGCCCTCGGCCGCACCTGTCGCCTGAGCAGGAGGCAGTTGTGGTTGAATGGGTTGAGCAAGGGCCGGATTTGGCGCGGGACGGCGTCGTGCGCTGGCGTTGCATTGACCTGCAGGACCGGATTGGGCGCGAGTGGGGCGTCCACCTGCACGAGCGCACGGTGGGCAAGCTGCTGCGCAAACTCGCATTCCGGCGCTTGTCGGTGCGTCCGCAGCATCCGAAGAGCGACCCGGAGGCGCAGGCGCGTTTCAGAGGGAGTTCGCCGGTCTTGTGACAGCAAGCCTGCCTGCGACGGCGGCGGGCAAGCCGATCGAGGTCTGGTTCATGGACGAAGCCCGTGTTGGCCAGCAGGGCACGCTGACCCGCGTGTGGGCGCCGCGCGGCACGCGCCCGCGTGCGTTGCGCGACCATCGCCGCAACTCGGTCCATCTGTTCGGTGCCGTCTGCCCGGAGCGCGGCATCGGCGCGGCCGTCGTGCTGCCGCACGTCAATGTCGAGGCCATGAACATCCACCTGGCCGAGATCAGTCGCAGCGTGACGCACGGCGCCCATGCTGTCCTCGTGCTCGACCAAGCCGGCTGGCACACCTCGCCCAAGCTGCACGTGCCGGAGAACATCAGCCTGCTGCCGCTGCCGGCTTACGCGCCGGAACTGAATCCGGTGGAACAAGTCTGGGCCTATCTGCGGGCCAACTTTCTCAGCCACCGTGTCTGGAACAGCTACAGCGCCATCGTGGATGCCTGCTGCGCCGCTTGGAACAAGCTGATGAACACGCCCGAGCGTCTCGCTGCCATCACGCATCGAACCTGGGCCAGAGCAGTCACTGGATAGGGCGTCTGGTATTAGCCTGCTGCAGGGTTCCTTGCACCTTCAAGGACGACACCACGGGCCTTCGCCGCCGCGAGCGCCTCGGTCGTGCGCTTCGAGATCAGCTCACGCTCATGCTGGGCGAGGATCGCCTGAGGTGGATCGTCAGCCGGTTCGCCTGAGGCATATCAGCCGCGACGAACTCCACGCCCGAGCTTTCCAGGTTGATCAGAAAGGCAGCGTTGCGGCTCAGACGATCGAGCTTGGCGATGACGAGAATGCAATCAAGCACACGGCAGGCCGCAAGGGCCGCGGCAAGCTGTGGCCGGTCGTCGCGTTTTCCGGTCTCGACCTCGCGGTATTCCGCAATCAGACCAGCCGCACCCACCGATCGCACGTCCCGCGCCACTGCCTCGCGCTGTGCATCGAGCCCGAGCCCGGAACGGCCTTGGCGGGCAGTCGATACGCGATAGTAGGCGATCAGGCGGCGAGCGCCGTCGGTCGCGGAACGCGGCGATGCATTGTTCAACGCTGGCCCCCTCCCCGTCCTGCGCCGACCATGTCGTGCGCTGGCGTCGTCGCAGGACATTATGCCCAACGTAGGACCAAATCCTACACTGCTGTCGGGTGTTTTAAAATTCGCGACAAATGTTGATCGGTTTGTAAACCTTGGAAGTTGGCTGCGATGTCGCAAACAGCAGCATGCTTCCCCACCGTTTACCCTCTTGCCACAAGGGACGTGGGAATCGTAGGTTTGAGGCGACGCATCATATATATATAATAGCTGATGTAATACTTGGATGCGCTTAGGCGAGCGCTGCGTTGCAACATTCAAAACAGTGCTATCAATGCCTCACGGCTAACGACGAGGCATCCATGTCGAATGACGCAACGCCGTCCACCCCGCCCCTGGGAACCGGGGGCGCTATCACCATACGCGGGCTCGCCCCCGAACTGAAGGCGCGCCTGCGCATCCGCGCCGCCCATAGCGCACGCTCCATGGAGGCTGAGGCGCGCGCTATTCTGGAGGCGGCGCTTTCCGCACCCGCGGAGGACGCGACCGACTTGGCAGCGTTCGCGCGCGGCCTGTTCGCGCCGATTGGCGGAGTCGAGCTGGAGCTGCCGTCGCGAGAGCCGGCGCGCGACCCGCCGGGCTTTGACGATGGGCAGGACAGCGCGGCCATTCCGGCCGCCTTGGCGCCGAATCCGGCAGAGTCCGCGACCGCGACTCGGCGCACGGCCGCTCCCCCCAAAAAGGCAGCAAATGCCCAGGCTGGCAACAAGGGGCGCCGCGGGTGATCGTGCTGGATACCAACGTGCTGTCAGAGCTGGCCAAGCCCGACCCCGACGCGGCCGTTCTCGCATGGGTCGCAAAACAGCGCCGGGCCGAGCTGTGCACCACCGCGGTGAACGAGGCAGAGCTGACCTACGGCCTCGCATTGCTGCCGAAGGGGCGTCGGCGCGACGCGCTGATCCAGGCCATTGCCCGCCTGCTCGGGGAAGGGCTTGGCGGGCGAGTGCTGGTCTTCGACCGCGCGGCTGCCGCGGCTTATGGCGAGATCGCCGCCAAGCGGCGGATCGCTGGTCGGTCGGTCGCGACCGCGGACGGGCAGGTTGCGGCTATCGCGCGTGTCCACGGCGCCAGGCTCGTGGCGACCCGCGATGTCGGAGGCTTCGATGGCTGCGGCGTGCCGTATGCCAACCCATGGGTGAGCTGAGGGGCGCATCGCTCCCCTTGGGGGTGCCGTAGCGCAGGTGGTGGAAGTAGGTTGGTGGCGTAGTCTCTGGTTTGTTCAACGCGCCATTACTGGCGTTCGAGCGCCGGCGGAGACCACGCCATGGAAGAGACTAGCACGAAGACGCAAGCGGACGGCACGGCGCTGTTTGCAGGGGACGTCTGGTTTGACCCGATTGAGGCGGGCATCCGGGACAGGGTGCGCGGGTTCATCGAGGAGTTGCTGGAGCAGGAGCTGACGGCGGCGCTGGGCCGCACGCGGCGCGAGCGGGCGGCGGGCGAGCCTGCGGGGTATCGGAACGGGAAGCGGAAGCGCCAGTTGCTCGGCTCGTTCGGGTCAGTGGAACTCAGCGTGCCGCGGGCGCGACAGCCGAGGGCGGGGGCACGCGGGAGTGGCGCAGCGCCACTTTGCCGCGTTACGCGCGGATGACACGCCAGGTCGAGGCGCTGGTCGCGGGCGCCTACCTGTCTGGGACCAACACGCGCCGGGTGAAGCGCGCGCTGGCTGCCTTGTTCGGTGGTGCTGTGGGCAAGGACGTCGCGCAAATCGCTGTGCGGTTTCGCTGGATCAGCCGCACAGGCACCGCTTCGCGGGGCTTCCCTCCGGGGGATCGCTGCGCGATGACGCAAGGTCAAGACGGACTGGGACGCCTGGGCTAAGCGCGACCTGGCCGGGGAGGATATCGTCCGCTTGATCCTGGCGAAACCGGAGGTTTGCGCCAGGACCAAGCGGAGTAGGTCAATTCCGTATTGGGACAGTCGTAGAGAACGCCCGACCAGTTGACGACCACCTCCTGATGATCCTCGAACGTGCTGGTTCCCGCCACCGCGTCATGTTTTAGGGCGTGCAGCATACCATCCGGATCGGCGCCCAGCGCGATCGTGTTGATGGTCTCCGGACGGTAGGTGAAGGTGTAGGTTTGATCCCGCGTCAGCACGGCGCGCACTGACCGCTCTAGCGCCAGCGACGCCATGACGGCCAGCACGGCCTGGTATTGCGGACGCAGGCCGGAGCCGAAACCGCCGACATAGGGCGTTACGACCCGGATTTTGTCGGTGGATAGGCCGAACACGCCGGCCAGGTAGCCCTGCGCATTCTGCACGCCCTGCGTCTTGTCGTGCACCGTGATGGCGCCGCCGCCCTCCCACACCACCGTCGTGGCGTGCGGCTCCATGGCGTTGTGGTGCTCCGGCGCGATGCGGTACTCGTGCTCGACCCGATGGGCCGACTCGCCGAGCGCTGCGGTCGCGTTGCCGCGCGGCTTGGGCGGCGGGTTGATGCCGGAGCGCTTCTTGGGCGGATCGTAGGCATGCGGGCGTGCAGCATCCAGGCTGGTCTCATGCGGCTCGGCGGCATACTCGACATGCACCAGGGACGCGGCGTAGTCGGCGACGCCGAACTCCTCCGCGATGACCAATGCGACCGGTTGGCCGCTATACTGGATGCGGTCGTCGTTCAGCGGGCGGAACGGCGAGCCCGGCGGGCCGACCTCGTCCTGCCACTTGCAGTCGCGCCAGGCGGTGCCGGGCCGATTCAGGTGGGTGAATACCTCGATGACCCCGGGCACGGCGAGCGCCGCCGTGGTGTCTATCGACGCCATGCGCCCCTTGGCGATAGCGCCCGAAACGACATAGCCGTGCAGCAGGTCCGGCGCGGTGAACTCGCCAGCGTAGGTCGCGGTGCCAGTGACTTTGGCGCGGCCATCAACCCGGCGCTGCGGCGTGCCAACGAGGATATGGGTGTCCGGCGCGATCATGCCTCCTTATTGGAAATACTTGTCGGATGGCTGCTGGGGCGTGCCTGCAGCGGCCTGGGCCAGTGCGCGGACGATGGCGCGGCGGGCCAGCCCGATCTTGAACGCATTGCCGGGGTAGCCGTGCGCGTCGCGCCAGGATATGGTCGGCGACCCGGCCGAACGCCTCCGGCCCCGGCGCCTGGCCCTGCAGCAGCACCTCCGCCGAGACGTCGCGCCAGGGCTTGTGGGCAACCCCGCCCAGGGCAATGCGGGCCTCCGCGATCCGGCCGCCGTTCATGCGCAGCCCTGCAGCCACGGAAACCAACGCGAAGGCATAGGAGTGCCGGTCGCGCAGCTTGAGGTAGGTGTGGTGCGGGGCAAATGCCGCAGCGTCGGCCACGAGCGTCACCAAGGTGATGATCTCGTCGTGCGCCAGGTTGGTCTCGACCCAAGGCGTGTCGCCCGGCAGGCGACGGAACTCGGCGAACGGGATCGTCCGCTCGCCGCCGGGTCCGGAGACCTGCACTGTCGCGGCCAGGGCGGCCAGCGCCACGCACATGTCGCTCGGATGCGTCGCGATGCAGCTTTCCGAGGCGCCCAAGATGGCGTAGATGCGGCTTAGCCCCGTCTTGGCGGGACAGCCGCTGCCGGGCTCGCGCTTGTTGCAGGGGATACCGCTCCTCGACCTTCGGATCGGTCACGAGCGCCGTGTTGCTGACCAAGGCGCCGATGCGCAGGCCGCCGTCCGCTTCCTCGATGCGGTCCAGGCCCGGCAGGTGCCGGATGTCCACCAGGCGGCCGGGCCGCTCGACGTTGTATTTCATCAGGTCGATGAGGTTCGTGCCGCCGCCGATCACCTTGGCGACGGGATCGGCGACGGCCTACAACGCGCCGGGCAGATCGCTGGGCCGGGCGTAGGTGAAGCGGTTCACTGCGCTGCCTCCATCACGTGCTGAATGGCGCGCACAATGTTTGGATAGGCGCCGCAGCGGCATAGATTGCCGCTCATCGACTCGCGGATTTCGGCCTCGGTGCGCGTCCGACCCTCTTTCAGCAGCGCCACCGCCGAGCAGATCTGCCGCGGCGTGCAGTAGCCGCATTGGAAGGCATCGTAATCGATGAACGCATCCTGGATAGGATGCAGCGTGCCGTCGGCCTCGGCCAGGCCCTCGACCGTCGTGATCTCCAGGCCGTCCTGCATCACCGCAAGCTGCAGGCACGAGTTCATTCGCTGACCATCGACCAGTACGGTGCAGGAGCCGCACTGGCCGTGGTCGCAGCCCTTCTTGCTGCCGATGAGCCCGAGATCCTCGCACAGCAGGTCCAGCAGGGTGGTCCAGGGCGCGACTGGCAAATTATGGACGGTCCCGTTGATGATGAGGCGGAGCGGGAGGCACTCTATCGGCGCGTCCGTGGCGGCCGGGAGGCTATGGTCTGGCATGAGAGGGGTCCTGTGTTCAGGGTCGCGCTGCCACCCTGGACCCTACGCCCTCGTGCGGTTCCTCGTGCGCAGAGGACGTTACGCCTCAGAACGCCTCGGCCGGCATCCGCACCAGGGTCTCGCCGCCGGCCATGATGCCCTGGAAGTGCGTCGAATGCCGCGGCAGCACGCGGGCCATGAAGAAGCGGCCCACAGCCAGCTTGGTTTCATAGAACGCCGCGTCGCCGTTGGCGCCGGCCCTCAACTTCCCGCGTGCGACCTCAGCCATGCGGCACCACATGAACGCCATGGCGACAAGCGCGAACAACCGCAGGTAGTCGGTTGCGGCAGCGGCAGCCTCTTCCGGCCGGGCTAAGCCACGCTGGGCGACGGTGAGCGTCGCCTGCTGCAGCCGACCGAACGCCTTGGCGGTCGGGCCGGCGAAGGCAGCGAGTTCCGCGTCCTCCACGTGCGCCTCCAGCCAGGCGCTGACCGGATGGAAGAAGCGGCGCAGCAGGCGGCCGGCATCTTGGCCCAGCTTGCGGCCAACGAGATCCAGCGCCTGAATGCCATTGGTGCCCTCGTAGATTTGCGCGATCCGGGCGTCGCGCACCAGTTGCTCCACGCCCCACTCATGCACATAGCCGTGGCCGCCCAGCACCTGCACGGCATTGTTCGCCGCCTCTGATCCTAAGTCGGACAGCGCGGCTTTCACGATGGGGGTCAGCAAGGCGACCAGGTCGTCGGCCTCCTGACGCGTCGCCGGGTCCGGATGGTGCTCCGCCCGGTCCAGCTCCATGCCGACCCAATAGGACAAGGCGCGTCCGGCCTCGGTCATCGACCGGCTTTCCAGCAGCATGCGGCGCACGTCGGGATGCACGATGATCGGATCGGCGGCGTTCGGCGCCTCCGGCGTTGCGTCCGTGCTCTTGGTCTCCTTGGCATCGCTGCGGGCGACGGACTTGCCCTGGCGCCGATCCTTGGCGTAGGCGGCGGCGGATTGGTATGCGGTCTCGGCAATGCCCAACCCCTGCATGCCCACCGCCAGCCGGGCCGCGTTCATCATCGTGAACATGCAGCGCATGCCGCTGTTTTCCCGGCCGACCAGCCAGCCCTGCGCATCGTCGAAGTGCATGACGGCGGTGGACGACGCCTTGATGCCCATCTTGTGCTCGATGCTGCCGCACGTCACGCCGTTGCGCGGGCCGGGCTTGCCCTCGGCCGTCGGCAGGAACTTCGGCACCAGGAACAGGCTGATGCCCTTCGTGCCCGCCGGTGCGCCGGGCAGCTTCGCCAAGACGAGGTGCACGATGTTCTCGGTAAGGTCATGCTCGCCGGCACTGATGAAGATCTTGGTGCCGCTGAGGCGGTAACTGCCGTCTTCGCCCGGCTCGGCCTTGGTGCGGATCAGGCCGAGGTCGGTGCCGCATTGCGGCTCGGTCAGGCACATCGTGCCGGACCAGGTGCCATCCACAAGCTTCGGCAGATATTCGGCCTTCATCGCCTCGGTCCCATGCGCGTGCAGCGCGCGATAGGCGCCATGCGATAGGCCCGGATACATGCCGAACGCCAGGTTGGCGCTGGACACCATCTCCTCAAACACCGTGCTGACCAGCATCGGCATGCCCTGGCCGCCATAGGCGGGATCGCAGGCGAGCGAAGTCCAGCCGCCCTCGATCATCGTCTGGTAGGCTTCCTTGAAGCCCTTCGGCGTGCGGACGACGCCGTTCTCGTAGGTGCAGCCCTCGGCGTCGCCGGACAGGTTCAGCGGGAACAGCACCTGCTCGCTGAGCTTTGCCGCCTCCTCGATCACGGCGTCGATCAGCTCCTGGTTCACCTGCTCGTAGCCCGGCAGGCCCGAGAGCGCGCTGCTGTCCAGCAGCTCGTGCAGCACGAAACGCATGTCGCGGAGCGGGGCGGCGTAGGTTGCCATGGTTCTGGTGTCCTCTAATTGCGCAGCGGCTTGCCGGTGGCCAGCATGTGCTCGGTGCGGGCGAGCGTGCGGGGATTGCGCACCAGCGCCATGAAGGCGCTGCGCTCAAGTGTCGTCATGTCGTCTTCGGTCAAGACATCCAGCGGATCGGCGTCGCCGCCGGTCAGCACGCGGGCGACCGCGTTGGACACCACCAGGTCATGCGGCGTCGCCTTGCCGGTAGCGGCGAACCCCTCGACTGCGAGTTCGAGCGCCACCCGGCCGCCGGGTCCCGGCAGGCGGTACTCGAAGGCTTTCGGCGGCTGGTAGCCGTCGGCCAAAGCCAGCACGCGCTGCTTCGCGTCGTATAGCAGCCGGTCGCGGTTCATGGTGATCGCGTCCGTCGCGCGCAGGAAGCCCAGCCCGCGCGCCTGGGCGGCGGATTTGCTGACCTGCGCGGTCGAGATGATCTCGAACGCTTTCGCCACCGCCGGCAACGGCCCGCGCGGCAGCTTGGGCTCCGCCTGCCAGCGCGCCAGCAGCTCCTTGCAGCCGCCCCAGCCCGGCAGCAGGCCGACGCCGACCTCGACCAGGCCCATGTAGGTTTCGGCGTGCGCCTGCACCGCGCTGCAATGCAGCAGGATCTCGCACCCGCCGCCCAGCGCCATGCCGGACGGCGCGCCGACCACCGGCACCGGGGCGTATTTCAGCGCCTTGTAGGCCGCCTGCCCGCCCGCGACCTGCTGCTCGATCACCGGCCAGGCCGCGACGTTGGCAGCGAACATGGCGATGCCCAGATTGGCGCCGACCGAGAAGTTCTCGCCCTCGTTATACACCACCATGCCGCGGTAGCCCTTGGCCGCGACGCCGAGCGCGCGGCCGAGCAGCCCCATGATCTCCGGGTCGATCGAGTTCATCTTGCTGGTGAACTCGAAGCACAGCACGCCGTCGCCGATGTCCCACACGCTGGCGGAGCCGTTGCGCATTACCGGCTTGCCGGCGCGCTTGACGTCCTGCAGCAGCAGCACGCCCGCGGGCCGCACCACATTCGCGTAGTCGCCCACAGGCGTCAGGCATTGTAGAACGCCATCCTGCACGCGGTAGAACGAACGGCCGCACGCCAGCGTCAGCAATGCCGGCACCGGCAGCCCGGCCGCCTCAACGGCACATGCCAGCCAGTCGGTGCCCAGCCGGTCCATCAGCTCGAACGGACCCTGCGACCAGGCATAGCCGAGCCGCATCGCCTCATCCACGGATGCAACATCGTCGGCGATGGCGGGCACCAGCGACGCCGCATACGCCAGGACCTGCACCAAGATCGCACGCGCATATTCGCCGGCCGGGCTGGTATGCTGCACCAGCGCGCCCGGGTCGCGGCGTGCCGCCTCGACCGCCTCCAGCTTGGGCTTCGTTGAGAGGCGGTACTCGCCGGTCGCAAGGTCGATCGATTCCAGCACCCGCTCCTTGCCAGCCTTGTTCATGCGGTAGAAGCCGCCCTTGCCCTTCCGCCCGACATGGCCCTCCGCGATCATTCGGGTGATCAACGGCTGCTCGCGGAACACGCGTCGGAAATCGTCGTCGGGCGGCAGGCTCATCAGCATCGACTTGGCGACCAGCGGCATCAGGTCCAGCCCAACCAGGTCCACCAGGCCGAACACGCCGGTCTTCGGCATGCCCATCGGGCGATGCACCGCGTCCGCGTCCTCGACCGCTATGCCGCGGGCGATCGCCTCGTTGATCGCGACGGTGATCCAGTGGGTGCCGATGCGGTTGGCGATGAAGCCCGGCGTGTCCTTGCAGCGCACGACGCCCTTGCCGAGCCGCACGTCGCACAACGTGGTCAATTCGGCCGCGACCTCGGGCCGCGTGTCGGGGCCGGTCACCAGCTCCAGCAGGCGCATGTAGCGGGGCGGGTTGAAGAAATGCGTAATGCAGAAATCCTGCTTGAACGCCGCCGACTGCTTGCCGGACAGCGCGCGCAGCGGGATGGTGCTGGTGTTGCTGGACACGATGCTGCCGGGCTTCCGCGCCGCGTCGATGCGGTCGTACAGCGCCCGCTTCACCGCCAGATCCTCGACGATCACCTCGATGATCCAGTCGCACTCGGCAAGTTTTTGCAAATCATCGTCGAAGTTGCCCGGCGTAATGAGTTTGGCAAACTCCGGCAGCATCAGCGGCTGCGGATCGGCCTTCTTCATGCGCTCGATGGCGCCCATGGCGACGGCGCTGCGCGGTTCTGCCTTGGCCGGCAGGTCCAGCAGCAGCACCGGCAGGCCGGCATTGGCCAGATGGGCGGCGATGCCGCTGCCCATCAGCCCGGCGCCCAATACGGCGCAACGTTGGATCGCCATGGCGGTCAGGCCCGCGCCAGGATGGTGGCGACGCCCTGGCCGCCGCCGACGCACATGGTCGCCATCGCGTACTTGCCGCCGGTGCGGGCCAGCAGCGCCGCCGCCTTGCCGGTGATGCGCGCACCGCTCGCCCCCAACGGATGGCCCAGCGCGATGGCGCCGCCATCCAGGTTCACCCGCGCGTGGTCCAGCATCAGGTCGCGCTCGACCGCCAGCGCCTGCGCAGCGAACGCCTCGTTCAGCTCCACCACGTCCATCGCCGACATCTCCAGCCCGGCGCGGGCCAGCGCCTTGCGCGCCGCCGGCACCGGGCCAATGCCCATCACGTCCGGCGCACAGCCGGCGACCGACATGCTGGCGATGCGCGCAAGCACCGGCAGCCCGTGCTTCTCCGCATAGTCGGCGCTGGCCACCAGCACGGCCGACGCGCCGTCGGTCAGCGGCGAACTGGTGCCGGCCGTCACCGTCCCGGTCGCCAGGAACGCCGGCTTCAAGGTGGACAGCCCGGCGTCCGTCGTGTCGGCGCGGATGCAGCCGTCCTGGTCCACGACGCCGGCCTTGGTCGGGATCGGCACGATCTCGTCGGCGAAGCGGCCCTCCGCCTGCGCTGCCGCCGCGCGCTGCTGGCTGGTGACGGCGAACGCCTGCTGCGCCGCGCGGTCGATCTGGTAGCGCTGCGCCAGGTTCTCCGCCGTCATGCCCATGCCGACGTAGCTGTCGGGCTTTTCCTGCTGCAGGCGCGGGTTGAGGATCGGGTTGAAGCCCAGCATCGGCACCCGGCTCATGCTCTCGACGCCGCCGCAGACGAACAGCTCGCCAGCGCCGGCCGCGATGGCGCCGGCCGCCATGTGGACCGCGCTCATGCTGCTGCCGCACCAGCGGTTGATCTGCGACCCCGCCGTGGTGATCGGCAAATCCGCCAGGAAGCCCACCACACGGCCGATGTTGAAGCCCTGCTCGCCCTCCGGGAACGCGCAGCCGATGATGATGTCCTCGATGTCTTCCGGCTTGGCGCCGGTGCGCTCGATCAGCGCGCGGACCACCTGGGCCATCAGGTCATCCGGCCGCACGCGCGACAGCGCGCCCTTGCCGGCGGGGGTGAACGGCGAGCGGGCAAAGCCAACGATCACGGCCTGGGTCATGGTGCGGTCCTTCTGGCAACGGTATCGCCGCGCAGGGCGGCCTTGGATTTCGGACGCGCGGCCACATAGGCGAGGATGTCGCCCTCCATGTCGCGCAGCTCGGCAAGCGTAACGGTGATATCCTCAAGCTGCTGCTCCAGGTCGGCAATGCGGGCACGGGTCCGGTCGAGAGTCATCGCCATCTGCTGCCGCTTGGTGCCGTCGGCGTCATACAGGTCCAGGAACTCGCGGATGTCAGCGAGCGAGAAACCAAGCCGTTTGCCGCGCAGGATAAGCTGCAGCCGGGCGCGGTCCCGCTTGGAATAAACACGCTGTGTTCCGGCACGCTCCGGCGCCAGCAGGCCCTGATCCTCGTAGAAGCGGATCGCGCGCGGCGACAAGGCGAATGCCGTAGCGAGTTCGCCGATGGTGAACAGTTCAGCCATATCACGCACCAGTCACCTACATGACGTATACGTAAGCCTCAGCGCCGCGTCCGTCAAGCGGCACTGCACTCCGGTAGCGTCTCGTTTGAACTTCAAGCGACCCCGACAATGATTGAGCGATAGATCAAAATGATCTCGTCTCGATTGGTTTTGAACCACTCCTTCGGCTCCTACAACCTTGGCGCCACGGTACTCCAAGACGGCATGAAGCGCTCGTTCCAGCGAACTGCAATCGTGCGACCGAATTTCGAGTACGAGAGTGGGTTTGTCCGGCGTGCCCGTGCTGATCTGAGCCACGATCCGCTGGACCGTGTCGCCCGTAGTCAGTCCCACTTTCAAGCGATCTGGTGCGCAACGGTAGCCATATGCGTACACAACACTTTGCCCATCGCCTAAGCGGACCACGTCAGAGGTATCGGCCGCCTCTTCAACAGCATAGAGGGCTTGGGTTTCACTGAACTCCGAACCTAAGTCAGAGATGGTCTCGTGTAGATGTTGCTCGACGTTAGCTACTAGGGTAGAGTTGCCCTTGAGTGACCTGAGCAATCGTAAAGCCGTTGGCTGGCGCTGCCGCCATGTATCTAGCCATTTTCTGCGCATAGAAGGCTTGCTTCTCAATATCCTCTGCAAGGTTATATTGGTTCAACGCCCACGTGAATTGGGCGCGTTGTCCAGCAAGCGTCGCCATCGTTAATCGCGCCCCTCTTGAACTCAGCAGTAGCTCTCTTCTTCATCAATCGCGAGCAAGGCGCCCATGACAGGCCAACTTCAAACTGAGACACTACCCCGCGCCGCCTGCCACTTCGCCCTCTCCTCCGCCACCAGCTCCTTCTTCGACAGCTTTCCAATCAGCGTGCGCGGCAGCGTCTCGCGGAATTCTATTTGTTTCGGCATCTCGATCGGCGAGATGCGCTCCTTGAGGAAGGCCAGCAGGTCCGGAGCCGTCAGCAATGCGCCAAGCTTTAGCACGACAAAGGCCTTTACCGTCTCACCCCGATAGTCGTCGGGAATGCCGATCACGGTGCACTCCGCGACGGCGGTGTGCTGATACACCGCGTCCTCGACGATGCGCGGATACACGTTGTAGCCGCCCGCCAAGATCAGGTCCTTGATGCGGTCCACGATCGAGAAATAGCCCTGCTCGTCCATGACAGCGATGTCGGCGGTGCGGAAAAAGCCGTCCGGCGTGGTGCTGGCCGCGGTGTCCTCCGGCCGCTGCCAGTAGCCGAGCATGACCTGCGGCCCCTTGATGCACAGCTCGCCGCGCTCGCCCTGCGGCACACGGCGCATCGGGTCCAGGGGATCGCGCAGCTCGACGACGGTGCCGGACATGGGCACGCCGATCGAGCCGGTCTTGTTCAGGCCGCCAGGCGGGTTGCAAACCGCGCAGGGGCTGGTCTCGGTCAGGCCGTAGCCCTCCACCACCACGCAGCCGGTGCGCGCCTCGAACCGCGACTTCACCTCGGGCGGCAGCGGCGCGCCGCCGCTGATGCAAAAGGCGATGCTGGTCAGGTCGGCTC
>JAABUS010006929.1_pt1 | contig 13377 bp, 14 predicted proteins | sample 5560161 | NCBI WGS metagenome assembly JAABUS01 (sample SAMN10711885, study PRJNA513376) | rock metagenome | isolation source: Antarctica rocks | place: Antarctica: Victoria Land, Trio Nunatak nord | collected 2016-01-04 | reverse complement strand
CCCCGCCATCCGGGCCGGTGCCCTCTCCTACCTCCTGAAGGACGTCGCCCCGGACGCGGTCGCCGCGGCCATTCGCCGGGCCGCCCAGGGCGAGGCCGTCGTTCATCCCCGGGTTGCGGCCCGGCTGATGGAGTCGGTCCGGGGCGGGAGCGAACAGCGTGTGAACCCCTACGTCGAGCTCACCGAGCGGGAACAGGAGGTTCTCCGATTGATCGCGACAGGGATGTCGAACGGTGAGATCGCCGAGGCGCTCGGCATCGGCGAGAAGACGGTCAAGGGGCACGTCAGCAACGTGCTGGGCAAGCTGTACCTTCACGATCGAACTCAGGCTGCCGTCTACGCCTGGCGCGAGGGCTTCGTCCGCCGCGACCCAACCAGCTAAAGCAGGTTTCAGAGGAACTTCCCGGCCCCGAGACCGCCTGCTGCTCCCTTCCCTGGGTACCGGTGAGCCGACGCCGCTCCCGCGGCCGAGCGATCCGGTGAGCCGGCGGGTGCCCTCTGGGCGCGGCTGGGGATGGGGTCGGCTTCGCCACCAGGCCGTTCCCCTGCAACCCGCTCCAGGTCAAGGCCATGAGTGTGACTTCACTACCGCACGAGTCGAGTCCGTGTCTGCCGCCGGAGCAACGCATGGCCCGGAACGGGGTGCGCCATGGAGACACCGCCGCCATTCGCCCTGAATCGTCGGCCGCTGGAACTTGACCCGCCAGACGCTGAATTGTATCCATCCCACTTCGGGCGATCCGTTCCCGAGCGTGCCACCACTCCTATGAGATCAAGTCGATAGCGGAACTACGCGGCCGGCGTGGCCCCCGGATCGACGAAGACGTAATTGGTGATGAGGTAGCGGTCCGCGGTCCTGCTGAGGTAGATGATGGTCGTGACGGGGCCGGTCTGCGGACTGTCGATCCCGACCGTTGCCGCGACCTGGCCGTCCGGCAGGGTCACGATCTCGCCGATGCTGACCAGCCTCGTGACAATCGCGCTCTGGTCGTTGTCGTCGACGAGCGGGGTCGCGGTCCCACCCCGGGCCGGGGAGAGGGCGACCGCGGCGTCGATTGCCGCCTGAACCTGGTCGGCCGGGACGCCGAGCAGCGTCTGCGCGTAGGACGGGTCGATCACCGCCAGCAGGCGGGCAAGGTCGCCGGCGTTGGTGCAGGCGATCGACTGGACGATCGTGTCGTAGACGGCGAAGACGGTCGCGCCGTTGGCCGGTTCACCGGTCGCGGCCTCAGGTGTCGCGACCTGCGGGGTCGCGGAGAGGGCGGCCGCACCATAGGTGGCCGGGTCGATCGGGTCGACGGTGCACTCGCCGCCGCCGAGTGGCGCCGCGGTCGAAGCCGGGGTCGCGTCCTGCGCCCCCGCGGCACTGGGCAACGCCAGAACGACGAGCAGCAGCGAAAGGACCGTCGTGCCGATGATGGACAGGATCGCACGCATGGGGGATCTCCTCGGAGGGTCGGCAACACGACGACGGGTCGCGTCCGATCGTCGGCGCGACGTCGGTATCTCGCCGGCCGCATGATCCCGGCCAGCAACCAGCTCGTCGTCGAAAGAGGCTTGGTCCCCAGAGGGACGGGGCTTCCTCACCCATTTGGGTCGCCGCCGGACCGATCGACCCGGACGGGCCAGTTCCGCGGCTGGCGAACGGTGGTGCCGCTAGTGCCGCAGGATCGGGATGATGGACAGGACGAGCAGGATGGCCATGGCCCGGTTGAAGAGGACGCTCCGCCCTGGGGCGTCGAGCAGCCGGCGCAGGGCGATGCCGAAGCCAGCCCAGAGGCTGACGCTGGGGATGGCGATCAGACCGAAGACCACGGCGATGAGGAGCAGGTTGCGGACGTAGCCGTCCTGCGGGATGTAGGCGGCGACCGCGCCGAGGGACATGACCCACGCTTTGGGATTGACCCATTGGAAGGCGGCGGCACCGAGGAAGGTCATCGGGTGAGCGACAGGCCCCACAGCCCCCGAGCCACCGGACCGGGCCAGATGCCAGGCCAGCCAGAGCAGCCAGGCGGCGCCCACCCAGCGCAGCACCTCATAGAGCGGCGGCCAGGCCTCGAACAGACCGCCCAGCCCCAGGCCGACCGCCACGATCATGACGATCGTGCCGCCGTCGATGCCGAGGATGTGCGGGACAGACCGTCGAAACCCAAAGGTCGCCCCCGAAGCGATCATCATCGCGTTGTTGGGGCCGGGCGTGATGCTCATGACGATCGCGAAGGCCAGGAAGGCAAGCAGCAAATCAGCCGTCATGTGGATGATCCCTCCGCCGGATGATGACCGTCCTGCCCACTGCCGGTGGTGCGTTGCTCCTGGTCGCGTCTCTCGCGACTGGCCAGGACCGGAGCGCCAGCGTAGCCAGTCAACCGGACCACGTACAGAGCCAATCCCGTAATGGACCTTGTGCCACGGGACAACGATCCGCATAATCGGCGCTATGGTCGACGATCCCCTTCATCTGGACCGGTCCAATCCGAGAAGGCTCTACCTGCAACTCGCCGATTCCCTCGCGCGGGAAATTGCCCAGGGCAATCTGGCACTCGGCGACCGGTTGCCATCGGAGCGCGAGCTGGCCCGGACGGTGGGTGTCAGCCGGACAACGATCGTGACGGCCTACGGGGAGCTGGAGGCGCGTGGCCTGGTTCGGGGTCAGGTCGGCCGGGGAACCTTCGTCGTCGGCGGCGAGAGCGCGGCGGACGAGGGCGCGCCATTCGCCTGGCGGGGTCGGCTCTCGGCCAGCGCCCGCCGCTTCTCCGGGCCGGGCCTCCAGGCACTGATCGCGGAAGCCAGCCCGGGGACGGTCTCGTTCGGTCCCGGCACGGGCGCCCTGGACCGCCTCCCCAGTGAGGAGCTACGCCGCCTGACCGACCGGGTACTCCGGACGGGCGCCGCGTCGGCGCTCGGATTGCTGCCGACCGCCGGCCATCAGCCGCTCCGGGCCGCGATCGCGGCCCGCCACGGAACCGACCCGCGGCGGGTCCTGATGATCGCGGGTGCCCAGCAGGGGCTCGACCTGATCGCGCGCTGCCTGCTGGACCCCGGCGACACCGTCGTGATGGACCGGCCCGGATACCTCGGCGCGATCCACACCTTTCTCGCGGCCGGAGCGTCGATCGTGGGCTGGGACGTCGAGCGGGCCGACCTCGAGGAGCTCGACGACCTGCTGCTGCGGCACGCGCCGAAGCTGATCTACACCAACCCCACCTTCCAGAACCCGACCGGGCGGACGATGCCCCTCGTCAAACGCCAGGAACTGCTCCGGCTGGCCCGACGCCACCGGATCCCGGTCGTGGAGGACGACCCCTACCGCGAACTCCGGTTCGCCGGGACGTCAGCCCCACCGCCGACGCTCCGCGAGCTGGACGAAGGCGGGCTGGTGATCCAGATCGGGACGTTCTCCAAGGTCCTTGGGGCCGGGCTGCGGCTCGGCTGGGTGCTGGCGCCGGAGGCGATCGTGGAGCAGCTCGCCCTCGTCAAGACCAGGACGGATATCGCCGGCTCGTCCCTGAGCCAGCTCATCGTGTGGGAGCTGCTCGCGAGCGGGCTCTACGACCGCCACGTCGCCGGGCTGCGGAAGGAGCACCGGCGCCGCTACGAGGCGATGGTCCACGCGCTGGGACGCCTGCTGCCGGCCGGCGCGGTCTCCTGGCGCCCGGCCGACGGTGGCCTGTACGTCTGGCTCCGGCTCGACGCTCCCGGCCTGGAGGCCATCCGGCTCCAGGCGGCAGCGGCGCGAGCCGGGGTCGTGGTCGTCGCCGGCCAGCCGTTCTACGCCGACGGCAGCGGGGAACGCCGCCTTCGACTCTGCTTCGCCGGGGTGCCACCGGCCGCGATCGAGACAGGCGTCAGCCGACTCGCGGCCGCCGTCCGGGCGCTGATCGACGCTCCCGCCCCCGACCGTCCGGACGTCCGCCCCCTGGTCTGACGGCGTGGGCGGCCCCGACTGAAGGCATCAGGTCCGGCGCCGGTGATCGGATGACCCCCGTCCGGGCTGGACCGTGCATCATCGTCACCGGACCATGGTACAAAGTCGGCCGCGTGCGCGACCGTCGCGCTTGACGACGCTGTTGGACCGTGCACCGTGCGGCGACACCGGTCGATCCTGGCTGGCGGCGGGAAGGGCGGGCCCCGGTGAAGAAGCTTGCGGTGGTCACCATTCTTGCGGTCTGGCTCGCTCTCCCGGTCCTCACGCTGGCCCAGGACGCGACCCCAGCGCCGATCCGCGCGACGCCTGAGGTCAGCCTCCGGCCCGACCAGCCGGTGCCGATCGCTGGCTTCGATGGGTTCGACGGCGACCTTCCCGCCGCCGCCACGCTCGGCGATGGCTGGGTGGTCCGGACGAGTGGCCTGGCCCCGCCGTCCGACGGCCCGGTCCGCTACGTGGTGGAGTACGCGAGCAGGCAGGGCGATCGGGTCACCGTCGCGGTCACCCCGTACGGATCGGTGAGCGCGGCGCTGGACGTCTACGCCGCGACGGACGAGCTGCTCGACGCCTGGCAGGGTCCACTGGCGCAGGACGACGACGAGCTCAGCCGGAGCGACCTCGCCGAGCTGCCCGATCCGGACGGCTGCGACCGAACGAGCCGCGTCGAGGGCCGAGAGGCGTTCACCGGCTACCCGGTCGGGGCGACGCTGTGTCTCAGCGAGCGCCAGTCGGCGGTCGTGCTCGTCGTCGCTTCCGGGGTCGTGCGTCAGGGCGGTGAGGAGCTGCGCCTCCACGCGGCGTCCGACGTCGTCATGGTGCGGACGTTGGCGTCGCTGGCGGGCGGCGCTACCGGCGGGTAGCTGTCGTGGCCACGGGCCGGACGGTGGCCGTCGCCTGAGGGTGAGTCCGCCCGGTGACCGCGCCGGGTGGCACCATCCGCTACGGCTCGGGCTCCCGGCCCAGCGCCGAGCGGCCGCCGTCGACCGGAATGGTGGCGCCGGTGACGAAGCTGGCCTCGTCCGAAAGCAGGAACGCCACGACGGCGGCGACCTCCTCCGGGCGGCCGACCCGCTCCAGGGCGTGAAGCCGGCGGGTGTCGCGGTCGACCCGGGCGCCGGCCTCCGGGCCGAGGCGGCGGATGTCCTCCTCATAGCGCCGGGTCGTAATCGTGCCGTGGGCGACGGCGTTGGCGCGGATGCCGTTGGCGCCGTAATCGACGGCGACGGCGCGGGTCAACCCCTCGATGGCGGCTTTGGCGGTGCTATAGGGCAGGCTGCCGGGAACGGCCCGCTGGGCCTGGTGCGACGAGACGTTGACGATCGCGCCGGGACGGTCGTCGGCGAGGAAGTAACGAACGGCGACGGCGCAGCCGACGACCGCCATGTCGATGTTGACCGAGATCATCTCCATGAGGTCCAGGGTCGGTGTGCAGTGAAGCATGGCATCGTTGAACTCGGCGGCACAGTTCACCCAGCCGGCCAGCGGCGCGGCCGTCTCGGCCGGGTCGGCGGCACGGACGGCGTCGCGTTCGTCGGTGGCGTTGCCGTCCACCCCGATCAGCCGGTCACCAGCCAGGTGCCCGTCGATCCATCTCAGGAGGTCCGCGTCGGCATCGATCACGACGACTGTATCGTCCTCACCGAGGAGCCGCTCGGCGATCGCCCGGCCGATTCCCCCACCGCCGCCGGTCACGACGTACGATCGACTCACCGGCGCTCTCCTCCTCTGCCCGAATTGGACAGCTCACCCTCACCAGCTCGCGATCCGGTGACCCCGCGGGGCCTGTCGGCACGCTCGCGGGGCAGGGGTCGTCGAGACGGACCGAAGACCGATCAGCTCTCGCTGAGCATCGCGCTGAGATTGGTGAACGACGTCTGACTGTCACCAAGCGGATCGCGTGGGTTGTCCTGCTCGACGACCAGCCAGCGCGTGCCGCCGACGGCCTCCGCCGCCGCGAACACCGGCCGGAAGTCGTAGCGTCCGGTCCCCACCGGGGCGTCCTCGCCGGCGGGGTCCATGTCCTTGACGTGCAGACTGGGGAAGCGGCCAGGCCAGGCGCGGATCAGTTCCTCGCCGGAGCGACCGGCCGTCTCGGCCCAGAACACGTCCAGCTCGAAGTCGACCGTCGTGGGGTCGGTCTCGTGCAACAGCAGCTCGAGCGCGGAGAGCCCGGACTCCGACCAGCCCTCGCTGTGGCGCAACTCGAAGTCGTGATTGTGGTAGAGGAACGCCAGCCCCATGTCGCGGGCCGCTTCGCCGAAGCCATTGAAGATGCCCGCCAGCCGACGGACCTGATCGGGGGTCTCCAGGTACTCATCCCGCGGGACGCCCGGCACGATCAGGTACTGACCTCCGATCGTGACGACGTCACCAGCCGCGCGCTGAAAATCATCCATCAGCGCGGCGAACGGGGTATGGGCGCCCATGGCCACCAGACCCAGTTCGTCCAGGCGGTTCCGCACGGCGCCCGCCTCCTGTCCACCGTAGCCGGCGAACTCGACGGCCGGATATCCCATCCGGGCGACGGCATCAAGCGTTCCCAGGGGGTCACGCGCGAACTCGTCGCGGACGGTGTACAGCTGCAGGGCAATCTGACGGGATGTGAACATGGGGCCTCCTCAGGCGTTGGGTGATGCCGACGGCGCGGTATCCAGAGCAAGGTGCTGACCAGAGTCCGACGCGCACCCCGCTCTGGCCGACCAGGTGATGAGTGCGTCGGTGGCGCATGTGCCTGTCCGCATCGGGCACCGGGTCGATGTCGTGCCCGTCACCCTCTGGGCGATTGATGTGACGACCACCTGGGCGGCCGACAGCGATCCATCATGTCATGGCGCCGACGAGGACGATGACACTCCGACGACGCACACGCCGCACAGGGCTGGCCCCTGCCGACGTCATCCTCGCCCAGAGCGATGAGTTGGCGGTCGGCGTGCTGACGATCTGCGAGCGGCTCGGGCCGCGCGTGCCGGAGGACGTGGCGCTGACGGGGTGGGACGACAGCGCCGCCGCCGAGCGAGCCGGGCTGACCACGGTGCGGCAGTCGCTGTTCGACCAGGGACGGCTCTGCGCGGCACTGGCCCTCGGCGTGCCGGGCCCGGCCCCGACCGAGGCGATGCGCTGGTCGATCGTCACGCGGCGCTCCACCGGGAAGGTTTGACCGCCACGTCGTCGTCCATGGCGACGGCACCATCAGGCCTTCGTCCTGACGGTGGTACGATGCCGGGCATCAGGATCGGTCGGAAGAAGGTTGACGGCATGACGGAGCGATGGGTCGGCATGATGGACGAGGCGAGGGTCGCCGCCGCTGGCCGCCCCACCGCCGCCGTGCCCAGCCAGTCGACCGCGCCGCTCATCTGGAGGGTCAGGGGCAATGCCGTGCCCGACCCCCTTCCACCACCCGGCCGGACCGCCGCCGGGGCATAGGCCAACGCCGGGGCAGCGCCCGCTGCCTCGCCCTCGGGCGGCGATCTCCCCCACGAGCCAGACTCCGGCCAGCGCTGTGGCTCGAGGAGCCCCCGGCGTTGCCGCGTCGCGCCGGTGTCACCGCCTCTGCTCCCCACGCCGCATCACCGCACGTCGCCAAACGCCCGGACCGGATCGCACCGATCCCGCTGACCGGCGCCCGCGCGGCGTGCCCCTGACGATGCCGTCGACCGCACCTGCGCCACGCGCCGGGAGCCACCATGCACCTGCTCGTCTCCAACCGGCCGTTCGTCCGGTTCTGGTCCGCCGGCCTGCTGTTCCAGCTCGCCACCTGGGCCCTCCACGTCGCCATGCTCGTCGATGTCTTCGAGCTGACCGGCTCGCCGTTTGCGACCGGCCTGATCCCCGTCTTCGCCTCGCTGCCCGGTATCATCCTCGGTCCGGTCGCCGGCGTGCTGGTCGACCGCTGGGACCGCCGCCGGGTCATGGTCGTCGGCGCGCTGGTGCTCGCCGGGTTCCTTCTGGCGGTTCTGCCACTGGCCAGCGACCCACGCCCGGCGCTGCTGTTCACGATCATCTTCATTCAGGCGGTCGTGATGACGTTCTTCTCGCCAGCGGAGAACGCGGTCCTGCCGCGGCTGGTCGCCTTCGATCAGCTCCGGACGGCCAACTCGCTCAACGCCCTCAACGACAACCTCGGCCGGATCGCCGGGCCAGCGATCGGCGCGGCGGTGCTGGTCGAGTTTGGGTTTGGGGCGACGCTGCTCTGCTGCGCGGCGCTGTACGTGGCGGCCGGAGCGATCCTGATTGGCGTCCGGGTGCCGCTGGCGGCCCGGAGCGACCCGGGACCAGCCGGTCCCCACGGGATCGAGCCGTCGGACCGTCTGTCGCCAGCAGTCAGCGCCCACGGCGCGACGACCAACCGGCCGGGAGGGGCACGGTGGCGCCCACGGGGTCTGTCGGGAGTGACCTGGCAGGTCGGCCGGGAGCTGATCGACGGGCTGCGGGTCGTCCGGGCCGAGCGGGCATTGTTGCTGAGTGTGGCCGCCTTTGGGCTGTACATGCTGGCGGATGTGCCGCTCTCGGCGGTGCTGCCCGCCTTCCTGGTTGGGACGATCGGCGCCGGTCCCGAGGGGCTCGGAACGTCGTTTACGCTGCGCGGGGTCGCCGGACTGATCGGCGGAGTGCTGGTCGCCGCGATCAGCCACCGCGTCGACGAGCGCCAGCTGCTGGCCGGTGGGCTGCTGCTCTACGGCGCTTCGGTCGCGGTGATGGGCGTCCTGAACAGCTTCACGCTGGTGCTGCTGCTGCTGATCCCGATCGGCCCGGCGGCGGCGGCGATCCAGACCGGACTGTTCACGCTGCTCCAGAAGGGCGCGCCGGACGCCGTGCGAGGCCGGGTCTTCGGGCTAGTTGGGACGGTCAACGGCGCCATTACGCTCGGAGCGAGCCTGGCCGGTGGCAGCCTGGCCGAGGTCGCGGGCGTTCGGACCGTGGTCGTGCTGTCCGGCTGCCTCCACGCGCTGCCGCTGCTACTGGTCCTGACCCGGCTCCGGACTCGGGTCGACGAGCCGGCCGTGCGCGGGACGGGGTGACGCCGGAAGCCGGGACGGTGGGTGGTAGCCAGCGCCCAGCGGTGAGCATGGTCGGGACGTCGCGCATGGAGCCGAGCCATGGCTAACGGCCAGTCATCTGATTCAAAGGGATATGTCGTGGGTTGGCGGAACTCCGTCCTTGCCGGACGCCGAAACACCCGGCCGCTTGCTAGGATGCTCTCCTGACCGACAGACGGGCTCCGCCGGAGTACCGTCCAGACCATGACCCAACACGCGAGGAGCACACGTCGTGACGACAACCCTGACGACCGACATCACGGCCCTGGAGCGGCAGCTGCTGGGCGACGTCTGGACCAGCGACGCGGCCTGGGACAACCTGGTCCACTTCTGCGACGTGATCGGCAACCGCTGGGCCGGCTCCCCGAGCGAGCACGCGGCCGGCGAGTGGCTCAAGGCGAAACTGGAGAGCTACGGCCTCCAGAACGTCCGGCTGGAACCGATCCGCTTCGGCGCCTGGGAGCGCGGCGAAGCCTCCCTGGCGATGGTCTCGCCCACGGAGCGGTCGTTCTCGGTGATCGCCCTGCCCTACTGCCCGGCGGTCGACATCACGGCCGAGATGATCGACGTCGGAAACGGCGAGCAGGAGGACTTCGACCGGCTGGGTGACGCGGTGAAGGGCAAGATCGCGATCACCGCCGCCGAGACCAACCCGGTCAACGCGCGCTCCGAGAAGCTCAGCCACCGGACTGACAAGCTGCGCTTCGCCGAGGACGCCGGCGCGATCGCGCTGGTCTACATCAACCAGAACCCCGGCCGGCTGCACATCAGCGGCGCGATCGCGGCACCGGGTGGCGAGCCAGCGGCGATCGCCGGGCTGGGCACGTCGTAGGAGGACGGCTCGACCCTGCTCCGGCTGGCCAGGCGGGCGGACGGCCCGGTCACCCTCCGGATCCAGACCGGCGGCACCTTCCATGACAACACCTCCTGGAACGTCGTCGGCGACCTGATCGGTTCGCGCTGGCCGGACGAGCTCATCGTCACGGGCGGCCACTACGACGGCCACGACATCTCGCAGGCGGCGATGGACGATGGCGCCGGGACGATGACGACGCTGGAGGCGGCCCGGGTCCTGGCGGCGCTACCGGCTGGGTCGATCGGGCGGACGATCCGGTTCGTGCTGTTCTGCGGCGAGGAGGTCGGGCTGTTCGGCTCGTGGGGCTACACCGCCGACCACGAGGACCAGACCGGCCAGACGCGCTTCATGCTCAATCTCGATGGGGCCGGGCAGGGCCGCGGCGGCAACGAGGCGCTGACGCTGACCGGGGCGCCGGACCTGATCGAGTGGTTCGAGGGGCAGGCGGCCGACATGCGTTACGCCATGCCGGTCACCCACCGGCTGAGCCCGCACAGCGACCACTACCCTTGGGCGATCCGGGGCGTTCCGACGGCGACGCTGGGCTCGAAGGATGACTCGCCCGGCCTGGTCGGCCGCGGCTGGGGCCACACCGAGGCCGACACGGTCGACAAGGGCACCGTGCGCGGGCTGCAGATGTCGGCGGCGGTCGTCGCCCGGCTGCTGCTCCGGCTGGCCAACGCGGAGGACTTCCCAGGCCGCCGCCGGAGCCGGGAGGAGGTCATAACCCAGCTGACCGACCTCGGGCTGGACGAGCCGCTGCGGCGGGCCGACCGGCTGGGACTGGTCGGCGGACGGGCGTAGGGGCGGGCCGACCAGGAACGCGACATCGCCCGCCGCGCCAGGAACTGACAAGGCGACGATGGCCCGTGGAGCCCGGCCCGATCTCGCCTCAGCACGCCGTCAGTCAGCGCCATCGACGACGGACGGTACTCGTCAACCACGGCGGGCAGTCTCAATGCCCACCGTGTTGCCGTGTCGCCCTTCTTGACTGGCCTACCGGCGGACGATCTGGCGAAGTCCGTACGCGGCCACCACCGTTGTGGTGAGCAGGAGCAGGACGACGGCGTACCAGTTGGCCGGCGATTCGACCGACCGGTCGGCGGCCGCGACGGCGCCACCACTCACCGTACCTGTCCAGCCGGTGTCGAGGGCAGCGTTCAGGGGCCGGGCCGTCAGCGCGTCGGCCGACCCGAAGACGGTCAGGTCGAGCGCGACGGACTGCCCGGCCCGCAGGCTGACGGTCGTCACGATGTTGCCCCCGGACGATGCGGCCGTCAGACGCACGGTTCGGGGCGCCGCGCCCACCGGGACGGTGATCGAGACGGCACCGCCTACGCCCGTCCGAATCAGTGACGTGCTGGCCGGGAGCCCGTCGGCCGAGTCGCCCTCAAAACGGACGGCGACTTCGCCAGGGTCGGCCGGTCGGCACCCTTCCGGGAGTTCCTCGAGACTGCCGACCTGAAGATCATCGGTCAGCGCGAAGCCGGTTGCCGGCGAGCTCGTCAGGCAGACGACGACCCGGACCTGGATGAGGGCCGTTCCAGCCGGTAGCCCGGCGTCGACGACCTGATCACGGGCGGGACGCGCCGCCGCGGTCGAGGTTTCGGTTCGAGCGACACTGGCGGCGAGCGCTTCGCCGCTCGGCGTCCGCGACCGAGCGGGACGGGGCGTCAAGGTGGGCGAGACGGTGGCGACCACCGATGGTCGGGCCGTAGCCGTGCTTCCGGGCTGGGACGTCGCGGTCCCACGCGGCGGTCGCGCGGTACCAGTCGGCACCACCGTACTCGTCGGCCGGGTCGTCGCCGTGCCGGCTAGCGGCACCGTCGCCGTGACGCGAGGAGGCCGGGTCGAGATTGGAGCGGTGCCAGTCGGTCGCACGACCACCGTCGCCGGCGTGGTGGGCCGGATGGCTGGAGTAACGGTGGCCCGGGCGGCGCGTGTGGTCGCCGATGGTCTGATGGTGGCACTTGGGCGAAGGGTCGCGGTCGGTGCCACCGTCGCGATCGATGTCGAAACAAGCGTGGCCGTGGCGGTAGCCGTGGCAGTCGCGGTCGGGGTGGCGGTCGTCGCGTCGGTGGCAGTCGGCACCACGGTCACCGTCGCGGTTGGGGCGGCGGTCGTTGCCGTGGCTTTCGGGGGCGCCGACGCCGTCGGTGCGGTTGTGGCGGTTGAACGCGGCGTGGGCGTGGCTGTCGGCTCGATGGTTGGGGTTGCGGTCGGAGCCGGGGTTGCGGTCAGTTCGGGAGTCACGGTCGGCGCTGGCGTCACGGTCGCGGTGGCGGTCGGCTGACTTGTGGGGGGAACTGTTGGCACAGGCGTTACCCGCGGCTCGTCGGTTGCTGTTGCTGTAGGTTCAGACGTGGCGATTTCCGTAGGTTCAGGCGTCGCCGTGGATGTCCCAACGAGAGTTGGGGTAGCAGTCGGCTCGCTCGTGGCCGTGGCCGTGGCCGGAGTTGTTGGCTCCGCTGTCGCCGTCGGATCAGAGGTCACGGTCGATTGAAGCGTGGCTGTGGCAGTCGGCTCAAGAGTGGCGGTTGCGGTTGGATCCGGTGTCGCCGTGGCCGTCACTTCAATCATCGGTGTTGCGGTCGCCTCCAGGACCGCGGTTGAGGTCGCGGTTGGGGTTGCGGTGGCCATCGGCTCGTCGGTGACCGCGGCCTCAACATTAGGCGTAGCGGTGGGTTCCGACGTCGCGGTCGCCATCGACTCCGGTGTCGCCGTAGTGGTCGACTCCGAAGTGGCTGTGCGAGTCGGTTCCAGTGTCGCCGTCGGCTCGCTGGTGGCGGTTTCCGTCGGCGCAGGTGTCGCGGTCGGCTCTTCTGTTGGAGTCTCAGTCGCGGTCGGGTCCGGCGCGGCGGTGGGTTCGGGAGTGGTTGTCGACGTGGGATTGGCCGTGGCGGCCGCGGTTGGCTCCGGGATCGCCGTAGAGGTCGGAGTTGGTTCTGTCGTTGCCGTAGACGTCGATTCTGGCGTCGTGGTCGCCGTTGGTTCAGTCGTAGCGGTCACGGTCGGTTCGGTCGTTGGAGTGAGCTCCACGGTTGGTGTCGATGTCGGTTCCATGGTCACGGTCGGCTCAGTCGTCGCGGTGGCGGTCGGTTCCGGGGTCGCAGTTACGGTCGGCTGGGTTGCGGTTGGCTCCACGCCAGCCATTGGGTTGACGATAGTCGAGGTGAAAAGGCAGGACGCACTCTGCTTACTCTGAGCCAGGAACAGGAGGCTGAATGGAGGGTTACTCAATGCGTAACCATCTGGCGCCGCAACCTGGGCCACTTTGAGCAGGGTGCCGTTCGGGACTGGAAAATAGTTGATCTGGAACGCCACGATTCCACCGGCATTTGACTGGATTGGAAATGGGTACTGCCCGTCCGCCAGACTTATCTCGATCGTAGCCCCCGCTACCGGACGGGCCGACGCTCCAATGCCATCGACGACGACCAGATTGAGCGCGCAGACTTCCGGCGGCTCGTTCTGGGCTCGGGCGGAAAGCGCCGGCATGGCTCCAGTGGGGCGAGCCGGGGCCCCCACTGGAACGAGACTCATCAGTAACGCCAGCGTGA
>JAABUS010006928.1_pt1 | contig 13384 bp, 10 predicted proteins | sample 5560161 | NCBI WGS metagenome assembly JAABUS01 (sample SAMN10711885, study PRJNA513376) | rock metagenome | isolation source: Antarctica rocks | place: Antarctica: Victoria Land, Trio Nunatak nord | collected 2016-01-04 | reverse complement strand
AAGGCCGAGCAGGCTCGTCACCATGAATGGGATCGCGCCGGCGGCCCAGGCTTGTGGGACGCAGCTGACGGGGTACGGGACGGGCGCGTCCTCGGCGATGCCGACCCGTGGGAAACCGCAGAACAGCTCCGGCAGCCGCCGCAGCGGGTCGGTCAGGGCAGCCGCGAACAGGGACTCGAACAGACCGACCGCGACCTCATGCTGCTCGGCGGCGGCCAGACCCCCGACGACCAGCGAGTTGTCGTGCGGCCAGACCGAGCCGTTGTGATAGCTCATCGGGTTGTAGGTCGACGCGGCCGTCGAGAGCGTCCGTAGCCCCCAGCCGGAACTCATCTTCGGGTCCCCCAGGAGCCGGGCGACGGACGCGGCCCGGTCGGCCCCCGGCAGACCGGCCAGCAACAGGTGGCCGGCGTTGGAACTGACCGACGCGACCGGCCGCTTGTCGCCGTCGAGCGCCTGAGCGTAGGTCCCCAGCTCCTCGACCCAGAACAGTTCCTCGACCAGCGTCCGGATCTGGTCCGCGTAGCCGTCCAGTTCGTCGGCCCAGGCGCCGTCGCCGTAGAGGCGGGCAATCGCCGCCAGGCGACGGAAGGCCGCGAAGGCGTAGCCCTGCACCTCGACCAGCGCGATGTTGCCCGTCGGCACCGTGCCGTCAGCGTGATGCAGGGAATCCCAGCTGTCCTTCCAGCCCTGGTTGCTGATATGCACGCCATCGGGCTCGCGGCTCGGGTGCTCGATCAGGCCGTCGCCGTCGAGGTCGCCGTACTCGCGCATCCAGCGCACGGCTGCCCGCGCGTGCGGCTCCAGCTCGCGCCACAGCGACTCGTCGCCGGTCCAGGCGACCGTCTCCGCGACCAGCCAGGCGAACAGCGGCGTCGCGTCGACCGTGCCGTAGTACGGTGTGTGCGGGATCTTCCCGCTGCGGGCCATCTCGCCGTAACGGACCTCATGGAGGATCTTGCCGGGCTCGCGGTCGCGCCAGGGGTCGGCCGTCGTCGCCTGATGAGCGGCCAGCACCCGCAGCGTGGCGACCGACCGCCACGGCGAGAGTGGCAGTGTCTGGAAGGAGGCGATCAGACTGTCGCGGCCGAAGGGCGCCACGAACCAGGGGATCCCCGCCGCCACCAGTGAGCCCTCGTCGAACGTCGTTTGGAGCATGGCGAGGTCGGCCGTTGCCCGATCGAGAACGGCGTTGAGCTGGGGGTCACTGGTCCGGATCGAGCCCGGCTGAAGTGGGCCGTGTGAGGGTAGCTGCGCGACCGCCGAGAGCGGCCGCCGGCCGACCGGCCGCAATCGGATCGTGACCGTCGTCCGCCACGTCGCGCCAGGAATGATCACTGGACGAAACGTCGCCATCGCCGCTACGCCAACCGGAGCTGCCCGCGACGGGCCAAAGACCGGTGACGAAGGGGACCGGTCGACATCCTGGTCGTCCGCCTCCTCGCTTACCTCCACGATCGCGACGGGTGGTTCGGTGAACTGAACGGTGAGACCGACGACCTCATCGTCCGGTGGCTGGTAGCCCAGTTCGATCGTGTCGTCCGTCCTCCGGACCGGGAGGTAGGTTCCGGGCGGCGGGGCCGGGAACCCGCGGATCGCGAACAGGTCGCGGAAGTCGGAGCCAACCGTCACACCGAGCTCGGGGACGAGCGTCTCCCGGCTGTGGTTGCGAACCGTCAGGTCGAGCCGAATCCCGTCCGTGAGCGTCAGTTCCTGTTGGATGCCGAGGCTGTGACCGTAGACCTCGCGGGCGTCCACCTCATAGCTCCCGTTGGTCGAAATGAACAGGGCCCGGTTGGCGGCGGGCGTCCGAACGGCCAGGGTCCGGAGGGGCCGCCCGTGGAGCGAGACGTCGAGCACGCTGACGAACCGGGTATCGCGGGCGTAGATCCCGGTCGCGCGCTCGCCACTGCCGTCCGTATCGATCGCGCCGGCGAGATAGAGCTCGTCGGCCTTGAGGACCAGGTCGGTGTCGAGCATCAGGCGATACTCCTCGTATTGACCGGGGCGAGCGGTTCGTCGGAACGGTTCGGTCCCCGCAGATGCTGCGCCAGTGGCGCCGGAACCGCCAGGTCCCGACGCCATTCACTTGTCTCTGGGATCGACCGACTGCCCGTCCGCGAGGTCGCGCCGCCACATCGGACGAACGCCGGGGTTACTCGGCAGCCGCCTCCCGATCGACCGTCTGGCCGCCAAGGGTCAACAGCAACCGGTTGGCCCAGGCGAACATCGCCGAGGCATGGGCGATGTCGTAGATCTCCAGATCCGAGAAGCCAGCGTCGCGCATCGGGGTGAGATCGCTGGCCGTGATGTCGTGTGGCGCCTCGGACAGCTTCGCCGAGAAGGCGACCAGGGCGTGCTCCCGGTCGGGGATCGCGGCCGCACCGCCGTCGGCCAGCACCGCGTCGATCAACTCAGCGTTCTGCGCCAGCTGGACATAGGCGCGCGCGTGGACCGAGGCACAGTAGACGCAACCGGTCACCCGGCTCCCCGCGACGGCCGATAGCTCGAGATCGGCCCGTGGCGAGCCACCCTCGTCCGCCTTGTCGCGCAGGGTCTCCGGGAACAGGTCGTGGCGGTGACGTAGGACATCAGCGTCGTGCGCGAGCGCCGCCCAGTAGGTCCGGCCGGTCTTCCGGCCGCCGACGATCTCGTCGACGATGGCGAGTTGGTCGGGCGCCGCGTCGATGTCATCGATCGTCTCGATCCAGGGCGTCCAGTCGACAACCCGGCGGGTGAATTCGGGCAGGTGGCTCATGCGGTCCCTCCGAAGGCGCGCAGGGTCGCGAGGACGCGGACCTGGAAGGCAACGAAGGCGATCAGCTGGGACAGCGTCACGATCTCCAGCGTTGACAGTCCCACTACCCGGAGTGCCTCGATGTCGGACGGTTCGGCTTCGGTCGGGCGCCGGGTGAGGAGATCGGTGTGGCGCAGGATGGCGACCTCTCGTGGCGTCAGATCCGGCGAGACGGCCGGGAAATCCGTGACGGCGGCAACCGTGGCCGCCGTTTCGCTGCCCACCGCGAGGCGATCCTCATGCCACTTCGCCAGGCGTTCGTCCGGCGTCAGCAGGGCGACCCGCAGCGCAACCATCTCGCGCTCCTTGCGAGGCAAACCGTCGTCTGTTTCCGGCTCGAGCAGCGACTCGTAGCTGGCCTGGCTGAACCGGGTCAGGTCGGGCCGCTGCTCCCGAAACCGCGCGGCGGGCGAGCCGGGCTCGACACGGGCGAGGAAGCCGAAGACATCGGCGGTGGAGATCTCGGTCGTCGCTGGTCTACTGGTCCCGGGCGTGGTCATGACGGTACTCCTTCGAACGACGACGAGGGACGGGTCAGGCTGGAACCAGCGTCCGTGACGCCGTCTGGACGATCGTCCCACGAATTTCCTGCGGCTGGCGCAGCAGGTTGAAGATCGGGCAGACCCGCTCGACTCTCTCGTGCAGGGCGCTGATCTCTTCCTCGGACGCCGGGCTGGTGATCCGGACCGTGTAGGCGATGTCGTGCGGATGGACCGGCAGGTGATCGAAACCCGGCTGGCCGGCCCGCGGATCGAGCTGCCCGGTGACCTCGACCGAGAGCTCGTCGATCTCGACCCGCCAATCGGCGGCCTGGATCAGGAACACATGCGACAGGCAGCTCCCGAGGACACCCAGCTGGATCTCCGGCGAACCGGCGCCGAGGTCGTAACCGGCGAAGTCCGGGCCGCTGTCGCTGATGATCTGGTGATCGCGAATCCGGATCCGGCGGATACCGCTGCGCCCCTCGACGGTGGTCGTCGCCGAGAAGAGCCGGGGCGCGTCGTCCCCCGCCTCGACCGCCGCCCGCCGCGTCAGCACGGCGGCCCGCTTGTGAACCAGATACTCTCGCAACGTGCTCATGATAGTGCTCCTGTTCAACCGATGATCTGGTAAACGGTGCTGGTCGGCCGATCACTCCAGCCCGAGTGCGGCCTTGCCGATGAGGGTCAGTGCGACATCATCCATGGGCGGGTTCCCCAGGCCCGCCCGGACGTCGCGGAAGTAGCGCTCGAGCGGGTGCTGGCGCTGGAGCCCGGCCGACCCGACGACACGGAGCGCCAGGTCGGTGACCTGGATGGCGTGGTTGGTGACCGTGTACTTCGCGGCGGCGAACCGCCAGCCCCAGTCCTCACCTTGTTCCGGGTCGGTCGCCCAACCCTCGGCGCAGCCGTAGAGGACCGACCGGGCCTGGAGGAGCAGGACCTCGATCTGGGCGATCCGGTGCTGGACGGTCTGGAGTTCGGCGATCGGCCGGCCCACGCCCGACGGGATCCGGGTCCGGGCGTAGTCGACCGCGAAATCCCGGGCGGCCGTCGCGATCCCGAGGTAGACGGCGCTGGTCGCGAGCGTCCAGCCACGCCCATCGACTCTCGGACGTCCCGTCGCGTCGGGCAGACGGTGATCGTCCGGGACGAAGACGTCTTCGAAGACGACGTCGTGGCTGCCGGTCGCCCGCATCCCGAGGTTGTCCCAGGTCTCGACGATCCGGACACCCGGCGTGCCGACGGGGATCAGGACCGAACCCCGCCGCATCTCCCCATTGGGCTCGACCAGTGTCAGGAGGACGGTGTACCAGGAGAGATCGGGCGAGAGTGTCGACCAGATCTTGCGGCCGTTGACCAGCCAGCCGTCGGCGACCGCCCGGGCGGTCGTCGCGTACTGACCACCCCGGCTGGGGCTGCCAAGGTCCGGCTCGCTGGCGAGGCCGTTGACGGTCGCGCCCCGCTGGACGACGTCCGCGAAGAACCGATGGAGGAGCTCGGGCGGCCAGGCCCGCGAGTCGGCCAGCCCCCCGACATGCATCAGGTGCATCGCCGAGGCAAGCCCGGCCGAGCCGTCCCCACCCGCGAGCTGCTCCTGGGCGAGCATCAGCTCGAGCGGGGTCGCTCCCCCGCCCCCGAACTCGGCGGGGACCGTCAGCGCCAGGTAGCCGCTGGCCCTGAGCGCCGCGAAGGTGTCGTGCGGGAAGGTGTTGTTCTGGTCATGGGCCGGGGCGTTGGCGGCGGCGATGGCCGCCAGCCGCCCGGCGAGGTCGACGATGGCGACCCGCCGGTCTGTGGGGGTATCGGGCAGGGCGAGAGCGGTCATGGGCACCTCCCGTGGGGCGGTGACCGTCACTGGGCGTCGATGATGTAGACCGTCTCGAAGGTTGGCGCGTAGGCGACCCGCTGGTCGAGTCCCCGGATCGTCGGGCCGGCCGCCGTGATCGTCTGCTGGTTGAACAGTGGCGCCACCGGTACTTCCGTGTTGGCGATCGCCTGGACCTCTTGATAGATGGCGACGCGGCGGGCCGGATCGAGCGTCGTTCGCCCCTCGGCGAGCAGCGCATCGACCTGCGGGTTGGCGTACCCCTGGAACTGGCTGACGTTCTGAGCGGAAGTCGATTCGAGCAGCCGCCCGAGGATGTAGTTCGGGTCACCGGTCGCCCAGCAGTTGTTGCTGATCGAGATGTCGTAGTCACCGGCGTTCCGGGCGTCCGTCAGGGCCGTCGTCTCCAGTTGCTGGAGCTCGAGGTCGAAGCCGAGGGGTTGGAGGATGCCCTGGAAGTAGGCGGCCATCAGCGGAAACGGCCAGGCGTTGATGCCCTCGGCCGGGGGCGTGAAGATGAGCTTCGCGGAGACGCGCTCACCGCCGGTCGCTTCCTGAACGAGCTGGGCCGCGCGCTCCGGGTCGACCTGGATCTGCTGGGCCGGATCGGTCACGGCGAACTCGGTGACCGGCTCGAGCAGGACGCTGGTCGCCGGGGTGCCGTAGCCGTCGAGAAGCTGATCGACGAGCGCCCGCCGGTCGATCGAGAGGCTGACGGCCTGCCGGAGCCGGACGTCATTGAAGACGCGGCCCGCCGAGCCGTTGAACGCCAGAAACGTATTGCACGTAGCCGCGTGGGCCCTGACGTCGTATTCGCCGTCTGAAGCGATCTCGGCCGCCTGGGATGGCAGCACGCCACCGAGCTCGAGGAGCGCCTGAACCTCCCCGGAGCGCAGCGCCGCGAGCCTGGCGGTGGCATCGGAGTACTGCCGCAGGTGGATCTTGGACAGGTGCGGGAGGGTGCCGTAGTAGTTCTCGTTCCGGACGAGTTCGATGTACTGGTCCCGCTGCCAGTCGGCCAGGACGAAGGGTCCGGAGCCGATCGGGTAGCCATTGAAGGTGCCGTCCGGCCGGAAGCTCTCGGCGGCCCAGACCGGGCTGTAGTGATTGGAGATCGAGTACGGCAGCAGTGGTCGTGGGATGGTGTACGTGAACGTGACGGTGTAGGCATCTGTGGCCGTCACGACCGGGTCGCCGTAGATCTCGGCGAAGTTGATTCCGCCGAGGAACGTCGACGGCTTGCCCGACGACTTCTTCAGATGGTCGATCGAGGCCAGGACATCGGAGGCCACGAGCGGATCGCCGTTCGAGAAGACGACGTCGTGACGCAGGTTGAACGTCCAGACGAGACCGTCCGGGCTGAGGAGCCACGTCTCAGCGATGCCCGGCTGCGGCCGGAGGTTGTTGTCGTAGCGGACGAGCGGCTCCCAGACCTGGAGATTGGTGTGGGTGTAGAGGAAGTCCTCCTCGCCGTTGACCAGGGTCCGCGAGTAGCCGGCGGTCAGCTCCTGACTCGCGGCGAGGGTCTCGCCGGCCTCCTGCTGGGCAAAGGCGGTCGCGCCCAGCTGGGTCAGGGCGACCATTACGACGATGGCGGCGGTCGCCAAGCGGCGGAGTCCAGCCGCGGGCGACGATCCTGATGGCGACATCGATTCCTCCTGTTTCAAGAGACGACCGGTGAGTTCCGGGGAACTGGGCAACACCCGCCCAGACCTGACAGCTGAGACCGTCAGGGACCTTGGGAGAACGCCATATCCGTCTGTCCTTCCGGGAGAGCCTAGCGGCCGAGGTCGACTGCGTCGCGAAGGGAATCACCGAGGAAGTCGCTACAGAAGGCGACGATCATGATGCAGAGACCGGGCAGGGTGACGAGGATCGGCAGGGCGTCGAAGTAGGGCCGGCCGTCGTTGAGCATCGTTCCCCAGTCGGCCGTCGGGGGCTGGACGCCGAGCCCGAGGAAGCTCAGGGCGCTGACGGTGAGCAGGAACCCGCCGAAGTCCAGCGTGGCGAGGATGACGGTCGTAGTGAGGAGATTGGGCAGGAGGTGCCGGAGAATGACCCGCGCTGGCGACGCCCCGAGGCTGACGGCGCTCTCGACGTATGGCTGCTGACGGATCGAGAGGATCGCGGCCCGGAAGACCCGGGCGTGCCCGACCCAGCCGGCGCCAATCAGCGCGACGAGCAGGGTCGTCGTACTGGCCCCAAGGATCCCGAGGATCGCGAGGGTCAGGAGCAGGCTCGGGATGGCGAGCAGGGCGGTGACGACCGTGCCGATCGCGGTGTCGACCAGCCCCCCGAAGTAGCCCGCGGTCACACCGACCAGCATCCCAAGCAGGATCACCCCGATCGTCGCGAGGAAGCTGAGCAGCAGCGTCGCCCGGCCACCGTGGATCAGCCGGCTGAGCTGGTCGCGACCGAGCTGGTCGGTCCCGAGGAGATGCGACGCGGTCGGCCCCTGAAGGGCATTGGGCAGGTCGAAGGCGTTGGGCTCGTAGGGGGCGATCCATGGGGCAAGGACCGCCGCGCCGACGACGAGGAGCAGGATCGCGGCGGGAGCCAGGGCGATCCGGTAGCGGCTGAGCCCGACGTGGAACCGACTCCGGTCGCTCGTGTCGCGCCCGATCGACGCGTACCGCCCGCTCCGGCTCAAGGTGGAAACTCCGGCTGCCATCGCTAATACCCTCGCTTGCCGCCGAGGCGGATCCGGGGATCGATCAGCGCGTAGCTGACATCCGTCAGGAGGTTGATCACGACGAAGGTGATGCCAACCAGGACGACGTAGGCGCCGATCACCGGGAAGTCGCGGCCGGAGATCGCCTGGAGGAGGACCGAGCCCATCCCTGGCCAGGAGAAGATCGTCTCGATCACGATCGCGCCAGCCAGGATCTGGCCGAAGCGCAATCCCAGCAGCGTCAGGACCGGCAGGATCGCGTTCGGGATGGCGTGGCGCAGGACGACGACGAGCGAGCCCAGGCCCTTGGCCCGGGCGGTCCGGACGTAGTCCTGCCGCCAGGTCTCGATCATCGCCCCGCGGGTGAACCGCATGAGGGAGGCGGCTGGTGCGCACGACAGGGCGATCACCGGCAGGACGAGGTGGCCGAAGCCACCGTAGCCGCCAACGCTCAGACCGGGGACGCGCTGCGCGACCAGTGTGATCAGCAGCAGCCCCAGCCAGAATGACGGCATCGCCGCCACCAGCAGCGCGACCCAGCGTCCGATGACGTCGACCGGGGAGTTCGGCTGAAGGCCGAAGACGATCCCCAGCCCGATACCGACGAGGATGGTCACGGCCAGCGCCGACAACCCCAGCCGCAGCGTCGGGCCGATTCGCTCGCCAATCATGTCGCTGACGTCGCGGTTGGCGATGTAGGACCGGCCCAGGTCGCCCTGAACGAGGCCGCCGACCCAGCGGACGTACTGGACCGGAATCGGGTCGTCGAGTCCGAGGTCGTGCCGGAGGGCGGCGATCGCCTCAGCCGTCGGTTCCTGCCCGCCCTGCCGAAGCGCGGCTTCGGCCGGGTCACCCCGGGCGGCGATGTTCAGGATGAAGGCGGCGAGCGTCAACAGGATAAGGGTCGGCACCGCGGCCCCGAGGCGCGAGAGCAGGTAGCGGCCCATGTCAGCCCCTCCCCGCTGGCATGCCGGCTTCGCCCGGGTGGCCCTCAGCAACGCCGTGGTCTGACGGTGAGCCGGCATCGATGTCGAGGGAACGGCTGACGAGGGTTACGCGATTAACCATGCAAAAAGCCCTCCATCCTGACGATGGAGAGCTCGATCCCAACTACCGAAGCAGTAGAGAAGCAGCTCCCTCATCGTCCAGGACGACCTGTCGGCATTAGCACCGTGCCCGCACGGTCGCGCGGGAGGGTTGCTGGGGCTTCATCGGGCCGATCCCTCTGCCCCTCTGAATGAGGAGTTGTTTAGTTGTTGGTAAGGAATATAGGTACGACGCTCGCCGCTGTCAACCCCTGACTAGCCGGTGGCCCGGTCCACCGTCCGCGGCGGGGCTATCGCTCCCGACTTGCCTCGGCCGGACGCGGTATCTCCGGTCGGTCGACGGACTGTTGGTGGTAAGCAACTCGGCAGCCGCCAGGACCGGCAAGGAGGCCGGGGCGAGGCACGACGGGCGCCGGGGTATAGTTCCCGGCGACCTGAGCGGGCGTGGGCGCGCCCATCATACGACCGGACGTTGCCCGCGCTGCCGCGGGTGGAGGCGGAAGTCCTTGCGCGGTTTCAGCATCATCTGGCGGGCGATCCGAGACACGTTCGATCAGGTCCTGTCCTACATGTTCGGGTCGATCCTCTGGTGGGTCGCCGTCTTCGTCCCCTTCATCGTCTTCGCCGGTCTCGGCTCGGCGCTCCCAACCGTCGTCGGTGAAGCCGTCCTGATCCTCGGGATCATCATTGGCGCCGGCCCGGCCACGACGCTGCTGTCGCGCTGGGTGGACCCGCGTCTTGTGGTCGACCGCCCGTCGTGGCGCGACCTCGGTCCCTGGTTTCGCCAGTACGCCCGCGCATCCTGGATCGTCGGCGCGTTCGTCTTCACTGCCCTGGGCGTCCTGCTCCTGAACCTGGCGTTCTACGCCCAGTCCGGCAGCGTCTTCACGATCCTCGTCCCGCTCTGGCTGTTCCTGATCTTGATCGGGGTGATCGTCGCCTTCACGGCCCTCGCGCTCGTCTCCCTGACCGATGCCACGCCGAGGCAGGCCTTCCGGCGGGCTGGCTACGTGATCGCCTCGGCGCCGGTCCAGTCGCTGCTACTGGCCGGCTGGATCCTGGTCACCATCCTGCTCGGCGTGGCGTTGATCGTCCCGCTGATCCTGCTGACGCCGCCCCTGATCATGGCCGCGACCAACCGGCTCATCCTCAACCAGCTCCAGATCGCGATCCCCGACCCCAACGCGCCAACCGACGAGCGGGTCGTCGAGCGCAAGACGGGCGACCGGAACCCGGACAAGAGCCGCCGGGGCGGTGGCTTCTTCAACCGGGGGTAGCGCAGCGTCGGGGCCTCAACGGCGCCCCGCTGACCGGTCTTGTGCCACCCGGAAACCTGCCGGGCTGGTCCGCCAGGGCGATCGACATTCGAGTCACCCGATCCCGAGGAATGGATGTGCTCCCCCCTCCGGACAGCTCGGTGTCGACCCGCCTCAGCGCAGGATCTCGACGTATCCGTCTGTCCCGTTCACTCGGATCCGCTGCCCATCCCGGATCAGCCGCGTGGCATGCTCCACCCCCACGACGGCCGGCAAGCCGTACTCCCGGGCGATCACCGCGCCATGAGTCATCAGGCCCCCTACCTCCGTCACCAGGCCCACGATCGCGACGAACAGGGAGGTCCAGCTCGGGTCGGTGAAGGTGGTGACCAGGATGTCGCCCGCTTCGAGGTCGACGTCCGCCATGTCCAGGATGACGCGGGCCCGGCCCTCGATGGTCCCTGCGGAAACCGGTAAGCCGACCAGCGCGCCGGCCGGCAGGTCGTCGCGCCGGTACGCCCCGGCGACGGCCTCGCCGTCCGACGTAAGCACCCGGGGTGGCGTGAGCGCCTGATACGACATGAACGCGTCCTTGCGCTGGCGAATGAGCTGGTCATCCACCTGGTTCGTGCGCACGACGTCCTGCATCTCCTGGAACCTGAGGAAGAAGACGTCTTCCTTCTTACAAAGCACGCGGGTCTGTACGAGGCGCTCGGCTTCTTCCATCAAGGCCTGCTTGTAGACGAAGTAGCGACTGACCATGCCGTACTTCGGATACTCCCGGTACCCGATGAACGTCCGGACCCGGTCGATCATCCGCTCGGTCTGGTCGGCCTTCCGCTCCCCATCAGGCAAGGCCCGCAAGCGCTCGAGCAGCTCCTGTTCCTTCTTCCGGGCCTCCTGACGCCCCTGCTCGAAGCGCCGGGCGCCGACACCCGGCTCGAAGTTCTCGATGTGACCGAGAAGGATGGGCACGAGCGTTGTGGGGCGTTCGCTCCAACGTGGCCTCGTGATGTCGATCTCGCCGACGCCGCGCATGCCGTACTTGTCGAGCCAGGCCCGGATGGCGTCTCGCGCTTCCCGTCCGCCCGCGAGCCTGGCCAGCTCGTCCAGGAAGCCGTCATCCTCGACGTGCTGCAGAAAGGCCACCACGTCCGGATGCGGGCGGATCACGTCCGCGACGTCCAGGAGCGCCAGCCCCATCTCCGACGTGACGTTGTGAGGGACGGACTGCGCGAGAGTATCGGCCGCGTTCTTCTCGCCCAGCCACGCCTGCAGTTGATCGTTGAGCCACCAGGTGGCATCTATGCCCGCCATGATCACCTGCCTGCTTCGCGGATCGAACTGGACCCGCCTCATTTCCTGGATGTCCGCCAGGATGAAGTCAAGCAGCGCCGATCCGGACTTCCCCTGGATGTCGCGCTTCGCGGCGGCGATGGAGGCCTGGCTGCGCTCGATCAGCTCGGCGACGATGGCCGGATCGGTCTCGATCGGGGCTGGTGAGCTGCCTGGCGGTGCCCAGGCGGGACCCTCATCCGGGACCGGCCGGATGAAGTCGCCGCGGTCGAGGATGGTCCGCAACGCGTCCCCGATCAACGGATCCGATTTCCCCAGGGCCTCCAGGAGGCTCGCGCTGCTCGCTGACGAGGCCAGGCCCTGGGTGACATCGACGAACAGCCGCCCGCCCGCCTCGGCCATCGGCCGCGGGGTCGTGAGTTGCCACACGGAGAGTCCTAGCGGCTTCATGGGGTCGGTCATCATCTGCTGGTGACCGACGGAGACATAGACGTGGTTCTCCTGGTCGCCGGCCTCGGGGATCGGGAACAGCGTGGTGATCGGCCGGCTCTGGACGATCTGGAACGCATCGTCGACCAGGCACCATTCAATGTCCTGGGGGCGGCCGAAGTGTGCCTCGATCCGTCGGCCCAGCTGCGCGAGCCGTACGACCTGCACGTCCGTCAGCGCTGGCCGTCCCTGCCGCCCCGGCTCGATCGCCCGTTCCCGCGTCCCGCCCGCTGGCGAGGCGAGGATGGCGACCTGCTTTGACCCGACCGTCGTGGTGACGACCTCGCCGTCCCGCACCCGGTAGACGTCCGCGTTGACCAGGCCGGAGACCAGGGCCTCGCCGAGGCCGAAGCTGGCCTCCACGGAGGAGACCTTCCGGTTGCCCGTGACGGGGTCAGCTGTGAAGAGGACGCCGGCCGCCTGCGCGAAGACCATCCGCTGCACGACTACGGCCATCTGAACCTTCCGGTGATCCAGCCCGTTCCGCTGGCGATAGGTCACGGCCCGCTCGGTGAAGAGCGACGCCCAGCAACGGCTGACGTGCCGGAGGATCGCCGCCGGCCCCATGACGTTCAGGTACGTGTCCTGCTGACCCGCGAAGGAGGCCGTGGGCAGGTCCTCCGCCGTCGCACTGGATCTGACGGCCCAGGCAGCCCGCTCGCCGAGCCGGGCGAGCGGGCGCGTGATCGCCGCCGCCAGGTCGTCGGGGATGGTGATCCCTTCGAGGGTCCGGCGGATCTCCGCCGTGAGCGCGTGGATCGCCTCCCGGTCGTCCGGCTTCAGGAGCGACAGCCGATCGAGCAGACCGTCGATCGATGGCGTTTCCGCCATGATTCGCCGGAAGGCGTCCGTCGTCACGCAGAAGCCTGTCGGTACATGGACGCCGTCGATTCGCGAGAGCTCCCCCAGGTTCGCACCCTTGCCACCAACGACCACGATCTGTGTCTGGTCGATCTCCTCAAAACCCAGCACGTAGCAGCTCATTCGACCCCTCCCTGGTGCGTTCCCCACAGCACGTCGCAGCGTCTCACCGCCCAACCCTCCCTCTGGATTCAACCCACCCGGCTCAGGAACTGGATTGCGAGAGCACCGCGGTGCGGTCGCCAGTGCTGGTTGCCACGGGCGCATCCCATCTCCTGGCCGGCGGCGCGACCGTGTCCAACGGCACCGCCAACCCCATCGCCGGCTGGACGCCCCCTTGCGACCCGCCTATCGACGACCCACGCATCCCGCGGCTCCCCAGGACCATGCCTGGGCTCGCGATAATACGGTACGACCCGGGACTTGCTGCAAGTCCCCCTCTGTCGTATATATTGGAGGGGGAAGCGAGATGGAATCGTCCAGTTCCTTTTTCTTTGCAATGACAACCTCGGCGAAACACCGGCGGGCGAATCGGTCAGGTGGTGTCCCTGGGCAAGAGGGCGGGGCGAACGCCCGGGCCGTGCTCTGGCCCATCCCGGCCATTGCCCGGCGAGCAGTGCGGATGAGTACGGGCCCGGCACGCGGCCGCACCTGCTCGTTG
>JAABUS010006927.1_pt1 | contig 13385 bp, 13 predicted proteins | sample 5560161 | NCBI WGS metagenome assembly JAABUS01 (sample SAMN10711885, study PRJNA513376) | rock metagenome | isolation source: Antarctica rocks | place: Antarctica: Victoria Land, Trio Nunatak nord | collected 2016-01-04 | reverse complement strand
GGGTTCACTGATGCTGCGCGGTGAGATACGCCTGACCGACCTTGAGCCGGTCCGCGGCAGTGAGGCCGACAAGCGGCGACCAGCAGTCATCGTGAGCAACGACCGGGCCAACGCGACCGCGGACCGTATGGGTCGCGGTGTCATCACGGTCGTGCCAGTGACGAGCAACGTCGCGCGGGTCTTTCCGTTTCAGACGTTGTTGCCAGCCCAGCTCACCGGCTTGCGTCGGGATTCGAAAGCGCAGGCCGAGCAGATCCGGTCTGTGACCGTCGAACGCCTAGGGCTCGTGCTGGGACGCGTGCCGTCCGACGTCATGTCCACACTCGACGAGGCTCTTCGAGTGCATCTACAGCTCTAACTTAACGAACTAATTTAGGTAGGTAGGTAACCCGTCCAAGCAGCCCGCACCGCATCGCTGCCGCAACTCGTCCTCCAGGCACCCGCACCGTCATCGTCAACAGCCTCGGCTTCCATCACGTCCACACCACCTGGCTCGTTCGCGAAGGCGGCGGCACCTGGAACCGCTACGGGGTCTCGAGGGCTGCAGACCGGTTCCGTAGTTGGCTTCGTACGTCGAATCGGAGACGGGATTCTCAGGTAGATTCCGGGGACACGACCACGTGGGCTTGGGCGGCGACGCCGGTGGCGGCCGCCCCGGAGAACGGGTCGAGGACCAGCCCGACGGTGGGGGTGAAGGTGTCGCATTCGTTGTCAGCCAGAGATCAATTGGTGTGCGCGTTGGTAGGACACGTCCAGGGCGGCACCGATGTCGCGGACCGTCAAACCTCGTTCCCGCAGTTCTTTCGCGGCCACACGAACTTCGTGGGCGGCGAGGTGCTTGGTCCGGTCCGACTCCTGGCGCAACGCCCGGGAACGCTGCAAGTGCAGGGTCACTTCGTCGGGCAGCTCGACGGACACGTCCACTGTGAAGGAGTGCGGGTCGATTTCCTGCATCACGGCGATCAAGTCGTGAGCCATCGGCTCGACCTCGGCCAGGTTGCGGGCTTGGGTGTAGTGGTTGATCTCCGGGACGTGCACCAGCCAAAACACATCACCCCGAGATACCCGAACGTGATACGTCGTCATTTCCACCACCGCTTCCCTAATTTCGCTGCTGCCTCTTTGTAGATGATCTCGGCCATCTGGTTGTCCAGCTCGTTGTGCCGTCCGATCGGGATCATCAACCCATCCAGGTTGTAGACCGAGTGACGGGCACCCTCACGTTCCAACTCGAACGCGAGCTCCTGCCGCTGGGCCGCAGCCGCGATGGTCTTGATGATGTCCCGGCGCTTCGTCACACACGGTAGTCTAGTCTCGGCTAGATGGCAATGTCAGCCCCACCCTAGACGTTCTGGTCAGTGGAATGCTAGTGGCCGCGAGCGGCGTCTGGTTTCGGCGACCACCGAAGTCCCAGAACAGGATGCGGGGATGGTCATGGCCGGTGCGCTGGTGGGGTGATGCGCCGCCCGGGGTGCGGGTCGAACAGGTGCAGGCGATCGGTCGGGATGTGCACGCGCAGGGTGTCCCCGGGCTGCAACGGGGGCCGGTAGGGGTCGACGAGGACGCTCCAAGCACCGGCGGGGCTGCTGCAGGTCAGGACCCGGGCGTCACCGGTGTACTCGACCACGTCCACCCTGCCCTCGAGGTGGGCTCCCCCAGCCGGACTGCTGACGCGGCTCGTCGAGCCGGTGCCCAGCACGGTCGCGTCGCGGGGTCGCCAACCCATCTGCAGCCGCGGTCCGGGGACGGGGAACGGCAGCGCCGCGGTGAGTCCCGGCCCGGACAGTGTCATGCCCTCGCCGGCTGGGTGGGCGCCGACCTGATGGATGTTCATCGGGGGACTGCCCAGGAAACGGGCGGCGAAGGTGCTGACCGGGTGCTGGTAGAGCTCGCGGGGGGCGCCGGCTTGCACGACTGCTCCGGCGTCGAGCAGCACGAGGTGGGTGGCCATCGACATCGCTTCGGTCTGGTCGTGGGTGACCAGCACGATGGTGCCGCCGAGCTCCCGGTGCAGCCGCAGTAGCTGGATGCGGGTCTGCTGGCGCAGTTGGGCGTCCACGCTGGACAGCGGTTCGTCGAGAAGCAGGACGGCGGGGCGGCGGATGATCGCCCGGGCGAGGGCGACGCGTTGGCGTTGGCCACCGGAGAGCTGGTCGGGGCGCCGGTGCGCCAGGCCGCTGAGCTCGAGTTGGGTGCACACCATCTCGACGCGTCGCCGGATTTCTTGGCGGCTGGGCGAGCCTCGGCGGTGGTGCTTGGCGTCCAGTTCCAGGCTGAAGGAGATGTTGCGCGCCGCACTCATATGCGGGTAGAGGGCGTAGTCCTGGAACACCATCGCGAGGTCCCGCTGCCCGGGCGGAGTGTGGGCGACGTCGACGCCGTCGAGAAGGATCGCTCCGGCGGCGGGGTGCTGCAGCCCGGCGATCAGCTGCAGCAGGGTCGACTTCCCCGACCCGGACGGCCCGACGATCACGCTGAACGATCCCGCCGGCAGCGACAGGGACAGCTCATCGAGCACCGGGGTGCTGCCATAGCCGTGCCGCAGGGCCTGGATGTGGATGCCGCCGACCGCCACTACGGGTTCCTCCCGGGTGGTCGGGAGCTCTGGTGCGCGCAAGGTGTCCAAGGTGGTCTCAGCTCCATCCGGAGTGCAGGAACGCGTCGGTGACCCGACGCGCGGCGAGGGCGTAGACGGCGAGAACAGGCAGGGTGGCCAGCGTCGCCGCGGCGAGCAGCGGCCCGGGATCGGAGCCCTCGGTGTTTGTCAGGGACGCCAGCCCGGTTTGGATCGTGCCGTACTGGGGTTGCGGTGCGACCAGGGTTGGCCACAAGTACTCGTTCCAGGTGTTCACGAACACCAGGATCGCCACCGCCCCGATCGCCGGTCGCAGCAGCGGCAGCACCACGTGTCCCAGAACCTCCCGGGGGGCGGCGCCGTCGAGTGCGGCGGCGCCGAGCAGGGAGTGGGGCACGGTGCGAATGTGCTGGCGCAGCAGCAGCACCGCCAGCGCGGCACCGCCGAGCTGGGGCACGATCAGCCCCGCGTAGGTGTTCAGCCAGCCCAGGCGGGCGGTGAGCAGGAACTGCGGCACGATCAGAGCCTGCGCCGGGATGAGCAGCGCGCCCGTGGTGAGCACGAGGATCAGCGGCTGGAAGCGGAACCGGAACCGGACCAGGGCGTAGGCAGCGAGCACCGCGATCACCAGCTGGCCGAGGGTGACCCCGGCGGAGGTGAGCAGCGTGACGAGCAACAAGTGCCCGATCGGAAACCGGCCGAGGGCCACCTGGTAGTTGGCCAGGCTGGGAGGCCAGGGCACCGGCTGGGTGCTGTACAGCTCGGTCGCCGGTTTGAACGAGGTGAGCACCGCCCACACCACCGGGAAGAGCAAGCCCACACAGGTGGCCAGCAGCAGGGCGTGCCCGCCGGCCCCCCGCGAGCTGAACCGCGACCGCATCAGGTCACCGGCTGCCGGTGGCGCGCCGGTGTCGGCTGATCCACCCTCTCGGGGACGTGGTCCCCGGCCGAACGCTGCCGGACGGTGAGGGCCCGCACGCCCAGCGGCAGGGCGAGCACCGCGATGAGCACCACCGCGGCGGCGGAGGCGACACCGGTGTCGAAGAACGTGAATCCGTAGGTGTAGATGCGGTAGTAGACGTTGTCGGTGACCCCGTCCGGGCCGCCCTGGGTGAGAACCGACACGTTGGTGAAGGCCCACTGACCGCCCAGCACCACGCAGACCCCGGCGAGCAGCACGGTGATCCGCCGCAGGTGCGACAGCACGAGGTGCCGGGTGGTTTCCCACTCACTGGCCCCGTCCAGCCGCGCCGCCGCGAGCACTCGCCGGTCGATCCCACTCAGCGCGGCACCATAGAGCAGGGTGTTCAGCGCGATGAGCTTGCCCGCCGTGATCGCGGCGATCACCGGGAGCGCGGTATGGGGGTCACCGAGCCAGTTCACCGGGGCGACACCGGCCAGGGCGAGCACCCGATCCAGCACACCTTGCAGGGGGTTGAGCACGAACTGCCAGGACACCGCCGTCGCGACGGGGGCGAGCACCACCGGCAGGAACAGCACCGCCCGGTAGATCGTGCTGGCCCGGCCGGGGCGTTTCCACAGGGCGATCGCCAGGCTCATCGGCAGCACCGTGGCCACCGGCAGCAGACACCCGACGAGCAGCAGTGTGCGGCCCAGTGATGCGAGGAACTCCGGCTGCGCGAACAGGGCCCGGTAGTTCGCCGCGCCGACGAACCGCGGCGGCCCCGACGTCAGGTCCCACTGGGCGACGCTGAGCGCCACGGTCGCCAACAGCGGCCCATAGATCCACACGGCGAACGCGACCACCACCGGGGTCAGGTAGGGCCACGCCCGGCCCTGCCGGGTCCGTGATGTCCTCACGGCCCGACCAGGCCGCGGATCTTGCCCGCCACCTGGTTAAGGGTCTGCTGCGGGTCGGCACCCCGCAGCACGATCGGCGCGACCGCATCGTCCTGCAGGGCCACGACCGCCTGATTCGCTTTCGGACCGGGAAAAAACGTGTAGGGGGCCAGGGTGTCCAGCTGGCGCAGCGCCGGTAGCAGTCGCGGGTCCTTGGCGAAGTAGTCGGCCAGGTAGCGCGGGTCGGTGACGGTTTCCGGGCGCAGCGGCAGGTAGCCGATCTTGGAGGTGATGATGGTGAAGGCCTGCGCACTGGTGAGGAACTTGACGAACCTCCACGCCGCCTGCTGCTTGGCCTTGTCCTTGGACAACACCACCAGCCCGGCACCGGAATAGGTCGGTCGTGGTGGCAGCGTGCCGAAGCCGGGGAAGGCAGCGGCGCGGACGGTGAACTTGCCCTGGGCAGCGTTGTCCAGCCCGGCCAGCACCGCGGTGCTGGTGATCAGCATGCCCAGGTTGCCGGCCTTGAAAGCGGCCAGCGCGTCGTCCTCGCTGACCGCAGGTTGAGCACCCGAGCGGGTCAAATCCGCCATCGCCGCCAGCGCGCCGACCGCGGGTGGGGCATCCAGGGTGATCTGCCCGGTCGGGGAGAGCAGGGCGCCACCGTTGCTGTTCACCAACGACTGGGTGAGGAAGTCGGACTTGCTGGCGTTGGCCACATCGACGTACACCCCCTGCGCCCCAGTCCGACGCACGGCCAGGGCGTCGGCCTTGACCTCGGCGAAGGTCCGCGGTGGGCGCTGCGGGTCCAGGCCCGCCTTCGCGAACAGCGCATCGTTGTAGAACAACGTGGGAATCGACATGGTGTAGGGCATCGCGGTGACCACACCGTTGCGTTCGGTGGCGCGCAGCACGGTCTGGTTGAACCCGGCGATGGTCGCTTGCCACTCCTGCGGCGACGGGATCTGTTGCACCGGCACGACCGGCAGACTCTGGTAGGCCTCGGCCATCTTGCTCCACCCGACCTGCGCCACGTCGAAGGGATCACCACCGGCCGCCGAAGCCCGCGCCTTGGTCAGGGTGTCCTTGACCGCCACACCCTGCGGGGCGATCTTGATCGACGGGTTGGCCCGCTCGAAGGTGTCGATGAGTTCCTGGATGCCCTTCCCGCCCAGGTCGGCGGTGCCGAAGTTGTAGGACAGGAAGGACAGGGTGATCGTGCCGGGCGCGCCGGACCCGGCGGCACCGGTGGAGCACGCGGACAGTGCGGCCGCGAGGACCGCGACCAGGAGCCCACATGCTGCTCGGCTCGGCCGGCCGGGTTTTCCACGGGTGGGCATCATGATGCGACCTTCGCGGTGGTAGGGACGGGGAATCGGGAGAACGGGGCGGCCAGATGCACCGGTCCGCCGAACACCGCCGCGGCCTGGTCTCGGCGGGCGTGCAGCGCCGTCGGGTCGGCGGTCGGGAAGTGGGTGAGCACCAGCTCACCCACCCCGGCGCGGGCGGCGATGCGGCCGGCGTCCCCGGCGCTGAGGTGCCCGTGCGGCCCGTGGTCGGTTTTCTCCACGGTGGCCTCGGCGAGAAGCAGGTCCGCGCCGCGAGCTAGTGCCACCAGCGCATCCGTGGCCGGGCCGGTGTCCCCGGTGTAGGCCAGGCTGGCCCCCGCGCAGCTCGCCCGGACACCGCAATTGGGGGCGGCGTGGCGCAACGGGTACAACTCGACGGTCATGGCACCCACCGTGAAGCTGTCCCAGGGCCGGTACTCGCGGACGTCGAAAGCCACCTCGAAGGCGCGGTCCAGCATCGGCATGGTGCTCACGGGGAACAGCGCCGCCAACCGCACCAGGGTCTCGCGCGCGCCGGCGGGAACATACAGCGGCACCGGCTCGCCCGCCGCCTCGAGCTGTGGTGCGGCACCCGAGGTGGGATAGCCGACCCGGGTGCTCAGCAGTGACTTGCCCAGCGGGAGCAGGTCATAGCAGTGATCCAGGTGCAGGTGGCTGATGATGACCACGTCCACGCACCCCGGGTTCGTGATCGCGCTGAGTGCCGTCGCCACACCGGGACCGCAGTCCAGCAGAACCGTTGTGCGGCTCGAGGCCGGATGCGGCGGGTCGGCGGTCGGGTCAGCCGCTCGGCTGCTCACCAGGTACCCCGAACTTGCCTGGCCGTCGCACGGCATTCCCGAACGACATCCCACAACCGTCAACTCCATCGCACACACCCTCCGCGCCGTGATCGTTGCCGCCGCGTCCAGTGTTGGGGGGCCCTGCTGGGGCGGCAATGGCCAAGCCGTGAAGGCGCGATCACGTATCGCAATCGCTACCGGGGTTCGGTGGTGAACGGGCCGACCGCGGCGAGGCAGTCCAGGAACGCGGTCACCGTCGGCGTGGTGTGCGCGGTGGGCCACACCGCGCACACGTCCAGTGTCGGTTCCGGATCCACCAGAGCCAGCGCACACAGCCCGCCGGATTCCGCGTCCCGGGCTCGCACCGCCGAGGCAAACCCCACCACCGCCCCGGTGGCCACGACGACCGCCGTGGCGGTCGAGTCATTGACCGTCTCGACCACGTCGAGGCGGTGGCCGCTGCTGTGGGCGGCGAGCATCAGCACGTCAAACGATGCCGGGCTCAGCGCCCGGTCGAACAGGATGCACGCATGCTCGCTGAGTTCGGCGAAGGACACCGCTGAGCGGCCCGCCAACGGATGCTGACGACTCACCACCGCCATCAACGGGGTGCGCAGCACGCTCCGATAGTCATACCGCCGATCCGGCGGGGGACCAAACACAAAACCGACATCCAGCTCACCGGCGTCCAACGCCTCCAGCTGCGGGCCGGAGCGCTTCTCCACCAACGTGGTCCGCAGCCTGGGATGCTCGGCGCCCAGCCGCGCCAGGGTCGGTGGCAGCACCCGACTTCCCGCCGGGTAGTTGAACCCGACGCGAACAGTTCCGCTGCGCCCGGCACCCGCCTCTCGGGTCATCACCAGCGCTTGGTCGACTTGATGCAGCAACCGGCGAGCCTCTACCCGAAACACCCGGCCCGCTTCGGTGAGCTCCACGACGTGCGAGTCCCGGCGCACCAACCGCACCCCGACCGCGCGCTCCAACCGCTGCACGTGCTGGCTCAACGCCGGCTGCGACATGTGCCGCGCGGCCGCAGCCCGGCCGAAATGCAACTCGTCGGCAACAGCAAGAAACGACCAAAGATAACGAAGCTCCACCTGACCACCCGCAGCGTGCACCATGCCCAGCCCATCTCCCCAAGCAACAATCATGCGCGGCCCCCACCCGCCCGTGGGTCAACGGACAGTGTCAACGTCGTGAACAACGCGAACCGCAATTTGGCCGTTGACAACCGCAGCCACCGAGAACTTCCACCACGTCGACGCACGTGACCTGGCAGTGCATCGGGGGTGCAACGGAATGCCGCACCCGGTGCGCCTTACCGCCCCGCGGGTTGGCGCCTCACGCTGTCGGTCTTGCTGCGCGGACGGGGATTCCGCTGGAGTCGCTGAGTTGCCTGCGGCGGGGTGGGCCACGATCTGCTGGATCGTCTTGGTGCGCCGACCGGCCATCACCGCCGCAACCCTGCTCTCCGCGTCACTAAAGAAGCTCTGCCGGTGCCGGAGCGCCGCGTCCGGCGAGGCGCGCGAGGGCCTCCGGGCCGTGTTCGGCCAGCAACGCCGGGGTCGGGTTCAACGCGAGACTCCACTCCGGCTGACGGCCCGCGGCCTCCATCCGTGCCTGGTGCTCGGCCTCTGTCGCTTTTGGCTTCCGGCTCAGCACACAGAGCTCGTCAATTGGCCCACCGGCCAGACCTGACCGTCCTCTCAGCTCGGGGACCCCGGTTCGTCGATTCGGTCGGCGGATGCACCGGGCCGGGCCGATTTTCAACGGATCGAGCCCTCAGTGTCTGGGCTGGGCCGCTCACCTCCATGTGGCACCGCATGTCACCTCCGCGCTGCCCAGCGTTCGGTCGATCGCGGCGTTGCCAATGGTCGCTGTCCCCTTGATGGGCAAACGCGGGGGCCCGTCGCGAACCGGTGAGTCCAACAAGCACAGCTGGTGGTCCGGGCGTCACACCAGCCGGCGGTCGGTGGCCCAGCGGGACAGCTCGTACCGGTTGGACTTCTGGGTCTTCCGCAACACCGCGGACACATGGGTTTCGACCGTCTTGATCGAGATGAACAACTGCGAGGCGATCTCCTTGTAGGCATAGCCGCGGGCGAGCAGCTTGAGCACCTCCCGCTCCCGCGGCGACAGCAGGTCGAGTTCCGGATCCGACACCGGCGACGCACCCGGCCGGTCGGAGAAGGCATCGAGCACGAAGCCCGCCAGCCGCGGGGAGAAAACCGCGTCACCGGCCGACACCCGCACGATGGCATCGGCGAGTTCCCGCGCGGAGATCGTCTTGGTGACGTAGCCGCGTGCCCCGCCCCGGATCACGTTGATCACGTCCTCGGCGGCGTCGGACACCGACAGCGCCAGGAACACCACATCCGGCAGCCCGGCGTGCACACGATCCAGGACCGCCCGTCCGCCGCCGTCCGGCATGTGGACGTCGAGCAGCACCACATCGGGTTGCCCGGCCTGGATGCGGACCACCGCCTCGCCGACCGAGCCGGCCTCTCCGACGACCCGGATCCGCTCGTCCTGCAGCCCGGCCAGTTCCGCCTTGACACCGCTGCGGAAGATCGCGTGATCATCCACCAGGAACACCCGCACCGGCTCCTGCCCGGCGACCTGCGGCGCCTCTGTCATTGCTGCGCTGCCGCTGTCGTCGGGTTCGCAGCGGGCTGTTTGTCACGCTTCTTCAGCTCGACGGGCGGCGTTTGCTGCTCAACCGGCATCGACAGTTCCACCTCAGTTCCCTTCCCGGGCGCCGATCGGATGCTGGCCGCCCCGCCGTGCCGGTCCATTCTTCCCCGGATGGACTCCGCCAGTCCACGCCGGTCGGCACTGACGGCCGCCGGGTCGAAGCCGTTGCCGCGGTCCCGGACGAAGACGCTGATCGTCCCGTTCTCGACCTCCGCGTAGACGCTGACCTCGGTCTCCCCGGAGTGCTTGGCAGCATTCACCATCGCTTCCTTGGCACCCGCGACCAGCGCAACGGTTCCCGGATGCATGTCTGCGTCGCCGACCAGCACCGGTGACACCTTGATGGCATAGGTGTCCTCGACGTCGGCCGCGGCGGTGGCCAGCGCGGCCGCCAGCGTCCGGTCGCCCCCGTCTGGTCCGCTGCCAGGCCCACCGGAGTATCCGGCCGGTCCGTACAACCAGGTGCGCAGCTCGCGTTCCTGTCCACGGGCCAGCCGGGTGACCTCGCGCGGATCTGCCGACTGCCGCTGGATCAGGGCAAGTGTCTGCAGCACCGAATCGTGCAGGTGAGCGGCGATCTCCGCGCGCTCGCTCTCGGCGATCCGCTCCCGGCGTTCCTCGCCGAGCGCGCGGACCAGACGCAGCCACCACGGGATGGTGATCACGCCCACTCCCACCAGGGTGAGCAGCACCGCGGCCAACGACGACCGCACCGCGTCGACGTTGAACCTTCCGACCGCGAAGATCACCAGCCCGCCGACAACCAGCGCGATGCCACCTCCGAGCCGCCACCAGGTCCCCGAACCTGGGGTGACGATGCCGGCGGCCGACCTGCGCCAGCGGGCCCGCCTGGTGTCATCGGCCTCCCGCCAGATGAACGCCGCACCGACCGCGGCCAGTCCCAGCGGTCCCAACACCCACCCGACCGCCGAGCCCAGCCCGACCGCGGCGCCGACGATCGCCAGCGCGAGACCGACCGCCGCAATGCCGATGGCCTGCCGACGTTCCCGGGGAGAGGGAGGCGGGGCAGAATCGGCTGCCGCCGGTCGCAGTGGGACGAAGATCCACAACAGTGCGTAAGCCACCAGCCCGGCCCCGGCGATGATCGCCAGCAATGCGAACGCCGCTCGGACCCAGACCACCGGCACGCCCAGATGGTCGGCGACGCCGCGGGCGACGCCGCCGAGAAACGCGCCCCGGCGGGCCCGCATCAACAGTTCGATCCCATCGGGCGTTCGCGGGACCTCGAACTCGGCACGTCGGGCAGCACCGGTGGTCGGCTCCGCCGATCGCCCTGTGCCCAGCACGGAGCCTGCGGCCGGACCGGCCTGCGCAGCCGGGGGCTGGTTCGACACGGTCGGAGCGACGCCGGCGCCCCCGGCGGCGGCGGTTTCGGCTGCAGCCGCGATCCCACTGACCGGCGCGGGAGGCGACGCGGTGGAGGCCGCCATGCCGGCGAGCGCCACGCCGGCGGGCGCCGGCACGTTCGTTCCGCCGGCGACGGCATCCTGCCCGCGGGCCGGTGGCTGGATCGGAGAACTCACCCATCTACTGTCACACGCGGGCGGACCTGGGGTATCGGGGTGCACCCTGGTTCCGCGAACCAGGGGCATCCCCGATGGTGCTCGGTCCGGCGGTTCGGCACCCTCGACGCATGACCTCCTCGCAGCACACCCCATTCGCCGAGAACCAGGCGCCCGAGCCCGCTCCGGGCTGGTCACGGCGGTTCAGCAGATCCAGCCGGGATCGGAAGATCGCCGGCGTCGCCGGTGGGCTCGGCCGCGCACTCGGCGTCGACCCGGTCCTGATACGGGTCGGTTTCGCCATCCTCACCCTCTTCGGCGGCTCCGGGGTGGCGCTCTACGCACTCGGCTGGTTGCTGCTCCCCAGCGACCGGGACGAGGTGTCGGCCCTGGAGGCTCTGCTGGGCCGCGGCCGTTCATCTGTGCCCCCGCTGATGGCCGTCATCCTCGGGCTGGTGGTGATCGGATCGATCACCTCCACCTTCACCGTCGGTCTTCCGCTGCTGCCGATCGCGATCGCTGCGGCCATCGTCTTCGGAGTGGTCGGCAAGCGCCGCGGTCGCAACTGGCGGTATGCCGCAGACGGCGACCGGTTCGGCCGGCAGATGCAGGAGTTCGCCGAGCGGGCGGGCCGGTGGGGCGACGATTTCGGCCGCAAGGCGGGCCGCTGGGGCGACGATTTCGGCCGCAGGGCGGAGCGCTGGGGCCACGACGTCGGTGATCGGGCGGAGCACTGGAGCGGCCATGTCCGCGGCGGGCACCCCCGGCGCCGGCATCAGGGCTGGTACGGTCCTGTGCCGGACAGTGGGCGGGACCTGGGTCCGGCTGCGCCGCCGGCCGCGTCACCCTTCGCTCGCCCCGCCTTCTGGGACGACAACACCGGGATGCCGGCACCGGACCCCGGCACCCGCAGGGCCGGCACTTCTCCGGTGGACCTGCACAAGGGACGCGTCGACTCGGCGGACGCGGACCCGACCAACAGGGCCGCGGCACCCCCGATGGCGCCCCGGGGTCCGTCGGAGTCGGACTCAGCTGCCGCATCGCCGCCGGCCTGGGATCCGTTGGGTGCCGCGCCGTTCGCCTGGGACCTTCCCGAGCCGGGGCCGGCGCCGGCTTCCCCGGAGCAGCAGGCACGCAGCCGCCGCACCAAGTCGTTCGCCAGGGCCACTTTCGGCCTCGCCATGATCGTCGGCGCGGTGCTGGCGCTGGGTCTTTCGGTGGGCTGGTGGCAGATGAGCTGGGCGGCGATCAGCGCTTCCGCGCTGGCGGTCCTGGCGGTCGGAATCTTCTTCTCGGCGATCCGCGGGCGGCGCTCCAGGCTGATCGGCGCCGGGATCGTCCTGTCCGTCGTGACGGCTGTGCTGACGCTCACCGGACTGGACGGGACGGACGGATTCGGAGGACGGCAGTGGACGCCGCAGTCGTTCGACCAGGTGGACCGGCAGTACCGGCTGGGCGCCGGGGACGCGACCCTGAACCTGTCGAACGTCGAGGTACCGCAGCGCAGCGAACTGCGGTCGGTTGCGGTCGATCTGAGCGCCGGCAATCTGACCGTCATCGTGCCCTCCGACGCGAACGTCACGGCGAACTGCTCGGCCAGTCTCGGGCACATCGACTGCCTCGGCCAGGGTGCGGACGGGATGGTCAAATCGGCCACCGCTATCGGGCCGACGGTCGCCGATAGGAGCGGGTTCGCGCTCGATGTTCATGTCGGAGCCGGAAACCTGGAGGTGCGCCGTGGCTGATCGCTCGGCGCGGACCGGTGAGGACTCGGCGGCGGTGGATGGCCGCCGACCGTACATCGCCGGCCTGTTCTGGTCCGTCATCTTCATGGTGGTCGCGGTCGTCGGGTTTACCGGCAGCTTCGGCTGGATCTTCGAGAACATCACCAAGTGGATCGCCGCGGCGGTGGTGGCGCTGATCGGGCTCGGTCTGCTGATCACCGCGCTCCCACGGAAATCGGGAAGCTAGCCGCCCAGGCCGGTTGCTGGCGCAGGCTTTTCGTGCGTACCCGTTGTCGCGCAGTGTTCATGGAATGGCACCCCAGTGGGTGGCGTCGGCCCAGGTGTCGATGTCACCCGCTGCGGCGGCCGGTAGCGTAACCTCCCGCACCACCAGCCCGGCAATGAGTTCTCGGAAAGGCCGGCCGGCCAGCCCGGCACGTGGTGATCGCTTCCGCAGTCGCCGGACAGCCGCCGACAACGGGTCGGTGGCATACAGCGCGGTGAGCAATTGCCTTCGGCCGCCTGCATCGGTCCCGATCCACGCCTGGGCACCGGCCGGACCCGCCCCGGCTGCGGCCAACAGCGGCGGGACCAGCAGCTCGGCCGCCGGCTGGTCGGCGGCCAGCACCAGCAGCCAGGGCGCCGGATCTCCCAGCTGCCGGAGCAGATCGAGGCCGGCCGCGACGGCGGCGGCCGGCCCGCCGAACGGCGGATCCTCGCGGACCTGATGTGCTCCAGGCGGAATCGGCAGATCCTCCGGTCCCACCACCACGATGTGCCGGGCTGAACCGGCTGCCAGCAGCGCCCGCTCCAGCAGCGACACCCCCGCGACCCGCAGCAGCGGCTTGGCAGCACCGCCCAGCCTTCGCGCCCGGCCACCGGCCGGCAGGATGGCATCGAAGTGCATCGTCTCAGTATCGTCGGGCTGGTGATCAGCC
>JAABUS010006926.1_pt1 | contig 13389 bp, 16 predicted proteins | sample 5560161 | NCBI WGS metagenome assembly JAABUS01 (sample SAMN10711885, study PRJNA513376) | rock metagenome | isolation source: Antarctica rocks | place: Antarctica: Victoria Land, Trio Nunatak nord | collected 2016-01-04 | reverse complement strand
CGCCCGACAGCGCCTGCACCGCACCCACCGCAAGATGCGCTCACGCGGCAAGCCCGGCAACGTCTGCGTCGTGGCGGCCGCGCGCGAGCTCTCCTGCTTCCTCTGGGCGGCCGCCACCGCCGACTGACCCCAGGCCAACCCCCACAGCAGTCCTGGTCGGTGGGCCGGGGCGCCGGGGCCGCACGCGGCCGGCACGCGCGACTGAGCTATGAGCAACCCCAACAAGGTCACGCTCGTTCCTAGACAGCGCTCGCCGGCAGGCACGAAACCGGGCCCTGGGGCTACCAAGATCCCCGCATCATCAGACTGGCGACGCCGACACCGAGCCCCGGCGCCCCGCCGCACCGACCAACCCGCGCACCACCGGCCCGAGAAGCTCGATCACTCCTGCCCACTTGACAAAACCGACGCCATATCAGGTGAGGCGCTCGACGAGCATGGCCATGCCCATGCCGCCGGCGACGCACATCGACTCGATCCCCCAGGTCTCGTCACGAGTCTCGAGGTCGTTCAGAAGCGTCGTCATGATGCGCGCGCCGGTCATGCCGAACGGGTGACCGAGGGCGATTGCGCCGCCGAACGGGTTGAGCTTCGCGTCGTCGATCCCGAGCTGGTCCTTGGACGGCACGATCTGCGCCGCGAACGCCTCGTTGATCTCGACGACGTCGATGTCCGCCATCGTCATGCCCGTCGCGGCCAGGAGCTTCTGAATCGCCGGAACCGGGCCGATGCCCATGACCTCGGGACGGACGGCCGCCACGGAGGAGGCGACGATGCGAGCACGCGGCGTGAGGCCGAGCGACGTGGCCTTCTCGTCACTCATGATGAGCGTCGCGGCCGCTCCGTCGTTGAGCGGACAGGCGTTGCCGGCCGTGACCGTGCCCTCGGGCTTGAACGCCGGCTTGAGGTTGGCGAGCGTCTCGACCGTCGTACCGGGGCGCGGGCCGTCGTCGAGCGAGACGACCGTGCCGTCCGGCGTCGTGACCGGGACGATCTCCCGCTCGAAGTGCCCCGACTCGCGGGCCGCCACCGCGCGCTGCTGGGAGATGGCCGCCCACGCGTCCTGCTGCTCGCGCGTGACGCCGTACTCGTCCGCGACGTTCTCAGCCGTCAGCCCCATCGGGATGTAGACGTTGTACCGCGAGCCCTCCGAGCCGTCGAGCTGGGGGTGGAACTCGAACGGGCCCTGCTCGATCGAGCGCGAGACGGCCTCGACGCCCCCGGCGATGTAGACGTCGCCCTCGCCGACCTTGATGGCGTGGAAGGCGTTGCGGATGGTCTGGAGAGACGAGGCGCAGAAGCGGTTGACGGTGACGCCCGGGACGGTCTCGGGCAGGCCGGCCAGCAGCGCGGCGTTGCGCGCGACGTTGTAGCCAGTCTCCCCAACTCCGAACGCGCAGCCGTACATGACGTCGACGACCTCGGAGAAGTCGAGCTCCGGATTGCGCTCGACGAGCGCCATGATCGGGATCGCGGCGAGGTCGTCGGCCCGGACGCCGGCGAGCGTCCCCTTCACGGCCCGGCCGATGGGCGTCCGGATGGCGTCGACGATGACGGCTTCGGGCATGATGGCTCCAATCTACTGACTCAATCTCAGCGAAGCCCACCGCCCGATTCAAACGCGCGAAGGTGGGTAGCCTGATTGAATGCCCGTCGATTCTCTTCCGCGTGACGTCCGTGTGCGCCGCGGCGGCGCGCTGCTCGCCGGCGCTGCCGTCTACGCCCTGCTCGTCTACGGCCCCCTCGAGTTCCTCTGGACGCCGTTCCTGCTCGGTCTCGCCTACCTCGGCGCGGCGGCGGCGGGCGGTCGGCGCGGCGGCATGTGGGCGACCGCGCTCGTCCTGACCGGCTGGGGAATCGGCGTGCTCATGGCCAACAAGCTCGAGATCGGCGTGACCTCCGCCGACGGATACCTCATCGGTGTCGGGGCGGCGGGCCTCGTCGGAGGGCTGCTGGCCCGCAGCGGCTTCGCGGTCGACCTCCTCGGGATCGGGGCGACCGCGCTGCTCGCGGGCGTCCTGCACACGTTCGCGGGCGACCAGATCCCCGCTCTCGTCGAGCCTTGGCCGTATGTCGTCCTCCTGGGGGTCGTTGGAGCGACGAACCTCGCGCTCGCGCTGGCTCCGCGATCGAGCGCTGCCCGCGCTCCGGCGCGCACCGGTTCGAGGTCCGGCTCGAGGGCGCCAGAGGCTTCGCCCACGGGCTAAGGAAGCGTCCATCAACAAGTTTTCGGACGCTTCCTAGGCGAGCGTCGCACCCGCGAGCCCGCGGGCAGCGGCGAGCGCCTCGGCCTCTGACCGCAGGCGTCCCGCGGATGGGAGCCACGCGCCGCCGAGCGGCTTGAGCCTGAGTTCCAGGCGCCCGCCCTTCGCCTTCGCGCGCCAGGTCCCGACGACCGCCCCGTCTGCCAGCACGACGCCTGGGCTCGCGAGGGCCCTCCAGACCTCCTTCTGCACCGCGGCGTCGGGAACGAGCGAGGCGCGGTCGCGGCCGTCGAGCAGCGGGTCGGCCGCTGCGAGGAGGCGGACGCTCTGCGGCGCGGGCGCGGCTGTGAGCAGCTCCAGATCGGCCGCGAGCGCCCACGCCGGCTCCCCCTGCCGGTCGACCTCTTCGAGCTCGCCGGCGATGGCGTCGAGCCGGGCGCGCGTCTCGGGCTTCGAGACGCTCAGCCACGCGGTGAGCTCGGTCAGGGTGAGCGGGCCATGGTGGTGGAGCGCGCGGCGGGTGAGCTCACTCCGCGCGGCCGCGTCGCCCGACGGGTCCGCCGGCGAGGCGACCGCGGCGTAGGTCACCGCGCGCGACGGCGAGGCGTCGTCGCGTCGCAGCGCGCCCATCGTGCAGGCCCCGCGCCAGACCATCGGATGGACGTGGTCGCTGCCGCATCCCTTGCACGCCCACAGCAGCGAGCCCGGGAGCGCCTCGCGCAGCTGCCGGTGCATGTCGTCGCGCTCCACCGGGCCGTCCGCGACCGCCGCGCGCATGACGCGCTCGACGTCTGCGAACGCGTCGAGTAGCGTGATCCCGTGCGGGTCGAGCGCCTTGGTCGCGCTCGAAGCGAAGATGCGAGCGGACTCCTCGTCCACCGGGAGCGCGCCGCGCGTGAAGACGGCGAGGTCGGCCTCGGCGACGACGTAGGGCGCGCCGCGCGGGCCCCAGATCGCGACGAGGCCGGCGTCCGCGAGCGGCGTCCCGCCCGGCGCGCCGTCCTCCTCGCGCCCGCCGTCGATGCGCGCCGCGAGCGCGTCGCGGAAGGCGCCGGCCGGCGTGTCGCGCAGCCCGGGCGCCGCGGCGGTCGCCTCCGCGCCCGAAGGCAGCCGCGCGGCGAGGTGCTGCGCGGCGATGCGCGCCGCGCGAACGGCCTCCCGCGTGACCCGCACGTCGCGCTCCCGCCTACAGCCCGAGCCCCTGGACGCCGAGCTCGTCGAAGCCGACGTGGTGCGCGAGCTCGTGGCGCACGGTCTGGGTGACCTGCGCGCGAAGGAGGTTCGCATCGTGGCCGAAGTCGCGGCGCAGCGTGTCGCGGTAGATGACGATGCGGTCGGGTACGTCGTCGCGGGTCGCACCGTCGCCGTGGTAGAGCCCGTACGCGCCGCGGCGCCGGCCGCCGTCGGAGATGACCACCGCGATGTTGTGGTTCTCGATGAGCGGGCGCAGGAGATCGGGCAGCTCGTCGAGCGCGTCGCGCACGAGCTCCTCGAAGTCCGCGTCGGAGAACGGGTCGAGGTCCATGAACTCGGTCTCGTCCGGCTCGGCGAACGTGCCCTGGCGCGCGAGGCGCTCGGAGTTCTGCACGACGCGCTCGAACTCCGCCTCTGACTCAGGCTCCTGCCACCCGGCGAGCTTGAGCCCGACGATCGACATCGCCCAGAAGAGGGCAGCCCCCGCGACGACGAGCACCGCGACCGTCTCCACGGCGCGCACCATGCCGTTGGTCGCGAACCCCTGGAACATCACGATCGCGAACAGCGCGAGGCTCAGCGCGACGACGGCGGCGAAGGCGATGCGACGGACGGGCGGCATGGTCAGAGAAGGCTACTTCGCGCGGCGCGGGCGGTGACCACCAACCACTCGCCTTCCTGGCTGCCCGCGTATGGGCCAGGATCGGGTTCATCGGACGATCGTAGGAGATTGGCCGCGAGTGACCCAGGGTATGAGCGCGTCATGCAAATTGGAACGAGCATCCTCCTCATCGCCGTCGGGGCGGTCCTGAAGTTCGCCGTGACGGCCGAGCTCTCCGGGATCTCGCTGGCGACAGTCGGCGTGATCCTCATGGTCGTGGGCGTCATCGGTCTGCTGCTGTCGATCCTCATGATGACGATCTGGGCCGACCACGGGCGCGGCACGGTGGTTCGCGACACCTACGTCGACCCGGCTGACCGCCGCCTCTAGACGCGTCTACACGGCAGGGCCCGCGGGAGCCTCGGGCTCCTGCGGTGGGTCCGGCAGCCGGTACCACTCCGTCATCTTCCCGCCCTCGACCTTGATGGTTCCGGCCGCCTTGCCGCCCGGGCCGTCGCACGGGGAGTCGACGCGATCGGTCAGCCGGTAGGTCACCACGAGGTAGCCCTTAACGCTCGAGGCGTCAACGATCTCCGCGCCGCACGGGAACTGCTCGTTGAAGGCGACGCGCGCCGCGCGGTCGGGCAGCCGCATCGGCGGCAGGAGGTTCCGCACGACGGTGCCGTCGGCGAAGGTGTCGGCGGCGGCGCCGATGTCGCCCTGGGTGAGCGCCGCGAGCCAGCGCTTGACCACCGCGAGATCCTCCGGATCGGCGCGCTGGCCGTTGGCCTCGGTCGGCACCCCCTTGGGCACCAGGAGCGACAGCAGGTCCTGCGGGTCAGGCTCGTTTCGCGGTGCCGGGGTCCTCGGATCCGCGGGCGGGTCGGTTGGGGACCTCGGCGCCACGGGCGTCGTGCGCTGCGTCGTGGCCGGCTCCTGCGCGGCGGGCTCCGGCCCAGCCTTCCCGCCGCACCCGCCGAGCGTGACCACGGCAGCGGCGAGGACAGCGGCCTGAACGCGTCGCGCCATGGAACGGATGATGGCAGGCGCGCCGCCCGGCGATGACCACCCTCCGACTGCCAGCTGCCACTCTTCCGCTCATGACTCCCGCCTTCCCCTCCGAGCCCGGCATCGAGGTCACGCCCGAGCAGGCCCAGCAGGCGATCGCCGACGGCACGGCGATCCTCGTCGATGTCCGCGAGGACTACGAATGGGAGGCCGGCCGCATCGACGGCTCCGAGCACATCGAGCTCGAGCGCCTCGCCTCGAAGTCCGACGACCTGCCGAAGGACACGACGTTGATCTTCTCCTGCCGGCTCGGTGCGCGCTCGGCGATGGCCGCGCAGGCGTTCCGAGGCGCCGGCTTCGACGCCTGGTCGATGGCCGGCGGGCTGCAGCGCTGGCACGACGAGGGCCGGCCGCTCGTGCCCGAGGGCGGGACGGTCGCCGACCACTAGCCGGCACCCGGGAACGGAGGCCAGGCGGTGCTCGGCGGTCTGGGCGCGGCCTGCGCCGTGATCCGGGCTGACCGCTACGGCTTGACGACGTTCACGGCCTTCGGGCCCTTGTCGCCCAGTTCCTCCTCGTAGGTGACGCGGGCGCCCTCGGCGAGGGAGCGGTACCCCTCGGCGAGGATGCCCGTGTGGTGCACGAACAGGTCGCGGTTGCCGTCGTCGGGCGTGATGAACCCGAAGCCCTTGTCGTCGGAGAACCACTTCACGATGCCGGTGGCCATGTGAGCCCTTCCGTCGCTGCGTGCCAGGTGAGCGTGCAAGCCGCTCCCGGCTCTGACGCCGAGCAACGTACTCCCCGTCGAATTCTCGCAAGTGGCTCAAATGTGAACATCGGGCGACCACGTGCACCGACGCATCGGCGGTTGCGCAGTCTCACCGGAGCGCGAGCGGCGCGCGAGGGCGGCCGCCACCGCGGCCAGTGACCACAGCGAGCCGCCAGCGACGAGCGCACCGGCCGCCTGTCGCTGTCCGGCCCCCGCCGCGACGAGCCCCGCGATCCGCACGGGCGTCGTCAGCCGGGCGGCGCGCGTGACGGCCGGATCCGGCGCCTCGGCGTGGCCGAAGTAGATCCACAGCGCGTAGGCGAAGCCGCCGGCGAGGCGCGCGAGCTCGCCCGCCACCGCCCAGGCGGGGATGGTGTCCGTGCGCCGCGCGCCCTGAAGCGCCGCCGCCGCGAAGCACGTGTCGACGAGCCCTTCGAGATCGCGTCCGAGCCGCGTGGGCTCGGTGGCCCGGGCCAGCCGCCCGTCGAGCCCGTCGGTCGCCCAGGCGGCCAGGCACAGGCCGGGGCGGGCGCCGCGCGCGGCCAACGGGACCATCCAGGCGCGCACGAGCGTCGCGGCATCCGCGGGCCCGAGGTTGCGCGCACGGCCGTCCTCGGTCTCGAGCATCCCGATGTGCCAGTCGAGCATCACCCAGGTCGCCGCCCACCAGGCCAGCGCGCCCGGCAGGCCGCGCCGGGCGCCGGGCTCGCCGGCCGCCGCGAGCCCCGCGTGGGCCGCGCCGCCCGCCAGCATCCAGCAGCGCATCCGCCGGGCGGTCCGTGGCCGCGCGGCGCGCTCGGCGTTCGCCCGGCGCTGGGAGGCGGCGAGGAAGCCCGCCACCGCCCGCGGCCCGAAGCGGGCGCGCAGGAGCAGCTCGAGCTGCTCGCGGCTCCAGCGCTCCCCCTCGGTGAGCTGTCGTTCGGGCTTCGTCATCGACGCAGTGCTCTCGGCGGCCTACCGCGGGGCGTACATGATCACCGCGACGCCCGGCTCGCGGGGTGAACGAAAGCCCCGGAGGCAAGCGGCCGGCCAGCTAGCCGAGCGGGTCGGGCGCCCCGAGCTCGGTGTAGGCCGGCGCCTCGTACGCGGCGCCGGGGACGCCGCCGATCGCGAGCAGGCGCATCCCCTCGGCGCCGGGCCGGATCTGCCGCTTGGCGTCAGGCCCCACGCGCACGATCGTCTCAGGAGCGAGCGGCACGGTCTCGCCGTCGACGACCAGTTCTCCCGTGCCCCGCAGCACGACGAGGACCTCCTCCTGGCTCCCGGGGTGGTCGTGGTCGGGGTAGTTGTCGGCGTTCGGCGCGAGCTCGACGACCCCGAGGCCGAAGGACGTCACGCCGAGCTCGGCGCGGGCCCTGCGGAAGAGGCCCTTGTAAAAGGTCTCCATGTCGTCGATGGACTTGGTGGTGTAGTCGGCCATGGGGAGCTCCCGTCAGAGGTGGGTGGTGAAGACGTCGTCGACCTGCTGCCAGCCCGTGCGCAGCAGGAACTGCGAGTTGCGCCCGTAGGACTTGGCGCCGAGGATGAAGAAGTGCGGCTCGGGGTTGAGCAGGACGTCGGGACCGGCCGGCCCGACCGCGAGGCAGTCGGCGCCCGAGGAGGCCAGGAGCGTCGCGGCGAGCTTGATCGGGCCGAGCGTCGCGTAGCACTCGTGGACCTGGAGCTGGCGGTAGAGCGACGCGTCGCCGACCCCGCCGTTGAGTGCGAGGACGTGATCGACGACGACCTCCTGCGCGTCCCCGTTGCGCAGCGTCACCGCGACGCGCCCGTCGGCCGGGCGCAGCGCCTCGGTCACGACGCCGGGGAGGACCCGGACCGCGTCGGACGCTCCGTGCTGGAGCTCCTTCGAGCCGGCGTTGAGCGCGGCGCGGGCCGGCAGCGCGTCGCCCGGAACCGCGCCCCAGTCGGGGTCGGGGGCCCGGACGGCCCACACGACCTTCGTGCCCGGTGCGTCACGGGCGAACGCCGCGAGGTCGCGCGCGGCGGTCTGCGCCGAGGCGCCCGCGCCCGTCAGCAGGAGCGTGCGGCCCGCCCAGGCCGGGTCGACCGGCGTGAGCCGCCGCGTGATGCGTTCGTCGAAGGCGCGCTCGCCGAGCGCGTCGATGCCGCCGTCGCCGAGCCGGTTCGGATGGCCGTAGGTGCCCGTGGCGTCGATGACGGCGTCGGCGTGGGCGAGAGACTCCGAGCCGTCGGCGTGCGCGAGCAGCAGCCGGAACGGGCGCGCCCCGCGCGCCTCCGAGCCGATCTCCTCGTGCTTGAGCAGCCCTTCGCGGGCGACCGCGACGACGCGGACGCCGGTGCGGATGCGCCCCGCCAGCGCCGGCGACGCGGCGACGGGATCGAGCACCTGCGCGACGATCTCCGCGCCCGTGGGCAGCGCCTCGCCGGATGGCGCCGCGTCCCCGAGGATCGCGCGCACCCGGGGCGAGACGACCAGGTCCCAGGGGGTGAACGTCCGCACGTGCGCCCACGAGCGCACGTTGCCGCCTACTCGCTCGGCAGCCTCGTAGACGGTGACGTCGTGCCCGCGCGCGGCTCCGGCCAGCGCGGCCTCGAGGCCGACGGGCCCGGCGCCCAGGATGACGATGCGCATGGGAGCGACCCTAGAGCCAGCCGTCGGGAGGTGTGCGCCAAGTGGCCCGCCACTGCGGCTCGCGCGTCGGCGGCGGGCCAGGGTCAGCGCGCCCGCAGCAGGACCGCATCGCCGATCGGCCGCTCGCCCGTGGCGTCGGAGGGGCGCGTCACGACGGCGCCGCGGATCGTCATCGTCGTGGAGCCGCCGCCGTCGAGGTTGACGGCGTCGCGCGCTCCGAGCGCCCGCATGACCGCGGCCTCCTCCTCGAAGTCGAGACCCGCCGAGTAGCCCGGGGCGCGCCCGTCGACGGCGACGAGCAGCAGCCGTCCGCCGTCGGTGACCCCGGCGATGGTGCGCGGGTTGCGACGCAGCCCGAAGCCGTAGTAGAAGCCGGGATCGTCACGACGATCGAAGCCCTCGGCCTCCGCCGAGATGTCGGGGTGGCCCTCGCGCAGCAGCCGCGGGCCGCCGTTGACGACGCCGAGGCCGGGCGCGAGCGCGAGCGGCCCGCGCTCGGTGCTCAGGGCGGCCGTGGACATGACGCGGGTGTTCGGTCGTGCGTGCGCGCGCAGCCAGTCGGCCGCGTCGCCCGTGCCGCTCAGGACGCTGCCGTCGGCTGGGATCGGGCCGCCGCGCGGCTCGCGCAGCCCCGTGACCGTGCCGGTGGCGTCGAGCAGCGCCTCCGCACCCTCGCCCGGTGCCGTCGAGGCGCCGAAGACGGGCGTGGAGCGGATCAGCTCGCTGGGGTCGGTGCACGTGAAGTCATGCAGGGGCAGTTCGGTCGGCGCGTCGCCGCCGGTCCCGCCGCACGATCGGATCAGGCCCGGCGTGCGGTTGTCACCGTCCAGCACCCGAGTGGCACCGTCGGAGGCGGTGACGGACTCGATGTCCGAGAGGGCGGTGATCGACGGGCCGCCGGAGCCCAGCACCAGGTCGGTCCGACCGTCGACGGCCTCGGAGACGAGGTGGCCGTCGAGGATCGAGCTGCCCGCCAGATCGCCGGGCGTGCCGTCGGCCTCACCGATGACGAAGTAGCCGCCGTTGATGCCCGCCAGCGCCCCGTTGCGCTCCGAGAGCGAGGACAGCTTCTCCCTGTCGACCACGACGTCGTTGGCGAGGGTGGGGGCGATGCGCCCGGGGTACGCCGCCGGATCGATGCTGAGCACGTGCACGACCCACGGCCCGGTGGTGCGCTCCCCGTCCTCGGCGGTGAACACGGAGCCGCGGGCGGGGATCATCGCGGCCTTGATCGCGGCGACGCGCTGGTCGGCTTCGGCCTTGCTGGCGAAGAGCCCCGAGTGCACGCGATGGCCGAGCGGGCCTCGTGCCCGGTCGTCGGGCGGGCGCGCAAGGGTCTCCCGTTCGGCGTCGAAGCCTGCGTGGCGCAGGCGTCGGACGAGATCGCGAGCAGCGGCGCGTTCGGCGACGACGGCCACGTCAGCCGTCCAGCCGTCCTTCCTGGAGAGCTTCCCACGGACGATCTTCGTGTAGGTGACGCCAGGGGCGAGAGCGTCCGTCGTTCGCGTCTCGCGCAGGCCCGGCCAGCCGAGCGGGAGCGTGTGCCTGGCCTGCGCGACGGAGGGCACGACGAGCAGGACGGCGATGAGGACGGCGAGCACTTTCGACATGGCGCCAACCTACGACGTGTCTCGGGCGAGGATGTGTCCGAGCGGTTGTCACGCGCCACGCCCATCAGACCTGGTGCCGCGAGTTGCGAGACTTGCGTCAGTGACCCGGATCGCGGCCTTCGGCGGTGTCTACGCCAACCCGCACGCGCTGCGCGCGGTGCTCGCCGACGCGCGCCAGCGAGGCTGTGAGCGGCTCTTCTGCCTCGGCGACCTCGGCGGCTTCGGCGCGGAGTGCGACGCGGTTTGGCCGCTGCTTAACGGCGTGGAGTGCATCGCCGGCAACTACGACGTCGCGATCGGGCGCGGCGACACCGACTGCGGCTGCGGCTACACCTCCGAGCGCGACAACCACTTCGCGCAGGTCATGTACGACCACACGCTCGCGTCGACGAGCCGCGAGTTCGCCGCCTGGATGGCCGAGCTGCCGGGGCAGCTGCGCCTCGAGATCGGGGGCTGCGACGTGCACCTCGTCCACGGCTCGCCGCTCGCGATCAACGACTTCTTCTGGGAGTCGCTCGACGAGGACGACGCGCGACTCCGCGCGGAGGCCTCCGGCGCGGACGTCCTGCTCTGCACGCACACGGGCATCGCCTGGCAGCGGCGGATCGGAGAGACGCTCGTGGTGAACGTCGGCGCGGCCGGGCGGCCGGAGAACGACGGGACCACCGACGTGCGCTATGCGATGCTCGACCTCGAGGACGGCGCGTGCAGCGCCGAGCTCGTCCGGGTCGGCTACGACTGGTGCGCGCAGGCCGCGTCGATGCGCGCGGTGGGGCTGCCCGAGCCGTTCGTGGAGACGATCGAGACGGGCTGGTGGACGACGTGCCTCGAGGTCGTGCCGCCGGCCGAGCGCGCCCGCGGGCGCTTCCACGTCTACCGCGAGGCGATGCCGTCGGGCTTCACCCAGGCCGACGGCGCGGGCTGGGCCGATGCGCCCGCGGTCCCCGACGACGGCCGGCCCGTGGTCGGCCTCTTCGGCACGCCGCTGTTCCCGCCGCGGCTGTGGGTCTACACGAACTTCCACTGCAACCTCTCCTGCGACTACTGCGTCGTGGCCAGCTCGCCGACGGCGCGCAGGCGGCAGCTCACGCTCGCGCGCTTCCGCGGGCTGCTCGACGAGGCCGAGGCCGAAGGCTTCACCGAGCTCTACCTCACCGGCGGCGAGCCGTTCGTCCACCCGGACATCGTCGCGATGTGCGAGGAGTCGGCGGCTCGCTTCACGACCGTGATCCTGACGAACGCGATGCTCTTCACGGCCGGCCGCCGCCGCGCCGAGCTCGAGCGCTTGGCCGGCCTTCCCGGCCTGACGATCCAGTCGTCGATCGACGGCTCCACCGCCGCGCTGCACGACGCCTGGCGTGGTGCGGGCTCGTGGGCGAAGGCGATGGAGGGCCTCGCGCTCGCGCGGGAGCTCGGGCTGCCGCTGCGCGTCGCGATGACCGAGACCCCGGAGAACCGCGAGGACGTCCCGCGGCTGCGCGAGGTGCTCGCCGGCATCGGGATCACCGGCGCGGACTTCAACGTGCGCCCGCTCGTCGCACGCGGCTTCGCGGAGGGCGCCGAGAGCGGTGTCGCGGTCTCCGAGGCGCTCATGGTCCCCGAGCTCACGATCACCGCCGACGGCGCCCACTGGCATCCCGTCGGCGGCGACCGCGACGCCGCACCGGACTTCGTCGTCGCGGAGGGCGAGGTCTCGCTGGCAGAGGCAAAGCGGGCGATCGTCGAGCGCTTCCTCACGCTGCGCCAGGCCGACGGGACGCTGCCCGAGGCGTTCCACTGCGCGATCTGAGCCTGGATCCACCGATCGATCGTGGATGCTCGCGCCGCGAGAATCGGTGGATCCAGGCTGATCTCGGTCTGCGTCTGCACCCGCGACGAGGCGGGGCAGATCGAGGAGCTGCTCGACCACCTGCGCGCGCTCCCGGGCCGCTGGGAGGTCCTGGTCGCCGACGGCGGCTCAGCCGACGGCACGCTGGAGCTCGCGCGGGCGCACGTCAGCACCCCGCGCGTGCTCTCGGTGCGCGGCGGGCGTGCCGCGCAGCTCAACGCCGGGGCCGCGCGGGCGAGGGGCGACCTGCTCGTCTTCCAGCACGCCGACTCGCGGCTGCCGCGCGACGCGCACGCGCTCCTGACCCGCACTCCGGCCCGCGGGGGGAACTTCGCGCTGCGCTTCGACGGCGCGGACCGCTTCTCCCGCGTGCTCGGGGCGGTCTACGCGATGCAGCGCCGCTTCGGGCTCTACTACGGCGACTCGACGATCTGGTGCGAGGCCCGGCTGTTCGCTGAGCTCGGGGGCTACCGGAATCTCCCGATCATGGACGACTACGACTTCGTGCGCCGCCTCGAGCGCGCGACGCGTACGGTCTGCCTGCCCGGCCCGGCGACGACGTCGTCGCGGCGCTGGCGAGCGATGGGCGCGCCGCGCACGGTCCTGGTCTGGACGGTCATCCGCTGGCTGTACCTGGCCGGCGTACCGCCGGCGCGCCTGGCCCGGCTGTACCGGCGCGTCCGCTGACTCCGTCCCTCAGCTCCCAGCCGGCCGGCGATGGGGAACCGACGGAAAGCGGGCGAAGTCGCGGTCGAGGGTCACCACCTCGCAGCCGTGCTCGGCCGCGACGGCAGCGATCACCGCGTCGGGGATGAGATCCCCGAGCGCGTCGGCCTCTTCGCAGAGGCGTCGCAGCACCAGCAGGTGGCGGGGCCCGGGAGCGAGTGAGAGATGCAGCGGCTGGGCGCGAGTGGCCTCGACGAACGCAAAGGCCTCCGCTCGCGGCGTGGGCACCGTGAAGATTCGGCGGTTCGTCGCCAGGCGGAGGAACGAGGCCCACACGAGCACGGGAACGGCGAACGGCTCGTCGCCCGCGAGCACCGTGTCGAACCAGCCGCGGACAAGCGCGTGATGGGGATGGTCACCGCGGTGCGCGGCGAGGACGACGTTGACGTCGAGCAGGAACACGCTCAGCGTCGGGAGTCGAGCTCGAGGCCCTCGTCGAGGGCTTCGAGCAACGCGCGATTCGAGGTCAGGTCGATCCCCGGGCGCGGTCCGCTGCCTCCGCGGAACACCGGGACGTCCGGACGCTCTCCGCGCGGGCCAGCGTCACTGAGCTCCCGCCGCAGCGCCGCCTCGACGACCTCCCCAAGCGTCTGCCCGCGCTCGCGGGCGCGATGCCTGGCCGCAGCGAGCAAATCGTCGGAGATCGAAACGGTGGTGCGCATGATGCAGAGCCTAGCGCATCATATGCATCAGCAAGGCGTCGATGGCATCCCCGTCACCCGACCACCTCGATATGGCAGGCCGGGCCCGGCGCGGCCGCGAGCCGCGCATCGAGCGTCACCAACGGGGCGTCGAGCGCCTCCGCGAGCGCGACGTACATCGCGTCCCAGCCGCGCACGTTGTTGCGCAGCTCCCA
>JAABUS010006925.1_pt1 | contig 13392 bp, 11 predicted proteins | sample 5560161 | NCBI WGS metagenome assembly JAABUS01 (sample SAMN10711885, study PRJNA513376) | rock metagenome | isolation source: Antarctica rocks | place: Antarctica: Victoria Land, Trio Nunatak nord | collected 2016-01-04 | reverse complement strand
TCAACATCTCTTTGTTCAACATCATCTTTCTTTCTACATCACATTTTACTCATGTCACAAACACATTCTCTTCAAGCTTAGCGCAGTCTCTGAATATTACTTAAATAGAAGCTCTTGTACTCATCTTCTTCTGTATTCTTAATATTCAGTTATAGCTATCTTCAAAGATCAAGCACTATTCAATTCTGACTTTCGCTGATTGACTTATTTAGACATGATTCTGACATTATATTAAGAATTCGTTAATCACACAATACTGATCTCATTACTCATTCAACATACTCGTACAGACAGAACGAGTCTAAAGAAATTCATTTATCTGATGATCGATGCAATCAAAAGACTGAACAACACTAGAAAGTTTAATAGAATCAACAACAAGACTGTTTGAATTGCTGAACAACTTATCACTCACTAAGTACACAAAGTTTACTCGATCAAGAGAATCAACTCATTCTCATGAAACAGACGAGTGAAAATAAGCTGTTCAATTCGATTAAAAGAATCAACGATAAAGAATCTTCGTGAATTGCTTGAGAATCACTTAAAAAACTCATAAATCAAAAATATTCTTCTAATTAACAACATTCTTTTCTGAAGATTAAACACTTGATCATACATCTTCATTAATACTGTTGAGCATCGTCATTCGCTTGATCTCGTTCTTTCTTCAAATTTCATCATGTCAAAACATTCATCTATTGAAGAACGTTTCAAAGAATTTCAAAGTCGCTTTTCTCAAACTTCTGAGACTGATTCATCGAAATTCTCTAGTGCTGAATCATTCATCAATGAAGACAACGAGTCATTCGCTGAAACAGTAATACTCTCTGTTTCTATTGAAAACTGAAAGACTCGATGCATGATTCTTGACAGAGAAACAGATCAACTCAACGAGCTGAGTAAACAACAAGACAACAAAATCAAAGAGTTGAAGACTAGACTTCAAACTAAAGAAATCACTTCTTCTGATTTCATTTACTTTGAGCGTTCTAAATCTCAGAAAATACCTGATTCTTTCTGATTTACTGACAAAAAGAATTCTACTTGAAAAAACTGATACGACAAAATTCAGAATAAACTAGAGATCAACGTCAATCTCTTTTCAAATGAACGAGTCAAATTAAGCTATGTACATTTCAGATTATTCAATGACGCAACTGATGTCGCTCAATCTAGATGCAAACATGACTGTGTCAATTTCTATAAGATCATCAATGATCTTTTAAAAGAACTAGCTGAGTTATTCAATGATTCAGATAAGAAAGTCAACTTTCATAGAAAATACTACAACTTGATTCAAGAATCAAAGAAGTTCAGCGAGTTCTACACTCAGTTTCAACAATTATCTTTCTATCTGAAGTATCATGAAAAGCAACTGATCATCAATCTGAAAGATAAAATAAATTCTCGTCTTCGATTCATTTGAATAAATTAATTAGTTCAATCTGATTCTCTTAAAGAGATTTATTTCTATCTGATTCATTTGAATAATGATCAGCGAGTCATTTGAGAAATCAAGAACAAAGTTAATCTCATCAAATGTGTTAATGATCTGTCAAAGATCATCTTTCATAAAGTTGTTGTTACTCAGTTAGTTGATCATTCAAAATCTGATCATTTAAAGTCGCGTGACGCGATTTTAACTAGCGTCAAAGAAGCAGATGTTTTAGTCAAAATCTGTTTTATATGTCATAAATCAGATCATAGCTCTAAAGAGTGCTTTGATCGATTTATCAGAATCAATGCAGTGAACAATGAATACAATCATTTCAAATTCAATTTTGATTTGAATTTCGATTTAAAAAACTAGTCATCTCTTCAAAAGTCATTGAAAAGATAAAAATTATATCTTTGTGCAAACTAGACGAAATTCTATCAGAAGAAAATTACTTTGAAAAGTCATTTTTAATTGATGCTCATCTCATCTCGCAGAATCAATTCTTCAATCTTTGTTCGCTAATAAACAGTGATTCAGTCGCTCATATGCTCATACATGCTAATCTAGTCAATAGAGTATGTGAGAAACTAGAAATTCAATCTATACTTCTGACAAAAGAGAAGCTAATAAAAGATTATGATGAAAAGATATTTAAAAAGATCATCACTCATAAAATTCTATTCAATCTCATCATCGAAAGTTATAAGAAATTGATTGTATCAATGTTGATAACTGATATTAATCATCATGAAGTTATATTGAGTAAGCTCTGAATGAATAAAAACGAAATATTACTGAATATGCAAAACGACGTCATTGTTTTTTCGAATCAATTGAATACTTTTATTTCAATTTTTTCGATTTCTCTCAATTCAAAGCACTCAAGTTGATTGCAATCAACTTCGTCTTCTTCAATCACTCGAACTAAGATCTTTATGATGCTCAAACGACTCGTTTCAATCACTGCTCAGAAAAAGTCATTCTTGATTCAAAGCATAAACGCAGCTTCGTTTAAAACATGATTGAATCATTCAAAGAAGAATCAGACTGAAGTTTTTGCTTTATTCATGACAGACATCAATAGAAAAATCGCGTACAATACTCAGTGCAATTTGAACGCTTTAAACGTCTCTTTAATCAATGAAACGACTCAGAATTTGAAAGATATTAAAGCGAAGCTGTCATTGAAATATCATAAGTTTTTAAATGTTTTTAATCGAGCTCAATTGAATAAACTACTCTCTCATCGCTTCTATGATCATAAAATTGAACTCATCAGTGATTCAACGCTCTCTCACTGTCAAGTCTATTGAATGTTTTCTATCAAACTTCTGAAGATAAAGAAGTACTTAAACGAGAATGTCAGAATCGTGCCTAGATGAGTCAATCAGCGAAAGTCAGGATTGAATAGTGCTTGATCTTTAGAGATAGCTATAACTGAGATATTAAGAATACAGAAGAAATCAAAGAGAGTTTCGAGCTGTATCTATAGTAGAGCAAAACAAAGAGAGCGAAGCAGATTTGCTCGAGTATCGAAAGCGCTAGAATAGAGTGTTGAGGCTAGGGGTTCAACATGGGCCAAAATCCCTAGGGCTTGTTGGCTAGAAAACTCTATTCAATCTCGACACACTCGTAACATTATCTTCTTCTCTTTAAAAGTCATGTCTCTATGACTTGTAGTGTAGTTCATAGCACTGACGTAGAGCCTTGATGTCTGCCTTCCTATCAATCTTTCTATTGATTCAAATCAACTCGTCAAATGTTTATTGTAGCAGGCTCACTATGTGAGATAGAGTGATCATTGAAGCAGGCTCACTAGTCGACTTGCTCATTGAAGAGGTCGACTATCGGCTTGCCATTGAAGCAGGCTCACTAGTTGCACGTGAACGTGAGGTAGACCGATTCACTGATAGGTAGAACGATGAGGGTAGATATGTCATCGCATTGACGAAGAATGTCATTGAAGCAGGCTCACTAGTCGACTTGCTCATCGAAGAGGTCGACTATCGGCTTGTCATTGAAGCAGGCTCACTAGTTGCACGTGAACGTGAGGTAGATCGATTCACTGATAGGTAGAGCGATGAGAGTAGATATGTCATCGCATTGACGAAGAGTGTCATTGAAGCAGGCTCACTAGTCGACTTGCTCATCGAAGAGATCGACTATCGGCTTGCCATTGAAGCAGGCTCACTAGTTGCATGTGAACGTGAGATAGATCGGTTCACTGATAGGTAGAGCGATGAGAATAGATATGTCATTGCATTGACGAAGAGTGTCATTGAAGCAGGCTCACTGATTCACGAGCTTTCGAGGCGAAAAGGGAAAGAGATTGAACAGATTGTTTTCACTCGTCTGCTTCACGAGAATGGGTTGATTCTCAAGCAATTCACGAAGGTTCTTTATCGTCGATTCTCTTAATCGAGTTGAACAGCTTATTTTCACTCGTCTGTTTCATGAGAATGGGTTGATTCTCTTGATCGAGTGAACTTTGCGTACTTAGTGAGCGATAAGTTGTCTAGCGATTCAAACAGCCTTGTCGTTGATTCTATCAAACTCTCTAGTGTTGTTCAGTCTTTCGATTGCGTCGATCATCAGGTAAACGAATTTCTTTAGACTCGTTCTGTCTGTACGAGTATGTTGAATGAGTAATGAGATCAGTATCGTGTGATTAACGAATTCTTAATATAATGTCGAGATCGTGCCTAGAATCTAACCACACTGCAGCGAGATAGTGCGTAGCTGAATAGAATGTTTGATCAATAGAGATAGCTATAACTAGAATATTAAGAATACAGAAGAAATCAAAGGGAAATTTCAAGCTGTATCTATAGTAGGGCAAAACAAAGAGAGCGAAGCAGATTTGCTCGAGTATCGAAAGCGCTAGAATAGAGTGTTGAGGCTAGAGATTCAACATGAGTCAAAATTCCTAGAGCTTGTTGACTAGAAAACTCTATTCAATCTCGACACACTCGTAACAGAGAATCTGTCGAAGAAATTCATCACTTCTAGTCAGATCTTCTATTTCTCTTTCGTTTTATTCATTCTCAAAGCAAATGAAGATCTTTGATTCTGTGTGAATTATTGAAAGCTAAATGTCATTTTCAAAAGAAATAAATATTCTCTATCGCTGATAAATGAGATCATTGATAAAATAGTGAGTTGCAAACATCTGACTAGATTGAACATCATATCAGCATTCAACAAACTTCAAATGCATCTCGATAGCGAGAATTACATTACTTTTATCACTACTTTAGAAGCATATAAATGTTACGAGTGTGTCGAAATTGAATAGAGTTTTCTAGTCAACAAGCTCTAGAGATTTTGACTCATGTTGAATTTCTAGCCTCAACACTCTATTCTAGCGCTTTCAATACTCGAGCAAACCTGCTTCGCCCTCTTTGTTTTGCCCTACTATAGATACAGCTCGAAATTTTCCTTTGATTTCTTCTGTATTCTTAATATTCTAGTTATAGCTACCTCTATTGATCAAACATTCTATTCAGCTACGCACTACCTCGCTGCAGTGTGATTAGATTCTAGGCACGATCTCAACATTATATTAAGAATTCGTTTATCACACGATATTGATTTCATTACTCATTCAAGCTACTCGACGAACAATGAAACGAGTATAAAGAAATTTGTTTTACCTGGTGATCGACGCAATCGAAAGACAGAACAACATCAGAAAGTCAATAGAATCAACGACGAGGCTGTTTGAATTGCTAGAGAATCTACCGCTCATTAAGTACGCACAGTTCATTCGATTAAGAGAATCACGATAAAGAATCTTCGTGAATTGCTCTAGAATCAACTCATTCTCGTGAAGCAGACGAGTGAAAATAAGCTGTTCAACTCATTTCTTTCCCTCTTCGCCTCAAACCAAGCTCGTGAATCAGGCGAGTCAAAACAATCTGTGTCGTCAGATCAAATTAGTGAGTCTGCTACTACAAATGACGTTCTCATAGTGAGTCTGCTACAATGACACTCTTCGTCAATGCAATGATCTATCTACTCTCATTGTCTTATCTACTAGTGAACCTGATTCTACGTTCACATGCAAATAGTGAGTCTGCTACAATGACAAGTCGAAAGTTGATCTCTTCGATGAGCAAGTCGACTAGTGAGTCTGCTTCAATGACATTCTTCGTCAATGCGATGACTCACCTACTCTCATCGCTCGACCTACCAGTGAATCAATCTACCTCGCGTTCACGTGCAACTAGTGAGCCTGCTTCAATGATCACTCTATCTCACATAGTGAGCCTGCTACAATAGGCATTTGACGAGTTGATTTGAATCAATAGAAAGATTGATAGAAAGACAGACATCAAGACTCTACGTCAGTGCTATGAACTACACTACAAGTCATAGAGACATGACTTTTAAAGAGAAGAAGATAATGTTACGAGTGTGTCGAAATTGAATAGAGTTTTCTAGTCAACAAGCTCTAGAGGTTTTGACTTATGTTGAATCTCTAGCCTCAACACTCTATTCTAGCGCTTTCGATACTCGAGCAAACCTGCTTCGTTCTCTTTGTTTTGCCCTACTATAGATACAGCTCGAAATTTCCCTTTGATTTCTTCTGTATTCTTAATATTCTAGTTATAGCTATCTCTATTGATTAAACATTCTATTCAGCTACGCACTATCTCGCTGCAGTGTGATTAGATTCTAGACACGATTTCAAAAATAAATACAAGATGTTATCATTTGAACTGACTAATGAATCGATCTTCTTTCAGCAATATATGAATGATGTTTTATGAGACTTTCTGAACGACTTTTGTCAAGTCTATCTAGATGACATTCTCATCTATAGCAAAATGAGAAAGAAACATAGAAATCACATCAAACTAGTATTGAATCGACTACGCGAAGCTGAACTGCAGATGAATATTCAAAAGTGCAAATTCAATGTAGAAGAGACTGTCTTTCTAGAAGTCATTGTATCAGAACTAGATCTTCGTATGAATTCAAGCAAAGTGACAGTCATAGTCAGCTGAATCACTTCAATCAATCTAAAAGAAATTCAGAGCTTCGTGAGATTTGTTAACTTCTATCGTCGTTTCATTAAGAACTTCTTGAAGTTAGTCAAATTGTTCATTCAGCTGACTAGAAAGAACATGTCTTTTGTTTGAAATGAGATCTGTGTTCAAGTCTTTGACAATCTAAAGAAACAAGTCAGCTCGATCTCAGTACTTCGTCACTTCGATCTCAAACAACAAGCTATTCTAAAGATTGATGCTTTGAACTATGTAAAAGATGAAATACTATCTCAGTACAATGACGAGAGAGTTCTTCATTCGATGATCTTCTACAGTAAAAGCATGATTCTCGCTGAAATCAATTATCACATCTATGACAAGAAGTTGCTAATCATTATTCGATGTTTTGAACACTGATGACTCGAGCTGAAGTGCACTGAACTACTCATTCAGATATTCATTGATCATCAAGCTTTGAAGATCTTCATGAAAAATAAACAGTTGAGTTGACAATAAGTCAACTATCTGAACATTCTGTCGAAGTTCAACTTTCAGATCATCTTTAGATCAGACAAAATGAATACTAAAGTCGATGCTTTAACTCAAATGTCTCTAATGAATGTCTCTGAATCAGCTCAACGACTTGAAGATTGTTTTCAGACTATTCTGATTCTCGATAGAGTTAATGTTTTACTCGTTAAATTGAAAGCAAATCTCTATCAGCGAGTGCATATGATCAATCAAATGAATGAGCTCTGCGACAAATATAGGCAAGCTATGAACGAGAACAAGCTCAAATTTCATATCACTAAATTGAAGAACTGCGAAATCATTGACAGCGTTCTCTTTAGAAAAGACTTACTGTGAATCTCTGAGAACATGCACACGAAATTACTACAAGAAGTGCATGATTAATCTTCAATCTCTCATCTCGACAATAAACAAATCATTGATCTAGTTTAGCGTTTCTACTATTGATCAAATCATCAAGCTACTATTCGACAATACATTTGAAACTGTCATGCTTGTCAGCGAAGCAAAGTCTCTAAAGATAGCATCAATGAACTTCATCATTCTCTTTCGATTTCACAGAAACGCTGAAAAGATATAGCTATAAACTTCATCACTGAACTACTTCTGTCAGAAGACTATAACGTCATTTGCACAATCATATGTCATCTCATCAAAGAACGTCACTATGTTTTCTGTCATTGAGAAGATGATGACATCTCAGTCGAAGAAACGATTTGAATCATGCTATGAAACGTTTATCGACTGCATGATTTATTCAGTTCTATTGTTTCAAACAGAGACTTTCAATTCATATCGACTATGTGAAAGAGTCTTTGCAAGCGACTGAGAATCACAGCTAGTTTATTCACAGTCTATCATTCAGAGATTGATGATCAGACGAAATGAGTCAATCAAGACGTTGAACGCGAACTTAGAATTTACTGCAATTACATGCAGAACGACTGAGTCAAATGAATATCTATGATGAAATTCAGCGACAATTTCAATATCTTCTTGATCATCTCAATGATTTCTTTCTACTTCAATAAAGATTTTCACTTTCAAATGAGTTTCAATTCAGATACAACTAACTATGAAATCATTCGTGAACGACTGAAAGTTAGAAAAGCAGATGATATTGTCATTTGAATGAAAGAGCTACTGAGCTTCGATCATCAACAATTGAAAAAGATGAAGCTGATCATCGAAGCACAGATCAATAAACATAGACGAGACATCATCTATGAGATAAATGACTGAATTTGACTATTCTTCAGAAACATTAAAATCATGAGATCATGCAAAGATATGAAAGACAAACAACTAGAATCGTATCAGATCACTGTCAAAGCGAAGATCTTCTATCATTTTCGTCTATCAGTCAGCATGAAGCATCTGCATTTGATGTTCAGCTCGAAGCTACTGCGATCGTATTCAGAAGATTTTCTATTGAACAGCATGCAGAATTCTTCAGATTCATCATTATTGATGATGATGACAATGAACATTGAAAGATAAATGACATTCTGAATTTCAGACGCTATCAAGATTGAATACAGTACAAGATCAAATGAAAAGATCTAGATAAAGACGATGAATGATACTATGTCAATAAAGATGAATTCGATGACTTTGAGAAAGTTTTGAACGAATTTCATACGCTATACTCAAGAAAGTCACGCTAGTATCGAAATAACTCAATAAGAAAGCAAGCAAACGAGCGACATTCATGCAAACATGAATTTTCGAAGAGAAGAATAATGTTACGAGCGTATCAAGATTGAATAAAGTTAGTTAATGTTTTTAGCTCAGATCTGACTCAGATCTGACTCAGTCTCTATTTTCTTTTCTCAACATCTCTTTGTTCAACATTATCTTTCTTTCTACATCACATTCTACTCGTGTCACAAACACATTCTCTTTAAGCTTAGCGCAGTCTCTGAATATTACTTAAATAAAAGCTCTTGTACTCATCTTCTTCTGTATTCTTAATATTTAGTTATAGCTATTTCTAAAGATCAAGCACTATTCAATTCTAACTTTCGCTGATTGACTCATTTAGACATGATTCTGACATATATTAATCATATTCATGCAAATAATTGCAATCAAGATGATTCATTCTCTATTGTCATCTTGATCAGCACTCAGCAATTTGTCACTGTTTAAATGCTTTAAATTAAAGACTCTTCAAGTCTTTTAAAGCAGTTCAAGTAGAAAGTTCTTTTCATTCATATTATATGTGTTTGAAGAAAGAATCTCATATTCTTTGATTTTTTGCTTTATCTATTCTCATATTAGTATAAAATTAAATGTAATGAAGACATTTACTAAATCAAAATAAAGCTGATATTGATATGCATTATTGACTTTTTTTTGCTTTAGATCAGCTTCTTGTAGAAACTTTAACTGCAGTATATTTGAATGATGTTGAACAAACTCATAAAATCAGTTTTTGCCTGACTGTTTTTCAGATATATTGTACGCAAAAACATAAATCATTGCGTTGAGAGAGAGTATATCACGCTTGATAAGCTTGTTTATATAGCGAATAAGCTTTTTTTCTTGTTGATTTGAAAGAATTGATGTCGTTTGCTTGCTTTTCTTAACGAAGATCGTTTTATTTCTATGTTGTTGTGACAGCATGCTTCGATTGATATTGAATTTCTTTGCAGTTGCAATGTATTTAAATGAGTCTTGCAAAGCTAAATCTGCAAAAGCTGCTTCAATTGAAGTCATATTGAATTTGTAGTTGATTTTTGAATAAAGATGAAAGTAGTAAAGTGAGATGTGCACAAGATCAAAACATGCATCGAGTTGAGCATACTTCTATTACTGACTCAGAACTTATTTGTTATTGCAATCATATAATGTTACAAGCGTATCAAGACTGAACAAGGCTGAAGCTCTAATCAATTCGCAGTGAACGCTAGCGAGTTCTTTGCGTAATGATTAGAACTAATCAGCGAGCTAGTCAGATATGACTCAGATATGACTCAGATATGACTTAACACTCTTTTTCTTTTTCAACATTCTTTTCTTTCATCAACATCTTGTTTATCTACATCACATTCTTCTCGTGTCACAAACACATTTCTTTCGAGCCTAGCGCAGTCTCTGAACATTACATAAATAGAAGCTCTTGTATCAATCTTCTTCTGTATTCTTAATATTCAGTTATAGCTATCTTTAAAGATCAAGCACTATTCAATTCTGACTTTCGCTGATTGACTCATCTAGACACGATTCTGACATTATATTAAGAATTTGTTAATCACATGATACTGATCTCATTACTCATTCAACATACTCGTACAGACAGAACGAGTCTAAAGAAATTCGTTTACCTGATGATTGATGCAATCGAAAGACTGAACAACACTAGAAAGTTTGATAGAATCAACGACGAGACTGTTTGAATCGCTAGACAACTTATCACTCACTAAGTATGCAAAGTTCATTCGATCAAGAGAATCAATTCATTCTCGTGAAACAGACGAGTGAAAATAAGCTGTTTAACTCGATTAAGAGAATCGAAGATAAAGAATCTTCGTGAATTGCTTGAGAATCATTTAAAAACTCACAAATCAAAAATATTCTTCTAATCAACAACATTCTTTTCTGAAGATTAAACACTTGATCATACGTCTTTATTAATACTGTCGAGCATCGTCATTCGCTCGATCTCGTTCTTTCTTCAAATTTCATCATGTCAAAACGTTCATTTATCGAAGAACGTTTCAAAGAATTTCGAAGTCGCTTCTCTCAAATCTCTGATGCTGATTCATCGAAACTCTCTAGTGCTGAATCATTCATCAGTGAAGACGATGAGTCATTTGCTGAAACAGTAATACTTTCTGTTTCTATCGAAAACTGAAAGGCTCGATGCATGACTCTTGACAGAGAAATGAATCGACTCAACAAGCTGAGTAATCAACGAGACAACGAAATCAAAGAGTTGAAGACTAGATTTCAAACTAAAGAAATCACTTCTTCTGATTTCATCTACTCTGAGCGTTCTAGATCTCAGAAAATACCTGATTCTTTCTGATTTACTGACGAAAAGAATTCTACTTGGAAAAACTGATACGACAAAATTCAGAATAAACTAGAGATCAACGTCAATCTCTTTTCAAATGAACGAGTCAAACTGAGCTATGTACATTTCAGATTATTCGATGACGCAGCTGATGTCGCTCAATCTAGACGCGAACGTGACTGTGTCAATTTCTATAAGATCGTTGATGATCTTTTGAAAGAACTAGCTGAGTTGTTCAATGATTCAGATAAGAAAGTCAACTTTCGTAGAGAATACTACAACTTGATTCAAGAATCAAAGAAGTTCAGCGAGTTTTACACTCAGTTTCAACGATTATCTTTCTATCTGAAGTATCACGAAAAGTAACTGATCGTTGATCTGAAAGATAAAATAAATCTTCGTCTTCGATTCATTTGAATAGATCAATTAGTTCAATTCGATTTTCTCAAAGAGATTCATTTCTACCTGATTCATTTGAATAATGATCAGCGAGTCATTCGAGAAATCAAGAACAAAGTCAATCTCATCAAACACGTCGATGATCTGTCAAAGATCATCTTTCATAAAGCTGTTGTTACTCAGTCAGTTGATCATTCAAAATCTGATCATTTAAAGTTGCATGACGCAGTTTTAACTAGCGTCAAAGAAGCAGACGTTCTAGTCGAAATCTGTTTCATATGTCATAAATCAGATCATAGCTCTAGAGAGTGCTCTGATCGACCTATCAGAATCAATGCAGTGAACAATGAATACGATTGTTTCGAGTTCGATTTTGATTCGAATTTCGATTCAAAAAACTAGTCATCTCTTCAAAAGTCATTGAAGAGATAGAGATTATATCTTTGTGCAAACTAGACGAAATTCTATCAGAAGAAAATTACTTTGAAAAGTCGTTTCTAATTGATGCTCATCTCATCTCGCAGAATCAATTCTTCAGTCTTTGTTCGCTAATAGACAGTGATTCAGCCGTTCATACGCTCATACACGCTAATCTAGTCAATAAAGTATGCGAGAAACTAGAAATTCAATCTATATCTCTGACAAAAGAGAAGCTAATAAGAGATTATGATGAAAAGATATCTAAGAAGATCATCACTCATAAAATTCTACTCAATCTCATCATCAAAAGTCATAAGAAATTGACTGTATCAATGTTGATAGCTGATATCGATCATCATGAAGTCATATTGAATAAGCTCTGAATGAATAAAAACGAAATATTACTGAATATGCAAAATGACGTCATTGTTTTTTCGAATCAATTGAATACTTCTATTTCGATTTTTTCGATTCTTCTCAATTCAAAGCACTCAAGTTGATCGCGATCAACTTCGTCTTCTTCAATCACTCAGACTAAGACTTCTATGATGCTCAAACGACTCGTTTCAATCACTGCTCAGAAAGAGTCATTCTCGATTTGAAGCATAGACGCAGCTTCGTTCAAAACACTGTTGAATCATTCAAAGAAGAATCAGACTGAAGTCTTTGCTCTATTCATGACAAACATCAATAGAAAAATCGCGTACAATACTCAGTGCGATTTGAACGCTCTAAACGTCTCTTTAATCAATGAAACGACTCAGAATTTGAAAGATATTAAAGCGAAGCTGTCATCGAAATATCATGAGTTTCTAGATGTTTTTGATCGAGCTCAATTGAATAAACTACTCTCTCATCGCTTCTACAATCATAAAATTGAGCTCATCAGTGATTCAACGTTCTCTCGCTGTCGAGTCTATCAAATGTTCTCTGTCAAACTTCTGAAGATAAAGAAGTACTTAAACGAGAATCTGTTGAAGAGATTCATCACTTCTAGTCAGACTCTCTATTTCTTTCTCGTTCTATTCGCTCTCAAAGCAAATGAAGATCTTCGATTCTGCGTGAACTATCGAAAGCTAAATGTCATTTTCAAAAGAAATAGATATTCTCTATCGCTAATAGACGAGATCATTGAAAAGATAGTGAGTTGCAAGCATCTGACGAGATTGAATATCATATCAGCATTCAACAAACTTTGAATGCATCTCAATAACGAGAATTACATCACTTTTATCACTGCTTTAGAAGCATATAAATATAAGATGCTACTCTTCAAACTGACTAACGAATCGATCTCATTTCAGCAATATATGAATGATGTTCTATGAGACTTTCTGAACGACTTTTGCCAAGTCTATCTAGATGACATTCTCATCTATAGCAAAACGAGAAAGAAACATAGAGATCACGTCAAACTAGTATTGAGTCGACTACGCGAAGCTGAACTGCAGATGAATATTCGAAAGTGCGAATTCAATGTAGAAGAGACTGTCTTTCTAGAAGTCATTGTATCAGAACTAAATCTTCGTATGAATCTCAGCAAAGTGACAGTCATAGTCAGCTGAATCACTTCGATCAATCTAAAAGAA